>Ga0315275_10000026_pt1 | contig 111747 bp, 116 predicted proteins | sample YL17G03_0_MG_FD_205557 | JGI IMG/M metagenome (GOLD analysis project Ga0315275, IMG submission 205557) | Sediment microbial communities from Yellowstone Lake, YNP, Wyoming, USA - YL17G03_0 | ecosystem: Environmental > Aquatic > Freshwater > Lake > Sediment | place: USA: Wyoming | collected... | reverse complement strand
GTTTGGGAGCCTCGAATTTCAGGGATTGTTTTAATTCTTCAAGCTTCATGCGGGGAAACTCGATATAGCGGGTTATAGCCTGCTGGCCGGAAACCGAAATGTTGACCCGTTTGATGGAATGGGCCTGAATAATTTTCTTCAGCACCGATTCGAGGTCAACCTGGTTTTCTTCCACGCAAAACCCTGCCAATTGAACCCCGTCCTTGGCAAAAAGCAGCTTGACCATTTTTATCGATGAAACACCAATATTAAGGCCGACGGAAATTTTTTCTTTGGAAAGTAATTTTTTAAAATTCAGGAAATCAGGCATGTATAATATTATAGGCCTTCGCAGTTACTTCGTCAACAACTACTTGCGTTGGCCGCACAACCATATCTATTGTTGCCGCAGCGGCATACAGTGGCCGGATATTTGCCATGTGCTACCCCCCCCGCCTCCCTCTTACTGGATCTCTTTCCAGGAAACAACTTGCGGAGGAAAAGCAGTATGCCTTTCCAGGATCTCTAATGCATTTTCTATTGCCGTAGTATTATGTTGAATATCCGCGGTTCCGGTTACTGTTGTATCTACGCTTGCCGAGCTTTCCGCTAAAATTGTACCATTAATAAGGGGAGTTCCCGCCATGAATAATTTCCCGATCACGTAAATTATACCGTCAAAATCAATTTTTCCGGTAATTTTGAGGTCGCCTTCAACGATCAATATCCCTGATCCGTATACATTGCCGTTAAAACTAGAAGATGGAGCTTTAACCCAAATAGGCCTGGGAGGGGTATTAGTGTCTGTTACATTGCCTGAAGGCCAGGTGTTATTATAAAGAGTGCTCATCCCCTTTATTTCACTCGTAGTATAACCAAATAAATCGGGAAAACTGAAACTCGAATTTTCCTTATAATACTCCGGATCTTGATCAGGGTCAGAACTGGTGGTATTCTCCCCGAATACTTTTGAAGCGCCCTGAAATTTAATATCCACGCTTGACTGTACGCCAAAGGGGAAATTACCGGCAGGCACGCTCAAAGTGCTTACTTTTGCGTTTACTACTCCATTAATAGTCCTGCTGACCCCACTGACAGTGCCCGTTGCATTCACCTCATAATATGTAGTAGTATTCGAAGCTGTAGCATTAATAATTTCGCTCTTTTCACCGATCTTGGTAATATTGCGCACAAAATAGCCTTGCCCTACATTGACCGGAGCAGAAGTGCAGCTGTCGCACAAAGCGTCATTGTCAACAACCCGCAGCCCGCTTTCAGCTAACCATAAAGCGCGGGTAGAATCTGCGTAGCGGTTAGTGACAAAACTGTGGTTTATTTGTTTATATAAAAAAGAAGAAGATAAAATAGACAAAACTAAAATCACCAAAAGGCCCAATATTAACGCTGAGGCTCGCCTATTCATTTCTGATCTTCACCTCCTCAACTAAAGTAAAATTCAAAAGCCTGTTCCGCACGCTCTTTTCCTTTTTGATCACAACGATTATTCTTCTATTATTCAGCAAATCAGTGCTATTGAAATTGTTATCTGTCGGGCTGGCATAATTGGTATAAAAAATACCTTTCCCGGTCTCCGATACAGGATCGGGATCAGGCATAACGATTCCGGTAAAATTCTGAACAAGAACATCCCCATTTTCATTCCGAAACTCCCGAGACAAAGTCTCAGTCTGATTATCATAACTATATTCGACATATTCATCCGTATATTGTTGATTAAAACCTGTTTGGTTCCATTCCCACATATTAAATTTAATATGATCTCCTCTCGGATCATTACCGTAGAGATTCTTAATTTCGCTCTGGCGGACATCTTTAGTGATCCAATCCACTAACATTCGGGCCTCAGCTTCCAGGTCGACTTTTGCCGAGCCTATCCCGTTTATTAATTCCCCTATCTGCAAGGTCATTAATAACGCGGACATAACGACCCCCAAAATAACACAGACCATCATCAATTCTACCAGGGTAAAGCCGGTAAATTTACTGGGCGATTTGCGTGGTGATATTAAAACTTTTAATTGTTTGTCTTTCAGTCCAGTTAACATATACAGTCGCAGTTTTTACGCCGCTCGCTTCCGAGACATCAACGTATATTAACTCGTTATCTAAATTTAAATTGGTAAAATCAGCGTCAGTGTGGCTTGAAAGATCGGCATATGTTACATCCATAAGCTTTTCCAAAACATACTGAGCATCGTTTACCGCGATTACCTTATTATGGTTGGCCTGGCTAAGAAAAGATGCGCTTATAAATGCTGAAAGTAAGCCGGTAATCGCGACTATCAGGATCGCCGCAGTAATCATTAATTCCATCAGCGTAAATCCCGCATTTGATTTCTTTTGTTGAACAGGCGGTTTTTCTGAGTATGATCTCATATCCGTTTATTCTTTTTTGCCGCATTCCTCGGCCGTCATAACCTGTCCCGTGGTGATCGCATATATTTTCTTGCCGCTTAAATTACAGCGAGAGGGGCTGGCGGAACAGGCATATCCCGAAGCTTCCAGGCGCAGGCAATTAAAATTATATCCCTTTTGGTAAGCCAGGCTGATGTATTCTTTCTCGATGTAAGCGGGAGAGCTCTGGGTCAAAGCTTCCAGGCTGATCGGAAAAACGCCCAGATGGTCCTTAGCGTAATTTTCGATCGCCGTGGTAATAAGCTTCAGAGTTCCCTGGGCGCTGGCTTCATTCTGGATTATACTAAAGTTAACGAACTGGACGATGGCGATGCGCAAGATCAAAGCCACCAGGGAAACCACGATCATGATGACGACAAAACTACGAGCTCTTGTGTTTCCCATAATTTCAGCTTTCGTTAAATAAATACCCGCACCTATAAATAGGTGCGGGTATTTATTTTATTATACTTCACTAGATACTATTCGAGCGCAGAACTCGCCGAAGTAGGCGCTGTACCATTTGCGGTATATGTGATAACGCCTGATGTATCAACAAAGAAACCGCGGTTACCCGTGACGCCAACCGTCAACGGAAGAGCTGTTGCCGTAAATCCTGAATCACCAGCGGTTGTTGTTGTAATCGGTGCCAACGAGAACGTATAACCCTGCTTGATTCCGGTTGCGCTTCCCAAAACCGCGTCAATATACGGAGGAGTCAGGCCGGTATACAATGCTTGCAAAGATGTCGGATAGTTCGGATTAGCTGCTCTAAACGTATGCGCTGCAGATGCAACTGTCTTCAACGCCGCAATAGCAGCTGATTCATTAGCGGCAAGCCTAGCTCTTAACAAGTTAGGTATAGCGATGGCTGCTAAAAGAGCGATGATAGCGACAACGATCATGATTTCGACGAGCGTAAAACCTTTTCTTTTCATTTTTGTTGCCCCCTTTCTAAGGTTGGATTGACACGGCTGCTTTTTTCTAACCCCTTAGCTAAGAATCGGATGAATACTTAAATCACTTATTAAAGCTCTAAGAGGCTTCTAAAAAAACACGGTCACCTTGTCTTTTTTATACCACCTCCTCTCCTTTTTGTCAAGCAAAATTTAGAGGCAACCGGTGTTTAAATTTAAAAACATAAGAAAAGAGCAGAAAAAAAACCTTGAGGCGAACCTCAAGGTATCTTGAAGTTTATCCTCTTTGGCGGCTAGGCTGGCCTCTTGCACATGCAGTAGGCCCCTTTGGCTTTGCGTCCCAGGATTACTCCTGGTTTGCTAGTATCAGTAGGTTAAACTTTGTTACATTAAGTATACCAGACAATACCCCTTTTGTCAAAGAAGATATTAAGTTAGGCTTGTTTCAACTAAAATATGATTTTAATTCAATGATTAATTGAGAATAAAAAATAGGGGACAGGTCCCATTTATTTCTGCGGAGAAGGTCTTTTGAAAATAAATGGGACCTGTCCCCTATTTCCTATTTCTCTATTTCTATTTTTTATTGTCGATAATTGTAATTCGGGCCGACTTTGGGAATGTTGTAGTTCTGGCTGTAATCAATGGCAACTTCGGGGAATGCTTTTAAACGAAAAATACACCAGATCGTCCGGCCGTGCTCTTTCTCGATAGTATAGTTCAGGTCAAACAGCCAGCAATGCAGATCCCGGGTAAACCCGTATTCCTGTTTGACCAGGCCCTGGCGCAGCAAAGGCCGGTCCGCGCTTTGGTACCGCTCGTATAAATGCGCTTTCCACTTCGGGGCCAAGCGCCAGTCGCTGCCTAAAGTCATTTCATTGCCTCCGCCCTTCTGGATCCTCTGGCCGAAATACACAGAGCGCTCTTGAGCGAGATTAAAACTAAAATCATAATTTATGGTATTGAAGTAATCGTACTTGCGGTTTAATTCCGCGTCAGAATAAAATGACATCCAGCTGTAAGGATGAAGTTCCAGTTTGAAAAAATAATTGCCCAGGTCCTTAACCGTCCTTTCCTTGGTCAGGGGATCTCTTTGATAAAAAACATACGTCGTGCTGGCGATAAAATTGGCCAAATCCACCGGCACGCCGTTCCTTTTAGTCTGTAATTTGTTGGAAAGCTCTAATCCGACGGAATTGTTCAACCCGATAGCGTCAACTGCGTCCATCTGTTTTAAGCGGGAGCTGTCAATACTGGGTTCGGGGTTGTAGTTATAACTTATTCTGGGAGTGATGATATGCCTGAGCTGGTTTATATCCAAGCCTAAAAAATCGCTGCGCTTATCATAGATCCGGTAAAACTTGGTGCTGGCTTCAGAGCCGGTATATAAAATAGTGCGCGGCGAGATGCGTGTGCCGTTTATGTCTTTATCATAGTAAGTCTCCCGGGTCCCGGCAAAAGGCGCAAAATCGATAAACGATACTTTCATCGGCAAAGAAATTTTATTAAAAGTATCCAGGCGGGAAGCCTGATAATCCGCGTCAGGCGCCGCAGGAACTTTATGCTTCATTTCATAAGCAGCGGCCTGGCTGGTATGGTCGAAATAAAGCGGCAGTTCTCCGAGCTGAATGTTAGGCAAACTGTAATTGACCTCGGGAAGTTTTTCCAATTGCGGGCTGTCATACCAGCGGTTAATTCTCTTCTGAAACATGATGTTAGCGCTGGACTGGGAAAATGAGTGCGACAATAAAGAATAGCTTAAGGGCTGGGTATCCTGCTCGTATTCTCGGGGAAAATAGTCTTTGAGCACATTATATTCAGTGCCGAAAAGGGCGCGCTTGGAATCAGTGATCTTGTTATATTCATTGATCAGGCTGGTTTTGGAGTCGACATTCCACTTGTGGCGGAAACGGGCAAAATATCTTTCGAATTCGGCAGGCTGCTCCTCGGTAAATTCCAGCGACCGCTCCTGAGTGTAATAGAATTTAAAATCTCCGCTGCCTACCGGAGTTTGGGAAAAATTAGCCCCGAACCCTTCGGCAAGACCCAGCCGGTCGCGGTAATCCAGATAAACCCTGCCGTTTAATTTATCGGTAAGATTATACCGGTAAACAGAAAGTAAAGAAGCGCCCCAATCTTTGCTGTAGCCAGGGCTTAATTGGACGATCATATTCCGGTCTTTAAGACTCTGGCTCAAGTAAGGCCAGTGAAAAATCTCAAGCTCTTCCAAACAAAGTGAATCTTTTCTGGCCTGGATCTTATTGCCGGGGTACATATCGATTTTTTTGGATCTCAAACGGAAATGCGGCCGTTCAAAATCGCAGGTGGTAGCATATCCGTCAGAAGCGGAAAAATGAGCGTCGCTGATCTTCTTCAGATCCTGCGCCCGGCCAAAATACGGCGGCGAAGTAAAAGCAGCGTTTTTGATCGTTCCTATCTTTGTATTAAAATTATAGATTATCTTCTCGCCTTCCATTGCGCCTTTGGAGTCCTCAATGCGCACATTGCCTTCGGCTACCGCGTCTTTGGTCTGGGTATTGACGGTCAATTTATCGCAGCGCAGTGTGGTCCCCTGATAAACAACTACCACTTTGCCGGTGGCCTGGACTTCTTTGTTTTCAGTCAGGTATTCTACGGTATCTCCGTTGACGGTTACCGGCTGGTCGATAGGGACAGTGGCGATTTCAGGCGAGTCGGCCCGGAGGGCTCCGGAAAAAAGGAAACAAATCCCGAGCAAAAATAAAAAAATCAACTTTTTTTTCATTGTTTATTGTTCTTTTACCAGCAACGCAGCTCCGAGCATTCCGGCGTCATTGCCTAATTTAGCTTTCAGGACTTTTACTTCCTTGGCCTGGACGACCATGGCCCGGGTAATCAAAGTTTCCTCGACTTTATCGAAAAGGATCCTGCCCGCATTAGCCACCCCGCCTCCGATAACAATCAGGTCAGGATTCAAAAGATTGGTTACCGAAACCAGCGCTAACCCGAGCTTAAACCCCGCGTCTTCCCAGATCTTGATCGCTTTTTTATTGTTTTTGTAAGCCATCCGGCTTAGATCTTCCAGAGGGATATCTTTTTTAAAAACATTTCTAATGATGGCCGCGATCCTGCGATTGCCGATATAGGCTTCCAGACAGGCAAGCCCACCGCAATTACAGGCCGGCCCCTTTTCGTTGATCGGCATATGCCCGATCTCTCCGGCGGCAAACGAAGATCCTCGGTAAAGTTTGCCTTCAATGATCAACCCGCCCCCCACTCCGGTGCCTAAAGTCAGGCAAATAACGTTTTTAGCCCCTTTAGCCGCTCCCAGTTTATATTCCGCAAGGCACATCAGGTTGGCGTCGTTATCGATAAACACCGGAAAACCGGTTTTTTTTCGGAGGATATTTTGCAAAGGGACATCCACCCATCCGGGTATATTGGGAAAAAAGTGCACCAGGCCTTTTTTTATATCGATCGGCCCGGGCAGGCCAAGGCCAATTCCCAGGATGTTTGCCGGTTTAAGGGAATTGTTTTTGATAATTGAGCGGATCCCTTCTGCTATGGCGGCTATAAGGCTTTCCGGAGCAGAAAAATCTTTGGTCGAAAGCAGCTTCCTGGCTTTAAAACGAAAAGAACGATCAAAAAGCGCGATCTTTAAATTCGTCCCGCCTAAGTCTATTCCGATAATGTATTTATTTTTCATGGTGAAAAGTATTGTATATTATAGGCTCTGGAATTGCAAGCAATAATGTAAATTTGCCGCTTAGGCTTTGTATATCCAGACTTTATTGCGGCCGGTTTCTTTGGCCCGGTATAACGCCTGGTCAGCTTTGTCCACCAGCCCGGTCAGCCCCTGAAAATCACCGGGAAAACCGGCAACACCTATACTGATAGTCACGCTTAAGCTTTCGTCATAAGCCTGAACCATGGTATCCTGCACAGCCTGGCGGATACGCTCAGCTACGAATTGAGCGCCCTGAATATCGGTCTCGGTCAGGATCAGGCAGAATTCTTCGCCGCCATATTTACCCAACAGGTCGATCTGGCGGATGTTTTCCTTGATCACCTTAGCCACAGCTCCCAAGATCGCATCCCCTACCAAATGGCCGTAAGTGTCGTTAAAATCTTTGAACTTGTCCACATCGATCATCAGGCAGGTCAAGTTATACTTGAATTTCCGGGAACGCTCCAGCTCCTCACCGCTTCTTTGAAACCAGTGCCTGCGGGTAAACACTTTTGTCAAACTATCTAACGTGGCCATTTCCTGCACGTGCTGGTAAAGTACCGCGCGCTTTAGCCCCAGCAAAAATTGCTCGGCCAGGATATGAAACTTATCGCTATCTTTTTCCTTGAGGCCTTTTACCGCCAGGCTGCCCAAAGATCTTTTGCCGATCCCCAGGGGAAAAACAGTCCAATCGGAATAATTAAGCAAATCATCATTGGCTTTGAGGAACCGGCAATCCTGGAGGAAAAGCAATTTCTTTATTTTATCGTTAAATACCTCGAAAACTTTATCCTGTTCCAAAGATTTAGCGATCTCCCGGGTAATCTCATAAAGTTCGACAGTCTCGTCAAGACCGTGTTTTAAACGGCTGGTCTCTGTTTCAAGAATGGCGTAGTCAGCTGCCAAAGTTTCTTCTTCGCTCTTGGCTCTCTGGTAAGAACCCAGGATTTTTTTTAATTTTGAGGCCGCGAACCTTTTTAACCAGAAATACAAACCAAGGGTTAAGAGGGAAAAAACCACAAGATTAAAAATAACCATTGTCATAAAAGTTTAGTTTGCGCCGACTACGCAGTTGCGGCCGGAAGCCTTGGCCGCGTACATAGCTTTATCCGCGATCATTATGAGTTCAGTTTCGTCAACAATATTCCTGGAAAGCGTAGACACCCCGATCGACACCGTGACTTTAGTTTCCTGGCGGCGTAAAAAGACGTTGATATTAGCAATGCTGCTTCTTAATATTTCCGCGGTTTCCATGGCCGCGTACTTGTTTTGGCCGGGCAAAATGGCGCAAAACTCCTCCCCGCCGAAACGGCAAACCACTCCCAGCCTTTCTTTTATTATTTTCGCGATGTCAGAGCTTAAAACCTTTAATACGATATCTCCGGCCATATGCCCGAATTTATCGTTATAGTTCTTGAAAAAATCGATATCCATCATGATCAGGGAGACCAAACGGTTATTGCGGATACTGCTTTTAAGCTCGAGTTTTAAAAGCTCCATAAAATGGCCTTTAGTAAATAGCCCGGTAAGCCCGTCATGAATGGCCAGCTCCTGGGTATTTTGATAAAGCAGGCCATTTTCCAAAGCCACAGCGCCCAAATCGCAAACAGTGGCCAGAAAACGCAGGTCTTCCTGGGAATAAACATGAGGCTTGACCTCATCCAGCCTTAATACCCCTATAAAATTATTGCCGCTGACTAAAGGCGAGCTGATCAACGAAGAAACCTGGCGAAAATCTTCGGATTTGACCCTGTCTAAGTCAAAACGGAAATCCTTAGCTATATCCTCGATCAATAAAGGGCTGGCGTGCCTTAAAACCCAGTAATCAAAAATATCGCCCTGCTTAGCTTTGATCACCACAGATTTGTCTTCTTTCCTGGTTTTGTAAAGAGAGAGGGAATTAGTCTGGTTATCAACCAAATACAAAATGCAGGTGCCGCGGGAGCCGGCGATCATCGAAAATGCTATCTGGGTCAACTGTTGAGCCACCGCCTCGGGGCTAAGGCTGGAATTCAAGTCTTCGATTATCTTTTTAAGGCTGGCGTAACGGTTGATCCTGGCCCTTAAAGATGTTTGATTCTTTTTCTCTTTAGAATTATTATCGCTAAGGACATTGATTTTTTCCTGCTCATCCTCAGCTTTAAGCTTGACCTTATTTATAGCGCGGGAAGAATTTTTGAAGATAAAAAATACCAGCCCAAGGTTGGCCAAATAAAATACAGCCGGGAGCCCGAATCGCGGTTTTGGGGTATATGAACTCAGGAAGATCGGCAGGAAAAAAAATAAAACGAAGAATAAAAATACCTTAAAAGTGTTTTTTTTATTCATCAACTAAACGATCGTTTCTTCGGAATCTTTATCAAAAAAATGCACTTTACTCATATCGAAGACCATGTCGATATCAGCATTGACCACAGGCCGGTCATGAGCGCCGACCCGGGCGATAAAAGTGTGATTCCCGGTGTTTAAATGTAAATAAACTTCCGAGCCCATTGGCTCAACCACTTCGCAGGTCCCCCTGACGATGTTCTCCGGGGGTGCCTCTGAAACAAAAAGCTTGTCATAGATATCTTCCGAACGGATCCCGAAAACTATTTCCTGGCCGATATACATGTTCATCTTATCGGACATTTCATCGACAAGTTTTACCTGGACCTTGCCTTCCAGGAAATAAAGTTTGCCGTTTTTCTTGATGATCTTTCCGTCAATGAAATTCATAGGAGGAGACCCGATAAAACCGGCGACAAATTTGTTTTTGGGATGGTCATAGATGAAAATAGGGTCAGCGACCTGCTGGATAACCCCTGATTTCATCACCGCGACCCGGTCCCCCATAGTCATAGCTTCGATCTGATCATGGGTGACGTAGATGATCGTAGTCTGCAAACGGGTATGTAATTTATTTATCTCGGTGCGCATCTGGACACGCAGCGTGGCATCGAGATTAGAAAGCGGCTCGTCAAAAAGGAAAACCTTAGGCTTGCGCACGATCGCCCTTCCTACAGCCACGCGCTGTCTTTCCCCGCCGGAAAGCTCCCGGGGCTTGCGGCTTAAAAGATGCTTAATGCTTAAAATATCCGCGGCTTCGTTTACCCGCTGGACAATCTCGTTTTTAGGGTAATGTCTAAGTTTTAACCCGAAAGCCATGTTCTCAAAAACGGACATGTGCGGATAAAGGGCGTAATTCTGAAAAACCATGGCGATATCGCGGTCTTTGGCGGGCACGTCGTTAACCAGCCGGTCGCCAATGTAAATATCTCCCTCGCTAGCTTCTTCGAGCCCTGCGATCATGCGCAAAGTGGTGGACTTTCCGCAGCCGGATGGGCCGACTAAAACTATAAATTCCTTATTCTCAACTCCCAGGCTCAAATTATCGACGGCTTTAGTGCCGTTAGGAAATGCTTTAGAGACCCCTTTAAGACTGACCTGCGCCATATTTTCCTTGCTTTAAACTTTAGAATCAACTCAAATAATCAAGCATCTTGCTTAAAGTATCTTTGAGGCTTTTGCGGGGGACGATCATGTCGATCAGGCCGTGCTCCAGGAGAAATTCCGATCTTTGAAAGCCCGGCGGAAGTTTTTGGCGGATAGTCTGCTCAATGACCCGCGGCCCGGCAAAACCGATAAGAGCTTTGGGCTCCGCGATGATTATATCGCCCAGGCCGGCAAATGAAGCCATAACTCCGCCCATGGTCGGATTAGTCAGGACCGAAATAAAAGGCAATCCCGCTAAATGGTGATACTTCAGAGCGGCTGAAGTCTTAGCCATCTGCATCAGAGAATACATGCCTTCGTACATCCTGGCCCCGCCTCCTGAGCCGGAAACAATGACTAAAGGCAATTTATTCCTGGTCGCCTGCTCAATAGCCCGGGTGATCTTTTCTCCTACTACCGAACCCATCGAGCCCATGATAAAACGGGAATCAGTGACTGCCAATACCGTTTTTTTACTGTTGATAAGCCCGTCTCCGGTTATAACCGCGTCCTTTAAGCCGGTGGAAAGCTGATCGGCGGACAATTTATTCTTATAAGTCTTAGGCCCTTTGAATTCCAGAGGATCGACCGAGGCCATATCAGGATCATACACGTTAAAATTATCCCGGTCTACGATAAGCTCGATCCGCGCCGAAGCCGTCAGAGAAAAATGATAATCGCATTTCGGGCAGACAAACAAATTCTCTTCAAGATTCTTGTTGAATAATACTTCCCCGCAGCCCTCGCATTTCGTCCAGAGCCCCTGGGGTATTTCTTTTTTCTTTAAGCGCACAATCGTGTATTTTGGTTTGCCGAATAATGCCAAATTTACTCCTCGTGTTTGTTGATGGCCAGCCCTGAAACCACCTTGGGATAAAAATAGGTTGATTTGGGAGGCATCTTCTCTCCTTTTAAGGCCAAAGAAATGATCTGGTTGATCTTGGTCGGATTAAGAAAAAATGCCACCAGGGTTTGATCATTCCCGGCAGCTTCAAGCAATTCTTCGGTATCGGCAGAAAAAGTTAAGCTTTTTTTATCTTCTAAATTAAGGGTTAAGATCCTTTCTAAAACCGTGGCGTTTAGTATTGAAACGTCCAGGCTGCGGTATTCCGCGGGCTTGTCAATCATCAACTTATCGAGGACCTTGATGTTGCGCAAGCGGAGCAGCCAGTATTTTTTAGAGTTATACATCCCGATCACATGTTCCGCTACTCCGGCTTTAGCCAGGAGAAAGAAAAATCTGATCTGGTCCTTGATCTCTTCAACCGAAAAATATTCGTTTAATTTCGCTTTCAGAGCGGTTATATCCGGGCGATTATCAAGTTTAACCAGGCGGTGGATCGGCAAAACCGTAAGGCCTAAAGGATCAATATTGGTAAAATAGGCTAAAACGTAATTAAAGCTCTCTTGGCCGGTCGAGGCAGCAGTTTTTCTTTTCATCTCTTCGCGCCAGGCGCAGGCGACTTCGTAACGATGGTGGCCGTCGGCGATAAAGATGTTCTCGGCCTCCATCTTTTCCTGGACCTTCTTTAAGAGCTCGGGTTCATCGATCCTCCACAATTTGTGGCCGGTCTTTTCATCGTCAATAATATTGATAAAGGGTTCTTTATTCTTGATATTCGGCAAAAGCGACTGTACGACCACCTTTTTTTTATCTTCAAAGATCACGAATATCGGGCTTAAATTAGCTTTGACCTGGCGGATAAGATTCAAGCGGTCTTCTTTGGCCTCCAGATGGGTGTGTTCGTGGCCGAACACCGAGGATCTCTGCTCCTCGAGCTTCAAAAGCGCCAAAAATCCTATCCGGCTCCTTTTTTCGCCTTTAATAAAATATTCCTGGCGGTAAAAATAAATTGCCGGCTTGGGATCCTGAACCAGGATCTGTTTAGCTAAGAGATCACGCAGAAATTCCCCGGCTTTTTCGTATTTGTCCTCTCCCGGTTTTTCCTGGGCGAGTTCCATATGGATCAGGTTATACGGGTTAACCTCGTGAAAATACTTCTGCCGCTGGGGAGAAATAATATCGTATGGCGGGCAAACTACCGCGGATATATCTTTTATTTTATCCTGATTATAGACTACTGCTTGAAAAGGGCTTATTTTAGCCATCTTGAAAATAATCCTCCGATAAGAGCTCCAACCGAAGAGCCAACAGTATCAACCATCAGGTCAAAGCCACTACAGTCCCGGCCCGGGGTAAACATTTGATGGAATTCATCGCTGGCGCCATAGGCAAATCCGAAAATAACCGTAAAAATAAACAGCTGCAGCCGGATAAGCCGGGGATTAGTATTCTTCAGCGCCCGGTAGAAAAACAAAGTAAGTATAACATAGATAAAACCGTGAAACAAGATATCTTGATAAGCGAATAACGACGGAATATCTTTGCCGGTGAGGCTTGAAGCATAGAAAATTAGCCCCATGCAGCCTAAAACCGGCAGCCAAAGTCCAATTACCCGCAAAACCCGGTTAATGGCTGTGCTGGCAGCCATGACAACCTTCGTTCATCTTAGAGCAAGGCTTAGTTTTTTCCGGAGAAATATCTTTGGTGGATTTCTTGTAATCCGTTGCGTAGAAACCTGACCCCTTAAAAATTATTCCCGCGCCCGAACCAATTAAACGCTTAAGCTTTCCCTTGCATTTGGGGCATTTAGTCAAAAGTTTATCGTTCATCTGTTGAAAAGCCTCAAATTCATGTTTGCATTTGATGCATTCGTAGTCGTACGTAGGCATATCTTTCTCCTATTTAGAAATCCGGGCAAACTCTTCCATCAGCCGGCGCTGCTCGGAGGTGAGCCGGGTAGGAATATCCACAATAACCCTGACTAATTCATCGCCAATTCCCCTGGAATGAACATCAGGAATACCCTTTTCGCGCAATCTAAAAATCTTACCGCTCTGGGTGCCCGCGGGAATTTTCATTTCTACCTTGCCGTCTAAAGTATGAACTTCCACTTCAGATCCTAAAACCGCCTGGCTTAAACTTATGGTGATCTCGGCCAGGATATCATTTCCCTGGCGTTTAAACATCGGGTGCGGCCTGACTTCGATCACCACATAAAGGTCGCCTCGGCCGGCGGTTCCGGCCTCGCCTTCTCCCCGGACCCGCAGATTCGACCCCGTATCCACTCCGGCAGGGATCTTGACCTTAATATGATGGGTCTCTCTTCTTCTTCCCTCGCCGCGGCATTCAGGACAAACCGCCTGAATGATCTCTCCCTGACCGCGGCATTTCGGGCAAGTCTGGGCTAATTGAAAAAAACCACTGGAAACCACTACTCTTCCTGAACCGCGGCATTGCGAACAGGTAAGTTTTTTGGTACCCGGCTTGGCCCCGGATCCCGAACAGGTAGGGCAGATCTCATACCGCGGCACAGTAATGGATTTCTCCACTCCGCTGGCCGCTTCTTCCAGGGATATCTCTTCGGTGATCTCCAGATCTCTGCCCCGGCTGCGGCCGCGGCTGGAGCGCTGCCTGGAACCTCCGCCAAAAACATCAAATCCCAGGTCGCTGAACAAATCCTCGAACAATCCGCTGCCCCCGCCGCCGCCTCCGCCCCCCATGCCTTCAAAGATGGAACTGAAATCAGCGCCCCTAAAAATATCTTCATAGGCGTATTTCTGGTCTATTCCGGAATGGCCGTACTGGTCGTAAAGCTGGCGTTTCTGCTGATCGGATAAAACCGCGTAAGCTTCGGAAATTTCTTTAAATTTTTCCTCAGCCGCTTTTTTCTGTTCCTGCGGAACCCGGTCAGGATGAAATTTAAGCGCAAGCGTACGATAAGTTTTTTTGACCTCATCTACGCTTGCGCTTTTGGAAACACCCAGGATCTCGTAATAATCGCGTTTAGCTGCCATTGTCCTTATTTTTCTTCCTTAAAGTCCGCGTCGATGATATCGTCCTTAGGCTTTGCTTCGGACTTGGGCTCTTCCTGAGCCTGCTCGGGCCCGGCGGATTGCGCTCCGGCCTGGCCGGCAGCACCTGCTGTGCCTGACTGCTGCTGTTTAGCGGAAGCCTGCTTGTAAATTTCCTCAGCCAGCTTGTGCGAAGCCTTGGAGAGTTCCTCCATGCCTTTTTTGATCTTATCGATGTTCTTATCTTTTATGGACGTCCTCAAATCAGTAAGCTTAGCTTCAATATCCCCGCGCTCAGCCTGGCTGACTTTATCGCCGTAGTCTTTGAGCGCTTTTTCGGTGGAGTAGGCCAAAGCATCAGCCTGGTTACCCACTTCAACTTCTTCTTTTTTCTTGGCGTCTTCAGTCGCGAATTTCTCGGCGTCCTTGACCATCTTCTCGATCTCTTCTTTGGACAATTTCTTGGGCGCGGTGATCCGCACGGACTGTTCTTTTCCGGTGCCCAGGTCTTTAGCCGAAACATGGACAATCCCGTTAGCGTCTATGTCAAAACCGACTTCGATCTGGGGCACGCCGCGCGGGGCCGGAGGGATCCCCACCAGGTCAAACCTTCCCAGTTCCACGTTATCATCAGCCATCTGGCGCTCTCCCTGTAATACCCGGATGGTGACCGCGGTCTGATTTTCCGCAGCTGTGGAAAATATCTGGCTTTTCTTCGTAGGGATAGTGGTGTTTCTTTCGATAAGCTTGGTATTCACGCCGCCCATGGTCTCGATACCCAGAGACAACGGAGTAACATCCAAGAGCAGGACATCTTTCATGTCGCCCTTGATGATCGCAGCCTGGACCGCGGCACCCAAAGCCACGCATTCCATAGGATCAATCCCCCGCTCAATCTTCTTGCCGGCATATTCCTCGACGAATTTCTGGACGATGGGCATCCGGGTCGGCCCGCCCACCAGGATGATCCTGTCGATCTGGCTGGCAGCAAGTTTGGAATCTTTTAACGCCCCTTCCATCGGAATACGGCAACGGTCGATGATCGGGCCGACTAATTCCTCCAGCTTGGCCCGGTTGATCGCCATAGTCAAATGTTTCGGGCCGGTGGCGTCAGCGGTAATGAACGGCAAATTGATATCCGTGCTCATGCTTGATGATAATTCGATCTTAGCCTTTTCCGCGCCTTCTTTTAAACGCATCATCGCCATTTTGTCGTTGCGCAGATCGATCCCGGTCTCTTTTTTGAACTGGCCGGCGATATATTCGATCATGACATTATCCATATCGGTTCCGCCCAGCTGGGTGTCGCCGTGGGTGGATTTGACCTCAAAAACTCCCTGGGCCATTTCCATGATCGTAACATCCAGAGTCCCGCCGCCCAGGTCAAAAACCATGATCTTCTGTTCTTTCTGGGATTTCTCCAGCCCGTAAGCCAGGCACGCGGCTGTGGGTTCATTAATGATCCTCAAAACTTTCAACCCCGCGATCTCACCTGCGTCCTTGGTGGCCTGCCTTTGATTGTCGTCAAAATAAGCCGGGCAAGTGATAACCGCTTCCTCAATTTTATCTCCCAAATAAGCCTCAGCATCCTCTTTTATCTTTTGCAGGATAAAAGCGGAGATCTGCTGGGGGGTATATTCCTTGCCGTGAGCCTTGAACTTGAAATCCTGGCCCATTTTCCTTTTAGCGGCATAAATAGTCCCCTCAGGGTTAATAGCGGCCTGCCTTCTGGCCGGCTCGCCGACTAATCTCTGTCCGTCCTTGGTAAACGCCACATAAGAAGGGAACGCTTTTCCAGAAGCAACGCCAGCTCCTTCCGCTGAAGGAAGGATGACCGGACGGCCCGCTTCCATTACCGCTGCCGCTGAGTTTGAAGTCCCCAAATCAATCCCGATTACTTTTGCCATGTTTTCCTCCGTATTTTAGATTACTTTTTTCTTGGAAACCTGCACTTTTGCCGTACGGATCACCTTATCGTTTAAGATATATCCTTTTTGCATCTCGTCAACTACGGTATGCTCCGGCAATTCGTCTTTTTCTACCTGCATCAGGGCTTCGTGATAATTAGGGTCAAAACATTTTCCCTTGGAAATAATACAACTTACCCCGTTTTTCTTCAATAGGTCATGCAAATGAGCCAGGATCATCGCCACCCCTTTTAAAAAAGCATCATGATCCTCATGTTTTTCCTGAGAAAGCTCGACACTGCGCTCCAATTCGTCGACTATGGTCAAAATATCGCAAAGCAGGTCTTCATTGGCGAAACGCAGGAATTCGCTTCTGTCCCGGTCCCAGCGTTTCCGAACATTTTCAAAATCCGCCTGGAACCGGACCAATTTGTCCCAGTTCTCTTGGGCCTTCTGGCTATCAGCCTTCAAAAGCTCATATTCAGATTCTTTAATGGTGACTGTTTTTTCCGGACCTGATTTAGCCTGGCCGGCTTCTTGCGGTTCAATTTTCTCTTCTTGATTCTTTTTGTTATCCATTTTATTTTTTTCTAATTATTTCGGGTTAGAACTCTTCCAACACGGAATTTAAAGTTCCGGAAATAAATTCCAAGGTAGAAACAGTTGAGTCGTAGCTCATCCTGCGGGGCCCGAGCACGGCTATTCTTCCGTTGTGTTTCTTGCCGCTGCGATAAGAAGAAACAACCAAAGAGCAGACATCATTAATGCCCTGACAGGCTATCTCAGTGCCGATGTAAACCTTAAACGACTGGCTCAATTGCTGATTCAAAAGTTCCAGGACCTGTTTTTTTTCTTCCAAAAAATTCACCAAAACCGCTAATTTCTCCAGGTCGCGAAACTCGGGATGCGCAAATATATTGCTTAAGCCTTTATAAAAAATCCGGTCGTCCCATTCCGCAAAAGAAACAATAGCCGTATAATGCGTAAGTTCAGCGATCATAACAGTAGTCTTCTCCAAAACATCCTCAAGAGAAGAAACCGGCGCGCGGTAACCGTTGATAATAAGCGCTTTTTGTTCATCGTTCAACCCGTGTTCCGCCATCAAAAAATCAACGTAATAACGGTAACCTTTGTCCGTGGGCACGCGCCCGGATGAGGTATGAGGCTGAAAAAGATAACCATCATCCTCCAGTTCCGCAAGGATATTGCGCAGCGTTGCCGGGCAGAGCTCAAAGTATTCAGCGAGTTCCTGAGAACTCACCGGTACGCCGGCGTTAATATAAGCGCTTACCGCGGCAGAGAGAACCCTGTTCTTTCTTTTTGTCTGATCTACTGTCTTTACCATAGAAATTAGATTTTAACACAATCCGCATTGCTGTCAACTCTTTACCTTATCACCCCCTTTTTAAGCCTTTCTTAGCAGTCTCATATAAAGAGCGCTAATACTAAAACAAAAAAATTTATTCGGTACTCTCTTTTTCCAAAATGATTTTAATCCCGCTGATGTTCACACCTTTATCATCCATCAGATAATGCACATACTCCAGGCGTTTGACATCCTTCAAAGAATAATAACGATTTTTTTTGCCGATCCTTTTCGGGACAACCACGCCGGCTTTGTCTAATTGCCGCAGAGTCCAAACCGGAAGATCAGAAAGTTTGCTGGCCACACTGATCACATAAACCGGCTCATCCGGACTGATATAAATATCAAAAGTAGGCATTTCTTTTTCCCTCTTCTTCTCAGCTATGATCAACTATAACATAACCTTATTATTTTGTCAAGCAAAATTAATAAAAATTATTAGTTAATCTAACTGTGTACTCGTATGTCTTTATCTTGTTTTAACTTATGTAGCAGAACTTTAGGGCAACTAAGCTGGATTTTTATGCTCTTCTGGAGGTATTGTATGGCTATAATCTTGGCTTCTTTATAAAAGAAATTCACCAGGTCCATCCGGGTATGAGGAATAGAAATTTCCAAAACCAGTAATTTTTCCGCGAAACAGTTTTGGATACTCTTTAGAAGTTCTTCCAGGTTCTGGCGAGTTTTGGCGCTGATAGCTATTGAACCGTTAAATTCGTTCTTGATCTGACCGAGCCAAGACTGGTCATTCAATACATCAATTTTATTTAAAACAGTGATTATCGGCTTATCCTCTGCCCCTAATTCCTTTAAAACTACCCCAACAGCCTGATCATGCTGCTTGATCCGGGGATGGCTAACATCCAGGACATGGATCAACACATCTGCTTCGATCACCTCTTCCAGGGTCGCCTTAAAAGCCTCGATCAGATTATGCGGCAGCTCATGCAAAAAACCGACTGTATCCGAAATAACCACACTCTGGCCGTTAGGCAACTTCATACTCCTCGACAAAGGATCCAGTGTCGTAAACAAGCCATCATGGACAGTTTGTCCGGCCTCAGTCAAAGCATTCAAAAGTGTTGATTTTCCGGCGTTGGTATACCCGACCAGGGCCACCGAAGGGATCGCTTTTTCTTTCCGGCGTTTCCTGATAGTCTGGCGGTGCAATCCGACATGCCTTAAATCTTCTTTTAATTTTTCGATCCTTTCCCGGATCCTTCTCCGGTCGATTTCCAGTTTCTGTTCTCCCGGCCCTCTGGTACCAATGCCGCCTCCCATTCGGGAAAGAACGACTCCCTTGCCGACCAACCTCGGCAATAAATATTGGAGTTGAGCCAGCTCCACCTGCATTTTTCCTTCCGGGCTTTTGGCGTGCTGGGCAAAAATATCCAGGATCAGCTGGGTACGATCAATAGTCTTTTTGCCAATAACCTCTTCCAGATTTCTCTGCTGAGTTCCGGAAAGATCATGGCTAAAAATCACCAGGTTCACGTCCAGCTCCTGGGCCAATAACCTGATCTCTTCAGCTTTTCCTTTACCTATATATAAGTTCGCAGTGGGCTTATCAATAATCGCGCTGATATTATCCGCGACTTTCCCGCCGGTAGAAACAGTCAATTCCTCCAGCTCCCTGGCCCGGTCTTCCAGCGACCAGGATTCCCTTTCCCCAAAACACTTCACAATAACCAACAAAGCTTTTTCCATATTTATGTAGACGCTGTATGTAACTTCAAATAAATCAATTTGTTATAGACTTATTATATCCTATACCGAAATAGTATTTATCTCATAACTTAATGGAGCATAGAACGTTGCGTACAGCGTCTATAATTACGATACGTTTGTCTTTGCGGAACCAGGTCATCTGCCTTCGGGCATACTTGCGGGTGTTCTTTTTAACCAGCTCTTTTGCCTCCTTTAAATCATAGAGGCCATTTAAATATCCTTTGACTTCATTAATACCGATAGCATATCGACTGGTCCTGCTCAATTTTAATTTGATCAGTTTTTTTACCTCTTGGACCAGCCCCTGCCTGAACATCTTTTCTACCCGCTTATTTATTTTTTGGTCCAGTTCTACGCGGGGAATATCTAATCCCAAAATGCTGATATCGTATTTATTTTCCAGCCCGATCCTGGTCGCCTGCAATTCGGAAATAGGCTTGCCAACAACCGCAAATACTTCCAGGGCCCGGACGATCCGCTTGGTATCATTAGGATGGATCTTCGCTGCCGCTTGGGGATCGACTTTGCGCAGTTTTTCATGAAGCTTAAGGCTTCCCCAACGGGCGGCCTGAAGATAAATTTTTTTGCGTATTTTTTTATTCTCGGTTTTTACTTTAAATATCCCGTCAATAACCACAGACATGTATAATCCGCTGCCGCCTACAAACAGGGGAAGCTTGCCTCTATCGAGGATCTCTCTGATCTTTTTAAGAGCAAGGCTGCGGTATTTGGAAACATTAAACTCTTTATCCGGACTAACCTGCCCCAACAGATGGTGGCGGATTTTTTTCAAGTCTGATCGGGACGGTTGGGAACTTAATATATCCATCCCCTTGTAGATCTGCATGGAATCGCAGGAAATGATCTCGGCATTGAGCTTTCTGGCCATCTTAATCGCCAATGCGGTTTTTCCCGCGGCGGTAGGTCCAACCAGGAATATGATCCGGGGCTTCATACTTTAAGGTATTATTTTTGTAGGATATCCGCGAAGCTTGAGCTTCGCTTGCGCGTCTTGGGCTTCCTGCCGGCTGGAAAAACCTCCGACCCTGACCTTGTAAACCTTTTTATTCAGAGAAACCGCTGCAGAAATATAAGCAGAATATCCTTGAGCCTTTAATTTCAAAGCCAGCTTCCTGGCGTTATCAGCCGAAGAGAACGCGCCAACTTGCACGCTGTAACTGCCGGAGATAATCTCTCCTGTAGGTTCCGAGCGGAGGAGTACAGCCGCTGGCGTTGAAACAATATCACTTGTCGGGCTAACAATTTTTTCCACAGGCGCGGGAGTTTTGAAAATCGCTGCCGGGGGGACCATTGGCCCCGGAAGAAATTCTTTATCGGTTAAAGCTTCCGGGCTTTGAGGAAATTCGCTTTTAAGTTTAGCCAGGAATTCCTCCTGTTTGCGGCTATTCACGGTCCTTTTACCCAACTGGCTTAAGCGGTAGTAAATCGAGGGCTTTAACTTGCTCCGGGGCCGGTTTTTGAGCAAGGCCAGATAAATATTTTCCGCTTTAGGGTAATCCCGCCTTAAAAAATAGCTATCGCCCAATCCCAGATTTGCCTCATCTTTAAGTTTAGAATTACGGTACTCCTTAAGGATGATCTCAAAAATATCCGAAGCGCGCAGGTAATTGCCATCCTTTAAATAACTCAAGCCTAGAATATAGTACAATTCATCCAGGCCATTGCTGGAAGTCGCCCGGGCCAAGACTTTTTCGCCTTCACTGATGCAAGTTTTGTAATTCCCATTTAGAAAATAGGCCCAGAGGTTATTCAGATTCAGGGCATAGGCGCTGACTGTAAGCCCGAACACCAGCAACCAAACGCCCAATAATAGCCCAAAGCGTAAATTTAAAATTTGGAATTTATTTTTTAGCATTTTTTTTGGATATTGCTCTTTGCAGATCAAGGATCAAAGAATGGCGGCGTTCTTTTTCCTCTTTGAGGACATCATCCGGCCATTTCAGAGCTTCGGTGTTCGGCCGGGGGGAATATTTGAATATATAAGCCGCGTCAAATCCCACAGCTTTGACCAAATCATAAGTGTCCTGAAAATCCTCTTTACTCTCTCCGGAAAAACCGCAGATAATATCCGTGGTCAAACCTCCATCTTTAATGATTTTACGATAATTATCCACCAAGTCCAGATAAAATTTGCGGGTATACCCCCGGTTCATAGATCTCAAGATCTTGTCCGAGCCTGACTGCACAGGAAGATGCAGGTTTTTTTTCAGCTTATCGCACTGCGCCATAGCCTGGAACAATTCCGGCGAAGTATCCCGGGGATGCGATGTAAGAAAACTGAATTCCTTTATCCCTTTTATCTTATTGACCCTTTTTAACAGCTCAATAAAAGATACCTGCGGCTTATCTCCTGCGGCCGGTGACCGGTAAGCATTCACATTCTGCCCGAGCAAAGTTATCCTGGAAATCCCCACAACGACGGCTTGATCGATCTCTTTAATTATATCCTGACAATCCCGGTTATGTAAACGCCCGCGCACATACGGCACCACGCAGTAAGAACAGAAATTCGAACAGCCTTCAGAAATAACCACATAAGCATGATCTTTTTCCTCATAAAAACCGGTGTGATAGATCTCCTCCGGCCGGATTTCGCCTTCAGTTTCCCAGATCTTAAACGCGAACAGATCGCCTTTCTTTTTGGTCAGCTTATCCAGGATCCCCGGGATCTTAGCGATATCCGAAGGCCCGACCACAAAATCAAGCCCGGCCGCGCGTTCAAAAGCCTGATCCTGGTAATTCTGGGCCATACAGCCGATAAGCCCGATCAAAGGCTTAACCCTCTTGACTTTCTGCTTTGGTTTCGGCCGGCAGCTTTTAGCGATATGGCCAATTGCCGACCAGACCTTATCCTCAGCGTGCTGGCGCACCGAACAAGTATTAAAAATCACAATATCCGCATTATCCGGTTCTTCGGTTATCTGATAACCCGCCTGCCTCAAAAGCCCGGAGACAACCTCCGAATCCCTGACGTTCATCTGGCAACCGTAGGTACAAATAAATATTTTCTTCATAGTTAAGAAATTTTTAAATACATTATAACTGCACGCATTGCTATTTTAAATATTAAAACATGTTAGATTAGCAATTATTTATCTCTACCAGAGACTTTCTTCAGTTCTTTTAAAAATCCAGGATGAACTTTGTAATTTAGCGATTCTGCCTTATGAATGTCATCCCAGCATTTACTATATTCTTTTTTCTCAAAAAATATTACTGCCCGGTCATTATAGACCTGCCCATTATCAGGTTCCAGCTCAATAACTTTATAAAAATCAAGAGTCGCCAGATCAAAATCTCCAGTCCTACAATGATCTAACCCTCGGTTATGGTAAGCTTTTGAATACTTAGGGTCGATTTCAATTGCCTTGTCATACATTTTTTTTGATTCCCTGTATTTTTTGCTCTCGCTCAAAAGAACGCCAAACCCAAAGAATATTTCTGCCTTGTCTGGATCAAGCAGCCAAGCCTGGTTAAATCTTTTCATGGCAGTTTTAAAGTCCCCCTTATCATAATACGCCCAGGCGAATTCAATATGCTTATCAGCGGCAGCTTCCCTGCTACCAAACTGTTCAATGACAGCTTTAATAAACTGTTCGTCAATTTCATTTTGATACGAAGTTCGGGGTATTCCTCCATACATCGGCCGCTCATTAATGGGAAGCTCATTATTACAACCCAAAATAAATGATAAACATGTAATTAAAACCGTACACAAAAGCACTATTCTCATTTAGCCCTCTCTTTTACTTAATAATTAAAGAATCTGATGATAACAACAGTTAACCTCTGTAAAATCCCTAAAATCGTCAAGCGGCACTTAGACCATCGGTCAGCCGAAAGTATAGCTACATGTCCTCATTCTCATCTAATCGGGAATAATAAACATTTCTAAATACGGCAATTTACTCGTCAACCAAAAAATATGGCCCATTAATACTAATCCTTGCAATAATCCGAATAAACTCCGGCAAAAGATATCAGAAAGCGCTGCGCTGCCTGAAAGTTAACATGATAGCCGCCGAGGTAATCACTTTCAGTAAATTGATAAAGTTTTTCCCGAGGGATATAAACCAAGTTGGGATAGCTGAGAAGCAGTTTTGTAATACCGTTGCGAACGGATTTTTCTAACTGCATATTTTTTTCAGTATAAGCAAGAGGATTATATTGCCCCTCTAAAATTATAACTTTTATTTTATTCAAATAACAGAAAGAAACAAACTCTTCCAATAAAATAAGATTTGCGGGTATCGGTTCTTCGAAATGATTTTCGGTCAAATTTTTTAGCTGTTCTTTCAAAGAAACTTCAGCTGGAACATCCGCGAGCTCGATATTAGTGACTTCCTTCAGTTCGTAGTTGTAACCTTTAAGCTTGTTTAAAAACCCCTTAAATACGAAGGAAAACTTCCATTCGGGAAAGATCTGCGCAAATATGAATCTTGCGAAAAAATCCAATTTCTTAGTGCTATACTTCTCCCGAAAAGCTTTATTCTCAAAGATCCTGGGGAATATTTTCAAAAGATCAAAACCGCCAGTAAGACTGGTTCTAAGATATGCCTGGTCGGGAAACCTGGCCATATCTAAATCGGAAATAAAAAGCACAATATACTCAGGCCTATCAAATCTGAAATAATCCTTTAAACCTAAATATCCTAACGGGGATAGGCCCGACATAGTAAAAACCTGCGCATCCCCAAGCAAACCCGGGGGAAAAACATAACCGACTTGACTTGAACCAAGAATACAATATTTGGAAAGGCAAAAGAAATACCTGAAATACTTATAATATTCAATGCGCAGCACATCCCTGTTCAACCAGCCGACCTCCTTCTCGGTCAATGAATTTTTATAAAATCTCCAAATAAACGGATTATATAATAAAAATAATCTTAATACCATAACTACAATCAAAACCGAGATGCCTTTTTGCAGGGAACTTCTAAGCTGTTTTCGGGAAAAGAAAAAAAGGCAAACTAAAATCACGACTGCCGCAAAAAAAGAGATAAAATGGATAAAATATTTCCCGCCTAAATGTGAAAACTCCACACCGAAAATTCTTAGCATATGCTGGGGCTCATTATGTTTGTTAACTATAAAAAATATTCATCGACTAAAGCTAAAACTGCGAATAAATGAATTCTTTCGTTCCGAATTCCCCGAATATAACTAACAGATAAAATAGAGCCATAAAAACAAACAACTTTACTGGAAACGGCGCTTTGAGAAGAATAGTCAAATCTTTCCTGGCATGTTGAAAATACTCTACTATTACTAAAACAATTGTAAAAAAAACAAGGTCGATCAACATTGCCCGAGAAAGCAAATCAAACTGCAAATTTGATAAAAAACCAGCCAAAGAGCGCAACATTTGCAGCGCCTGACTGAATGATTTTACTCTAAAAAAAAGCCAGCCGATACTTATTAATTGAAAGAAAAAAAACATCCTGGAAAAATACCATATTTTTTTAAAAAATGCGTTTTCGAGAATTGGCATCTTTATAGGTGCAGTCTTAAATAACTGATAAATAACAAGAAGAAAACCCTGATATGCGCCCCATAAAACGAATGTCCAAGCAGCCCCGTGCCATACCCCGCAGATGATAAATGTAATCATTAAAGCGAAAATTACTCCCCACTTTCCCCACTCTCTTTTACTGAATGAAATAGGAATATATAAATAATCGCGGAACCAAGCAGATAAAGATATATGCCACCTGGCCCAGAACTCTTGAGGGTTAGTGGAAAAATAGGGGAAATTAAAATTAACCATGATATCAAAGCCCATACATTTGCCAAGACCTCTGGCCATATTGGAATAACCTGCAAAATCACAATAGATCTGGAATGCAAAGGCGTAAAGCGCTAAAATAATTTTAGTGCAATCGTATGGCGCAGATGAGTTAAAAACGGGATCCACTACTTTTGCCAAATTATCGGCAATAAAAATCTTCTGAAATAAACCCCAGAATATAAAATAGCAGCCTTCGCCGATCTCGTCGAGCCGCAGTTTGCGCTTTGAAGATATTTGTGGCAACAATTCCCCGGCTCTCATAATAGGCCCCGCCAAAAGCAAAGGAAAGAAAATCACGAAAAGGGCATAATCCGAATAACTTCGCGCAGGCTTGATTTTATCAGTATAGACATCAAAAGTATAACTCAGCGTTTTTAATGTATAAAAAGATATCCCTACTGGAAGTACTATGTTAAGGGTACGCGGTTGGATTGAAAGCCCGAAATAGTCGATTAAACCGGTAAAATTAGAGATGAAAAAGTTAAAATATTTAAAGAAACCCAAAATGGATAAATTTACCAATATGCTCAAAATCAAAAACCTTTTTTTTACATTCTCATCATCCGATCCGTGTATCTTTAAGCCGCAGAAATAGTCGATAGTTATAGATGTAAATATCAAAAACAGGAAACGCCAATCCCATGAGCCGTAAAAAAAACAGCTCGCCGCAAGAAGCAACCTGTTCTGCCACTTATGGCTGGATAAAAGATAAAAGCAGTAAACTATGAAAAAAAATGCTACGAACTGAAAAGAATTAAACGGCATTTTCTACCTTCTTATTTACAAGCAACTGCAGATCCTCTAAATTATTCAAACTTAAAACTTCCGAGATTTTGAAACGAATCCTATATTCCTTTTCTATCGCAGAAAGAATAGAAACATGGCTGAGAGAATCCCAGCCCGGGACTTGAAAGGCTTTTGTTGAGCCCTGCAAATCGAAATCGCCGAGTTTCAGGACTTTTAAAATAACTTTTTTTAAACGCTCAGAGACCATGATCGCTTCCTTTTATCTTGCGGCAGGGGAGAAAAATACGCTCCTTATTCGCCTTTCTACTAAGTTTACCGGACGAACTTTTGATCAACCAGCGGGGCTGAACCAAATGCACGGTGGAAATAGTCACATCTATAGCCATCCCCACCTGCTTTATCGCTATCTTAAGACCCTCTTTTTTATCTTTGTCTTCAAGCAATGTCTCAGCTATGACATGTATATCCTCAGTCCCTGTCTCTGCGTTCTCCATCCCGAATGCCACAACGCGACCGGGTATAACGCCCAAAATTTTATTTACTTCATCTTCGATATCTTCCGGAAAAATATTCCTTCCGGCAACGATTATAACATCGTCTTTCCTGCCGATTATAAAATACTCCCCATTATGGCAGAACCCGATATCTCCGCTAAAATACCAGCCGTTCTTAAGCGCTTCTTTTGTCTTCTCCGGGTTATTTCTATACCCGTCAAAAAGAGAAGCTGATTTAATAACGACGGTTCCAACCTGGTCGCTCTTAAGCCGTATTTTACCCTCATCAATGATTTTTAGAGAGCATCCGGAGATCGGTTTTCCGGAAGATACGCAAACTTTTTTCAGCCATCCTTTTTTCGGCGGCTGGACGATCTTTTCTTCCAGAGCGCCACGGTCAACCATGAGCGTCTTGGCTAAAAAGCCGGGCTCGGTCTGGGTAACGGCGAAAGTTGTCTCAGCCATGGCGTAACAAGACGCCAAAGCTTGCTCCTTCACACCATGGTTACAAAACTTCCTAAGAAACTTTTTGTGACTTTCCGAACGAACAACCTCGCTGCAATTAATGAACATCCTCATGCTGGAAAGATCTATCTTATCCATCTGCTCTTCGGGGATCCTGTCAGCCATAAAATCATAGGCAAAATTCGGCAACCACGTTAACGTGGCTTTCTCCTGAGAAATTGACTGGAAGAATATCCCCGGAGCAGACACCCATTGAAAAGGATCTATTTGGATTGAAGGAATACCAAAGATCAAAGGCATATGAAAAGCTGCGATCAAACCCATATCATGATAAAGAGGCAGCCAATTGATCACTTTATCATTCTCGGATAATTCGATTGCCCGGGAATACCGCTTGATATGCCCTAAAACGGCCTTATGCGACAATACTACCGCTTTCTGTAATCCTGTCGTGCCGGAAGAATGTTGTAATAAAAACGGCGCGTCCAGATCGATCTCACTGCGGCTTCTTTTTATCAAATCAAGATCGGATTTTACCGCCGCTTTCTCGCTGTCGATCGATTCCAGGGGAAAAAGGACCCCTTTTATCTTTCCTTTCCCTGCATTAATGAGCGGCTCAATAATCGGCCCTATTTCCCTCTCGGTTATAATCCAGTCTAAGCCGGATTTTCGGGCCATCCCTGATAGACCATGGACGAACTTATCCGGATGCAACCGGGCATTCGGATATGCCAGCACCGCCGGAATAGCTCCGATAGCAGTAATAGCCATGTAAATAGGGTAAAAATATTTATTGTGCCTTATTATGACTGCGCACACCTCGCCTGCCATTACGTTCCGGCGGATAAGGATCCCGGCAATCCTGAGGGCAGCTTCGAGCAAACTGCCATAGGTCCATCTAAAAGGTTCGCCAAGTGCATCCCAATGGACAATTGCTTCACGATGAGGATGTTTTTCCACATGCTCTTCCCAGATATTCCATACTGATCGAGCAGCATTTCTTTTCAGATTTTTACGCATAAATTTATCCAAAGGGGGTAAAAAATCAGACATTTACGGCTTAAAATTTTCCAATCTTTCTATTTCAGCCCTAAATTATTCTACCTTTCTATCGGTTTTTGTCAAACAAAAGCCCAAACGACAAATTACAGCTCTCGCCGGCCAATAGCTTTAAAATAACCTTTTTAATCATAACTTTCTTCAAGGGTAAATAATGACCCGGCTTATGACCTACGGTTATAAATTTAAAGTTGAGATCCGGATAAAAGCTCCCTGGCTCCGTTCTTATCTTGAATATAGACTTCCGGGATGAATTCGATCGAGTTAGGAATAAACTCGGCTATGACTTTTTTTATCCGTGCTTGCTGTGTTTTATTTTGAAGATCAAAGATCGGGTTCTGACTGAGATCGTTCAATAAAACAATTACCGGGTCGTGCGGGAATTGAAAACCTTTCAGAAGCTGCTTAATAAGAATGTCTAAAAATTCCGGCGAGTCTTTAAACACGTCCACCGCGGATTTAAAGATTATTTTTCCCCAATCTTCAGCGATTGTTTTATGAAAGAGCGCGTAGACGGAAGAATATTTGACCAGCTTGACCCCGCCGGGAGCTAATTCACGCGCCTCATTAATGATAACGGCAGATAGCTCGGCATGAGCGAATGTTTTAATTTCTTTGTGAATATCAATGGTCAAAAGATCAAAAATATAAGCACCACGAACAAGGGGGGTGGCATTGAACGTGCTGCGCTTTAAAAAATCCTCCACCGCTTCCCAAAGGATCTTTTCATCTTTGCGAATAAAATTTAGCGCTAAAATATTACAGGCTTGATTTTCGCGGATAGCTTTATATTGACGGACTTTTTCCTCATTATGCCCAATATATAAAATCTCATCAAATAGCGGCATATGCTGAAAAAGATTTGAGTTTTGAAATCCGAAATCAATTAAATTCATAAAATTCCCGGTAAATCATTTTGACTGCGCAATTATATCTTCGGCATATTTTAGATAGCCGTCTTTACTTTCCTTGCGAAAAATCTTTAAAAACGGCCTTAGGCCGTTAAAAAATATACTGGTTAAACATGAGGGCTGAGTGCATCTATATTGACTAATGAAACCTGCCCCAAGATCAACCCCCTTCTTTTTCAGATAATTAAATCTAAAAGATGTATTATCTTTAAAAAGCCTTATTCTTCTTAAAAAAGAAAGAAATTTATTAACCGACAGGGGCATATTCTCTTCATAATAACAGGGGGTGGACAATTTAACAGCCGCTTGTTGGTACGCTTTATCAATAACAGCTAATACTTCTTCGCGTTGAGGCAAAGATTCCCGGTCGTAAAAATTGCTTCCTTCTAAAACCTGAGTTATATTATTTTCTTGGCAGAATTTAATAGTGCTCAGATGCATGGCGATCCTGCAACCCAAACACCAAGAACAATAAAAGCCATATTTTAAATTATCTCTGATACAATCACGGGCATTACCCCTAAGAGCATAAATAAAACCCCTGATATCCAAAATTTCGTGAGTAATTTTATCGCCGTAAAAATTTATTAACTGCCGGGCACTCCGCCGGGAAAATTCAGCATTATGCATGCCAGGCACCTTATAAGTAATAAGAACCAGCCTGTCATAGAAAGGGGCACTCTTAAATACCAGGTAAGTTGAATCTACCCCACCGGAAAATAAAACTACGGCGGATTTCATTTTAGCTGCTTCCATAAATTTTTACTTTCTCAACGCCTCGAACAGGATAGCCAGGCCAAAAACGACGAAGATCAGCGCGGAGGCATATTTTATTACCTTCTCCGGCAGCTTTTTTCCCGCGATGACACCGAGGATTATAGCCAGGCTATCGGCCGCTACCATACCTACCGTCGAGCCCATCCAAACCCCTAAAAATGAGCGGTATTGTGCGGCCAGCGAAATTGTGGCGAGCTGAGTTTTATCGCCAAGTTCAGCCAGGAAAAAAGCGATGGCCACAGTCATGATCGGCCCCAGCCGGGATAGTTTTTTTCCGTTTCCCCCATCCAGGGTATCTCCTTTTAAGGTCCAAACCCCAAAAGCGATAAAGGACAAGCCTATGATCACTTTTAAATTCTGCAGGGGGATAAGAAAGTTAAGATTTTGCCCGATCAGCACAGCCATCAAATGGCTGACGATCGTCCCGATGAAAATACCCAGAACAACTTTGAGGGGTTTGAACTTTGTGGCAAAAGAAAGAGCCACCAACTGGGTTTTATCCCCCATTTCAGCCACAAAAATAAAAAAGAATGAAGACAAAAAAGGAAACACCTGGCCTCCTGTTTAAACAAAAATTTTAGGCAAGCATAACGAAAAAATCAGGAATGCACCTGCTGCAGCTACGCGGGCACTGCCCCTAATCATACTCTATTGGTTTTATTTGGGTGGCGATTAAACGAATATTATCCCGGTCGGAATCGTTAACTTCAAAAAATTTCAACCCGACCTCAAAAGGATAACGGGAGTCATCCTTTCTTTGCGACCAAACTACTTCCGCCATGATCGAGATCGCCTTTTTTTCTTCCTCTAACTTGATCTCCATATCCAAAATAGTCCCTGGCTCGAGCCTTTGAATAGTCGGCAAAGCCATGCCGCCCAAAGAAACATTCTGGCTCCGGGAACCGCTCTTAAGAAAATTCCGGCTAATAGTATAGCTGACCACCATAGATTTATTTATTCTTAAATATTTTCGTTTTTCTTGCATCTGAACCCTTAATATTTAGTTAAATTGTTTTTAATAAAAGCTATGAGCTGGCCTACGGTAACGGGTTTAGCGATAAAAGGCCGCCCGGCGATGCTATCAGCTTTAGGCGAGACTTCATAATCCCGGACCAGCGCGGTCAAAAATCCTACCGGAATATTTTTCAATTCCTTATCCTCTTGAAGCATATGGGCAACCTCGCCCCCGTCTACATCCGGCATGACAATATCCAACAGGATAAGGTCCGGCTTGAATTCCCGGGCCGCCGGTATTGCCCGCGCCCCCATTGTTTCTGCCCGGACTTCGTATTCACCGGTATCCTCGAGATTCATCTTAACCAGCTTGCCGAAACTCTCCTCGTCGTCAACGATCAAAATCTTCTTTTTAGCGGTCATCTCTATTCTCCTTTCAACTCGATTTTAAACCAGATCTCGACCTTAACCCCTGGGCCATCTTGTTTATTAGCGATCTTTATCTTACCCCGGTGCATTTCAATGATACTCTTGACAATCGATAAACCCAGGCCTGTCCCGCCTATGCTGCGTTTAGTGGTAAAAAAAGGGTCAAACACCTTGCTCAACAAGGTCTCAGGGATGCCAGTCCCGGTGTCTTCGATCTCAATTTTTATAACTTCCTGGCCGGGAGAAAAAATATCCTCCTTGCGCTTGCCGACACCTTCATCGGCCTGGGAAACTCTCTCCACCGAAATTTTTACTTTCAGTTTTCCGCCCTTGGCCATAGCCTGGACCGCGTTCTCAAAAAGGTTTAAAAAGACCTGTTCGATCTTATTCCTGTCTACCATCACCTGGGGCAAGTCTACTCCGAAGTCCCGGATCAACTCGATATGGGATTTATCCAAAGAGTGCTTCATCAATAATAAAGACTTTTCCACTATCGGAGCGAGTTCCTGAGCCTGTTTTTCCAGCAAGGATACGCCGGAAAAGTCCAGCATCCCTTTAATAATGTTATCAGCCCTAGTGACCGCTTCAGCCATATATTTGATCGTAGAAGAAAAATCTTCCTGTTCGGAGGGAATTTTACGGGCAAAGTATTCTATCCCCTGCAATATTATGGCCAGGGGATTCTTAACCTCATGGGCGATCCCGCTGGAAAGCCTGCCCACGATCTCCATTTTCTCCGACTGAATGAGCTGAGCCTGGGTCTCTTGTAACTGGGTGAACGCTAGCTGCAAGGCGCTTTCCGCCTGATTTCGTTTAGTGATCTCATCTTTTAACTTCTTATTGCTTTTGATCAGCTCGAATGTCCGGGCAGCAACCAGTTCTTCAAGGTTTTCCCGGTGGTGCCGGAGTTCTTTTTCCATCTGCTTGCGTTCAATCCCATACTTTATAGTCCGCTTTAAAAGCACTCCCTCAACCTGGCCTTTGATAAGATAATCCTGAGCGCCCAGATTCAAAGCATTAAGGGCCGTATCTTCATCGCTGATCCGGGTCAGGACAATAATGGCTATGGAAGGATAACGTTTACTGACTTGGGAGACGGTATCCAAACCCTGGACCTCGGGTAAAGTCAGGTCAAGCAGGATCACGTCAAATAGCTTCTCTTCAAGCGCTTTAAAAGCCTCAGTCAGATTAGCCCGGCGCTCCAGATCAAACTGCTCAAAGCCAGGCTCTTGGTACAAATCCTGAATTAATTTTGCGTCAAAAGCGCTGTCTTCCACTAATAAGACTTTTATTCGTTTTTCACTCATGATTTCTACATATGGTTTATTGCTTCCTGAATAAAAGGCAAGACCCCTTCGATCTCTAATTTAGTAAGCCTGCCCATCTTGGCGAAACGCAAATTTCCTTCCGGATCCTTGTTTTCCCTGACGATCTGAAGTTTTTTTGCCCCGTTATTGTAAGAATAGACACTCACGGTGATCCTGCCCTCTTCGGTTTCAAAAGATTTAGTAAACATCTGTTCGTCTAAACTGCTGTCATACGGCATTTTTTTCCTCCTCTTATTCGGTTAAACCCGCGATAAATCCCGAACTAAACGCCCAAGCCAGGTTATAACCCCCTCTTCTGCCCTCGACGTCGAGTATCTCTCCGCAAAAATAAAGCTTTTTTTTCAATTTTGACTCCAGCGACTTCTCGCTGATCTGGGATGTATCAACTCCTCCGCAGGTAAATTCCGCTTCGTTCCATCCCCGAGTCCGGAGCGCTTTAAAGATCTTATGTTTAAGCTCAGTTGTGATCTTGCCCGGATCTTTTGACTTCAACAAATCCAGAAAAGCCGATCCGAACTTATTAGGCAATATCCCGCAAAGCAAATCAAGCGGCTCAAAACCAGCCTTGATCCTTGAGGATAATTCAGACTTTAAATCCGCCTCATCCAGAAAAGGCGCAAAATCGACAAGCACCTGCGCCGAGAGCCTGGGCTTCCGGTTCAAAGCCACAGACAGATCCTGGCTGATATCCAGAATAGCGGTCCCGGAAAGCCCGTATTTGGTAAAAAGCAGCTCACCCCGGGTTTCTGAGTTTATTTTACCATCAATCAGGCTTTTAGCGCAAACAAATATCTTCTGGCCCTGGAGAAAATGGCAGGCTTTATCCGATATCTCTATCGGAACCGCGCTGGGTACGGCCTCGATGATCCGGTGGCCGAAACTACGGCAAAACTTGTAACAACTGCCGTCGGAACCCAGGGCAGGATAAGACCTCCCCCCCGCAGCCAAAATTATATTATCGCAAATTATTTTTTTATTCGCGGATGAACTGACTAGAAAACCTTCCCTGCTAGAGACTATATCGGCAACCTCAAACCCTATCTCAATAGGAATAGAAAGTCTCTTGATCTCGATTTCCAGGACTTTTAATACCGAAGACGCCTGGTTGGTAACCGGGAATATCCTGCCTTGCTCACAATAATGATGCAGCCCCAGCTCCTCAAAAAAACGCAAGATCTCTATTTTGCCAAAACGGCTGAATGCCGATTTTACTAATGACCGGGCAGAAAGGTTATAATAAGATTCATCGATTTTATCGTTTAAAAAGTTACATCTTCCCCCGCCGCAAGCCAGCAGTTTCTTGCCGATACTCGGCAGCCGCTCCAGGATAATGATTGTATTTTTCGCGCGCTTAGCGCTGATGGCTGCCACCAACCCCGATGCTCCGGCGCCGATTACAGCGGTATGGAATCTTTGCATGGGTAGTATTATATCACAAAATTTCCGCCTGTTACCTAAGTTTTAGCCCGGGCCCTGCTATAAAAACAACCGCAATAATTCTGCCGGTAAAGCTGATGTTCTTGGGAAAAAAGGTTCGATTTTTTAAAACCATTTTCCTTCTTGAAGTTATAGGCGAGAAAGCCTCCGGGGCTTAAAGAAAACCCGATTTCACTGATCACCTGGAAATCTTTATGGGGGCTGATTGATAAGGTGCTGGTAAAATAATCAATGGCTAATTCATCGGCTTTTCGCTTAGCCGCTTCCAATCTGGACCTGAAACAAACAAAACACCTCCTGCCGCCTTCCGGCTCATCCTCAAGCCCCCTGACTTTTTCCAGCCAGAGGCCAGGAAGATACTCCCCAACCAGAAGTTCTATTTTTAAAAGTTCAAAGACTTTTTGAGCGGCAATCAGCCTTTTTTGATATTCTTCTTCCGGCTGGATGTTCGGGTTATAAAAAAACCCGATGACTTGAAATCCGTCATTCTGAAGTTTTTCGACGGACCAGGCTGAACAAATTCCACAGCAAACATGCAGCAATACGCGTTTCATATCTTCTATTATAGTTGCAACATCATTCCGTCCGTGGCTGCGGCGATTTCCAGCTTCAATTCCCCGGCAAGGTTTTGCGCGCAGAGCTGCGGCTTGGCTTTAAGCATGCCTAAACCGAAATGGGTCAAGATAGTCTTTGCGGGTTTTATCCGGGCAAGTAATATCTTGAGATCCACCAGGCTCAAATGATCTATTCCCGGCCTGGGTTCGGGAAAGACTACGCCGGCAATTAAGATATCTGAGGCATAAAAGTCAGCTAACTGGGCAAAATACCTGGTATCCGTTAAAAGCCCCACAGTTTTATTGTTTAACAAAAATTTTAACCCGTAAGTTTCCACAGGATGAATATGGCGCATTGATGTCTCAAAAACAAAGTTACCTACCTGGTATTTTTGATTGGCGCAGATATTCTCGATCTTCTCTGCGAAATTTCGAATGTACTTAAATATTACCGGATCGCCGTTTAAAGCGTCAGCCGGGCAAAAGACGACCCCTTTTTTCTTAAATCCTCCTTCGGTCATCGCCTCGATCATCACATTGATATCACCGCTGTGGTCAAGATGGCGGTGAGTCAAAATGATCGCGTCCAGTTTAGCTGGGTCAAGTTTAGGCCGGGACCTGGCGCAATAGACGAGGCTTCCCGGCCCGGGATCAATAAGGACATTGGTGCCGGAGCAATTTACCCACAGCCCGCCGGAATGGCGCAGCTGGCGGATCATCACAAAGCGCGCACCGGAAGTCCCTAAAAACTTGATAAAATTTTCCGTTTGATCTGGATCTATTTTTTTAGCCATAACTTTCTCAGCTCTTCGTTTATCTTATGCGCCTGGCTATAACTTAAATCAGCTTTTGTTAAATCTTCTTTTCGGCCGGTAGCTTTTTTCCGGGGCGGGCTTAAAAATTCCTCTATTCCAAATGAAGCTACTCCGCAAAGCCTGGCAAAATCCCGGATCTGCCGGTCATCGGAAACCACCACCAAACATTTGGGCGCGGCCTCAATTTCGATCATCCTCTTAATTTTGTCATCTGCGCTGTCTTCGCAGGAAAAAATAACCTCAAATTCGAGACCGCTTAAGCTAAGATCTCCGGAATAACCGTCGAAAATTATTGTAACTTTATTTTTGGGGCTGCCGCAGGGCTTTTCTATACGCAAAAACTGGATCAGGGCGAAACGGGAATCGTGGATTCCGGGAGGCGGACTAAAAGCGCGGTGCTTGAGCAGATTATACCCGTCGATTATGAAGTGTAAGGACATAGATCAGCCCTCCTATCCCGGCGTAGACCAACAGGAAAAAGAATCCCAGGAGCGAAAAAGCAAAAGCAAAATGTTTGCTGATGCCCATATGGGTAAACAACAATACGGTCATGTAATCCCTTACTCCCAGGCCTCCGATAGAAATAGGCAAAAGGGTAACCGCGGAAATTATGGGGACAAAGAGAAAAAAATAAAGAATATTGACTTCCAGCTGGAAAGAAACAGCGAGCATATAAGTGGTTAGGGGGCCGATAGACTGGATCGCAATAGAGAGCAGCAGGTTCTTGAGAATAACAGATTTATGATCTTTAAAACCATGCATCTCTTGTAAGACACTCAGCAGACTGCTGAATATTTTCCCCGGACGGCCAGAAAAAGAAAATTTCTTTACAAACCCGCAGGCGGAATCATTAAAAATAAGCAGCGTTATCAAAAACAATAAGACTGTGAGAATTCCTATAGCGAAAACTATTCTCGGGTCTTTTATTACTCCATAGCCTAACACCAGAGAAACCAAAGCTACAGTGATCATCCCGGCAAACCCGCTGATCCGGTCTAATAACACCGTGGCCACTACAGTGCTGGTTTTTTTGCTGTGATAACCGATATCAGCGCTGCGGACAAAATCACCTCCTATAGTGGACGGTAAAAACATATTAAAAAATATTCCTCCGGAAAAAGCGGAAACCAATCTTTTTTGGGGAAGTTTTATCCCCGCGGCTTCCAAGAGCATTTTCCAACGCAAAAAACAAAAGAAGTAACCAAAAAAAGTTATCAAAAAAGCCAAGCTGAGGATCATTTTGTCGGCTTTTTTAATAATCTCTAAAAGCGAGGCTAAATCGACCTGTTTAAACAAAAAAATCAGCAAGACTAAACTTATGCTGACACGAAGGATTATAACCCCGATTTTTTTCAAGATAGCCATTTAACGGCCTAAAAATTCTTTACCGGTCAGGATATCAAACGCTTCCAGATATTTCCTGGTAGTTTTAGAAATAATATCTTCGGGCAGGCCAGGCGCCGGCGGAGTTTTATCCCAATCCAAGCCTTCAAGGTAATCCCGGACAAATTGCTTGTCAAAACTCGACTGCGGGCGGCCCGGCTCGTATTCTTTGCGCGGCCAGAAACGAGAGGAATCCGGAGTCAAAACTTCATCGATCAAAATAACTTTATTGTCATAAATGCCAAATTCGAATTTGGTATCAGCAATAATGATCCCTTTTTCTAAACCATAATCAGCGGCTTTCTTATAAATGGCGATGCTTAGATCTTGAATTTGATCAGTGATCTCCTTGCCGAGCTGTTTTTCCACAAAATCTGCCCTGACATTAATATCATGGCCCTCTTCAGCCTTGGTCGAAGGAGTAAAAATAATTTCAGGAAGTTTTGAAGATTCCTTAAGCCCGGAAGGCAGATTGATCCCGCAGATAGACCGGCTTTTCTGATATTCTTTCCAGCCAGATCCCGATAAGTAGCCCCTGACTATGCATTCAATTGGCAGAGCCTTGCTTTTTTTAACCAGCATGGAGCGGCCCAAAAGTTCTTCCTTGTATTTTTTTACCTCGGCCGGATATTGATCTACATCCGCGGTTACAAAGTGATTAGGCAGGACGCTTTTGAGAAAATCAAACCAAAAACAAGACAAGCCGGTTAAAACTTTTCCTTTATAAGGGATCCCGTTTGGCAGGACGACGTCAAAACAGGAGATCCTGTCCGTGGAAACGATCAGCAGTTTATCGCCAAGATCATACACATCCCTGACCTTGCCCCGTCGGAAAAGTTTTAGATCTTTAAATTCTGTCTGAAGGACAACTTTTTCGGCCATGTTTTTTCCTATTTTAATGTTGCGATTCTTTCTTTTAATTCTTCATATTCCTGCCATAATTCTTCAGGCAAATCTTTTTTGAATTGCTTAAAGAACTCTCTTATGCCCTCAAGATCATCTGCCCAGCTTTTTTTGTCAAGTTTGAAAAGTTTTTCCAAAGCCCCTGATGGAAGAGGCAAACCGGTAAGATCGATATTCTCGATCTTCGGCAGATATCCGATAGGTGTTTTTTGGGCGTCAAGCTTATCGTCGCAGCGGTCAACTATCCACTCCAGTATCCGCAGGTTCTCGCAATAACCCGGCCAGAGGAATTTCCCTTTTTCATCGGTCCTGAACCAGTTAACGTTGAAGATCTTCGGGGCCTTTTTCATTTTCTTGCCCATATCCAGCCAATGGCGGAAATAATCCGCCATATTATAGCCGCAAAATGGAAGCATGGCCATAGGGTCCCGGCGCACTTCTCCCTGTTTTCCGTACTGGGCAGCGGTCCGCTCCGAAGCCATGGTCGCGCCAACGAAAACTCCGTGCTGCCAGTTAAAAGATTCATAAACCAGAGGCGCCACGTGCTGGCGGCGGCCGCCGAAGATGATCGCTGAAATAGGAACTCCGTGCGGCTGTTCCAGCCGGAAAGAAACAGAAGGGCATTGCGCCACAGGGGTCGTAAAACGGCTGTTAGGGTGCGCGGCCAAAACTGGCTTGCCTTCGCTATCGATCATTCCCGGCTTCCAAGGCTTGCCCTGCCAATCTATACCTCTGGTCGGAGGCTCTCCATCCGCGCCTTCCCACCAGACTGTTCCATCGGGTTTTAAAAGAACATTGGTATAAATAGTATTCTTCTTGATGGTTTCGACCATATTCGGATTGGTATGAGAGTTCGTTCCCGGGGCCACTCCGAAAAATCCGGTTTCGGGATTGACCGCCCACAAGGCTCCGTCGGTATCGATACGCATCCAGGCAATGTCATCCCCTACTGTCCAGATCCGGTAACCTTTTTTCTTTAATCCCTCAGGCGGGAGAAGAAGAGCCAGGTTGGTTTTTCCGCAGGCGCTGGGAAACGCGGCGGCAACATACCTAATTCTTCCTGTAGGGTCTTCGATACCCATGATCAGCATATGTTCGGCAAACCATTTTTCCTTTTTGGCCAGGTAACTGGCGATCCGCAGAGAAAGGCATTTTTTACCTAATAATACGTTTCCGCCGTAACCGGAACCTACGCTCCAAATAGTATTATCTTCCGGAAAGTGCAGGATCAGCCTGCGGTTTATATCCAGGTCAGCTAATGAGTGCAAACAGTGAGTGAATTCGCCGTCAGTGGCTAATTGCTTGAGCACGTCCGCTCCTACCCTGGTCATAATAGCCATATTCAGGACCACGTAGCGGGAATCGGTAAGCTCCACTCCGATCTTAGAAAAAGGCGATCCCACCGGCCCCATGGAAAAAGGAATGACGTACATCGTCCTGCCTTTCATCGAGCCTTTAAAAATATCCCTGGCTTTCTGATAAGCCTCTTTCGGCTCCATCCAGTTATTGTTCGGCCCGGCAATTTCTTTTTCCCGCGTGCAGATAAAAGTCAGATGCTCGGTCCGGGCAACGTCATTAGGATTAGTGCGATGCAAGAAACATCCGGGGAGCTTATCGCTGTTTAAAGGAATAAGTTCACCAGCAGCGACACATTCCTTTTCCAGCCTGGCTTTCTCTTCCGCTGATCCGTCGATCCAGATAATATTATCCGGCTCACAAAGCCGGGCGCATTTTTCGACCCATTCAATAAGTTTTTTATGGTGCGTGGGATGCTTGCTCATCTTAGATTTCTCCTTATTATTTTACGTGCAACAAATAATTATGCGCGGCAAAGGCAGCCTGAGCCGCTTCTCCGCACGCCGTAATAACCTGGTAAAGATCCTTGGACCGGCAGTCTCCGCAAGCGAAAATTCCGTCTATAGAGCTCTTCATTTTATCATCGGTAATTATAAATCCGGCATTGTCGGCCGCCAATTGTTTTTTTAGAAAATCAGTAGAAGGAATAATCCCGACAAAAACAAACACACCCTGACAGGGGATTGTTACAACCGAATTGGTAAGCACATTCTTTACCCTAACAGCAGCAACTTTGCTTTCCCCGGAAATTTCCTCGACTACGCTGTCTAAAACGAAATTGATCTTGGGATTCGCCTTAGCTTTCTCCTGCAAGATCTCGGCGGCCCGCAATTCTTTCCGGCGATGGATGATCGTCACTTTTGCGGCATAAGCGGTCAGGAATATCGCTTCTTCGACGGCTTTATCCCCGCCCCCGACCACCACTATTTCCTTGTTCCGAAAAAACGGGGCGTCGCAAGTAGCACAAAAAGATACTCCCCGGCCGACAAATTTTTCCTCTCCTGGCACACCCAGGCGCTTCCAGTGCGCGCCGCTGGAAATTATAATAGTTTTAGCCTTAAAATTTTTATCCGCGGTTTTAATAGTATGGACATACGGGGCATCGGCGGGATCAGATTCCACGGCAATTACTTCAGCACTCTCGATCTCCGCGCCTGCTGCCCTGGTTTGCTCTTCCATTTTTTGCACTAATTCGGTTGTGGAAATCCCTCCCGGGAACCCCGGATAATTCTCGATAATGGCCGACATGGTTATCTGGCCGCCAACTGCGATCTTTTCCAAGATCAAAGTTTTCATCCGGTATCTTCCGGTGTAGAGGCCCGCGGTAAGCCCTCCTGGGCCGGCTCCAATAATGATCACGTCATACATAATTCTTCCTTGGTTAGAATAATTTTTTAACTACAAGCTTGCATGTAGGCTTGTTCGGCTTCAAACGAACTGCGCACCAAAGGAGCGGACAAAACTGACTTAAAACCGATACTTAACGCTATCTGGCGGTAAGCCAAAAATTTCTTTGGGCTGATAAATTCTCTTACCGGCTCATGGTTTACCGAAGGCGAAAGGTACTGGCCTAAAGTCAAAATGTCACAGCCGCTAGCCCTAAGGTCCTTGAGCGCGCACAAGAGCTCTTCTTCGGTTTCTGAAAGCCCCAACATCAGGGAAGATTTTGTGACTATCGAACTGTTCAATTTCTTTAAACCGCGCAATACTTCCAAAGAACGCCGGTAATCCGCCTCCGGCCTTAAAACCGGGTATAATCTACTCACGGTTTCGATGTTATGGCCGATCACCTCGGGACGCGCCTCTGAAACTGTTTTCAGAGAAGCTGTTTTACCCTGAAAATCAGGGATCAGAATTTCAATCAAAACCGCGGGGTTGAACCCGCGGATAGCCTCAATAGTGCGCAAAAACTGCTCTGCTCCGCCATCATCCAGGTCATCTCTGCTAACCGAAGTAATCACCGCGTAGGTGATCTGCAGGTCTAAGACCGATCGGGCGATTCTCTGCGGCTCAAATTTATCCGGTTTTGCAAGCCGGTTTTTAGATTTACTGACCGCGCAGAATTTGCAGCTTCTAGTGCAGGTTGAACCTAAAATCATAAAAGTCAGTTTGCGTTGTTTAAAACACAGCGAAAAGTTAGGGCATTTCGCCTCAACGCAGACCGTATTGATTTTTGCAGAGTCGATTTTTCGCGCATTCTCCAGGCATTCTGAAGTGGGGATTTCCTGTTTAAACCAGTCAGGAAGGCCATTCCGGAAAGTTTCATAATTTTGAGCGCTTGTTTTCTGATTGCAGGAGTTTTTCATTAGCCAGGTTAGCCAGTTTCCTTTTCAAGGCAATTTTCTTCAACAGTGACACGTAATCCAAGATCAATTTACCTTCGAGATGGTCGATCTCGTGCTGAAAAACACAAGCCAGCAAGTCCTGGGCTTGGATCTTCTGAAGCTTGCCGTTTTCATCCAGGGCTTCCAAAAATATTTTCTTAGCCCGGGAAATATTGACATAAATACCCGGGACGCTCAAGCAGCCTTCTTCCCTGGTCTGCCTGCCTGTTTTCTTGACGATCCGGGGATTAACCAGCTTATAAAGCCCGGTCCCGATATCCACCACGATCATGCGGTAATCAAGCCCGACTTGAGGAGCAGCCAGCCCTATTCCCTTGGATTCGTACATCAAACCCGCCATTCGGCTCAAAATCCCGGAGTGTTCGGAATTGACCCGGGTTATCTTTTTGGCTTTTTTCCTTAGTGCCGGATCTCCGACTATCCTAATTTTTAATTCGGTTTCCTTCATCGACTTTTACGATTTTAGCTTTTACTGTCTTGGCTTCCTGGTCAGAGACGATAAAATAAGTTAAAATGATCACTTCGTCTCCCGCGCACGCACCCCGGGCAGCCGCACCGTTTAAACATACCACTCCGGAATTTTTCTTGCCCTCTATAGCATAAGTTTCCAAACGAATGCCGGTATTCATGTTTAAAACTTCGACTTTTTCTCCCGGCAAAATATCCGCCTTGGAGAGCAACGCCGAATCAACAGTAATGCTGCCCTCATAAAAAAGATTGGCCTCAGTGACCCGGCAGCGGTGGATCTTGGATTTCAACATCGTTCTCATCATAATAGTATCCTTTTTAATAAAGAATCGCCTTAACCAGTTCCTCCCCGAATTCCCGGGCAGCGAACGGCCCGGCAGCGGTAATGATCTTGCCGTCTTTTTCCACGTTAGCTCCGGTATATTTAGCTCCCGCGACTAACAAATGTCCGGAATCCGAAGCCCAAACTGTAGCCCGTTTGCCTTTTAAGATCCCTGCCTTGGCCAGGATAACCGGCGCAACGCAGATCGCGGCGATGATCTTGCCGCTGTCATAACCGTCTTTGACCAATTTATGGGCCAAAGGGTCAGTCCAGTATTGATTTGCCCCGCCGCCGCCGACAAATATTATAGCGTCAAAATCTGCCGCCTTTATATCCTTGATCAAAAGCTGCGGCTTAAAAGTCTTGCCTCCCACGCCCCAGGCAAGATCTAAAGTAGTGGAAGCGACTTGAACTTCTATTCCGGAATTTTCCAGTATTTCTTTAGGCACAAACAGTTCTTCTTCTTTAAACTGGTTCTCGGCTATAATCATTACCGCTTTTTTCATTTTAGCCTCCTCAAACTCAAAACAGCCTGACCTGAAACTTTTTAAGCCCTGATCGCGGTCACTGCCACACAATCAACCACATCGTCAATGGAACAGCCTCGGGATAGGTCGCTGCACGGTTTTTTCAAACCCATAAGCAGCGGCCCTATTGCCCTGGCCCGGGCCAGCCGTTCAGTCATTTTATAACAGATATTACCGGCTTCCAGGTTGGGAAAGATCAAAACATTCGCCTTGCCTCCTACCGGGCTATCAGGAAATTTGATCTTAGCCACTTCAGGCACTATCGCGGCATCCATTTGCAGTTCTCCATCCGCCAGAAGCTGCGGCTCCATTTCCTTAAGGGTTTTCAGCGCTTCCTGGATCTTATCGACGGATTTGCCTTTAGCCGAGCCTTTAGTGGAATAACTCAAGAACGCGATCCTCGGGGTGAAACCCAGCACTTTTGCCCCTAATTCAGCAGCCGCAATACCGATACAAGCCAGTTGCCGGGCATTAGGCTCAGGCACAACTCCGCAATCAGCAAAAATAAAAGTTCCTTCATCGCCATAAGCGCAGTTGGGAACAACCATGATAAAACAGCTGGAAGCGATCATCAGCCTCTGGTCAATACCTATTCCTGTTATCGCCGAACGGCAAACATCAGCGGTGGTATGAGCTGCCCCGGCGACAAAACCATCGACTTTGCCATCCCGGGTAAGCATAGCGGCATAATACAGCGGATCATCAAAAAACTTTTTGATTGTCTCGATATCAACACCTTTGGCCTTACGCAGCTCGTAAAATTCCTCAATATACCTCTTCTTAAGATCAGGATCAATTTTATCCGGAGTAAGTAAAAACGGGACAGCCAATCCCTCGGATTCAATGATCTCAGCGGCTTCCGCTACTCTTTTATCGTTGTATTCAGGCAGAGCGATCGTCTTTTTGTTAGACCTAGCTTTTTCGCGGATCTTTTTAATAGTATCCATATCAAATCCCCTTTAATATTTTGTCCAGATCGACATAATCCTTGATCAGCTTTACCGCCATCTTTATTTTAGCGGTATTTTCGGGCCTGATCTTTACCGTCAAATCGTGTATTACAGAAGACACCGTATAAGTATCCGTCGAAGCCATTAACACCGGGATCCTGGCCTCTGACAATAACCCCATCATCTCTTTTTCCGGCATTATCCCTCCAGAGATGATCATCCCGGATAATTTCAGCCGGCTTTTATCGAAGTCGCGGTAGCAAGCCAAGGCGGCCCTGACCATTTCATCGCTGTCGCCGGGAGTGATCAGGAGGCTATCATCTACAAGATAGCGCATAGCGTTGGCAGGTTTCATCGCCCCCACGATCACCTTGGAGATATAACTTTCCAAAAAATCATTGCCGCAAAGAAGCTCAAAATTCGTCTCTTCCAGGATTTGCTTGACCGTCGGATAAGAAAGCGCGGGATTAAAAGGAATAACCCCCAGGACATCGATTCCTTTTCTCTGCAAACCTTTACGCACCAGCTCGTTTATTTTGTCAAATTTTTCCGGGCGGACTTTATTGATAATTACCCCGAGGACCTTTACTCCTTCTTTATCAAAAAGCGCCTTGTTTAAAACTATTTCGTCTATCGGCCGCCCCACACCGCCGGAAGAAACAATGATCACCTTGGAACCCAAAAGTTTGGCCACCGTGGCGTTGGAATGGTCGAAGACCGAGCCCACGCCGGCATGCCCCGTGCCTTCGATTACTACCAAATCCTGCCCCCGGCAAATCCGGCGGAATGCTTCGTTGATCTGCCCGGTGATCAGCATTTTATTCGGCCGGGCAATATATTTCTCGGTGAACCCTTTTTCTACGGCGATAGGGCTCATATCTTTCAAACTGCTTTTTATCCCTATCCGGCATACCTCTTCGATAAGGATAGAATCCTCATCGATCTTGAGCCCTTCTTCCTCGAGGTAGCGCTGGCCGATAGGTTTGATAAAGCCGACTTTTTTAAAACGCTGCTGAAAATTGCAGATCAAGCCTAAAGCTGCAGTGGTCTTTCCGTCATTCTGATTGGTCGCAGCGATGAAAATTTTCTTCATTTAAGATACTTAGTCAAATGAATCCGGCTTAGATATTGGCTTCGATCTTTTTTTTCAGGTCAGCCTTGCTCAAAGCCCCGACTACCTGTTCCATTACCTTGCCGGTTTTAAAAAACATTAAAGTCGGAATGGACATAATCCCGAACTTTCCGGCGATATTGGGATTTGAGTCAACATCCACTTTGCCGACCTTGATCTTCCGGTCAAACTCTTTGGCCAGCTCTTCGACTATTGGAGCGATCATCCTGCAGGGGCCGCACCAAGTAGCCCAAAAATCCACTAAAACCGGTAAATCGGATTCCAGGACCTCTTTTTTGAAATTACTGTCGGTTAAGTGCACTATTTCCATAGCTTTACCTCTTTGGCTTAATGGATTTTAGAAATAATCAGGGCGGATTTTAGATTAACATAAAATTTACAGCTTAGCAAGTTATTTCACGACAGATGATAAAAAACGTTTGTCATAAAGGTTAATAGTAGTATAATCAATTCTATGGATAAAAAGACCATTGTAGGAGTAGGAATCCCCCAGAATATCTCGGATGAATTAAAAGTGCATTTTACTCCGGAAATATTTGAATTTGTCAACTTTGAATCCGCGGAAGAAGTCCTCAACAACATTAAAAAACTCAAGATCTGCCTGATCTTCCTCTACAACGTCCTTCCTGACCTCAAAAACTGCCAAGAGCTTTGTATTGCCCTGCGGGCAGAGCCAACTATCGAAACAATCCCGATCATCGTGGTTTCTCACGGCAAAGAGAACCGGGAAGAAAAAATCACTATGTTCAAAAGCGGGCTGATCGACAGCTACGTAAGCTCTTTGGGCTCTACCGAAGAATTGGCGGCTTACGCTAATGTGTTCTTGCAGCGGCAGGCTTTGGAAGAAGAACTGGAAGTCAAAAATGCAATGCTCAACGATCTTTCCATCACCGATGAATTGACCAAACTTTATAACCGGCGGTATTTTATCCAGCGGTTAGATGAAGAGCTCCAGAAGATAAAACGTTATAGCTACAACCTTTCGGTTTTGATGATAGATATCGACCACTTTAAAAATATCAACGACACTTTCGGCCATTCCCAGGGCGATCAGGCTTTGGAAAAACTGGCGAAGTTGATCAAAAGAAACATCCGCAGCATAGACCTTCCCTGCCGTTATGGCGGAGATGAAATAGTGATCATTTTTTCTTTTACCAACTTCGAGGGCGTTTACGAAGTGGCGCAAAGACTGCTCAAAAAAGTTGAAGAACATAATTTTGGCACCGCGGAAAATCCCTTAAAATTCACGATCAGCATCGGCCTTTTGACCATAGACAACAAAGACGGAACCGACATTGACTCTCTTTTCCGCGCTCTGGATAAGCAGCTTTATGACGCCAAAAACACCGGAAGAAACAAGATCTGCGGAGGATCGTATAATGCCCTGCGTTAACTCTTGTCCTTTAGAGTTTTTTGGGAAAAATACCCTCCGGTCAAGCCGTCCAAATAAGCGTTAAGCTCTTTCACCCGCAATTCTTTTTCCCTTTTTTTCTTTCTATCCCAGATATCCAGCGAGGCTAAATCTTCTTTTACTCTCAGCCGCTCAAAATAGATCTTGGTCACCTCATCTAGGATATCGTTGCGCAATTGCACGGTCAGCCGGGAACGCACATCAATCGAATTCTGAGCTTCGCTCCAGACAATATCACCTAAATCCCAGCTTAAACTTACATCCCAATCAAAAGAATCATGGCCTTTTCTGAGATTATCGTCTCCGTCTTTGGTAGTGGAGCCCGATTCCCAGTGCCAAAGATCAACGGTATTACGGTTACCCCCCAGGCTCATTTGCGGAAGCCAGGCTTTTTTCGCTGCTAATCGGCGCCAGTTCTTGATTTTATCCGGCTCAACCTCGGCAAATCTCATTGCCGCCTGCTGAACCTGCTCGATCGTTGGAACATTGTCTAAAAGATCATTTTGGCTCTGGCTTGAATTCTGTCCGATTAAATCCAAACTTTGCGATTTAAATAAACCCTTGCTGGAAGCAACGTATAAATTAGCTGCGCCATCAAATGAGAAACTATTGACCTGGCCGCAAACTAACCTCAGGGATAAATCGTGCCAGAGGCCTTCCTGAAAAACAAATAGCCCGGCCTTGGTCGCAGCATAAAGCCGCGAACCAGAGCCCGCAATAATGGACCTAACATCTTTTTTAAGCAATCCCTGGTCAGATATCCTTTGCCAGGACAAACCATTATCGCCAGAACAATAGACGCCTGAACTGGCAGCTAAATAGATCCGGCCATTGTTTTCTCGCTCAATTGCTACGGATCTGATTTCCGAAGTTTCTACTCCTTCTTCCTGGTCTTCGTCTGGCTCGATCTGTTCTAAATCATTTTGGATTGAAGTTGCAGAGAAAATTTTATCCCAGGATGGCGATTGGCTGCGTGTTTTGAACAAACCTTTTACACAAGCGGCATATACCTCATGATTCCCCTCAACATTATTTTTAAAAGCAATAGCTAAAATTTGGGAATAGCCCAATTCATTCGGCTGGCTCTTCCAACTCTGGCCGCGATCAAAGGAAAAAAAAAGTCCGGCTTTAGTTCCCAAATAAATACCCCCCTCAAGAACAACCACCGCTTGGCAATCTCTTTCTAACTCGTTTTTCCCCTGGAATACTTTTTTCCAGCTCTTAGCCTGGTCAGGGCTGAAAAACAAACCGCTGCCCGTAGCCGCGTAAAGCGAATTTTTATCCGGGTTAGCGTAAACTAAAGCATGCACTGCCTGGTTTTGGCCTTTTAAAAAAAACACGCTGCTCCAGTTCTTGCCGCCATCTGTGGAGCGAAAAACCCCCTCTTCTGAACCAAAAAAAATGTTTTGCGGCTGTTGAGGATCCACCAGGATCGCCGTCACTTTCAAACGGCCGCCTCCGATATCCGTCCAGGAAGCTTCAGCCGCCAAAACCAGTCCCAATGAAACCAAGACCACGAAACAGATCATTGCAAGGTTAAAAACCATTTTTCCCATGTCCCGCTCCTTTCTATTAAGTTAATAAACTTTTGCCCTCACCTCAATAGACGAAAGAACCGGAAAAATCTAACACTTATTTTTTAAAAAAATTTTACGCGGAATTTTTGCGGATCTTGCGAGTACCATGACTCTGCCGGTTTACTCGCTCAGGTCGATTTTGCCCTACGGGCCGCCAAAGGTCTTTCGCGGTTCGGCGCCTGCAGAACTCGTCCGTCCCGCTCTAGCGGAGACGGACTCAAACAGCTTCGGCACCCTCGGCCAATAGGCCTCGGTCCCCTCACCGCTCAAGCTGCTTTGGCTAAAATCGACATTCGCTCGCAAATCCGGCAGAGTCATTTAATCCCCGCCTTACCTCCCGCATTTATTCTGAAAATTCTATCAACCATAAAATAGTCAGAATTTCGGATTTTAAACAAGTGGATTGGCAGGATGTGAACGATTTTGCGGATTAAGAGCCTGGAGTGGATGAATGCGGGTGGCAAGGCGCGGTGGAGCAGGCCTGTTCGGCCCGGAGCGGGCAGGGATTGCCCTCGATAGATTTATCGGCAAGAGCGCAGGGACGAACCGGAGTGATGTTGCGCCACGCAGGGGCGCAACGAACGCCCTGCGGAACCGCGCCTTGACAGGCCCCGCATTCATCCCTTGTGCCTCGACAACTCCGCTAAAAACAAACGGGAGCATCCTGATCTTTCACAGAATACTCCCGTTTTTCCCAGCCCACTTGAAGTCGATAATTTATTGTCTTGGCCGGCTGATTTTAAAGCTCGCCTTTATAGGCTATTGATAATACCTCGATTTTAATTGAACTCTGATCATCCTCAAGACCAGAGGGATCGGCTTGAGGTCAAATTTATCTAAACGAATACCAGCCCGGAATTTGTTCTCACCCAATTCTGTTACCCAAACCACTTTTCCGCGAACCTGGATCTTTTCCTGGTTATCCGGAATTTCCAGGCAAACTTCAACCAAAGCATCTAAAGGCAGCCTTTCGTTCAACAAAATGCCCACTCCTTGCTCGCAGATATCACGGGTTAAAGAATGAAATTCCCGGCGGGTAGTCGAATCAGTTTCATTGCAGCAAAACGCTATTTCGTAGCGAAGCAGTTTTCTTCGTTCCATAAAGTCCCATTGACGCATATATGCTCCTTGGTTATCTATAAAAAAAATGCCGCGGTATCGCTAAAGAATAATTACTCTTTATCGACCCGTGGCTAGGGTTATTCGTCGACCTGTGAAAAAAATTTTAAGAGCAGTCCAGCTATTTTCTTCGTTAAAGGTGTAACATATATTTAGCTGATTTACAAGGGTAATTCAGAATAATTTTGAAAGCGCTTTCAATTTAACGATCTAAAGAAAATAACACTTCCTGGACAGATTTGTAGTCCAGAGTTTCAACAACGCGGTAGATTTCTTGAGCCTGGCGAAGATATTCCCGGGCCAAATTCTTTTGGTTTTTTATTTTGTAAAGCCTTCCCAGATTATAGCTGGCCGCGGCCAATTCCATCCGGCCATTGAATTTTTTAGCCTGATCCAGCGCTTTTTTAAAATACTCCTCGGCCTGAAACAGATTATCCATATCCATGTACAGCTCGCCTAACATACAGTAATCACTGGAAATACTGGGAAGATTTTCCTGGAACTGGTCGATCTTTAGCCCTTTGAGGTAAAATACCAATGCCTTCTGATATTGCTTTTCCCAGACACAGATCTCTCCGAGGTTAAAATAGTAATCGCTGATCTCATTCTTCAAGTTCAGTGCGTTAAAAACTTTCAGGCTTTTGTTATAAAACTCTTTGGCGGTATTATAATCTTCTTTATTGGCAAACAACAGCCCCAGGTCAAAATAATCGCAGGCCAGGTTATACCTGTATTCATAAAAAAATTGCTTTTCCCGGTTGATCTCCGAGCTTTTAGTCAAAAGCTGCAGCGCAGAATCGTTTTCTTCCTTGTCCATATGCCAAACCGCGAGTTTTCTCAAAGCCAAAGCTTCATGCAATTTGTCCAAATTACTGCGGCTTAAATCTACGGCTTTTTGATAAAACTCCCTGGCTTTAGGATAATCCCCGGCCTGATGATAAAACCAGCCGATCATGATGTAAGAATTAGCCAGATGGCGAAGATCATTTTTGCGCTCGCTTTGCAGCATATACTCAAAATAATATTTCAGCGCCTCTTCTCTTAGGCCTTGCCGGGAATAGCTATCTCCGATAAGCGGATAAACATCCAGGTATCCCGGATCCTTTCTGATGATATTTTGAGAAAAACTGATAACCTGGGCGTTCTTGCCGGATTTAAACAACCCCCGGGCTTTTCTGAATAAATAATATGAAGTAGGATCCAGGCTGGGTAAAAGATAAGCCGCCCAGGCTAATGCTGCGGCTAATATCAGGCCTAAAAAGATATTAAGGATTTTTTTCCTATGTTTTTTAAAAATTTCCCACGCGCTTTTTGATCGAGAAAACTTAGGCTTAAGATCACCGGGAAACAAAACAAAATCCGGGTCGCCATAAAGGATATACCCTGCCCAAAAACAGGAATTTATTCCGTATTCTTTAACCAGGAGCAAACGAGCCAGCCGCATCGACTTGCCCACTGAATTGCCTTTGATCAACTGGTGATAAAATCCCCGGGCAAAAACCAGGCTCACCGGATCCTGGAGGCTCTGGACCGCTCCGATATAATGCCTTACTCCGGAAAAAATGAAGGCACTGGCCAGGCTGTAAGTTTTTTCCTGATAATCTTGATCAATAGCGGCTTTGTCGACTTTGGCTGACTGGCAGCCATTGGAAAATACCAAAGACGGTAAAAAAGCGTCCGCACCGATGGAAAGGATATCGCCAGTGGTAAACCTGCCGTCTCGCAAAAGCCATCCGGTCCTGCCAGGATCGGATTTTTCGTATTCACAATGGCCGGCAAAATGAACAATATCGTAGTCGCGCAAAGCTTTCTTGACATAGAGCGTATCAATGTCAGTGGATTTAAAATCTATCGAGATTTTGTCCCGGGCTTTATCAAACTGGTTGCGGATATTAAGGCCTTCTTCGTAGGCGGCTTTTAAATCGTTGGTAGGATTAGCCAGGATGAGCATCCTGGGTTTGGAGGTGATGCTGCGGTAGCGCGGCTGGGCTTGCTCCTGCTGCGAGCAGATCAGCCGTCCGACGTTGAATTTTAATCCCAGGAATTCGCTGCCGTCATAAAGCAGTTCCCAGGGGATACTGACCAGCTCTTCTTCTAAAGACAGTATCAGATCCCTGTTCCCCGCGGACTTGAGCCTGGACTTGATGGAACGGGTCAAAAGCTGCTCCCAGAGGAGCTGGCCGTTTTTTTTAAGGCTATTGATCATTTCCGGGTCAGCCTGGGCATTTTTGTGCTGGCGGTTAAGTATGCCGGTTATTTCCTGGCAGACACGGGTAATATCTTCAAAGGATACAGAGCACAAACTGTAATGGCTGACAGTCCGGGCTTTTTCTTGTTCCTGAGAAATGCTCATCTTCAGCCGGTTCTCGCTGCGAAAAATCTCCAAAACTAAAGTCGGGGAATTATCTATAACCATAGTTTTACTACACCTTTATATCTATTAAAACGCAGGCCACCTTATCTCTGAGGCTGGATATTTCCACGGTATATTGGCCTAAAAGAACATGCTCAAAAATGACTTTACCCGATTCTGCCAGGTATGATTCCAGCTCGACATCACCTTTAATCAGGCTGACTCTGAGGTCTTTTTTTAGCTCCTGGGTCAATTTGTCTTTTATTATCAACTGAAGATCAAAATCGGCGCCGGCTTTTGCCGTGATCTTAACCTCTATTCGGGTATCCCCGAAGTCTTTTAGGATGGTGATCTCGTCCTTGAAATCCCTGATCTTGCGGCTGCGCAGGACCGCGGCCGGGACCAGTTCCTGCCCGACCAGAACATCGCCGGTGGTGTTTAAAAGATTAAGCAGTTTTTCTTTTACCACAAGGATGATCTCCAGAGTTTGGCTGGAGATCGCATTAGAGATCAAATCGCGGCAAGCCTCCAGAAGTTTAGCTGGCGGCTCTATTTCCGGCGCGGATTGAAGCTTAAGTGAAACAGTGAGTATCTGCGCACACTCCTCGCAGGAAAGAATATGATTTTTTATTCGCGCTGTTTCTTGGGAACTTAGCTGATTTTGGATAAACGCGCTGAAATCCTCTTCATCAGGATGCGCTTCCCGCGAGCGAGGAAGTTTAGCTTTCCATTTTTCATAGACAATTTTGATCAACTTCTCGAATTTAAGGCCCATTTTCGATTTCTCCTCTTAAGTCAATAGACGAAAAAAACCAAAAAATCTAACTTTAAACTTTATTCCAACAACTCAAACCCTTTACCTTTAAAACAATCCCTGAGACGCTCGATGATCCGGCGGCGGCGCATATCTATCACTGCCCGGGAAACCCGGAAAAAATTCTTCAGCTCTTCCTGGCTCAAAGCTCTTTTTAAGGTCAGTTCTAAAAAAAATTTATCCTCTAAGTCTAATCTTTGGATGCAGTCAGTCAAACTTTGCACCTCTTCTTTTTTAAGCAGCTCTTCGCCGGCGGTCAAACCCCTATAGGGGATCACTTCGCTTAAAGACATATCATCGTCAACCGGCGCGTCTAAGGAGACCATTGGGGTTTTTTGTTTGCGCAAATGATCCAAACAAAAATTGATGGTAACCTGCCTCAGCCAGCTGGCCAAAGAAGCCTTATTTTTGCCTTGATAAGTTTTTAATTTTTTAAAATTGTTTTGGATTAAGGAGGAAATTATTTCGTTGAAGATCTCATCAATGACAGAAGGCTCAAAAACATACCCTTTGATTCTTATCGTGCTGTTGATATAACTATAGATCAGGCGGCTGTACTTCTCTAAGAATTCTTTCCAGGCAATCTTATCTGCCTTAGCGCACTTCCCGGCAAATTCCAGATCATCCATAATGCTTTAATTATAACACTAAAAAGTGCATAATTAAAGACTTTTTAAAACTCTTTTTACATGCTTTATACTTTTGGTAAATCTTTTAAAGCCTTTTTGATATCCTGCGCGGGATAGGCGTAGTTCTTCAGTTCTCCGGCCAGATACTTATCATAGGAAGCCATATCCAGAAAACCATGCCCGCTGAAATTAAAGACCACACACTTGTTCTTCTCTTTTCTGGCGACATCTATGGTCGCTTTGATGGCGTGAGCGGTTTCCGGAGCGGGAAGAATGCCTTCGGTTTTGGTGAATAAAACCGCGGCTTTAAATATATCCAGCTGGTTGCAAGATACCGCGTCGATAACTTTATTAGCGTACAAAGCGCTGACTAACGGAGACGCTCCGTGGTAACGCAAACCTCCGGCGTGGATCCCGGGAGGAATAAATTTGTAACCTAGTGTGCACATCTTTAACAAGGGGGTCAGGCAAGCAATATCACCGAAATCATAAGCATACAGCCCTTTAGTCAGGCTGGGGCAGGCTGAAGGCTCAACCGCGATGATCTTAATATCTGCACCTTTAACTTTATCTTTGATAAAAGGAAAAGTAAATCCGCCGAAATTACTCCCTCCGCCTACACAGGCGATCAAATAATTCGGCTTTTCTCCGGCCAGCTTAAGCTGAAGCTTGGTTTCCTGGCCAATAACAGTCTGGTGTAGAAGAACATGGTTCAAAACGCTTCCCAAAGCATATCTGGTGTCTTTGCTTTTTACCGCATCCTCGACCGCTTCGGAAATGGCGATGCCCAGAGATCCCTGGCAATGCGGATCCTGTTTTAAAACCATCCTTCCGCTTTCCGTCATCTCAGAGGGCGAAGGAATAACTTCCGAGCCCCAGATATGCATTAAAGATTTACGGAAAGGCTTCTGATGATAACTTACTTTAACCATGTACACCCGGCATTTCAGATCAAAAGCATTGCAGGCAAAACTTAAAGCCGCACCCCACTGGCCAGCGCCGGTTTCCGTAGTTAGCCGTTTGATCCCTTCTTTTTTGTTGTAGTAAGCCTGGGGAACCGCGGTATTGAGTTTATGGCTTCCCGCGGGAGAAACAGATTCATCTTTATAGTAGATCCTGCAGGTGGTCTTTAAAGCTTTTTCCAACCGCAAAGCCCGTTTTAAAGGAGTTGGCCTCCAGATACGGTAAATATCCCGGATTTCGTCGGGAATATCGATCCAGCGCTGGGCGCTCATTTCCTGTTGGATCAGGCTCATCGGGAAAACCGCAGCCAGATCTTCGGGTTTTAAAGGCTTTTTAGTTCCGGGATGAATGGGCGGAACAAGCTGGAACGGAAGATCAGCCGCCACGTTATACCACTGCTTAGGAATTTCTCTCTCGCTGAGTATAAACTTAGTGTTTTCCATATCTCTCCTCTGTTAATGTATCGCCCCACCGGTCCGGCCTGCTTCTTTTATCATCAAAGCGATGTCGATATTAGCATCCTGAGCCATTAATTCTTCTAAAGAAAGAGGCAAAACTAAAGACCAATTCTTATCATTGACCGTACCAGGAGTGTTAAACCGGTAAAGATAAGGGTCTTCTTTGAACTTATCTCCCAGGTAAAGCCAATCAGTAATAAGATTGATCACAAAGATCGATCCGCAAGCCAGGACGTATTTTAATATTGCTTTTACGATTTCCTGATCGGATCTCTCCCTCATTGCCTTGTCAAGTTTTAAAAGTTTCCAGAGCTTCTCTTTTTCCCGGAAAGAATTTTTATACAGATCTATAAAATCTTTGATCTCTTCTTTTCTTTTGCCCAGGGCCACTATAAGAATTCCTTCAGAACTGATCTCGTTTAGCCAGCGCAAACGGCCGTGGCGGGAAAGCTCTTTAGAAAATAATTTTTCTTTAACAACAATAAAATTTATTCCCCGCTCCAGGCATTTCCGGGCAAAAAGCGCTTCATCCACAGTACCGGCTTCATTTTCCCACCAGGCCGGCCAATTTGTAGTGTCATGCGTGGATAACATAGCCACCGCAAAGCCCCGGTATTCTTCAGGCAGAAGAAAATCGTTCAGGCGCTCCCATTCTTTGGTCCAGCGCTGGACCTCATTTCCGGGAATGCCCAGTTCTTTGAGGACTTTAACGCAACATTTGGGGACCACCCCCAGATCTTCGGCGCAAAGAAGCATCTTGGTGTTATCCAGCATGAAAGTCAGGATCCTGCGGCCTTGGGCTTCCCATAAATTTTCCTCACAGGGATCAAAAATCCCGTTTAACCCCATATTTTCAGCCAGATCTTGGTAAGGAATACTCCAGATCCGGAATAATCCTACTACGTGGTCAATGCGCAGGATATCGTAGAAATTTTCGGCGTATTGGAGTTTTTCTCTTAAGTACACGCCTTTATCTTCAAAGATATTCTCCCATTTATAGGTCGGAGTTCCCCAGCGCTGGCCTTTGGCGCAGTACATATCCGGAGGCGCTCCGGAGGCGAAATCCAGTTTAAAATATTCGGGGTGCGACCAGACATCCGCGGAATCGCGGGAAACCAGAATAGGCAGATCGCCTTTTAATAAAATATTCTTTTCTCCGGCGTAATCTTTGGCGGCTTTAAACTGCTTATAAAGCTGCCACTGCACCCATTTATGGAAAAGAATATCTTTTGGCCTCTCTCTTTCCAGAATTTTCAGTCCGGAAGGATCCCGGCCGCGGTATTTTTCTTCCCAATCAAACCAGGCTTTTCCCTGGTTCAGTTCTTTGAGAGTATTAAAAAAAGCAAAATCATCCAGCCAATAGGAATTTTTCTGAATGAATTCCTTAAAATCCGTTGAATCCACGCCAGTTTCTGCAAAGATTTCCCGCAACAACTTTAATTTTTCTGATTTTATCTGATAATTTATAAAAAGCCGGGTATTAGGGAAAGCTTGTTTGATCTGTGAGATCCTGGCTTTAACAGACTTCTTGCCGGCAACGGCTAGCTGGTTTAAATCGATATACATCGGCTCCAGGCCGAAAGAGCTGGATGAATCATAAGGGCAAAAATTCATCCCCACTTCGTTCATCGGCAGAAGCTGGAGGATAGAATTTCCGGTCTTTTGGCACCAATCAATAAGCAGTTTCAGGTCGGTAAAATCTCCGATACCGACAGAGTCCCGGGAATAAAGGGAAAACAACGGGGCCAGGGCCCCGGAGCGCTTTTGAGTCTTGATCTTAGCCCATTTTTTGCGCGAATATGTGGCTAAAAGCAACGCCCCTAGATCAGGTGTTTCGGTTTTTTGTTCCATAGAATATATATTATACACACTATCCGCCGCCAATCAAAACAAAATCTGAAAACCCTTTCCTGAAAATGCTAATATCGCCTTGTAATCATCAAGTTTATATGTCATATTTGTATTGGTAATTTCACTCTCACATCTCAACAGGAGGCTAGCGATAGCGCAAGCTTAGAGGATTATCTCCTCACATGAAAGCCCTTCAATTTGAAGGGTTTTTTTGTCAATGAGGCCATAACTTATGGAGCACGAAGTGCGACATAAGTTATTGGGCCGAATTAAGTCCGAGGCATGAGCGGATTTCAACAAAATCCGCGAATGTCTGCCGAGGACGAAATACTCATTTAAAGCCCCAGGAGCCTTTGGGCGTTTTGATAAAGGATCTTTTCCTTTAATTCCAAAGGAATTCCCAGTTTATCCAGATGATCCAGGTCTTCTTTCTGGTTTCTGATCGGAAAATCCGTGCCAAAAAGGATGCGCTCAGCCGGATGATTGAGAATTAGTTCACGGGCCTCCTGGTCAGGCAAATACCCGAAGAATGCAGAGGTGTCAAAATAAATATCCTTGCCCAACAAATACTTTTTTACCCCCTCCCAGTGACGGAAACCGCCGAAATGAGCGGCGATCATTTTCAGGCCAAGGAATTTTTCCCGCACCGCTAAAAGCCTTTCCGGAGTTGCCCGGACGATCATTTGCGGGGACAATTCATCGCCGCTATGGAATAATAAACACAGCCCTAATTTTTCGATCTCTTCATAAACCGGGAATATTTTCTCGTCATCGACAAAAAATTCCTGAAAACTAGGCTGCAATTTTATGCCGCAGGTTTTATCTTTGATCCGCTTCAATTCTTCTTTCCAATGCGGATATTCCGGGTGCATTGCGCAAAAATATTTTATTCTCGGGTTTTTAAGGCTAAAAAGCCAGTCATTGATGGGAACGACCTGCTCAGGGCGGCTGGCAACGGCACAGATCACGCTAACATCGACGGAATTTTGATCCATGAATCTAAGGAGGGTTTCTACTGTGGGATCGCCGCAGAACTTGACGGTATAATGAGCCTCGAGTTGTTCTTGGGCTTTTAAAGAAACCTTGTTAGGCCAGGCATGAGTGTGGATGTCGACGATCATTTAGAATTCGTAAAGCTCTTCTTCTAATACTTTAAAACCTTCTTTGATCAAGACTTTCTTGATCGCCGGGGCATTTTTAACCTCAACGCAGAATACCGCTTCTTTGCTCGATTGCAGGACGAATCCGTAGGCATCCAGGATGTTAACGTTGTGTTTCATAAAAACGTCGGCCAGTTTTAAAAAACTTCCCGGCTTGTCTTTAAGGGATATAGCCAGAATATCCTTGAGCGCGCAGGCAAACCCTTTGTCCGCCAAAGCCAGGTGAGCGGCTTCCGGCTTATCCACGATCATTTTCATCAGGCCATATTCGCCCCTGTCCTGCAGAGTCATGGTCCGCACGTTGATCTTCTTTTCCGAAAGGACCCCGGCAACTGAGCGTAATCTTCCCGGCCGGTTTTCCACAAAAATATTCAATTCTTTAGCCATGATATGCTCCTATAGTTTTACCCGGTTATCCACCACCCGCTTGGCTTTGCCTTCAAAAACCGGCAAAGCTCCCGGCTCATGGAGTTCGACTGTCGGGTGAATAATGATCGATGCCCGCAATTCTTCGATGATCCTGGACTTAAGAGCGTCGATCTCCGAAATATCTCCCCGGAACATCTTGGAGTAGATCTCGACTTTAACGATCAATTTATCCAGAGTCCCTTCTTTTTCCAGATAGATCTGGTAATTGGTGCCGACCTCGGGAATTCGCATGATCACTTCCTCTATCTGCGATGGATAAACGTTGACCCCGTTGATGATGAGCATGTCATCGGTCCTTCCGGTGATCCGGGAGATACGACGATGGGTCCTTTTGCAGCCGCAAAGGCCTTTGTAAATAAAAGCGATGTCGCGGGTGCGGTAGCGCAGCAAAGGAGTCGCCCTGCGGTTCAAATTGGTCAAGACGATCTCACCTTCTTTATCCTCTCCCAAAGATCCCCCGGTTTTAGGATCGACCACTTCCAGCAAATAGGTATCTTCCCAGACGTGCATCCCGCATTTGTGCACGCATTCAAAAGCCACTCCCGGGCCGTTCATTTCGCTTAAGCCGTAAGAATTATACACATCCATTTTAAAAAGATGTTCCACTTTCTTGCGGGTATTCTCGGAATACGGCTCCGCTCCCAGATAAGCTTTCTTAAGCTTAAGATCGTTTAATCCTACCCCGCACTCTTCCAGCTTAGAATGGATATGCAAAATATAGCTGGGGGTGACATGCAAAACAGTGCTTCCGAAATCCTTCATCAGCTGGATCTGGCGTTTAGTATTGCCTCCGCCCATGGGGATCACGGTCATGCCGACTTTTTCCGCGCCGTAATGCAGCCCCAGCCCGCCGGTAAACATGCCGTAGCTCATCATATTCTGGAACACGTCTTTATTAGTGGCTCCGGTAGCCACGATCGAACGGGCGACTAGTTCCGCCCAGTGGTTGATATCACTTTTAGTGTGATATATTACCGTAGGCGTGCCGGTAGTCCCGCTTGAGGTATGCAGCCTGACTACTTCCTGCATATCTACGGCCAACAGGCCGTTAGGGTAACACTCTCGCAGATCATCCTTGGTGGTCAAGGGGATCTTCTTGTAATCTTCCCAGTGCTTGATATCATCGCTGGAATTTATTCCGGCCTTCTTCAATCTGGACTTATAAAAGGTGGTCTTCAGAGCATAGCTGACTGTTTCCTTAAGGCGTTTAAGCTGCAAAGCTTTTAACGCGGCTTTATCGATAGTTTCGATTTCTTTATCCCAGAAGTTAATATCCATCTTAAAGATCTCCCATTTCTTTCCTGCCGATGACCTTGATCTTCTTTTTCTTTAAAAGCGCAATCGCCTTATCCGGCTCGTCAAAACGGAAAACCAACATCGCCTTGTCAGACTTTTTCTCTACAAAACCGTACATGTACTCCACGTTGATATTACTCTGGGAAAAAACTTTGAGGATCTCGGCAAGCCCTCCGGGCTTATCCGCGACTTCTACGGCCACGATCTCAGTAAGGCTGGCTACAAAACCGTTCTTTTTGAGGATAGCCGCGGTTTCTTCGGGTTTATCGACTACAATACGCAAGATCCCGAACTGCTCGCTCTCGGCAACGGTCAAAGCCCGGATATTTATCTTATGTTTTCCTAAAAGAGAGCAGACCTCATAAAGCCTGCCTTTTCTGTTTTCCAGAAATATGGAAATCTGCGTCAGTTTCATACGCCTCTCCTTTTTATATCACTCGTTTATCAACCACTCTTTTGGCTTTTCCTTCGCTGCGCTCGATGGTCTTGGGCTCGACCAGCTTGACTTTGACAAAAACCCCCAATACCGACTCGATTTCTTTTTTGATCTTCTCTTCGAAAGCACGCAGCTCTTTTATCTCATCGGAAAATATTTTCTGGTCAACTTCAACCATGATCTCCAGCTCGTCCAGATCGTTAGCTTTCCGGTCCACGATCAGCTGATAATGCGGAAGCGTGCCTTCGATGCCCAAAAGCACATGTTCGATCTGGGACGGGAAAACATTGATCCCGCGGACGATGATCATATCATCGGTGCGGCCGGTGATCTTACTGATCCGGGGGCTGGTCCTTCCGCATTTGCATTTTTCGTATTTAATGCTGACGATATCCCGGGTGCGGTAACGCAATAACGGTATTCCTCTTTTGGTAAGGGTGGTGATGACCAGCTCGCCCTTATTCCCTTCTTTAACCAAATGGCCGGTTTTGGAGTCAATGATCTCCGGGTAAAAAACATCTGAGAATAAATGCAGCCCGTTTTTGTGCTGGCATTCCTGAGCTACGCCCGGGCCGATGATCTCGGAAAGCCCGTAGACATCGGTAGCCAGCATGTTCCAGGTGGATTCGATCTCTTTTCTCATTGACTCGCTCCAGGGCTCGGCTCCGAAAATCCCGATCTCCCAGCTGGAGTCCCGCAATTTAATCCCCATTTCTTTGGCTTCCTCAGCCATATATAAAGCGTAGCTGGGAGTGCACGCCAGAATCCTCGGTTTAAAATCAGTCATAATCTTGAGCTGGCGTTTAGTCTGCCCCGAAGACGCCGGGATTATCGACAAACCCATCTCCATTGCTCCGTAATGGAATCCCAGCCCACCGGTAAAAAGCCCGTAGCCATAAGCGATCTGGATCTTATCCTGCGGCTTTGCTCCGGCGCAGCAAAGCGCCCGGGCCATGACTTCGCCCCAAAGTTTGAGGTCATCTTTGGTGTAACCGACCACCGTAGGATTTCCGGTAGTGCCGCTGGAAACGTGGATTTCCGCGAGCTCTTTCGACGGGACCGAGAATAAACCAAAAGGATAATTGTCGCGCAGATCTTCTTTGACAGTAAAGGGCAGTTTTTTAATATCCCCGATACTTTTGATCTCCCAGGGTTTTACCCCAACGGCGTCGAACTTCTTTTTGTAAACCGGAGACCTCTGATACACGTAATCAGTGATGTCTTTAAGCCGGTCGCTCTGGACATTCTTCAGATCTTCAAGGTCCATACATTCCATTTTCTCGTTCCAGATCATCAGCGCCTCACCTCTTTTCTCGCTTTTTGAAAAACCGCGAAGTTCTCTTTAAAGTTTTTATTAAAAAAAGCAGCCTCCAGCGCCTTAAGCCAATTACTTTCTTTGATCGGCAGATATGTTGAAAGCACGCCCAATAAATAGGTATTCAAATATTTCTGCCCCTCCTCTAAATGGCCGGCTTTTTCCAGATGATCCGTCAGATCCACGCCTTGGGGGCCAAGATAATCTTTTAAACGCAACGCCTCTTCTTTATAAAAAGATACCAGATAATCCGCTTTGCCTTTCGGAATAAGCGGAGAAAAAACTTTTTTTCCGAAGCGCAGATGCGATTCCACAGAACCGCCCCGCTGGGCCATTCCGTGGACTTCGGATTTCTTGACGTGAAATCCCTCTAAGAGCGCGGCCTGGCCTAAGATCTCCGCGGCGGTTAAAACCCCCTGGCCGCCGGTCCCGCAAAAGAATACGTTAATAGCCTCTGATTTATTCATTTTTCTTTAATGCTTTGGCCGGACAGACGCTCGCGCAAAGATTACAGCCCACGCAAAACTTTCCGTTGATTTTGATCAACCCTGCTTCATTTTTGCTTAAAGCCGGACAAGCCAAACCCAGGCAAAGATAACATTTTTTACATATTGTCTGGTCTAAAGCCGGGGCTTGAGCCCTGGTCCGCTCGATCAGCTTGCAAGGAGTGCGCACAATGACTACTGAAAGCGCGTCGGCATTGACCCGGGATTTAACCAGCTCTTCCAATTCATTTATCTTGTATGCCGAAACCACATCCACATTATCCGCGCCGCAAGAACGGCAAAGATCTTCTAAAATCAGTTTTTTGGTCGGTTCGCCTTTGATCGTGATCCCAACCCCGGGATGCGGCTGGTTGCCGGTCATGGCGGTGGTAGAATTATCCAGGATAATAACCAGGCCTTTGGTCTGATTATAGGCCAGGTTAATCAGCCCGGTCACCCCGGAATGGACAAAAGTGGAATCGCCGATCACCCCGACCACATTCTGGCCAAGTACTTTTTTAAATCCTTCAAATAAAGTTATCCCTCCGCCCATGCACAGGCAAGTATGCAATGCTCCCATCGGAGGCAAAGCCCCTAAAGTATAGCAGCCGATATCTCCGGTGACCGTTAAACGCAGCTTTTTCAGCACCGAGAATACCGAACGGTGCGGGCAGCCCGGGCACATCACCGGCTTGCGGCTGGTTGAGGGAAGGTGTTTTCTGAGCTTGCCCTTGACGATTTTCGGGATATCTTCAGGCCTGAGCTCTCCCACCCGGAATGACGGATCTTTGGCTTTGGCCTTGATCCCGGCCATTAAAAGCTGTTCTTCCATATACGGCTCAAGCTCTTCGATGACAAAAATATTCTTTACTTTTTTGGCGAACTCCCTGGCCAATGCAGTCGGAAAAGGAAAGGTCATTCCCAGCTTTAAAAATGAGGCGTTGGGATACATCTCCCTGGTATAAAGATAAGTTACGCCGCTAGTGATAAACCCGGTCTTCTGATCATTGATCTCGATCTTATTAAAAGGGGATTTTTCGGAATAAACTTTTAATTTTAAAATCTTATTTTCCAGCTCGATGTGCTTCTGGAAAGCGTTCTTGGGCACCATTACGTATTTCGGTATATTTATTTTAAACTCTTTGCGGGGGAACTCTTTTCTGAGGCCGGTTAAAACATTTTCTTTGGTATGGGCAATGCGGGTAGTCAGCCGGATCATTACCGGGGTATCGAATTTCTCGCTGATGGCAAAAGCGTGTTTAACAAACTGATAAGCTTCGCGAGGGCTGGATGGCTCCAGTAAAGGAATCTTAGCTATACGGGCGAACAAACGGTTATCCTGTTCGTTTTGCGAAGAATGGATCCCCGGATCATCCGCGCAAACCACCACAAATCCCCCTCCCACGCCGACATAAGCTGAAGTCATCAAAGGATCCATGGCCACATTGAGCCCCACGTGTTTTGAGGCGTAAAGCGAGCGAGCTCCGGCGATCGAAGCGCCCAGAGCCACTTCATAAGCGACTTTTTCGTTTACCGACCATTGGGCATTGACTTCAGGGAATTTAGAGAGGTATTCCAGGATCTCGGTGGCAGGAGTACCCGGATAAGAAGCTGCAAACCCCAGGCCTGCTTCAAAGGCGCCCTGGGCCAAAGCTTCATCACCGGAAAGAAAAACAGTTCTTTGGGCTTTATTGTTCATAAGGAATTTATTATACGCTTTCAGGCGGAAATAATCAAGAAAAAGGGAAGAAAAAATAGGGGACGGTTCCTATTTATTTCCATCAGCTTTCCCTCGCAGAAATAAATAGGAACCGTCCCCTATTTTTTTTAGAACTTGAACTCTAACTGGGTGCGCACAAAGATCGCCGGATCAGCGTCCTTGGTGTAAAAACCATTGTTGCCGCGATTAGGCATAAAATATTCGCCTAATAAATAGGCGGATACACTTTTGGTAAAAGTATAATCTAGCTTGGCGAGGATCAACTGGCCGCGGTCCTTGCCTGTGCCGGAGAAGTTAAAATTAGCGTTTACTCCGGTAACCAGTTCATTAGCCCGCAAAATACTGTAGCTCAAATTGAACTTGGCTTTATCTGTGGGTTTAACGGTTACGCCTAACCGGTACATCTGCAAGTTAGTCCAGTAAGAATTACCCGATTCATTCTGGAATGACTGGGCGTAGAGTTCCGAGTAGATCGGAAAGCGGCACCATAAGGGATTCCAGCCTTCATTCTTGGCTGTGCCCTTATCATCTCCGGATAAATAAACATAACCGCCGGAAAGCTGCGGTTTCCAAAGGACATCTTTAAGATCGTAATCAGCGAACAAATATCCACCCAATGCCGTGCGGTCCTCAGATCCGTATTCTCCGAACTGGTCGGCTATTTGCGCGTGGAATGTCCAGGGAGCCGTGATGTATTTGCTAAAAACACCTAGCGTATTTATCTTGCCGGGCTGCGTCTGTAATCCTGAACCGTAATCATTATCTTCCCGTTTGAACATGTAATAAGGATCGAGGGTCAGATCTTTGACCGACTTGTTCTTCAAGTAAAGAACATACCCTTCTTCCGCGGTAACGGTAAGGTTCACCGGATTTTTATCCTCATTAATTGTCGGAAGCCAGATATCATCGCGGGGATTGTTGATGTAGAGAAAATCCAAGGTATTTTGGGCGTCAAGCTCCCAGCTGGCCTTAAGCGCGTTAAAATAGAACGTGCGCGAGCCGTCTCCGGGAGTACCGTCACAGATCAGGAAATTCTCGCCGTATAGACCAAGCAGATCCTGGCGGCCGATACGAAAATTAACCGGCATGCCACTCGGTTTTTTGATATCCAGATAAAGGTTGTCAAAAATGATTTCATCCGGGTCCCAGTGTCGATGATCGTTATAATACTTTTTGCTCCCGGAGCTGCCCAGCAAATTGTAGCTTTTGATCTCGTTGGTCAATTTTGCGTAAAAGCTTAAATCCTGGAGATAATCCGCCTGACCCCAGACGCTGGTCTTGACCCTGAAATAATTGCGGTCTCCGCCGTCATAATACACATTACTCATATCCTGGTTGTTTTTCCAGAACTCGTGGCGCAGCCGTTCATAGAAACCGCCTTTGAATTTCAGGTCATTGCTATCCTCAGCAAAAACGCTAGGCGCAAACACGGCTATTGCCAACACTGACAACATAACCAAACTCAAGAAACGTCGCAACATCTTATTCCTCCTTTAGCTGACCAATACAACCTACGCGGTTGTACTAAGGTTAAATGTGTTTAAAACAAGCTTCAATATGGTCTTTAGGCAATTTCTTGGTAAACGCGCTTACCAGGAAAGCCGTGGCCAGCGAAAGCGGTAAAATAATCACGATAGGGTCAACTACGGTCCAGGGGTATTTTGACAGCGTCGGCTGGTTAAAGATGAATTTACATAAGCCGATGGCCACCGCTTCTTTCTGGTGGATAAAAAGCAGCCAGAATATATTGCCGAAGAATCCGACCAACATACTGGCAATGACCGCGGACTTGGTCATACCTTTCCAGAACAAAGCGCCGATATACGCAGGCAAAAATGTCGAGGCGCATAATCCGAAGAATATCGCCGTAGCGACCGCGATCACGTTATCCGGCAGCTTGAACCCCAGGATCACAGTGATCAGTACACCGACCAGTATCCCGAGCTTGGTCAAGGCGATGGTGTGTTTGGCATGTTTTCCTTTCAGCACCCCGCGTTCAAAAAAATCTCTTCCAAACGCAGTCCCCAAGGTGTGGAACTGGGAACTCGAAGTAGACATTGCCGCGGAGAGCAAGGTCATCATAAAAACATAGACAAACCACGTCGGCAGAGCGCTGTTAATGTAGGTAGGGATGATCTTATCGATATTTCCTTTGGCTACTGTGAGGGATATCGCGCCGAACTGCGGGTTATTGAAAAAATACACATTTGATAAAGCTCCTACGACAAAAGCAACACCGGTCATACAGAGAATAAACACGCCTCCGACTCCCACTGCGCGGTTAAGCTCTTTATTGCTTTTGACGGTCATGAAACGCACTGCCAGCTGAGGCTGTGCCAGGACTCCGATACCTACGCCCATGACAATAGTGGAAACCAGGTTCCACCACAACTCCGAACCTAACGCAGGCATACTCGTCCAGCCTAAATGGCCTTTAGCTGCCAGCCCTGCCGGGACTTTGTCGGTAATAGCGGTAAGCGCCTGGTGGGCAACGATCACTCCGCCTAATTTCACGTAAGTAAAGACTACAAGTATGGCCATGCCTACGAACATGATCGTGCCTTGCAGGGCATCGGTGTACATAACGCCTTTGAGGCCGCCGGCGAATACATAGGCGACAATGATAAGGGTATAGATCAGGATCGCGACATTAAAATTCATATAATTCGGGAAGGTGGTCTCGATAAAACGGGCAGCGCCGATCAAGACCGCAGCTGCGTAAAGCGGCATGAATAAAAAAATGACCAGCCCGCCGAAACTTTGCACGAAGGTGGATTTAAACCTTCTCCCTAAAAGCTCCGGAAAGGTGTGCACGTCAAGGCTGTGGCCCATTTTCCTGGTGCGTTTTCCAAAGACTATAAACGCGATAAATATACCCACGAATATGTTCAAAAAAGTCAACCACAATAGCCCCATTCCGAAAAGCCCGGCCGCGCCTCCGAAACCCACGATAGCCGACGTGCTGATAAAAGTCGCACCGTAGGATAAAGCCATGACCATAGGATGCGCTTTTCTTCCCGCGACCAGGTAATCGGCCGTTGTTTTTGTCTTACGGTATCCATAGTAGCCCAAATACCCGATGGCAAACAGGTATATGACTACCAGGATCGTTAAAAGAAAGATATTTTCCAAGGTTTCCTCCAGGATTATAATTCTTTTTTAACATCCTCTTCGTCTTTTACCCATTTGACATCTTCCGGATAGACCTGTTCATCACCTTTGTTCCAGTTCGCTGCCCCATAAATCACGCATAAAACTACGCTTAAAATGCAGAGCAGGTACGCCAACCATACTCCGGGATCAGGAATCCCCAACATAAAACCTCCTCGAATTTTCCCTATAATTCTTATAGGAGGAAAATTTGACCCCGAAGCGAGATACGCCGAGGGGGAATTTCCCTTTGGCGGCCCGTGCCGCTCCTATCTATATAAAAAGCCTAAAACCGTTTTTTTAGATACACGGCTAGGACATTGGTTTTGATTATACCATTTCAAAATAGGTTTGTATAGAGAAAAAAGATGATTATTTGCAAGGAGATAGAAATAAAGAGCGGGATTGTTCACCCTTTTGCAACTGTGTTTACCAGCGTTCCTACGCCTTCGATCCCCACCTCTACCCTGTCTCCGGGCTTCATCGGGCCTACACCCGCAGGAGTCCCGGTAGAGATAACGTCGCCGGGATAAAGGGTCATAATGCCGGAAATAAAAGAAACCAGTTTTTCAACCGGAAAAATGAAATTCCGCGTGGAAGAATCCTGTTTTAAGGCATTGTTGAGCCATAGGGTGATGCGCAGAGAATTTGGGTCGCAATCCGTTTCTATCCAGGGCCCGATCGGGCAAAAGGTGTCAAAGGATTTTGCCCGTGTCCATTGCCCGTCTTTTTTCTGAAGGTCGCGGCTAGTTACGTCATTAAGGCAGGTATAGCCAAGAATATATTGGTTAGCTTTTGCTGGAGGGATGTTTTTCGCTTCTTTTTTGATGACCAGGGCAAGTTCGGCTTCATAATCCAACCGGGTAACGCTTTTCGGATAGATGATAGTATCTTGGTGGCCGATAACTGTTGTCGGAGGTTTGAGAAAAATTATCGGCTCTTGGGGGATTTTCATATCAAGTTCCCGGGCATGGTCGCGGTAATTTAAACCGACCAGGATCACCTTGGAAGGTTGCGTGGGTGGCAAGAGTCTGACTTTTTTAAAAGGGATTTTTATCCCGGAAGGAACGATTTTGGCGAACGGCGTATAGCTTAAAACGGTTATCGTTTTTTCTTCTAAGACCCCGAAGGCAATGCTGTCCTTATATCGAAACCTGACAATACGCATGATTATACCCAACCTGCCTTAGCCAAAGCGCAGATAGTCTTGGCGTTTTTGATTTTTCCGTAAAATAACCGGACAAAACTGGCGTAAGATCAATATTTAAAGTAATTAGCAGGTGTGGTCTGGGCGATATATTTTACCGCTTCGATTATACAGACCCGGATCGCTTTTTCCATCGGAGTATTAGAATATCCTCCTAAACCGATGCCCAAAGGAACTCCACCTAAGGCTCCCGCAAAAATCCCTCCCATAATATCAGTGGCCTGGCCCTGAACCCGGGTAGCGGATAAAACTTCCGAGGTAGAAGTATCGATTATGCGGATATCCAAAGCCATATGGGCTTTGTTCATGGCGCCTCCGAGCAGCGCTCCCACCAGAGCTCCGCCGGTTCTTCCTCCTATGCCGAATCCGCCTCCACCGCCTGATGCCTGCGGCTCAAATTCAGTCACCGCCGCGGTAATAATAATATCCGAGATCCTGATCTGGCCTCTTTGCGCGCCGCTTTGCCCCGGAGCTGCGGCTCCTGATGCTCCCAGCTGCTGCTCCTGCATGACCGCGTCCAAGACCTGGCGTTCCAACACCCGGAAACGATTGCTGTTAACTAAAGCGGTAACCAGCATTTCCCGCAATCCCGTGCCGATTTCCCCGTAGGCTTTAGCGGCTTTAATATCAAAATTAGCTATTGAGATCCTGGCCCTGGGGCCGTTATAAGGCGGCATGGCCTGAGTTCCGGCGTTATTGTCGACTTGAGCCGTAGGCTGTAATCCCGCGCAACCGAGTGAGGGCAAAACCAGACAAAACATCATTACCCAAAAAAACTTTCTCATTTTGTCCATCCTTTCATTTAAAAGTTATTAGTGAGATTTTATACCTTAAATGCCTATTTTTCAACACAAATATTTACTATTTTAATATTCTTTTCTCAGGTGCGCCCGACTGAAATAATGCTGTAGTATTTGCTGATAATTTTTCCCGGCTTTGGACATTCCACAGGCGCCGGACTGGCACAGGCCCACGCCGTGGCCCCAGCCTCCGCCGTAAAAAATAAACTCTTTAGGCTTGCCATCTTGTCCGTGCCTGATCTCCACCTTAAACATACTGGAGCGCAAATCACCCAAAGCCTTACGGATATTCGATTCCTTCTCGATCACGCAGGTCGAGTCGCTGCCAACGATCCTTAATTCATTCACGTGGCCGGAAAAATTCCGGGCCAAAACGATAATTTTTTTAATTTCGCCGACCCCGGATACTTTATCGACCATTTGGCGCAATTGCTCTGCGGAATAGATCCTTACCCAGCGAAAATTGCTGAATTTGGTAAACTCCGGAATGTTACAATAAATTCCGGGAGGCGGATCCTTAAGCCAGGACTCCATTGCAAAAGGCGAAAGCGGAAAAACCAGTTTATGGGTCTCATCCATATCCTCTATCCCGGTAAAATAAGCCACAGCGTCCTCACTTCCAAAAATATTGTCCTGAGTATGGCCGCCGCAATTAGAAGAATAAATAGCATCTACTGTTTTTGAATTATATTCCAGGATCACTCCCCGGGTCGAGTCAACCGCCATATTGCTCAGTTGGGTCTCTTTTTCCACCCCGGAATACACCTGGCAATGCACATCAGCGCAAAGGTCAAAACCGTCGCTTCGGTGGCGGCCGAGTTTAGCGATAGATTCGCTCCTGGCGGCTACAGCCTGAGCCTTAAGCGCTTCCAGCGGCCAGTTAGCAGGCATTTCCGCCGGGACTACGCCGTAAAGATATTCTTCAAGGCTTATAATATTGATGACCTTAATGCTCCCGGCCTCAACGCAAAGTTCCATCTCGCCCCGGTAAGAGCGATCTTCGGCATTGGACCAGAAAGTATTTTTTCCGAACTTAACGTCGAATAAAGTGACGGTGCCTTCGAGTTTGGCAGGCCTGACCACCACCGGTTCGTCAATAACCATATTTTCATTTTTATCGCTGGTAATAAGCAGTTTGCCGGCGCCGCTTTGCGAAATAGTATAACTTTTTCCGGCAACACCCTGGCCGACCAGGATAAGGTTGTTTTTAGTCTTGACCGTAAAATCAGTGGAACATTTAAACTCCGCTGAACCGTCGGTGCGCACCAGGCCGATCCTGACATTCTTAACGTTTTTGATCCTGAAAACTGGCTTGACAAAAACGAGCTTGTGTTGTTTAGAAATTTTCCTTTGCGCTTTTTCCTGTTCAAAATATTCTTTGCCTAATTTTCCCCGGATCACTTCCAGTTTTTCCTGCGCCGAAGTGTTCCGCGGCTGTATAAAAGTTATTTTTTCATAAAGCCCTAAGGCTTCTTTGAAGTTATTTAGTTTAAAAAGGATGTCCGCCCAATATTCATAGACCTGCCCGATGCTGGCGTCGATAAAACTCAAAGCTTTGTATTCCCGGGCAGACTGTTCTAATTTATTCTGACGGTAATAAAGATCGGCTAAAGAAAGGCGGGCGATCACGTTTTTGTTATCGCGCTCCAGCGCTTTTTGGAAATATACCTGGGCCTGGGGGTCATTAGCTTTTCCCTGGTAGCATAATCCGAGGTTGATCAGGCAGTCCTGGTCATCAGGCTTGATCTGGGATAACCGCAAAAGAACGCTGATCGCCTGGTCAAGTTGACCGTTGAGATAATACATCCGGCCAAGATATCCCAAAAGCCGAAAATCATCCCCGAATTTAATCCGGCCGGCTTTTAAAACTTTGATCCCCAGCTCGTGGCGAGCCAGATCTTTAAAGATCACAGCGAGATTAAGATAACCGGTAATTTCATTCTGGCCGGCGATCTGGCGATAGAGTTTGATCGCTTGGTTGAATTCGCCGTTATTATAGATTACCGCGGGCTGGGCCAGGCAAAAACAAGGATAAGGAAAAAGACAAGCAAAAACAAAAACGATGATAGCCTTTTTCTGAAATATCATCTTAAGATACTTTACAAGGCGCTTATTTCAGATAGGCCTTGATGATCTTCTGTTCCTGGACTGGCTTGTCCTGGTAACCAACGGGCGTGGATTCTATTTTCTGGACTATGTCGTAGCCTGAGACGACTTCTCCGAAAATAGTATGGCGCCCGCTAAGCCAGGGGGTCGGGACTGTGGTGATAAAGAACTGGCTGCCGTTAGTCTGAGGGCCGGAATTAGCCATCGCGAGTATGCCGGGACGGTCAAATACGACATCAGACTTGAATTCGTCTTCAAAAGGCTTTCCCCAGATCGATTCTCCGCCCCGGCCTGTACCGGTAGGATCTCCCCCCTGGATCATGAAATTTTTGATGACCCGGTGAAAAATGATCCCGTTATAGTACCCCTTTTCCACGAGCTTGGTGAAATTCTCGCAGGCCTTAGGAGCGACCTCGGGAAAAAGCTTGATCTCGATCTTGCCGGCGCTTGTTTCTAGAATAACATTTTTAGCATCCATTGCGATTAGCCCTCCTTGAAAGATGAAACCGATTAAACTCATGACCAATAATGAAATTACTTTTTTCATCGCTGCAATCCTCCTTTTTATTTTTTGGCTTTCCCTTGATTAGCAACGGCATCCATAGCCTTCTTTACTTCCTCGGGATCGCCAAGATAATAATTCTTGATCGGCTTAAGATTATCATCCAGCTCATACACCAAAGGCAGGCCAGTAGGGATGTTGAGCTTGACGATCTCTTCGTCGGAAATATTATCCAGGTACTTAACCAGCGCCCTTAAACTGTTTCCGTGGGCGGCAATGATCACTTTTTTATTGGATTTGATCGCCGGAGCGATCTCTTGGTGCCAGTAAGGCAGGAACCTGGCCACGGTATCTTTAAGACATTCAGTAGCGGGGATATCTTTGGGTTCAAGACCCTTGTAGCGCAGGTCATTCCCGGGATAGCGCTCGTCGGATTTATTAAGCGCCGGAGGGCGGATATCATAACTCCTGCGCCAGACCAGCACCTGCTCTTCCCCGAACTTTTGGGCCATTTCGGATTTATTAAGACCCTGTAAATCTCCGTAATGCCTTTCGTTCAACCTCCAGGAATTATTCACAGTGATCCACATCAGGTCCATCTGGTCAAGCGTGATCCAGAGGGTGCGGATCGCCCGTTTTAACACTGAGGTAAAAGCCAGATCGAATATAAAACCTTCTTTTTTAAGGACCTGCCCCGCCTTTTTGGCTTCCTCTATGCCTTTTTCGGAAAGATCAACGTCAGTCCAGCCGGTGAAGCGGTTCTCTTTATTCCAAACGCTCTCGCCGTGCCTTAAAAGCACAACCTGTTTCATCAAAAATCCTCCTGCTTAAGTTGTTCATAAAAGATCGATTGTTGTTATTTTAGCGCAACCCGGAAAATTCTGCAACAAATTTAATTGCTTAAAAAATAAACCCCGCGGCCTTTAGGGGCGCGGGGAAAGTTTAAAACCAATAAAAACGTCAATTATTACGTTTTCCTTCCGATTTTCACCGTGATATGCTCTTTATCACCCCATGGCCAGAGCATCGCGAAAACCGGACAATTAGCAATATGAGTAAAATAAAAGCTTTGGCCGGGCATTATTCCGCCAAAGTTTTTAATAATGTTGTCCATCTCGTTGGAAACTTTATTTTCTGAAGGCCAAGCCAAAGGGCCAAAAATAGAGCCCAATTTGACGTTAAGCCCCTCCAGGTTCTTTTTAGGGATAACCCCCTCAAAGAAATCATTATTATTCACTCTCACTTCGTCAAATCCGCAAGATTGAATCTGGCTTTTTAGCTCATCAAATGTCATAAGACCTCTTTTGTTTATTCTTGTATATTATATAACTTTAAATTTAAAAACCAAGCATTTTTTAAGTTAAGCTTCCCCCCAAGGCTATCTGCCGGGAACATCAAGTTTATTAGTTTTCTTTTTTAATATGAATTTAATTTATTTTACCTTTAGTAAAAGCTTACCTTATCATATAAAGAAAATTATCTTCAACACGGTACATAAGGGGCAAGATTTCTATCTTCGGGTATCTTGATTTTAAGCGTTTTGCTTCGCTCAAGACAAAATCTATTTCATTGCCTATCTCAAATATCGGAGCAAATTGGGCAAAATGTTCCTCTGCCGCTTTCCTGCTCCAACCCGCTCCTTCAACCAACCCTTGAATAAATTGTTCTTTACGGGACATAAGATCAACCATCCCGCATTGATTATGCCCGATCAAAACAATGTGTCTTATACCTCCGACGGAAATCGCATAAGACACTTTAAACTCACTATAGCGCAGGTTGGCTCCTCCTGTCCGAATGATAAAAGCAAAGTTATCAGGAATGCGCAGATGTTTGCGATTATCCATACACATACCAATGAGTAGTTTTGGACCGGAATAAACGTCATTTGGGCGTCCAAAATTATGGTATTCAAACAAAAGTCCAATTGGGGTATCTTGGTATTCGCCTGGAATATCTTTTTTTGACTGTATGGTAATTAAACGGTTCATGAAAATTATTTTACCATACTTTACTGCTATTTAAACTAAAATAATAACCCCCTGCAACAAAAATTGCTGCAACGGGTTACAAAATTAGTTCCCCGTGCTGGAATAGGGCGGAGTTAGACAATCTGGGCGCGAAGATGGTGGAAGACTTCATCCATCTGGCCGGAATGAGTGGTGCGGATTTTGAGTAGTTGGGCGGCCACCTGTTTGTGCAAATGAGCGGAGTCCATGTCGTCGAGCCGCTGGTAGATGCCCAGCCGTTTTCCCAATGTGAAGTGAATGCGGTCTTCTTCCGGGAGAGAGAGATAGCGATCGATGATGGCCAGCATACGAGGTTTGTCCTGGGGAAATTGGCCCACGACCTCCATCAGAAGGTCAACGGCATGATGATTGGCGTAGTGACTGGTAATGCCGCTGAGATTCTCGATCAGCAAACGTTGTTCTTCGATGATATTCTTCTCGGTCTGCAAGGTGTATTGCCCAGCTTCCATCTGTCGAAAAAGTCCGGAGCCGGGTTTGACTCCGATGGTAAGAACCCGGATGAAGTGAGGGTTGATCTCATTCAAAACCCTGGCCGTTTCACGGGCGTGTTCCTCCCACAATTCCTGTCCGCCCAGGCCGAGGATGATGAATTCCGAAATAGACATTCCTGCCTCCTTGGCCCTGCGGCTGGATGTGGAAATATCGGCGGCGGTTGCGCCCTTGTTGACTTTTTTCAATACCTTGTTTGAACCCGATTCCATACCGCAATAAAGCTTGTTCAGTCCGGCAAAGCAAATGGCCTGCATTTCCTGGACTGATTTGCGGATCATGGTTTGAGCGCGGCCGTAACTACTGATCCTCTTCAGTTTGGGAAATGTCTGCTTCAGGAAGGTGAGAAGCGCGACAAGTTCAGCGGTTTTCATCAGGAAACTGTCACCATCCTGCAAGAAGCATGTTTCGAAGGTCTCGTCTCCGTAATACTTTGCCGCGGCGACGATGTCGTGCTTGACCTCGTCCAGCGAGCGCATGGAGAATTTCATATCCTTGTAATTGACGCAAAATTCGCATCGATTCCAGGGACAGCCGCGCGTGGTACGGATCAGCAGGCTTTCGGCTTCGTCAACGGGACGAATGGGGCCTAACTCAAATGGCACGGTATTCATAAATTTTATTATAACCCAAACAAAAAGCCGTTGCAAGTTTTTAACTTACAACGGCTTAAGAATTTAACTCCCCCTCTAGGACTCGAACCTAGGACCTGGTGGTTAACAGCCACTCGCTCTACCAACTGAGCTAAGGGGGAATAGGGTTCTATTTTACAATAAATGTTTTTCAAGTCAAGGAAAATAGCCGGGCTGATAACAAATTCCGGAATAAAGTTACAATCGAGATGTTATCACTTTTTTATCGCAATAATCGTTGCAGAAAGTTTGCTTTGATAGTAAAATCAAGTTTGTAAAGTGTCTACTAGAAGGTTACTCAAGGAGGCAAACATGAACAGAAAAAAAATGATAAAAGCCGCTCTGGTCTCAAGTTTATTCTGCCTGGCTCTCGGCGGATGGCTTTTACACATGAGAATTCACCCCTTATCCAAAAACGTGAATTACGTTATTCCTTTTATCTCCGGAATAATAAGCGTTTTTTTCCTGCCCCTTTTATTTTGCTTCAGGCCGGCAGTTACCCTGGCCTACATTCTTAATGGTTTCCTGGTCATCCTCGGCACAATAACCATGGCCCATCTTTCCATCGCCAATTTTGGAGGGCCTGTCGCGCTGGGGAATGTTATTTTAAATACCACCTTTGCCGATATCGCACTATTGTGGGGAAAATTTGCCGTTGGCAAAGCTTTGTTCGACCTGGAATATTTTAAATCAGATATTGATACAGTCCCGAAAGGCCGGTTTTTTCGGTATCCGAATATGGGTTGGTGGTGGATACATCTTTTGGGCCTATCGGCAATTTACGCTTTAGGAAAAATTTTATGGAAATGAGGTGAAAGCATGTACCGGTTAATGCTGTTTCAACCCGGCTGGTGGATCCTGCATGTAACAGCGATAGCTTTTATGTTCTGGCTGGGACACGCGGTGCGGATTTGAAAAAGAAAATAAGGAAATCTTTTTTCTTTTGTTTTTTGTGGCTGCCTCTCGTTTTTCCCGCTATGGTCAACTGCGAAGAGCCTGTGGGCCGGGCTCTCTTCGTCTCGGTTATACAGACCCCCCCCGTGCTTTCCAGCCGGGACGAGATAAACAAACTCATTGAATATGCCAAGCAAGCGAATATTTCTATCCTCTTTGTCCAAATTTACCGCGCGAACAAAGCCTGGTTTCCTTCTAAAGTAGCGGATCAAACCCCTTATGAAGCCTGTTTTAAGGATGTAAAGAAGGACCCCTTCGCTCTTCTTATCAAACAAGCCCACGGCGCCGGCATACAAGTACACGCCTGGATCAATCTGCTCAGCCTTAGCACTAATTCCAACGCATTGATCATTAAAAAATTCGGAAAAAATATCCTTACGAAAAATCGTGAAGAAAAAAAGATGATCGAAGATTATAAGATCGATGACCAGTATTTCCTGGAGCCCGGAGACCTACGGGTGCGCGAAGAACTCGTTGATGTGGTTAGAGAGATCATACTTGAATATCCAGAGCTTGACGGCATACAATTCGATTATATCCGTTATCCGGATAAACAACCGTTTTACGGCCACACGAAAAGCAACATCGCGCGTTTTAAAAAAGTCACCGGCAGCAAGACTGATGCCGAAGACAGCGTGCTCTGGAAAGATTGGAAACGCCGCCAAGTCACTGAACTACTGGAATTGCTTGTCGCCAAAACTCGTAAGCTCAGGCCGAATATCCAAATATCAACTACCGGCTGTGTCCCTTATGTTCGCGCCTACCATGAAGCATTTCAGGATTGGCCTTCCTGGATCAAAGACGGGCTTGTGGATTTCGTGACCCTGATGACTTATCCCACGGAAATCAAAGAGTTCGCAAAATACATCCAGGAGGCAAAAACAAAAGTCCCTGATCTTAAAAAAGTGATTATCGCGGTCGGCGCATATAAACTTCTGCGTTTGCCGGAGAAATTTCGCCAAGAATTGCAATACTGCGAGAACGAAAAAAGTAAAGGCTGCGCTGTTCTGCACTACGGGTCTTTATTAGAAAACCCTGAACTGGGGCAGGCAATGTTTAAAAAATAAGTGACAATATCGATTGATTTTTGCTTGCCTTCTCTGCTATCTGATATACTCCACAAAAAGCTCTCCAGGATAACCTTTAAATATTTCCGATAATCCGCCCAGATGCTTTTGGTCAAAATATTGCGCGTGAATTACGACGTATTTAATATTGTATTTGGCCAATAAACCATAGACTTCTTCTTTTTCTCCAAACCGAGGAGTTCTTTTTTCGGCGCTCATAAGATACCTGAAACCCGGCTGAGAAAGATAATAATCAAAATACTTCTCTTCTATGCGGGCGATCTGGCCCTGGAAGATCGGGTGCTGGTGAACGGTCTGATAAAACTGGATTTCTTTATAGTATCCTCCCAGGGTCTTATAACTAGACTGCCAGCCAAGGGGCAAAACCAAGATCGGCGAGTTTTTATCGCGCCAGGCCAGTTCAGAATATACTTTAGGCGCCTTAAGATACAAAAGCGGATACGGCATCGGCAGGAACTCGATGATCTGCAACACTACCAGGAACAAACCCAGGCCGGCATTGCTTAAAAGTTTACCCCGGTTAAGCTTCATAAATCTTTCCACTCCAAAAGCCGCCAGGATATAAATAGCGATCAAGGTTACCAGGGAAAATCTCACAGGTATGCGCAGTTGTCTTAAAACGCCCGAGCACAAAATATTGTAAAAAGAAAATTTATTCAGGAACTGGTTTTTTCCGAAAGGCAATGGCCCCAGGGCAATTAAAAAGAAAACTGCGCCGGTTACCAGCCAAAAGAAGATTATCCGCCTTTTCTCCGGAGCAAAATTCCTCTGGCTTAACAACGCGAAGAAAGCGAAAAAAAGCGGGACATACCCCGCAAAAACATTCGTAATATGCATTATCGGAGTGCTAATATAAGGCAACTCCTTATAAACAGACAAAAGCGGCGACGGACGAAATAGATTAGTTACGCGCAAAGAAAAATAATCGATCGCGGAGTCCGGCCATAGGGGAAACGCGGTAGTTGTGCTTTTTATAGCGGTTAACACTTTCCAAACATAAGGGAAAGCAATAATAAAAAAGACCAGTAACCCGGCCAGCGAATTCTTGATGAACATTTTGTCCGGGAGCTTTTTTTTCCCTGATGCCCGGAAAACAACCAAAAAAAGAATTAAGACCGTAAGGAAAAAGAAATAAGTCTGGTCTTCCAATAAACTCAGCGCATAAACTAGCCCTGCCAGGCAGCTGTATTTAAGAGCTCCCCGATCCAAAAATTTCCAGAAGAAATATATAAACCAGGGAAAAAACCAGATCGCGGAAAAATGGATAAAATAACAACTATTGATCATAACATAAGGGCAAAAAGCCAAAGTTATAGCGCTCCAGAAACCGGCAATCCTGCACTTCGTCAAATAGAAAACTAAAAAATACATCCCTATCCCGGTGAGAATGAAGTGGAAAAAAAATATCAGATTCATGCTGACTAAGGGGGAAAAAATCAACTGAAAAGGCAAAGACATTAAGCCGGACGTAATCGTGTAATTATGCAAGGCAAGGGAAGGTTTTTGGGGATAAAAGATATACTCCGAGATCAAAGCGAAAAAATTATGGCCGTCAGATAAGTTTTTTTTCAGGTGCCAAATGTTCCAGACCGATAAATAAGTATCAGTTTGGTTAAAACCGGGGAATTGAGTAGATAAATGGACCGCCAACGGATCGGTATATAAAACAGCGACCAGAATAATCGTTAAGAACAGCAGCCCTATCCATTTTGTTTTTTCTTTCATAAATTAAGATACGCCGAGCTTTTTCCCGTCTTTATTAAAGATTGAAAATCTTGCCAGCCCCAGAGCTTGAAAAACAAATTTTATTGAAGTGAAAATAACGCCCAGGCCATATTTTATGCTTTTTTTTAGACCGATCGAGGAAGATTCTTTAGTATATTGCGCGGGAGCTGTTATTTCGCCTACCCGGTACCCGAAATAAACCGCCTGGACAAGCAGTTGGTTATCAAAAAGAAAATCGTCGGAGTTCTCCAAGAGGGGAAGATTTAAAAGTATATCTTTTGAGAATGCCCGATAACCGGTATGATACTCGGAAATTTTCTGCCCCAAAAGAATATTTTCTATAAAAGTAAGCCAGCGATTAGCGATATATTTATATAACGGCATTCCCCCTTTCAGGGCCATGCCTCCTAAGATCCTGGAACCCAAAACTATGTCGAACATACCCGAGCTTATAAGCGCTGCCATAGCGGTTATCAATTTAGGAGAGTATTGATAATCAGGATGAAGCATGACCACAATATCCGCATTTCTCTTCAGCGCTTCCCGGTAGCAGGTTTTTTGATTAGCGCCATAGCCCAAATTCCGCTTGTGCATATAAACAGGCAGCCCGATTTTATTGCCCAGCTCAACAGTCTTATCCGTGCTGAAATCATCCGTTACAAGAACCTCATCAACAATGCCCACAGGAATATCATTATAGGTTTTTAAGAGAGTTTTTTCCGCGTTGTAGGCAGGCATCACCACTATTATCTTTTTTCCTTCGAGCATGAATATCCATCCTAAAGTTTTTCTATAGCCCTAATTCCTTAAAGGCGGCATAAGGGTCACTGATATATTTACGGCACATTAAAGTGACCTCCCGGAATTCCCGGATATCCTTTTCGGCCATTTTTTTCAGCACTATTGACCGGCGGTTTATTTCTTCCATTATTTCTTTGGGAGTCTTTCCGCTTATTTTCGCGAGCTTGTCACGATATATGCTGCTGCCGGATTCCAAAAAGTCTTTTACTCCAACATTATATGAAGCGACAGTAGATAAAAGCACGGTATTTTCTTCCATCCCGGCGGTTTCCACCAGCTCTCCCACCACCCGCAGGACCTCATTGTCTAAAACATACCGCCTCATGATCACAAATACATCTACGAGATTAACCAGGATTTCCGGGATATTCATCGGCTCGTTAGTCAAACGTGTTATTGTTTCACGGGCGGTCGCGGCATGTAAGGTACCCATACAATACTTACCGATATTCATCGCGGTCATCAAATCCTGGGCTTCCCGGCCTCTAACCTCTCCCATGACTACTCGATCCGGCCGCATGCGCAGGGAATTCTTGACCAGATCCGCTAAAGTAGTTTCTTCATCACTTTCCAACCGGGCGCAGTTATCTTCCAGTTCCGTATTCATCTCCAGAGTATCCTCAATGACCACGATCCGATCACCGTCCGGAATAAAGCTAAAAAGCGCGTTGAGGAACGTGCTCTTCCCGGTCCCCGGGCCTCCGGAGATCAGAATATTGGCAGGCCTAACCCCTAATCCCTCCAAATAAAGCCAGAACACCGCCGCCAAACCCGGAGACAAAGATTTGCCCTTGATCAGATCGATGATGCTCAGCGGCTTTCCTTTAGCCCGAGTTATGGTCACATGCGGGCCAAAAGGAGAATACACAATATTAGCCCTCCCCTTGATCTCAGAAAGCTCGACATTATTAATATTCTTAAGGCTTTTACGCCCGGAAAATACGATGAGCTTTTTGATCAAAAGCTCCAACTCCGCCCTGGAGGCAAACTTCTGATTAGTATTGACCATTCCCACTTTGGACTTATGGACATAAATAGGAAAAAGATAATTAATCATGATATCTTCAACTTCGGGATCATCCAGGAATTGATCGATCAGGCCGTAACCCAAAAATTCCTTAAAAAATTTTTCCATTTCCAGCCCTTTGGACTCTTGAACGAATTTCTGGCAGCGGGCAGAATGATACACCTCCAGGAACGCCTGAAAGATAACTTCATGCTTGCTGTCGATATCTTGTAAAACGAAAATTTTTCCGGCCGATTTATCCAGGATCTCGTTTTCGATCTCAATTCTTTCTTTTTCCATTCTGTCTCCTCAATTTTTACAAAACATTATTATCGAAACAAAAATTACCCCACTCCTTCCCTTGAGCCTGGACACAGCGAGGCGGAGATTGAAACTCTTTGTTTGCTATAAACCTATAATATTATACAAGAAATTACGCTGAAAAACAAAGTAATTAAAAGAAAACAGAGCGCACTTTTTTTTTAGAATTTATGGCAGGTTTTGATCTGAAAAAAATCACCCAGGGTGGTATTTTTAGCGCGAATATCGCGCAAATAAGTAAATGTCAGGCTAAAGGCCGGAAGACTCAGGTAAACATCCGCCCCAACTGAAAGCGACTCCCTTTGGCTGGAGCTGACTTTGACTTTGTCGTTTTTTTGACTGCTGCTTTTCATCCAGTTAAAAGAAGGCCCGGCCTTGCAGATCTTGGTAAACTGCCAACCCAATAATCCTTGCAAATACAACTCATCCCCGAGAGAGACTTTGGTAGAATGATTTTCCAGGCGATAGAAATATTTAGCCGCCGCGTCAACGCTGAAACGCCCTGCTGACTTATAAAAAAATAAAGTTGGTTTGATATCGCACTGGTTAGCGCCGTAATTAACGCTCTTTTGAGAATCATACTCGCCTGTAGGAAATTTGACAAACAGCGACGCCAACACATCCGCCGGTTTTATCGGCAAAAAATATCCGGCTCCCAAATTAACATCTCCCTGCCCTTTTGAAGAAGAATGGTAAAACCCGCTCTTGACCTGGCCGACCGGGAAAAAAGCGGTCAAAACTAAATTTTTATCGTAGTAACAGATCCGCAGCAACTCTTCGATCTTCCTGTAGCCGTAATCCTTTTTACTGGTATGCCCCTGGGAATCTGCGGTCTTATCCGCGGAATATAAAGAAGAGTATGTCAAAAAATACAGCCCTTGGGTCCGGGCCCCGTCATAAAAATTAACCGCCCAACCCTGAGCCGGAAAAAAAACAGCCAAAACAAAAATCAATAAACCTTTCAGCCAATAAGATCGTTTACACATAAAATCATTATAAGATCTTTTCTCAATAAAACAATAGCTTTATGCTGTCGTGGAACTTTGGGGATCATAAGAAATGTTGCATTGGAATATCGTTTGGGATAGAATAAACCAGGCTAGGGAATAAAATACGAATAGTTCGAAAATCCGGAGGCGTAATGAATAAACACTCGATGGCTATCACTTTGGCGATAGTAACAATTATCCTGGCGCTGGGAACAACAGGTTATACTCAGAAAAACCAAACCGATCCTCCTGCTAATACTCCGGAATTGAAATGGATGTACGGCTCCGTATCCCAGGTAGCTTTTGCCAAAGGATTTATCCTGGTCTTCTCTGACCAAGGATACACAAGTTTCGCGGTAAACGACAAAACCATAATATCGATCGGCCCTAAAAAAGCAGGCCTTGAAGATATCAAAACAGAAGATTCAGTGCGGGTGCAGTATTACTGCCCAGAGCCGGGGAAATACGTGGCGGTAGCGATCAGCGAAAGCGCAAAAGGAGAAAACTAGTTATTTAGCTATAGTAAGCAGCCTGGTAATCTGCCAGAATCTTTTTTAAAACCGGCAAAAGCTGTTTATAAACTGAAAACTTGCCGCGTTTACGGCAGATATATTCTAAAAATTCCGGAGATTTACGGTTCAAAAAAACCGGATAATCCCTGCAGCGCCTTTTGAATCTCCTCTCCCATTTCACCCAATCCTCAAAAATATCGGAAAATCTGATCTTGGCTATAGTTTTAAGGCTGTAAAAAGTTTCCTGAAAAACATGGCTGTCATAAAGCCGCTCCATGGCAAAGCGAAGCTTGCCTACTTTTAAAACTTCAGCAGCGGACATAGCCCGGCTTTTCCGGGCATAATACGGCGGCCGGGGATCATAAACTATTCCGTAACTTCCGGAGCGCTCGCGTAAAGTTGTCCCAGCCAGCACTGCCAGAGGAAAAATAGTCACTCTGGCCGGATTCAAAGCATAAAGCCAATCCAAAGACGCCTTCAGATCGGCGTAACTCTGAAAAGGCAGCGCGTCGATCAGCTGGATCTCATAAAAAATATTGTATTTATTCAAAAGCTGAATGCCTTTTTTGAATTTTTCCCGGTTAAAACCGCGATTGATCGCTTTCAGAGTCTTAAAATTCGTGCTCTGAATACCGATCTCAATATTCAAACAGTTGGCTTTTTGTAAAAGCCGAGCCAGCTCATCATCGACCAATTCCGCTTTTAACTCAACATGCAGGCTTGAGTTCTTGTTATGCTTGATGAACAGCCTAAGGATATCCTTGGCTCTTTTAAGATCGGCATTAAATGTCGCGTCCATCAAATACACTTCTTTGGGCTTATGAGCCAGAATAAGCTTGAGCTCTTTTTCCACCCGAGAGAGCGAAAAATAGCGTACCTTGGGAAAATTTTTGTGATAATAACAATAGCCGCAGCGAAAAGAACAGCCCCTCCCGGTTTCCAAAGGGATATCAACGATATTCTTGTCTTTAAGATCGACCATTTTGGTCAGGTACGGGGAAGAAATCTCTGCCAGGTCCGTGATCTGAACCCGGTCAGGGTTATTGACCACAAACTTGCCCGCGCGATAAGATAAACCGGCAACTTTAGAGAGATCACGATTAAGCTGAGACACCAATTCAAAGAAAGTAATTTCCCCCTCTCCCCTAACCACCGCATCAATAGCTTTTTCTTTATTTAAAATTTCTTGGGCGCGTGGAGTCACTTCCGGCCCGCCTAAAACGATAAAAATCGCGGGATTTACTTTCTTTATTTTCCGGCAAGCCCGAAGGATATGCTCGATATTCCAGATGTAGCAGGAAAACCCGATAAGCTGGGGTTTGGCCTTGAGGATCTTCTTACTTATATAACCGACAGGATCTTCCTCATGAAAAACCCGGATTTGAACATCGGGCAAAGGGTTAAGCGCTTTCTTGCCTTTGATCAAATAGCTCTTCAAATAATATAATGCCAGCTGCAAATCTGTCCCGCTTTGCACGCCGATCGAGGACAATAAGATCTTCATATCTTCTTTGGTTCAAACCAGTGGCGGGTTTTGTTGGAAAAATTAACCAAACTCAACATTATCGGCACTTCGGTAAGCACTCCCACCACAGTAACAAGCGCTGCTCCGCTCTTTAATCCGAAGAGAGAAATTGCCACAGCTACGGATAGCTCGAAAAAGTTACTCGCGCCGATCATTCCCGCCGGAGAAGCAATTCCGTGAGCTAGACGCCATTTTCTGGACCATAAATAACCGATAAAAAAAATGAAATAAGTCTGGATTGTCAGTGGAATGGCTATTAACAATATATGCAAAGGATTCCCGAGTATAATATTGCCCTGAAAAGCAAAAAGAATGATTAAAGTCAACAGCAGCCCTAAAATTGTTATTGGTTTAAGCACCTTTAAAAATACGTTTTCAAACCAATCTACCCCTTTTGTCTTCAAAAGATAAACCCTGGAAATATACCCGCCCACAAGCGGAATAACCACAAAGAAAATAGTGGAATAGATCAAGGTATCATAAGGCACAGTAATTTGATTTACGCCCAGCAGGAATTTAACAATAGGAACAAAAGCAACTAAGATAACCAGGTCATTCACCGCTACCTGAACCAGGGTATAAGCGGGATCGCCTTTGGTTAAATAGCTCCAAACAAAAACCATAGCCGTACAAGGCGCGGCTCCCAGAAGTATGGCCCCGGCAATATATTCTTTAGCTAAAGCCGGGCTGATAAAAGCGGCGAATATGTATTTAAAGGATATCGCGGCAAATATCGCCATGGTAAACGGTTTGATCAGCCAATTTACAACCAACGTTACTACCAATCCCTTGGGTTTTTTCCCCGCCCTTACAATACTGGAAAAATCGATCTGCACCATCATCGGATAAATCATCAGCCAAATAAGAACTGCAACCGGAATATTTACCTGAGATATTTCGAGCCTGCTTAAAAAATTCACTCCGGCAGGAAATATTTCCCCAATGATCACGCCAGCGATGATACAAAGAATAACCCAAAACGAAAGATACCTCTCAAAAAATGGAAGTTTTACGCTGCTTGCCGTTTCAGACATATACACCGGCTTTCATAGAATTAATATGGCAATCTTAAAATAACTTTAAAATATATCTGCCAATATAATATGCCCCAACAATGATAAATACTGCTCCGGTAATTTTACGCATATAATACTCGATCCCGCTCAGCCGCCTTAGCCAGCGGCTTAAAGTCGTCACACCCAAAGCTATTGCCAGCGCAAACAACAATACCGGCAATCCCGTGCCAACGCCGTAAACGCAAAAATGCATTGTCCCCGGCTTATATTTAAGCGCAATAGGGATCAGGCTGCCGAAAAAAAGTGCAGCCGATACCGGGCAGAACACCAAAGCAAAAAATACTCCTAGAACAAACGCCCCTATTATTCCCGAACCGGCAAGCCTGTTTTGTTGTTGGCTGGAAACAGTGAAGCCGGGAATTCTTAATTTCAAAACATCCAACAAAACCAACCCTATAAAAACCAGGATCAAACCAAAAACCTTATTCATATAATTCTGCAGGAAGTTGGCCAAAACAGGCACACTCAGCAAAGAACTTATAATAATTGCACCCAAAAAAACATATACCAGTATCCTGCCCAGAGTATAGGCCAGGCCGAAAAAAAACACTGCCCTGGGATGGATGATCTTTTTAGCGAGGAAGGAAATCGCAGCCACATTGGTGGCCAAAGGGCAAGGGCTGATCGAGGTCAAAATCCCCAGCCAAAGCGCGGAAGCAAATCCCAGCCAGACTTCGCTCATTATGGCCCCTTTAAAAAACCTGTCACTTCTTTTTTGACATAATTGCTAAATTTTTCTTTATTACCCACAAGTTCCCAGATAGCAACAAGATTTTTTGACTTTACTTCTTTACCGGATTTAACCAGGGAAAGGACAAGCGACTTGGTGTAAAGCTGGTAATCATTGACAAAATGCTCATTGCCTTTATTTTCCACATTTATCGCCTTAAACTCAAGTATTCCGGAAGCAAGTTCAGCCTTAAAATTATTTTCTATTGTCTCTTTAGAGTACAACTCAAGCTTATGGCAGGTCGGGCAACGCATAGTCCCGTGAAAATAGTAGGCGATCACTTTTTGATCCGTTGGCTTTACCCCGGCAAAAGAAATCGCGCTTATTCCCAAAAAACATACAACCAGAATGATTTTTTTTATCATCTTACGCTCCATTAACAGCTCAAACCAGGATCTTCTGGAGAAAATTGAATAAATAACCTGTTAGTATTATGGCAAAGGTAGTGATACCGAAGAAGATTGCGATTAACTTCAGCTTCATCGCTCTTCTAAGCATGACCGCTTCCGGCAAGCTTAACGCCGAAACCGCCATCATAAAAGCCAGCGCAGTTCCTAAAGGAAACCCTTTCTGAAATAAGGCTACCGCGATAGGCAAGATCGCGGCACATCCCGCGTACATCGGAACACCAATAAAAGTAGCGATAGGGACCGAAAAAAATCCGGTTTTTCCGGCAATTGACTGTACTAAATTATCCGATACATAATTATGAATTCCGGCTCCTATGCCAACCCCCACTAAAACCCAAAGCCAAAGTTTAGCAACTATGGACGTTGCTTCATGAAACCCAAAAACGATCCTTTGTTTTATGCCCCCAAATTTTACTTCTTTAAGCGGCTGGCCGCCTGATTCAAAAATATCTTGCTCGAGATATTTTTCCAATTTCATTTTTCCCAAAATACTGCCTGAAACGATCCCGATAATCAGGCCGCTGGCCACGTAAGCCACGGTTATCTTCCATCCTAAAAGTCCGAACATCAACACCACCAGGTATTCGTTAATGATCGGCGAGGTGATCAGGAAAGAAAAAGTCACCCCTAAAGGCACTCCCGCTTTCAGAAAGCTGATAAAAATAGGGATCGAAGAACAGGAACAGAACGGAGTTACCGCCCCGAATAGAGCCGCAAAAAAATTTCCCAACCCCCCTTTTCGCGTGACCCAGGACTTTATTTTTTGCTGCGATATAAAACTGCGAAGAAATCCGATGATCGTTATCATCACAAATAAAAGCAGCAGGATCTTTACGGAATCATAAATAAAAAAGTTAATGGCTGATCCGATTTTAGAGCCGGGATCAAGTTTCAAAAAAGAATAAGTCAGCCAATCGATTGTTAACCGCAGCATGATTTTTTCTCGGGTTTGTCGCCGCCGCAGCAAGAGCATCCGCTCTTTTTAGCTTTCTCTTCTAATTTTTTGTCGACTTTATCGAAAAAGCGCCCGAAAAATCCTTTAGCTTTACTTTCCTTCTTTTCTTCGTTCTTTTCTTCGTTCTTTTCTTCGTTCTTTTCTTCGTTCTTTTCTTCGTTCTTTTCTTCGTTCTTTTGGTCCATTTTACTGCCTCCCTTTTTTACAGCACAACTTGGTGCGATCGATCTTCTTAGCTTTTTCCAGATCACTTTTGATCACCGGGTCAGAGTTAAGCCAACCCTGGACATGTTTCATCAGCGGCTTGCCATAACCAACACAGGATTTATTAATAAAATAGTTGGTCCAGAACCCTTGCTGCTCATCGCTGATCAACCCAGCGGATTTTAATTTTTTCAAGTGCCGGGAAGTGCTGGGCTGGGTTACCCCTAAAATAGCGGCCAGCTCACAGACGCAGAATTTATTTTTTTCCAGAAGCTTCAATATCCTGAGCCGGTTCTTATCCGCCAAAACTTTTAAAACTTTGGCCAATTGCTTCATTTATCCCCCTGTAACTATATAGCCTTATTGCTATATAGTTTATCATGCTGCGCTCCTTTGTCAAGTTATTTATCGTCGTCTTTGGAAGGCTGGTTTACAACTTAGCGGTAATTGCAGAAATTAAGCGGAATGGAAAAATTCAATCCTTTGACATGGGCGATAACCGCCTGCAATTCATCCTTCTTGGCGGAGCTGACTTTGATCTTCTCCCCTTCGATCTGGGTTTGCACTTTTAAATCGAGCTTTTTGATGATCCCGGTCAGCTCTTTAGCTTTTTCCTTATCAATACCGCAGCAAATATCCACGCTCTGGCGCAAATAGCCTTCAAATGCTTTTTCCGGAGGGTTAAATTTAAGAGACTTGATAGATATGCCCCTTTTAGCCATCCGGGTAACCAGGATATCAGTGAGCGCCCTCAGCTTAAAATCGTTATCGGCGATAAGAGTGATCTTCTTCTCCTGCCGGTCATAAACGATCGAGGCTTTGCTGTCCTTAAAATCATAGCGCTGGGCCAATTCCTTGTTCGCCTGATTTACCGCGTTATCCATTTCCTGCAGGTCTACTTCCGAGACAATATCAAAAGAAAAATTCGCCATTGTTTTTCCCTCCTGGAAAATTATTTGTTTAACTATTTTACCAGCTGCTGCCCGGATCGTATCAAACGCAGGTTATCGATGATGGCGTCTTCACCGTCGCAAGCGGCAGAAGTGGATTGGCCAAGCCGGACCTTGCCTGCGCCGTGGTTCTCAAATCTGATGATCACAATCTTACCTTTGTACTTTGACAGATCAACGGATTCAGCACTCCATTCTCCGCTGTAAAGTTTCTCATACACAGTTTCCTGGCCAGCCGCGGATTTGACGATCACTTTTAAAACGCCATCGCTCCACTGTTTGGCAAGTTCGCTATAAACCGCGCTATGGCGCAAAAACTCTAAATTGATCCTGTCCCAATCAGGCAAAGCCACTTTTTTCTCGACCCAGCTGAACTTGTCTCCGGCCCAGTTGCAAGCCGGAATTATCACTACGCCTTTTCTGGTAAAACTTTCCGCCTGCCAAAAACTGTCCGAATCCCAGTTCGCGCTGCAGCCCGGAACCCAGCCATCAAGGCCCGTATCAAACGGCCACTGGGCCCTGTTATCAGCCGGCTCTTGGGCGGCGTTGTTGGCCGCAGCCGGAAATTTACGGTCATCTTTAGTTGCTGCTTCGAGCATATCAGCTGATTTAAGGGTTACGGCGAAAATTTCCGAAGAAGGATAATCTCTGACCCAGCTGTCAGTGATCAGGATATCCTTAACCGGATCCGTTGGCCGGGGATTAGCAAAACTCAGATGGAATATACTGCAATCTTTGCGCACCGGATTATTCCCCAGAGATTTTATCTTCGCCCCATCCCTGGACCACACACCCGGGCCCAGGCGGAACCAGTCCCAGAAAACCGGCACTGATAAAGACTTGTAAGTATTATCCTGGTAAGCGAAAATAACGGTAATGACCGCGTAAAAATAATTATCCCCGTACAAGCGCAATAGATCATCATGCTTATAACTATTGCCGACATTGCCTCCGGCCAGGAAATGGACTTCGTCGACTTTCATCCCGGCGCGTATCGGCAAAGAAAACAAATTATTGCCTTCCAGGTCAAGCTTTCCGTAATCCTTCCAGCTATCCGCTCCCCGGGCCAAAAACTCGATGCCGTCGTAGGTCAGGTATTTATTAGTGAACTTATTTGCGCCCGTGGCTGTCGCGCTGAAATTCTCCCTGGTATCCTTGTTAAGATAATAAAAATCCCCTTCTTTTTCCCATAAAACAGCGGCTCTTGAGATTGACAAAGGCAAAAAGATCATTATTCCCGCGCAAAAGATATTTTTCATTAGACGCATTTTACAAAACCCCGCTTTTGCAAACTTCCCCAAATTGCCTGGCGCTTTCCCGGACCGTCCTTTTATAAGTGGAGTAATCTATATCAATAAGACCAAACCTGGGTCCAAAACCCTTATCCCACTCAAAATTATCCATTAACGACCAGTAAAGATACCCGGTTACCTTGGCCCCTTTTTCCATAGCCAGATAAATATTCTTTAAGTGGCCGGATAAATATTCCCAGCGCAGCTGGTCATCTGTGGTACAAATGCCGTTTTCGGTTATCATCATCGGCAGGTTGAATTTTTTGAGTTTTAATAACAGCTCATACAGCCCCTGGGAATAAATATCCCAGCCCAGGGAATTTTTCTTGACCGGATGATGGTTATTTTCACAGACATCCCAGGCGAAGTTGGCGAGCCCCCAGCCTTTAAGATCCACCAATTGCCGCGAGTAATAATTCACTCCGATGAAATCCAGATTTTTATGAATTTTTTCCAAAAATCCCAGATTATACCACTTATGGCGCAAGCAAGCGGCTAAACGATTCTTAAAAGCTTGAGTGCAAGCCACAAAAGCCATGACATTTTGGGCGATACTTACGGCAGGCTTGGGCAGGCTTTCTTCTTTGTAGATCTTATGGATCAGGCGATAAGCCTGAATATGCGCAGAAGCCATATGGTCCTCAACCAGCTTGGCTTTTAGAAACGATTTAGCCTGAGGGGGCCAAACTCCGAAAATATAGGCATGGGAATAGTAGATCGTCGGCTCGTTGATAGTGATCCAATAATGAACATGCTTGGCCAGATAGCGGCAGACAAAATCGCAATAACGGGTAAAATGATCCACCACCCTGCGATCCTCCCACCCTCCTGACTTGCTCAACCAGACCGGATTAGTAAAATGGTGCAGGGTGACTATCGGCTCGATATTGCGCGCTCTTAAAGCCAGGATTACATCCAGGTAATGTTTTAAAGCTTCCTGAGAAAACTTTCCCTCTTCCGGCTCGATCCGGCTCCACTCGATAGAAAAGCGGTGCGCATTATGATTTAAACTTTTGGCCAGATCAAAATCCTGCTCGTAAAATTCGTAATGGCGGCAGGCCAGGCCGGAATTCACTTTTCCAGCCTCTTTCTCCCATTGCCACCAGTCAGCGTTTATATTGCCGCCTTCTACCTGATACGAAGACGTCGCTGCTCCCCAAAGAAAATCCCGCGGAAATTTTATCATGAATAAATTATATCATCACAAAGGATAAAACCCAAAGGAATATGTTCATTTGCGCTCTTGACTTAAAGCTTAAAACGGTGTAAATTAAAAACATGAAAAATCTGGTCAAATTGATCAAAAAAACCTATAAGATGTCCGGGAGGCGCGAGCGTAAAGTAGTGCTGAATAACTTTGCTTCCCTTTCCGTGCTGCAAGCCATAACCTACATCTTACCGGTGATCATCCTGCCCTACCTTTTCCAGGTGCTGGGAGCGGAAAAATTCGGATTGATCGCTTTTGCCCAGGCCTTTGCGCAATACTTCATGATCCTCACCGATTACGGGTTCGGGATCTCAGCGACTAAAGAAATCTCGCTCTCCCAGGACCAGCCCGCTAAAGTTTCCAGGATCTTCTCCTCAGTCATGGCCGTAAAGATCGGGCTGGCATCTTTAAGCATGCTCGCACTCTGCCTGATCCTCTATTTCATCCCCAAATTCCGCAACGATTGGATGGTTTACGTGCTCAGTTTCGGAGGAGTAATAGGCACCACCATTTTCCCGATCTGGTTTTTCCAGGGCACGGAAAAGATGAAGCATATTGCAGATATAAATATCGCTGGCGGGATCGTCCTGGCGGTTGCCATTGTTTTTTTCGTAAAAGGGCCTCAAGACTACCTTTTAGTCCCCTTGATCAACTCCACCGTATTACTGGTAACCGGCATCCTGGGACAATACATAGTCTTTAGAAGTTTTGGGATATCGTTTAAGTTCCCGGGATACAAGAATGTCCGGCAGCAGCTGGAAGCAGGCTGGAACATTTTTATTTCCAACGTAGCTATCAACGCTTATACCACAACCCGGATTTTTGCCATTGGGCTTTTAACCAATAATACTGTGACCGGATTCTACTCCATCGCCGAGAAGATCGCCAACCTCTTCCAGACATTCCCGCTGTCATCATTCACTCAAGCGCTCTTCCCCCGCTTAAGTAAAATTTTTCTCAAAAACAAAGCTAAAGCGGTCAAGATCATGCAGCGGCTGGGGCAGATCGCATCCACCAGCTCTTTGATCGGCCTGCCATTGATCTTTGTCTTTGCGCCTTTGATCGTTAAATTTGTCTGCGGCGGGGATTACTCAGAAACAGTATTATCTTTGCGGCTATTGCTTACCTCGGTATTTTTTGTCTGCTCCAATGCCTTCCGCATACAATTCCTGCTGGTTTGCGGCAAGACACAGATTTATTCCCGGATCCACATCATGATGGCCATGGTAGGTTTACCTTTGATCTTCCTGCTTATCTATTCATTCTCTTATGTGGGAGCGGCCATTGCCACTTTAGTTATTGAAGCCGGGATCTTCTTTATTACTTATTTTACGGTAAGAAAAATCACCTCTTACTACCTCAAATGAGTAAAACTACTGCAGGCCCCAGATCAACTTCTTATACTGGTCAAGCATCCGGTAAGTATTAAAGCGGGAACCGCAGGCAATACAATTAATCATCATATCAACCCATTTAGAACTTAGATCAACTGTGCCCTTGTTATTAGTCTGGTAATATAACGTAACCAACTCCTCAAGCGCCGAATAAAGCTCCTGGGAATCCTCTTTCAGGCGAAGGTTCAATTCTTGGCCGATCTCGTTTTCCTTGCTCCGATAGCCGAAGAATTTCCCGATTTCCATATCCTGAGCTTCAGCCACCCAACCGTCAACCGTGCTCATCTGCAGCACCGCGTTTAAAATAGCCTTCATTCCGCTGGTGCCCGAAGCTTCAAACGGAGGAAGCGGGTTATTCAACCAAACATCCACGCTGGAAACAAGCATCTTAGCCAGAGAAATGTCATAATTCTCCAACAAAATGATCTTAAGAGAATCATAAACCCCGGTCATTCCGTCGACTTTTTCCAGGATCTGGCTGAGATAGGTAAACCCGAGATTATCCTTAGGATGGGCCTTGCCCGCGAAAATTATCTGGATCGGGCCGCATTTCTTGGAAATTTCGACCAACCTGTCAATATCCTGCAGGATCAAGCTCGGCCGCTTGTAAGCGGCGATCCGGCGGGCCCAGCAAACCGTGAACATGTCTTTATCCAGCTTCCATTTATCCAGGAAATTGCAGAACTCCGATTTATTATCCTGGTGAGCTTTCCACACCGCCTGACGGAATTCCGGATTAGTCTTCAACTCTTGGGCTTTAGCCAAAGCCATGGGATTAGATAAAATATCCCCGAAAACCGGTTTGAACTTTTCGCTCACCGCTTTAAAACGCTCGGAAGTCCAGGTGTGATGATGCACTCCGTTAGTCACGAACTGGATCCTTTCCTTATATTTAGGAAACTGCAAATGCATAACGTTCTGGTGAGCTTTAGAGACCGCATTAATATGACCGGAGACGTTCATAGCCAGCAAAGTCAGATTGACCAGATTCCCCTTTTCTTTGCCGTTAGCGTCAACCAGCTCAAAATCTTCCGGGTTCAAGATCGAGTATAACTCCTGCACCGAAAACCGGTCATGGCCGGCATCCACCGGAGTATGACAAGTATAGGCAAAGTCTTTTTTTAGCTCTTCCCTCTGCTCAGGAGACAGCCCCCTGGCTTTTTCCACGTAAGCAAAAACCGCGTGGCCTTCGTTCAAGTGATGCAGATCGATTTGATACCCCAGGTCTTTTAAAGCGGAAACTCCGCCCATACCCAGGATCAGCCGCTGCATGATCTTGATCCATCCGCTTTCGCTGCGGTAAAGCTGGTCGGTGAGATGGCGGCTGCTCTCCTTATTAGCTTCCACATTGGAATCAAGCAGGAGCAAAGGAACAGCGTAGCTTTTATCATAGCTATAGACATAATACTTCCACAACCGCAAATAAATGTCCTCGGATTTCAAGGAGATCTTGACTTTATTTTCCAGCGGGATAAGCCCGGGGTAAGAATTAAGATCCCAGGGCATGGCTTCGGGGAACTGGCCGTATTTAAACCACAGCCTTTGCCGGAAATAGCCGACATTCCAGAGTATGCCCAAACACACCGCGGGCAGCTTAAAATCAGCCATAGTCTTGACCGTGTCACCGGCAAGGACTCCCAGCCCTCCGCTGTAGATCGGCAAGTCGATGATAGTTTTGGTATTAATGGTAAAAAAATAATCGGCGAGAGTGTAATTGGAACATACTTCGTGGTCCTGGCTTTTATTGCTCTGGTCAATCGGCCGAGCCGAAGAAAAACGGTTATAAAAGCTGGTTGCCAAACCGTATTCCATGGAAAAATAGGCGATATTGCGTTCTGGCTGCGACAACAGCCGCTTCTCGGCCTCGATTATCGGCGCCAGAGGCATACCGAAATAAAGTCCATCGCAAATATCCTTACAATAGCGCTGCCCAAACCCGTCTATTTTAACTAGCGAAAGAAATTCCTCTAGCAATTTATTATTATCCAAACAACCTCCCATTATTGATTATTAACCCCTAGGTGGTGATTATACTTTAATTTATTTTACTTTGCAAGGAGAATAAGGTAACTATTGACTCGGACAAAACGTTTCATGATATTTCTTCCTTTTTTTAAATATTAAAACAGTTGCCAATATTTTTAGATTAAGGTAAAATCATTACCAAAGGAGGCAAAAATGTTCAAAAAAACGATTATTTTTATTACCCTTATCGGTTTATCGATAACCCTTTGCGGCTGCGTGGCTCTTTTAGCCGGAGCTGTTGGAGGAGCGGGGACCGCTTACTGGTTTTCCGGAAAACTCACCCAGGATTTCAATGCTCCTTACTCGCGGGCGATCCAGGCTGTTCACAGTGCCTTGGACGCTCTCAAATTACCAATAACCAAAGAAACCACCACTACTGAAGTAACTCAGATCCTCAGCAAGTATAGTAACGGCGCCACTATCTGGATCGATATTAAACTTACCACCCAGGCCGCCACTAACATCGCCGTCCGCGTAGGCGCTAAAGGCAATAAAGAAGCCGAACGCAAGATCATGGAAAAAATCTCCAAGTACTTGTAAAATAAAGGGGACAGGTCCATTTATTCTGACAAAAAGCGTTTTGAAAAATAAATGGACCTGTCCCCTTTATTTTTCGTCCCTTTTTTAGAAATTCTCCGCTAAAACTTCGTAAAACGCCTGGGGATGTTTACAAGCCGGGCACTCTTTAGGAGCTTCCGCACCCTCATGAACATATCCGCAGTTAATACAATGCCATTTCCCGGGTGCCTTTTTCTTAAAAACTTCCCCGTTGGTAATATTGTTCATTAATTTCCTGTAGCGCGACTCGTGGAATTTCTCGACCTTGGCGATCTGCTCAAAGGAATTAGCAACTTCAGCAAACCCTTCATCTTTGGCGGTCTTGGCAAAATCCGCGTAAAGGGTAGTCCATTCCAGGTTCTCTCCTGCTGCCGCCTCCGCGAGGTTGGATCTAGTGTCGGAGATCTTTCCCGCCGGATACGTCGCGGTTATTTGCACATCCCCGCCTTCCAGATATTTGAAAAAAACTTTCGCGTGCTCTTTTTCGTTTTCCGCGGTCTCCATAAAAATATTTGCGATCTGCTCTAAACCATCTTTCCTGGCGGCGCTGGCAAAATAAGTGTAACGATTCCTGGCCTGAGATTCACCGGCAAAAGCCTTAAGCAGGTTTTGTTCAGTTTTAGTCCCCCTCAATGATTTCCCCATTTAATTAATCCTCCCTGTTATCCTTCAATTTTTATCATCTCTTTGCCGCAGCAGACCAATGTGCCGCCGCCTACTTTAGTCACCGTGACTTCATTTCCGCAAACATTACATCTGTATTTTTCTCCGATTTTTTTAACTGCCATTTAAACCTCCGTTTTTGCAGAACAGTTTTTCTTAATACCTGATTATTCCGCGATTTTAGGATTGTTTTTCAGGATGGCAATAAAATGATCTACGACTTTAGGGTCGAATTGAGTACCTTTGCAATTAATAAGCTCCTCAACCGCTTGATCAAGAGGCAATCTTTTACGATAAGGCCTGTCCGTAGTCATGGCGTCAAAACTGTCGGAGACAGCCATGATCCTCGATCCCAGCTCGATATCCTCGCCGGATTTACCGTCCGGATAACCTTTACCGTCAAAGCGCTCATGATGATGCCTGACTAGCATTGCCACTTCCTTTAAAAAAGGAAGCGAGCTGACTATTTCCTGGCTTTTTACGGGATGAATTTTGATCTGTTCAAATTCCTCGGGGCTGAGCTTTCCCGGCTTTAAAAGGATATCATCCCTGATCCCGATCTTACCGATGTCATGCAATAGCGCCGAGCGCCTGATAGTTTCAATCGAAGCCGAACTAAAACCAATTTCCTTGGCTATGGCCACAGAATAACGAGTAACATTTTCCGAATGCCTTTTGGTATAAGGGTCGCGGGCATCCAGTATCACCGCCAAAGTCATCATTGTCTTGAGGTAATCGGCCTGGATCTGCTCATGCAAATGTGAATTCAAGAAAGCGATCGCTCCCATCCTGGCGACATTTACCAAAAGTTCCTCATCCCGGTTAGTAAACGGGTTGCTGGTCTTTTTAGCGGTAACATTTAAGACTCCGATAGGCATACCTTTTATTAATAGCGGAACACAGATAAAGGAATTTCCCAGGTAAGACTCCTGGCTGATCGATTCATAATAAGAATCTTTCTTGAGATCGTTAACTAGCAGCGGTTCTTTAGAATCCAGGACATTTCCGGTTATGCTTTCCCCTTTGAGAACAAAAAAATCCTTTAAGGAATCCGCGCGAACTCCAACCGCAGCTTCAACCTTCAGGTCGCCGGTATTACCATCAGCCAGAAATAAAACGCAGGTAGTAGTATTCATGAAGCGCTGGACTTCTTCTACCAGATGCGCGGCGATCGTATTTTTCCCCAGCGCCAGGGATATTTTTTCGTTAAGTTTAAAAAGAAAAGCCAGCTCTTCCTCGTACCACATCTTCTCTTCCAGGCCGGCCGTCTCCCTGGGAAAAATACTTTGCTGGGCGGCAGCTGCGACATCCGAAATAATATCCGAACTCCGGCGTTTATCCTTTAAGATATAGATAATTTTTATCAGGATAAATACAATCGCCCCACCCAAAATCGGGATCAAAAAAGACATTATACGCATAAAGCTATTTTACCATTTTTTGCTCTAAAACAAACAAAAAAAATAGGGGACGGTTCCTATTTATTTCTGCGGCGAAAAGCTATTGAAATAAATAGGAACCGTCCCCTATTTCTATTTTTTATTTAATCCGGGTTTCCAGGTCTTGGATCAGGGCGTCCAGTTCCTGGACTTCTTTATCGATTTCCTTAAGCCTGCGGCCGTAGGAGGCCGCGGTCTCTTCGTCGCGAAAAATGTGCGGATTAGAAAGCGCCCGCGACTTGGCGTAACTCTCAAGTTCAAGTTTCTCTTTCTCGCTTTGCAGCTTGGTTATCTTCTGCCGGACTGACACATTATGGTTTTTACGCCCCTTTTCCTCTTCCCGGGCCTGCCTCTCAACTTCTTTGGCTTTAAATTTGTCTTCATCTTTTTTACCCCGCTCAACCCGAGCCCTGGTTTTATGTTCGGAAACCAAAGTTATCCCCTGGTCTTTTTTCTCGAAATAGTAATCAAAATTCCCGGGAAACCTTCTGACTCTGCCGTCTTTGACCTCATAAACCACGTTAGCCACGGAACGGACAAAATGGATATCGTGGCTGATAAAGACGATCGTGCCCTCATAACCGGTCAAAGCTTTGATCAAAGCATCCACCGCATCCACATCCAGATGAGTAGTAGGCTCGTCCAGTAAAAGGCAGTTCGGCGGATTAACCAGGTATTTAGCCAGGATCAGCCTGCTCTTTTCCCCTCCGGAAAGGACTTTAACCGGCTTATCAGCGTCGTCGCCGGTGAATAAGAAAGCTCCCAGGATCGAACGCACCATGGATTCCGCCATGTACCCGGGCGCAGCGGAATAAGCTTCCCGCAAAACCGTGTTCTCGGGATTCAAAACATCCATCCTGGTCTGGGAAAAATACCCGATATCCGCGTTATGGCCGACGATCCGCGCGCCGCTATCAATATCCACTACTCCGGCCATGATCTTAAGCAGGGTGGATTTTCCCGCCCCGTTTTCTCCCACCAGGACCGCTTTTTCTCCCTGGACCACCTCAAAATCAAAATCTTTATATACCTGAATATCGCCGTAAGCTTTGGAGATCTTCTCTAAATTAAGGACCCGGTGGCCGCTTCTGCGGGTAGACGGGAACTTAATATTGCCGATAGATTCCCGCGGATCAGGCGGCAGTACGATCGGCTCTTTTTCAATCCGTTCCAGGATCGTGCGCTTGCTCCTTACTGCCGCGGCCTTGTTCGGCTGGGCATGAAAACGAGAAACAAACTTCTCCAGCTGTTCGCGCTTCTTCTCCTGCTCCTTAAACTGCTTTTCCAGGTGGATGCGCCTTTCGGCTTTGATCGCTTCGTAATGTTCGTAATTTCCCTGAACTTTATAAATCGAGCCGTTTTCCAGGATCAAAGTATAGTTGGTAACTTCATTTAAAAAAGCTTTGTCGTGAGAGATCATGATAAACGTCCCGTCGAACTGCGCCAGGTAATCTTTAAGCCAAATGGCGGCGTTGAGGTCGAGATAATTGGTCGGCTCGTCCAGAAGCAGAATATCATAATGAAAAGTCAGAAGTTTGCCCAGCAGCGTGCGCATCTGCCAGCCACCGGACATATCCTTGACCGGCCGGTTAAAATCTTTTTCCTTGAATCCCAGCCCGGCGAGGATCTTCTTCGCCTTATGCTCCAGCTCAAAATAACCCAGAGTTTCCATCTCATGGACCACTTCTCCGTAACGGTCCGTGCCGGCGAGATTTTTGTCTTCCAGCTCTTCCTTTTCTTTTTTGAGCGCGGCAACGGTTTTATCGCCTTCGGTCAGCTCAGAGAGCACGGTGTGCTCGGAATGAAAACTCGATTCCTGAGGCAGATAGCCGATACGCAGGTTACGGTTAACCTGGACATCTCCGGAAGAAGTCTCAGTCTCTCCCAGGATCAAAGAAAAAAGAGTACTTTTCCCGGCTCCATTAGGGCCGATCAGCCCGATCTTCTCGCCTTTATTTATGGTGAGAGAAATATTCTGGAAAAGTATTTTTTTGCCGTAATTTTTGGAAAGATTAAGTATAGTTATCATTTTTATTTATACCAAACGGCGGGATTCCAAAGCCATGGAAAGCGTGGCTGGATCAGCGTATTCCAAATTTGAACCAACCGGAAGCCCCAGGCCGATACGGCTGATGATCACTCCGGAAGACTTGAGGACCTTCGCGAGATAAAGGGCGGTTGCTTCGCCTTCATTATCCGAATCTGTGGCAATGATCACTTCTTTGATGTTTTCATTTTCTATCCGTTTGACCAGGCTTTCGATCTTCAGATCCTGCGGGCCTCTGCCCTCAAGCGGCGCGATCGAGCCCAGAAGCACATGATACAACCCGTGAAAAGTCCCGGTCTTCTCCAGAGAATTGACATCTCCGGGTTTTTCCACTACGCAAAGCACATCCCGATTGCGCCTTAAATCCTGGCAGATCGAGCAAGTTTCTTCTTCGCTTAAATTATGGCAAATACGGCAGAAATGCACGCTATCTTTGACCTTGACCAGCGCCTCGGCCATATCTTTTATTTCTTCGCTGCTGGCATTAAGGATATACGCGACCATCCGCTCGGCGCTGCGCCTGCCTACGCCCGGCAGCCTGACCAGCCGTTCGATCAACTTCTCTATGGTATCGGGATAATTAGCCATGTGGTTCTTCCTGAATAAGCCGGGCGTTAAAAGTATCCATCGCGGATCGAAAAGCCGGATGATTAACAGCGGCGTCATCTGATTTATTTTCCTGGGAAAGCACGAAATTAACTTTTATTTCCGCGTTCAAAACCTGCATAATGACCCGCTCCACCATCATCTTGTTCTCCAGAGTCTCCAGCGATTCTTTATACAAAGAACGATTCTTGTGAAAAGAAACTATCAAAGTATTGCCCAGCAACTTCACCGGAGTGCCTTCTCTTAAATAATTTCCGATAGAGATCTTTAACTTACTGGTATTCTGGACAATCTCATGCCAAATCTGAGCGATCTGCTCTAAAGAAACCAAGATCTTGTTCTCAACGGAAGGCTTCTCGACAACAGGCTGGGGCTCTTCTTTTTTTACGAAAGCGACTTTCGGTTTTTCTTTCTCCGGAGGCGCCGGATGGTGTTGCGGATGCTCAACTGCGGAAACCGCAGCTGCGGATTTGGGTAAGCTTAACCTGACTAAACTGATCTCCAGAGGAATGCGCAAAGATTCCATGCGCTTGCCCATTTCCTGAGTATTCACTAACACGGTGAAGCAGTTAAAGATCTCCTCAAGGCTTAAAACCTTAGCCTGCTCCGCCAGCTTCTTACAAACATCATCCGGCAGATCGATCAACCGGCTGTTTGCCCGGCAAACTTTAGCCACCATCAAATTGCGAAAATGCTCGATCAAATCGGATAAAAAAGTATTGGCGTCTTTACCGTTATCAATGATCCCATTTAAAAGTTCCAGGGCTGCGCCGGGGTCTTTACAAATGATCTTACCGGTGATCTCAAAAAGAACGTTGGCCTCAACCATCCCTAACATGGAAACTACGTCTTCAAGGCTGACTTTATCTTTAGCGAAAGCCACCAGTTGGTCAAGAATAGATTCCGCGTCCCGCAGCGCTCCGTCCGAAGCACGGGCCACGGCAAAAAGAACGTCAGGATCGACTTTCACTTTTTCAAAATCAATTATTTTTTTGAGTTGAGCGATGATCTCCATTACTGAGATCCGGCGAAAATCAAGGCGCTGGCAACGGGAAAGAATGGTCGCCGGGACTTTGTTAGGCTGAGTGGTGGCAAAAATGAATTTTACGAATTCCGGGGGCTCTTCCAGGGTTTTAAGCAGGGCGTTAAAACCGTCAGAAGTGATCTGGTGGACTTCATCGATGATATAAACTTTGAATTTTCCGCTAGCCGGAGAAAATTTGACGTTCTCGCGTAAAGTGCGGATCTCGTCTATACCGCGGTTGGAAGCGCCGTCGATCTCGATGACGTCCAAGCTCCGGCCGGCGGCGATATCCAAACAAGACGGGCACTTGCCGCAGGGCTCGGCAATAGGGCCGGATTTACAGTTAAGGGCTTTGGCCAGGATCCGGGCGGTGGAAGTCTTACCTACCCCCCGGGGGCCGGAAAAAATATAGGCGTGGGCAAGTCTATCTTTCTGGATCGCGCTTTTTAACTGATTGACGATATGGTCCTGGCCGGTGATCTCGTTGAAATTTTTCGGCCGCCATTTTAAAGCAAAAACAGTATAGGACATGATGGAACAAAAAATTATGTTTTGGTTAAATTATTTGTACAGTTTGAACCGCTTAGACGAACCCCATTATATCAAAAATCAGCCCAAAAGATAGAAGAATTATACCTATTGCTTAAACCTTTTTTAAACCTATTATAATTTTATTCTTTGATCTCTTGTCAAAAGAATTGAATGACTGGGCCGTGTTCTGCCGGCCTCCCGACAAATCTGCAGCTAAATAGAACCAAATCGGGAAAGCAAACAAGAAAGTACGGTGGGATAATACTTAGGAATGTCTTAGATTAATGAGGGACATTACACCCTATTGCGCGTCATGATCCTTTTTCGCGGGAGGCTCAAAAAAACGCACACAGGCGCCCACGATAGTCCCCACAGGAATAAACTCCGTGCCCGGCATCATACAATAGATACCCGCCAGCATCGAAAGAGCGGGACGCCACTTCTTAGAAACATGCAAGACCCCGGTCAAATACCACCCTGCAAGCGAACCAATAAGCAAGCCAAACAAAAGACCCACCGCCCCATAAGTCGCCAGATCCACTAAATCAAGGATAAACCCTGCGGCAACCGGCCCGATGGCGCGCTCAAAACGCTCTTTAATTTCGGAAAATTTTTCTCTGGTTAAACCCATACAAAAATCAAAGATTATCAAACAGAAACTTAACTATAGCCTGCCAATTTTCCTGAAAAACATCAAGCGGCACATCGTCATGCCCAAGCCCTTCATTAATCTTAGTTTCAAAAGGATTACCTGACTCTATGAACCATTGTTTTAACGTATTAAGCGTATTCATTGCAGTATCATTGCTCCCGCTAATCATGAGAGTTTTGGGTAAGCGTGCGGCTTTTTCTCTGGTAAAACCATTTGGCAAAAATCCGGAGTTTAATGCGAGGACTTTAACTCTTCTATCAATTGAGGAAACCAGAAGAGCAATCGTACCTCCTAAAGAATAGCCCACAATACCAATTCTATCTGTATCAGCATTACCAATATTTTGAACATAATTTAGCGTCTGAATAATAGTCTCTACCCAATTTTCTTTTTTGCTGTCAAAATAATGCACATTTATAGCGATCATACCCTCATTCATTAAATCTGTAGCAAACCCTCTATATCTTTCTGCCCTATCGCCCTCAATACCTGCGGCACCGTGAATTAAGATAACTACTGGACATTGAGGGAACGTCGGATTATAAATATCCAGTCTTACCTTTTCATTAGCATACTCTAAATTTGCACTGCTTTCTCCAGCGAAGGCGAAATTGGTAAATAAAAGTGACACTATTATCACTAAACTCATAAGCCTAACACAGATAGATTCCTTAATTTTCAAATCTCTCATTTTTTCAACCCCATCTTATTCCATTTCAAAATAGTAAGGAGTTCGCGGATAGTCACATTTTGGGAATAAGGAAAATGAATTTTTTGTGAGGATACTTTAAGTTACTGTAAAATATTCAGTCGCAGAAGACAAAAAATTAATTCGGAGAGGCTGGGATTTGAACCCAGGGACCCGGTTTCCCAAGTCAACTCATTAGCAGTGAGTTGCATTCGACCGCTCTGCCACCTCTCCAAAATTTATTATTTTTGTTTCGAACGTTTTGATCTAAAAAATTCTTTCAACTCAAAGCCGCATTCGTCTTTAAGCACACCGCTGGTTACCTTGATCCGATGATTTAACTTCTTATTATACGCAATATCTAAGACCGAGCCACATGCCCCGGTCTTAGGATCATCAGCTCCATATACCAGATTCTTCACCCTGGCCAGGACCATCGCTCCCGCGCACATGCTGCAAGGTTCAATTGTAACATATACCGAAGCCTCATTCAACCACTTTGAACCCAGCGAACTTGCTGCCGAAGTCAAAGCCAGCATCTCGGCATGAGCGGTAGGGTCTTTGAGCATTTCCACCTGGTTATGGCCGCGGCCGATTATCTTACCTTGATGCACGACTACGCAACCAACAGGGACTTCGTCTTTAGCAAACGCTCTTTGCGCTTCTTTTAAAGCCTCCTGCATGTAAATCTCGTGCAATTTTCTCACTGTCTACAGCCCTAACCAATTCAACCGCGTAGGTTATACTAGGTTAAAATTAAAAATGCGCCCAGTTGGAATCGAACCAACAACAACCAGCTCCGTAGGCTGATGCTCTATCCAATTGAGCTATGGGCGCGAATTTTTTAAGAAATTTAATTATACCTCTTTTAACAGAACTTTAAAACGAGAAGTTCGAGCACGAATCAGCGCACTTTTTTCCCAAGAATAACATCTACTACTTTTGATTCAGCCATTCTGAATTTTTCAAATTCCGAAATATTCTTATCGTTAATTACCAATAAACCTTCCTCGATTTCGCCTTTATATGTAACGAAGTATTTATTTTCTTTTATTTCCGTATACGGTAAAACCCAATAGACCAATTGATCCATCCATACTCCGATCAAAACAAGAATATCGCAAGATTCGATCCTGACCTGACGAAAATGCATAGAAAAGAATTTTTTAGGATTATAATGCATAGCCTTGGCAAAACGGTCCCCCTCTTCATCGATATTTACCGCCCTGCAAGCTTTTGCCCCTATTTTTACTCCCTCAAATAACAAGTCATACTCTCCGCAATATAACGGGTCCAAAGTCAGATTAGGCTCTTTAAACCGGCTATCTAAACTTTTTAACTGCTGAATCGCCCAAATCTCCCCAAAAATGCGCGACCCGATCCCATAAAACATTAAATATTTATTAGAAACCATATAATTCTTCTTCAACATTTCATATTCCTGAACCGACAAAACACCGTCAGCTTTTAAAACAGAAAGTACTTGCTCGTATTCTTTAACAATTAAAACCGATGTTAAATCTTTTAATTTTTTTTCTTTAACTTCATCGGGTTGGCCTTTTAGTTCGGATTTTAGCGTATCAAAATAACCCTCAAATTCTTTTTCTGTCATTTTTCGCTCCCATTTTAAAATCAGGCTGAATGGTTTTTATTAATCTTAGCCTTTATATGGCTCTTCCCAGCGAAAGTGCAGATAAACCCTGCCCCAGCCCTTATCGGTTTTCTCAAGGCGGTGATAAAGACAGCGAATATCTTTTTTGTTCAAAAAATTAAGGATCCGTTTTTTGACGCTATCCACAGCTTCGCCGTAAGCGATCTCCACCAGCTCGGCTTGTTTGTCTTTCGCTTCCTGAATAATCGCGGCTATCTTCTCTTCCATATCCGCAACAGCCGGATAAAGATTTAATTTTAATTTCATTTTTTGTAAGTACTCGGCCTTTGGCGGCTTTTCCGCGCGGAATCAACTGACTCGCGGGGTTTTCTCCAGGGTTTAGCTCCGCCTTCGGGCTTGCGCCAAAGTTTTGCCTCACCTTCGGGTTTGCGCCAGGGCCTTGCTCCAGCTTCAGATTTACGCCAGGGTTTTGCTCCACCCTCGGGTTTCCGCCAGGGCCTTGCTCCAACTTCGGGTTTGCGCCAAGGTCTTGCTCCAACTTCGGGTTTGCGCCAAGGTCTTGCTCCACCCTCGGGTTTCCGCCAAGGTTTAGCTTCGCTTTCGGGCTTCCGCCAAGGCCGGCCACGATCTTCGGTCTTCTGCCAGGGCTTTGCCTCACCCTCAGGTTTCCGCCAAGGCTTAGAATGCTCTCCGTATCTCTTAGCGGGTTTAGACTCATCCGCGTTTTTCCTCCAAGTCCGGGGCCGCTCTTTAGTTTCTTTCTCATCACGTTGTCCATAACCGCTCCTGGATCTGCGTTTTCTATCTCCGCCAGCAGAACGAAAAACCGGGCTGAACCATTTATCTTTCCCAAAATCTTTTTGGCCGTGATACTCCTGCGGAACAACCTCGATTTTCTCAGGCAGTTTCTTCCTCTTTTCCGGAATCTCGTCAAGCTCTGATTTCGGCCGTTCCGGGCTGACATTAAGCGGCCGGCCCAGGAATTCCTTAGTGTTTAAAGCAACGATCGCGGCTTCTCCCTGCTTTTGGTCAGCCATTTCCACAAAACCGAAACCCCTGGACTTGATCCCGTTCTTTTCTTTTACTATCACCACGGAAACAACGCTGCCAAAACCTTCAAAAAGCTTCTTTATATCTTCCTCTTTAGCGTCAAACGACATGTTGCCGACAAAAATATTCATTACCATCTCCTGTTTTACCAAATCCTATTTTTAGCTGGGAACAACTGATAAATATCCCTTATTGGATAAAATCAATCTTAATGCAGAAATAACTGTTGCAGCAAATAATTATCTCTCCAAACTTTTAACTCCAAATACCTTAAGCAGATCATTGACATTAGTGGTCTTTAGATCAATTCCTTCTGAGCTTCCATAAGGCAGAAGATAGATCTTCTTTCCTTTAAGCGCCTCAGCGAGTTTCATCTTGATCATAGTAGTGCCGCCGCTATTATTAACGGCTTCGACCATTTTTTCGATCCCTTTAGCGTCAGCGATACCTTCCGCTTCAATAGCCTTAGCGATAAATTTCTGCTTCTCATAATAAGCGTCAGCTCCTATTTTGGCCTTCGCGAATTCCCCGTCGATATCCGCGACCATTTTGTTGACTTCGCCCTGAGCCTGCTGCATTTTTTGCAGATATTCCTCCACCGTGGCCTTAGTTTCAGACTTAAAACGTTCGGCCATCTGGTCGGCGATCTTCTTCTCCTCGATCGCCTTCTGATATTCCGGGTTAAAGCGGTAATCCTTAGGCAGGACATTTTCCACGATCACGCCCAGCGGATTAAGCAATTCATTAAGGACTGTCTTAGCCCCTTCAGCTTTTTCCGTTCTTTTGTCAGCCACATAGAAATCTTCGGTTTTTAAAGCGCCGAAAAGTTCCCGGGTCACATTCCTGGTTATCGGCCTGACCAATTTTTCCTCGAGCTCGGAATTAGACCGGGCGACATTTTGTAGTATTTGAGGAGCCATCGTTGGATCAATCCGATAGGCAATGATCACATCCAGAGCGATATCATTTCCGTCAATAGTCTTAAACACCAGATCATCCCGGCCCATGCGCACCCCGCGCTCAGCGACAGTCATTTCCATATTCTGCAACTTAGTATCAAAAGTATGCCAGCCATTGATAATGGGAGGAAAAAAATAAGTAGCTCCGGGCTGATAAATATGCGGGGACATTCCCTGTGGAGCAAAAAGCGACCATTTAATGATCCTGATCCCCACCTCTGTGGGTTTGGTCTGATGAGCGAAAAGCGGAAGAATTATAAGTAAGGCGATAATAACCGGAACCATAAATACACCTAATGAAGAAAAACGTTTCATATTGTTACTCCTTTCCCGGATCAATGCCAAAAAGTTTTATGGAATCCTGAAGGTTCAAAGGATTAATACCATATTGGCCGCTTGAAGGAAGCATGATCACATCCAGCCCGTTATAGACCTCGGCCATTTTAAGCCCCACCAGCTTATCCGAGCCTTTTTTCTGATAAGCCAGATTGGTCAGCTCTGTTTTCCTGGCATCCGCCACATTTACCAAAAGATCAGCCTCGGCTATTTTTGTGCGCATATACAGGCTTTTCTCGGCGTCTTTTTTCATCACATAGGCTTTGCCTTCTTCCAATTTAACCTTAATGTTCGCTTCGCCCTCCTGGCGGACCTTCTTCACCAGCGCCTCTTCTCCCGAAGCCTTAGCCTTGGACTGATTGGTAAAAACCATCTGGTCTTTAAGCTTCTTCTCTTCAATATTACGCTGGATCTCCGGGCTGTAAACGAAATAACGCACCAGAACATGATCAACCACAATGCCTTTGGGATTAAGTTCTTCGTTCAACAATTTTTTAGCGATATTTGCCTTCTCAACGCGCAGCGGGCTATTATAAAATTCTTCGGTGGTCAGCTCTCCCAGCGCCTGTTTAAGTTTTGGTTCGACTTTAGGGATTATCCCGTTATCCTCATATAATTTTCCCGGGCCGACTGTAGTAAAAACATTATACGGTTCAACAATATGATAAAGTATGCTCACATCCACGGTAACAAAGAACCCGTCTGAAGTCTGGATATGCGCGGCTTTTTCCCTGCGGGCGTCTCGGGAAGCGGTATCAGCATAGCTGGTCAATTCAAAGACCTGAATATCCCGGGGAAAACGATGCATTACCTGAAAACCAAAAGGAATGATGAATTGAAAGCCGGTTTCATACTTCTTAGGCTGAATGCCGGAGTTAGGCCCGATATTTACCTGCTTTATGCCATATTCATTAGGCTTTATATAGACCAGGAAATTCATCATAAAAATAAGCAGCGCGGCAAAAGGGATCAGCGGTAAAAGCACAGTAGAAAAGAAACCTTTAAACATTGCCGAGAAACGGTTTAAAAAATCAAGCGGCTCGTCATTACGAATACTCATTTTCCAGCCTCCCAGTTAGGACTTCCAATCAGGATACCTTTCTGTACCAAAATAAGTTTCCGGATAAGTCTTTCTGATGATACTTTCCGACAATAAACAAAAAAGGCCCGCGCATTTTATTTCGGCATCGATCTCCTGTTCCAAAGGTTTGCGGTCAAACTCCAGCCTGCCGGCCTTCATTTTCCCTATATCCAGGACCATTAATCTCTCCGCATTCGAATTCGCTTTGCTGGACGTATAAATCAAATACTTGCCATCGCCAGACCAGCCGACAAATCTTTCCACTCCCGGATTGCGGGTTATCCTTCTTCTATTTTTCCCGTCTTTATCCATAAGATAAATATCCAGATTCTCATCTCCGATCAAAGTAGCCTCTCCGCAAACAAAAACGATCAAGCCTCCGTCTGGCGAATAAGCCGGGGAAAAATCCCTGGCTTTATAAGAGGTCAACTGGCGGAATTCTTTGGCCTGACAATCGTATTCCCAGATATCATCATTGCCTGAACGCTGAGAAGTAAAAATAATTTTCTTGCCGTCCGGGGAAAACTGCGGGTTAAAATCCATTTCCTCATAATCAGTTATCCTCTTCAGGCCGGAACCATCTATATTCATGACGTAAACATCGGCATTGCCTTTATAATTAGCGCAAAATACGATTTTTTTGCCGTCCGGAGACCAATCAGGAGTATTATGCCAGCGGTTGGTATCGGTCAATCTGGTTTGATTTGAACCGTCCTGGTTCATCAGCCAAATTTCCGGAGTGCCCGTACGATTTGAAACGAAAATAATTTTTTTTCCGTCAGGCGACCATTTAGGGCAATCGTTCCAATAAGAACCAGTGGTCAACTGCTTTATTTCCTGAGTGACAAGATCCAACGTCCAAATGTCATAATCCGCTGTCGCCCCGGAAGCGAAGACTACTTTTCCTTTTAGCTCCACAAAACACCCCATTTAAATATTTCTTGTTTATTAACTCTTATCATTACAGTATATTATAACGATAAAACTGTATTGTCAACAATTTACGTTGTCGAAAAGCGTAAATTTGATTTTCCGTTTCCACCGGCTCATCCATTCCGCATTTCTTAATAATAATCCCGTATTTCTCCTCTTTTTCTTTACCCTATCAGAAAGGTGATTACTAATCTAAAGCGGCAGGGTGACATGGTAAGCGTCTGCTACTTATTTTCGGAAATTTCGTAGAGGACTCCCCCGGCAATCTCCGGTTTAGGGAGTAAATACTTTCTTGCGGAAATAACAACTTGCGTTTTATTGCCAGTTTTTTTGTTAATCTTTAAAGTTACTTGAGCTGAACTTATATTTGCGTTAATAATACCTTTGGTTTTATCTTCCCCGGTAATCTTACCCATGCGTTGCATAACTGATAAACTTTGACCGTACATTTTATCGAAATCAACAGCAAAATCCTGTTGCACACTGTCTTTTCCCACAAATGTCGCGGCGATAGCCACAGGCAAAACCGCCACGCCGGCGAGCATAACCACCCCATAAACCTTTGCGCCCTGAATACCGGCTGCCTTCATAGGTTCTGCCAGTATAAGCGCCGTTAATTGCTGAACACTGGTTATATTTTTATAACTTTTATGCAGGTTTATATTATATACTTTCACGCTAGGCTCTTTGCCCGCGCTATAATCTTTAGAAATAATTTGCCCTATGCCGAGCTTAAACATATCAATTTGCATGGGCAACAGCTCCGGCGGTTTAGACCCTTCTTGTTTGCCTCCTTGCTTTACTAACTTGAGCTCATCGACGTTCATTTTACCTTCTTTATTCTTTTCCAGCCCCATTTCCCTTAATTCGATCTCAACGCTGACCAAATGTAATTTTTTCTTGAATAAAGCCCCCAGGTCATAGACGACATTTATCTTAGGCAGATCCACAAGAATACTTTTAGAAAATCCCTGCGGATTAAACATTTTAAACCCTGATATCCGCACAGACTGGCTGAATACCCCTAAAGAAAATCCGTCAATATGCACCGGCGCTGCGGTAACTTGAGTCGCCACAACTGTTATCACTGATTTAATTATCTGATCTTTAATAACCCCAAGAGAAAAAGTGACAACGACAACTATCGCCGAAAGAATTAAAATTTTCTTCATAAAACAGCTCCTAAACGCGGCCTATTTAAGAAATCTAAATACATACCTGGAAAGCTTTTCCCTGTCCGCTTCATTTATTCCTATAAATTCAACACCTACATCCCAGCTGTTCTTCTTATCAGCGCTTAAAATAAATTCTCCTATCCACTTGACCATTCCTTTAGCCTGAATAGGACGTTCGCCTTCGGGCAAGTTTATCACCAAAGCCAGGCTATCGCCTATTTTTACCTCTTCATAAACAATAAGACAAATACCTCCTGAACTTAAATTTTTGCTCTGGCCTTCCGCTTTTGAAGACGGCTCTTTTCGCAGGACAGAATACTCAATATCCACTGCCAGATTTAAGCGCGGAAATTTCCTTCTTTCTTCAAAATAATTTTCTTTTTCCGGAGAAGCCATTTTTCCCTCCTTATTGACGGCCCGAAGCTTTCCTTAATTTATCGATGAATTTAGGATTACTCTTATAGCCCAATTCTTCCGCTTTATAAAAATCTGCCCAGCTTTTCTCAAAATCTTTTAGATAGAAATTACAACGAGCACGCATGAAGTAAGTCTCGGAAACCTGCGGATCAAGTTCTATGCTTTTAGAAAAATCTAAAATCGCCTGAGCGTACTCTTGTTTTAATAAATAAACAAGTCCTCTAGCGCTATAAGCTTCGGAAAATTCGGGATTAAGCTCTATTGCCCTGGTATTATCCTCTATCGCCTGATCGTACAAACCTTCATTCAAATAAACAGCGCCCCGGTTAAGGTAGGAGTAAGGGCTATCTGGGGTCATTTTTAAAACTTTTTCGAAATCAGAATGGGCTTTTTCAAAATCGTTTTTCTTTCTATAGATATTTCCCCGGATTGAATATGCTGCAACCAGTTCAGGATCAATCTCTATAGCTTTATTCAAATCAGCAATAGCTTGTTCAAAATCGCCTTTTTGTTTATAAGCCATGCCTCTTTTGAGGTAAATTTTCGCGTTCTCAGGGTTTATTGCTATAGCTCTGGTATACTCCTTGATCTGCTCATCGTAATTCTTGTCCTTAGAATAATCAATCACCTTATTCGATGTTTCTTGAAACAGCTCCTCAGGCTTGGGCCTGATATCAGATTCCGGCACAATATCAGGCTCCGGGACGATATCAGGCTCCGGTGTAATATGCGCATTCCAAATAATGTTCATCCAATTCGCTTTTTCCCCTTCGCTAAGGCTGGACTTTTTATTAATATATTCCAGTTTATAGATGGTTTTGCCCACCTTAGAGATACGAATTATCTCGTATTGCCCCTCATGGCCGGGACAATCGTTGAATTTCCACTCAAGAACAGACCCCTCAGAGTTCTCTTGGATAAAATTAATTTCTACCTTCGGACAATCCTGATTAAGCCGGCTTACAAAGTCTTCTACCACTTTCCCGACCCTAAGATCCTCAATCGCTTCGCCAAAAGAAGACCTAACTAACTCACTCCAATTACTGGAAGACTCCCCCTCTAAAACATACTCGATCATTTTCTGAGGCTGAGCAGACTGTTTATTTCCGACCACCCAGGGCCTCCCATCAAAACTTAATGTCCACGGATCAGAAAAATCATCATTTTGAGCATAAACACCGCCAATAGGCGAAAGAACAACGATGATTAACAACGTTATTAAATCTCTTCTCTTCATGGTTTACCTAAATTTTTACTTTTTTCAGAGTGTCTTCAAAAGCATTTTTAGAACTGGAGATCACTTCGTTTGCTCCTAAAGACTCTAATATTTCCGCAAACTCGTCTTGAAAACACCGGGTAATTATCAGGCAATCCTTGTTGCAATCTCTTGCTCTTTTGGTTACAATAAGCGCTGTCTCCAAATTATTAGACGCTATAATCACCGCCTTGGCTTTGCTGATATTGGCGTCGTTTAAAGCGTCGGCCTCTTTAGCGTCATCAATAATGACAGGTTCTCCCAGGCATAATAATTCATCGATCTTATCCTTATCTTTTTCTATCAGGCAATAGGGGATTTGCTTTTCTTTGTAATAATTGACCAGGCGTTCGCCAAAATGGCTGAAACCAATAACGATAATATGATCCTGTAAATCTTTTGCCATCATTCGACAGCCCCTTTCTGGGTTATATTTTGCGAATATATTTTGCATTAAAAATGAAAAAATAATCCCAAAAACAATCGCCTGCGACCACATCCCGTAAGCCGAAGAAAAATCATTCTCGATCCTTTTGAAGAAAAAACTCGCCCTGAGAGCTTGGGAAAAATCAAGTTTTAGAACGCAAAAATACACTAAAAATCCGCACAGGAACCAAAAAAAGAAGAAAAATAATAAAGTTCTGTTATCTCGCAATATAATTTTTGTCTTTTTTATCAAATACCGCTTATTCATTTTTTAATTTCCTTTTAATGAGTTTTTCCAGACCTTACTCCTTAAACGCTCTAAAAAAACGGGCTGGACGCGGTGTCCAGCCCTAAGCAAAATCATTCAGCATCAACACCAATTAATTAAGGTGTCTCAAAAAAGTTAGTTGAATCGTAGATAACGTCTCCAGGGAACATGGACCGCACGTAATCTGCGCTCGCCGCATACATCCCGCAGCCAATTACATAGTCTTTCCCCTGATTCCGGGCTAAACTGACGAACGACGCCTTGATCTCTTCGATCTTCTTGCCTGGTTTCGGCCAAAGATAAACCACCCAACCCGCTTTATTTTTCTTAACCAGCTGGTTCATCGCGTATATGAAGGGAAAACCTGTTGAATCCTTATCATTAAGCATATTGGTGCGTTCCAATTCCGGCCTGGTAGGATGCATCAACATCTGGCCGTCTAAGCTGTGCACCCAGACATACCCTTTTCCTTCAGCGAATCTGAATTCACCATTCGGATCCTTAAATTTTGGAAAAGCCGCCGCCCCATCTTCTTCAATAAGTTTTGCCGCCGCTAAAACTTTTGCTTTGGCCACTTCCAGGGTCAGCTCTTCCGCAAAAGCACCTTTCAAAACAAAAAACAAACCCAAAACAAACGCGAAAACCACTATTTTTCTAAACATACCCCACCTCCACATTCTTCAAGATCTTTATCTCCTCCCACCCTATGGGATTTTCCATATAATACCAATACGTGCTAGTAATGTCAACTAAAACTCTACTCGGCACCTTACTTTTTTAAATCAAAGACTATGCCCAGGTCATCCTCATAAAGAATATTAAAGCGTGAAGGATCATTCATTACTTTCGCACAAAATAAATTATCTTTTCGAGTATACCCGTAATTGACTTTAAAAATATTATTTAACGAATCATAGACATTATCCACATTCCCCTTAGACAAATCCAGGTAAAATAAATAAAGCTCGGGATAACGATGGTACATATAAAATGGGTCCAGCACAACGAGATAATCGTTATTAGGATTAAAACACAAAAAATAAGACGGGTCGCTCCAATAATTATGGTAGATCAATTGGCCGGGCGGAATATGCGTTTTCATCCAAAAGGACACGTCTTTGTAGTGGTTGCCCAATCTAATACTGCGGTCGATATTCCCCGCCAGATTTTTTATTGCGCCCGGGAAGTAAAACAGGATCAAGATCAAATATCCCAAAATAAAAAAATTTATTTTTCTGTTAAATTCCCCCCACGGTCTCTCACCTTTTAAATCTTTCAGATATGACGCCAAGGCGATAAAAAACAAAATATTTACGGCATACCAGTGCCTGTTAGCGCTTAAAGCCAGAAGTAAATAAAAATTGGCGCAAGCGAACCAAACCGCTGTAGAAAAACTGATCCGCTTCTTAGAAAAAA
>Ga0315275_10000025_pt1 | contig 116209 bp, 134 predicted proteins | sample YL17G03_0_MG_FD_205557 | JGI IMG/M metagenome (GOLD analysis project Ga0315275, IMG submission 205557) | Sediment microbial communities from Yellowstone Lake, YNP, Wyoming, USA - YL17G03_0 | ecosystem: Environmental > Aquatic > Freshwater > Lake > Sediment | place: USA: Wyoming | collected... | reverse complement strand
ATATACCATCAAGGATAGCAACGGCGAGCAAAGAGAAGTAACATTCTCTCATCCAATAAATACGCAATACACAGCCGATGATTTAAAAACTGTGGTTAAAATGTTATTGGGAGAATAAAATTGTGTAATCGTTAATCTCTTAAAAAATGGAACATTTTTGGAATGCCGCCCTCGCTTGAGACCCGTGGGCTTCAGTCCGCGGTAGTTCACCCGAGCGGCGCTCGATTTCGTGTTTTGAAACAAATACTGATATATGATTTCACCTATAGATACAGTGAGACAAGGACAAACTCCGAAGAGGTATATTCCATGAAGAACAACAAGCAGGGTAACAATCAATTCATTCTTGCCATAGTCATCGGTAGCATCGCATTCCTGCTCTTCGTCGCAGGATGCAGCACCAAAGCGGAACCGACAGCGCTGGAGGCGACTGGCGGGATGTCGCGCGCTGATGCGCCCGTGATTGCAGGAGATATTGAGCGTATCGAAATCCTCCATTTCCACGGTACAAACCAGTGCACCTCTTGCATCGCTGTCGGTGCGCTTGCAGAGGAGACCGTCAATACCTATTTCGCTGATGGGGTCGCATCGGGGAAGATCCGTTTCGCGCACATCAACGGCGAGCTGCCGGAGAACCTGGCGCTTGTGCGACAATACGGCGCGACCGGCTCATCGCTCTGGATCGGCGTCTACAAGAAAGATGGCACGTTCACGAAAGAACAGAACACCAATGTCTGGTACAAGATCAACGACAAAGCGGACTACATGACGTATCTCAAAGGCGTCATCGAGCAGAAACTTGCGGGGAAGTGAGGGATGCGTGACGTGGTGATCAGGTAGCGACTGGTGGATGAACATGATGTTGAGTAATGCGTTGATCTTTGGGGTGGTGACCGGGCTCTCTTTGCTCGTCTCGCTCATCTTCGATAGAAAAAAGACGTTCCTCGGTTTGAAGAAGGGGTGGAAGATGCTCTTCGGCATTCTTCATCCGTTCTTGAACATCCTCATTCTCATCAGCGTAGCACTCTTCTTCGTCCCCGAAACAGTCATTATTAAGTATCTTGGTGAGGGTTCGGGACTGGTTGGCTTCGCGGTTGCGGCGACGATAGGCTCGATAACGCTCATACCGGGATTCATCTCATACCCTCTGGCAGCTGCATTGCTCAAACAGGGCGCAACGTATGCTGTCGTTGCCGTGTTCATGACGACGCTGATGATGGTGGGCATCGTCACGTTGCCCCTTGAAATACGCTACTTCGGCAAAAAGGCTGCGTTGTGGAGAAACGGACTGAATCTCTTAGCTGCCATCATCATCGGCATCATCATCGGGTGGTTGCTATGAATGCATCCACCACCTCCAATCGCATACAAGGCAACCTCAAGAATTATGCATGGGTGCTGTTGTTCTTGCTCTTCACAATCGGATCGTATCTGTTCGGATTCAGGCCCGGCATGGTAATCTACTCTAATTTCACCGAGTTCTTCATCGAGATGCTGCTCTTCATCCCCTTCCTGTTCATCCTCATAGGGTTGTTCGATGTCTGGGTTCCGAAAGAGATGATTGAACGGCATATCGGCAAGACGTCAGGAATCAAAGGTATCTTCTTGGTCATTCTTCTGGCGATGCTCCAAGCAGGACCTCTCTATGGCGCATTCCCTGTCGCCTATCTGTTGTACAAGAAGGGGGCATCTGCAAGGAACATCTTTATCTATCTTGGTGCATTCTCCACACTCAAGCTCCCTATGCTTGGCATAGAACTCGGATATCTCGGCTGGAAATTCACACTTATCAGGACGCTCGTTTCACTGCCATTGTTCATCCTCGTCGGATACATATTGGAGTGGATTGTCGGTAAGCAGTTTGAGGTCAAAGATCTTTCCGATCATGGCAATGGTGATGTCGCATGACACTCATGGCGTTCATGGAGACTATGGGGACGAGCAGCATCCCGCTCGTTGCCGCGTTCTTCATCGGTCTCATGACTGCGTTCAGTCCTTGTCCTCTCGCGACGAACATCACCGCTATCGCCTATGCGGCGAAGCACGTCACGAGCCCGAAACGGACGATGCTGGTCGCTAGTCTCTACACGCTTGGACGGATGGTGACGTATGTCTTGCTTGCCGCGTTGATCGTCTGGGCGGGCGTCAACGTCCAGGGCATCTCGTTCTTCCTGCAGCGATATGGCGACTGGCTCCTTGGCCCAGTGCTCATCCTCATCGGCATCGTCATGCTCGATATCATCGCGCTCCCAGCCATAAGAGGCATGGACTTCCAGACAGTAAAGGAACGTCTTGGGAACGGCGGTCTTCTCGGCGCCTTCTTGCTCGGCGCCCTCTTCGCCCTCGCGTTCTGCCCGTTCAGCGCAGTTCTTTTCTTTGGCATGCTCTTGCCGCTCGCTATTGCAGGCCATGATCCTATCATCATCCCTGCCGTCTTCTCTCTCGGCACGGGGTTGCCGGTCCTGATACTCTCTGTCGTTCTCGCGTATAGTGCCGGAAAGATCGGAACAATTGTCAACAAGATCAAGATGGTCGAGCTCTGGACGCGCCGCGTCGTCGGCGTAGTCTTCATCATCGTCGGAGTTTACTTACTTGCAAGCATATTCATATGAACAGAAGGTGATACTATGGAACAAGAGATTCAACAAGGGATTCGGTGGAGACAGTACATACCGACAGCGATATTGCTACTCATCATCATTTGTTTGACGGTCTGGTCGTTCTTGTCTGGGAATGCGGTCGCCGCGAGCAATCCAGAGATTACGTTGCTTGGTGGTCTCCTCTTGGTGATTATCGGACTTGTGGCTGGAATGCTCGGAGGCATCATCGGTACGGGCGGCTGCAGCGTCATGCTTCCCATACTCCATTTCTGGATGGGCTACCCCGCACCGATTGCCATCGGCACCACGCTCTTCGCAGTCATCTTCACCGCGCTCTCCGGCGGTTGGGGGCATCTCGTGAAAGGGAATCTTGACAAGAAGGCGGTCCTTTGGCTTGGCGGGTTCGGGATTCTCGGCGTTCTCCTGGGCTCGTGGCTCTTCGGATTCCTCACAGAGCAGATTGCGCTCCTGAGCCTCATCCTCGGTATTGCGTTCCTCTTACCAGCCATACGGATGGCGTACGAAGGTCTGAAAGGGGGCGCGCATCTGCAAGAAGGAGCAACAATCAATGGCTCACATCCACTGATGGGCACATTCGGTTTCGGCATTGGTATATTAACCGGTATCGTTGGGGTCGGCGGCGGATACGCGCTCGTCCCAGGGTTAATCTACTTGTTTGGCGCGCCAGTCTATGTTACCATGGGAACATCGTTAGCGACGATGATCCCCTTGGCGATTGTGGGCGGCTCCATCAAGCTCGCGCAAGGGTTCGTCGCCATCGGTGCAGGATTGTTGCTGGCGACAGGAACGATTGTCGGTGCACAGTTTGGTGCCATCTATATCAAGCGGTTCAAACCGACGACCTTGAAACTGATCTTCGGCGTCTACTTTTTGTACGTCGCGTTGAAATTCATCCTGAACTACTTCGGGATACCCATATGGTGAGAAGAATCAAGTAAGTACCGATGTGAGGCGTTTCTATGGAACTACCGAATCAACAATCGAGTGGAGCTCAGCAACCAACTGGGGACGCGAAGAAGCCCGCGGAATGGCACGGCCTGCCGCGCGAGACCATCGACTGGCATCCGAAGGTGGACGAGAAGAAATGCATCGGCTGCGGGATGTGCGTCACCGGCTGCGGCAGGAAAGTCTACGACTACGATTATGAGACGCATAAAGTGGTCGTAGCGCGACCGACCAATTGCATGGTGGGCTGCACAACGTGCCAAGTAACGTGTCTCCAAGACGCAATCAACTTTCCGGACAAGCAGACCGTCAAGGAACTGATTAGAAAGGAGCATCTTCTGACGCAGACAAAACATCTCGTCGAGGAGCATCCTGAGCTCTATGCGGTGAAGAAATAGGAGAGCATCAATGAAGCGAATCCATACAATCCTTATCATTTTCTGCGCGGTCGTGAGCGTTATTATCATAGGACTCTATCTGCTCGTTGCAGCAAAAGACGCACGAGATGCGCCTGTAGTTCCCACTGTCTTAATGGGCAACAATGCGATGACGCTCTATTATGGTGAGACGTGTCCGCACTGCAAGATCGTCAATGATTGGCTTGCAACACACAATGCTGATTCACGCCTCAGTATAGAACACAAAGAAGTGTATTCTTCTCCTGCGAATGCCGAAGCGCTCGGCGCCGCAGCAAAGGCATGCGGCTTGCCTGATGAGTCGATAGGTGTTCCGTTCCTCGCAGTCAATGGCAAATGTATTGTCGGGGATGAACTTATTATCAAGTATTTGAACGCTCAATTGGGGGCAATGTCATGAGATGGGTGGGACTTCTGTTTGTAGCATTGCTGCTCCTTCCTGCCGCGCATGCAGTCTGTCCTGTCTGCACGATTGCGGTTGGTGCAGGCGTCGGCGTGTTACGTACGTGGGGCGTAGACGATTTTATTACGTCGTTGTGGTTCGGTGCTCTTGTCGTCTCAAGCATCGCCTGGACTCTTAATGTGATGCATAAACGCGGTTGGCTCACGAGTGCTCGTGCCGCATGGATTGCACTTCTCTTCTTGGTGATGTTCGTCGGCCCCTTGCCATTCATTGATATCATTGGTGTTCCTGGTAACACGGTGTTGGGTATCGACAAATTCCTTGCCGGAACAATTCTCGGCATGATGGTCTTCTTGCTTGCTGTCCGCGCGGATAAATATCTTCGCAGCATCAATGAAGAGAAAGTGCTCGTTCCTTATCAGAAAGTGATCATCCCTGTTGCCTTCCTAACAATTGCCAGCGCCATTATCCTTCTGCTTTTGAAACTATTGAGGTGAAAACTTCCATGACCAAACCACAAGAGAAAGACGTCCAAGACCTTCTCGCTCGCGTCGACAAGGTAACAAAGGAGCGCAAGCTCGACCTCTCATCCGATGAAGATCTCTCCATCGGCATCATGAACCTCATCAGTATTGAGGAGCATCTGCATTTCACAGCGCAAAAAACGGGCGAAGACTCTTACTATGAACTCTTGCGCGAGGTTCGAGAGATGCGCAAAGACCTCCTCAAAACCATGATCAAAGAGTATGAAGGGGAGGTCTGGTGCATCAGCAAACACCTACTCGCATCAAGCATGCGTCTCATGGAAGTTGGCACAAAACAACTCGGAAAAGGCAACAAAGCAGAAGCAAAAGCGCTCTTCGACAAATCCTACCATCTCTACTCACTCTTCTGGGCACTCAACCTCAACATGATCAGTCCAGAACAAGCGAGAACAAAAAAGCTTATTCCAATAGAAGAACCACAAGACGAACCGACAACCTCAAAGGAATTTTTTGCTCAAGAGCCCACCAAAAAAGGATTCTTTAACAAAATAGGTGAAGCGGTGAAACGAGCGGTGGACTGCTGCAAGGAATAATGTCGGATCACTGACAGAATTAATCGGGCATAGCCCGTTCTAGTTCACTTTATAGGAGCGACAGCCATTTAAAAAGGAGCGTTTCCATTTTCAGAGATATAACTATCCCAAAAGCGGTATAGCCCCGCCCGGATTCGAACCGAGGTCTCAGCCTATCTCCGTTCGCAGAAGGGAGATCGAAGGAACTCCGTTCCGCTACGCCAGAGGGCTGAATGATTGACCGCTACACTACGGGGCTGCTGTGTAGGAAGAACCCGAGGATGCTTTTAAAGCTTTTGCGCGCACAATCCAGCATCACAGGAACGAGGTGAGGAAGAGTATCACGAGGATGCCGAGCGCCATGGAGAGCACGACCTTCCCGGACGGGTAGCGCTTGGTCTCCGGCAGGAGGTGCGACGCGCCGATGTAGATGAACTCGCCGACGAAGAAGGCGAGGAGGAGCGCGAGCGCGCTCGCCGGCAGGGCGATGAATGATATCACGATGACGCCGAGCACCGGCGCGAGCGCGTCCATGAGCAGGAAGAGCATCGCCTTAGAACGTGGCTGGTTGTTCTTGAGCATGATGGTGACGGTGTTGATGCCGTCGGTGAAGTCGTGGAAGATGACCGCGAACGCCACGGTGATGCCGACGCTGGCGTTCACCTGGAACGCGGCGCCGATCGCTGCGCCGTCCATGAAGCTGTGGAGCACGAGACTGCCCGCGCCGATCGGTCCCATGATATGCTCGTGGTGCGCGTGCTCGTCGATGGGGTGCGTGAGGAAGAACCGTTCGATGAAGCTGTAGACGAAGAATGAGAACACGACCGTGACCATCACCCATCGTAGCGGCAGGCCGCTGTCATGCGAGAGCGTCAGGCTCTCCGGCAGGATGTCCAGGAACGCGACGCCCATCAGGCTACCGGCGGCGAACGCGAAGAAGTACGGCAGGCTCTTGTGGAAGCGCAGGATGATGGCGCCGCCGAGCAGCGTGGAGAGGAACGTGATGATCGCGAACTGGATGATGAGCGGATTCATGAAAAGAGAGGGAGAGGTAGGGGTTTAAAAATATGCGGATTGGGCGGAGCATCGATGCTCCACGCTACCGCGCTGTAAAGAGGAGCCATTCCGTTATCTATCCTGTCACCTTATAGACAACATCGCCTTCGCGCACCCTCTCCGGCACCTTGAAGCCGACGTCGCTGCCCGGACCCGCCTCTTCGACATCCTTTCTGTCAATCTGCAGCGAATCGACCGTGCAGACGAAATCTGTCGTGCCGCCATGGATGTGGACAGTATCGCCACGCTTGAGCGCCCCCTGCAGCATCGCCGCGGCTACGCTCACGTGGTTAAAGAAATGCTTGACAACTCCAATCTTCTCCTCAGGCATCCCAACACCTCCTGACATGCCGCTTCTAGGGGTGAGGGGTTAAATAGTTTGTGATGGGCTATGATGGAGGTTTCGTAGGCCAGGTTTATAACACTGAACGTGCTCCCCAGGCCATGGCCTGGCTTCGAAGGACGCACTCGTCGCTGCTGGCTCTTGCAGTACTCACCGCCCCTCTCGCTGCCGCTACGGAGCAGAAGCCCGTGCCGACCGCACGTCTCGAAGTGAACACGGACGACGCAGTGAGGCACAGCACGAGCGTCTCGCTTCGGGATGGCCTCGCCGCGCTCGAGGACACAGTCTTCGGGAGCGAGTACGAGGAATCGTGGATCTACGACGCCGCCGGACAGTGGATTGAGACAGGGGTCAACGCATCCGGCTGGGGGTCCTCGGTATCCATGGATGACTTGGTCCAAGGAATCATGCGCACGCGGAGCCGTGTCCAGACGGACACGAAACTGTACGCAGAACGGTACGCCCACGGTGGAATTATGGCGGATATCCATATCCATCCTGTGAAGAACTCTCCTGACTACAAACGTGCCCGGTTCGAGGATGATTACCGGCGGCTGGCAGCGGCGATCGCGCTTGTCAAGATCCGCCACGCCACCCCGAGCCGCGATGACCTCAACAAAATCCTCTACGAACTCGCGCTGTCCAAGAGAGGACAATGTGAGTTCATGTTCTACATCGCCTCGTTCGGAGGCGTGACTGCGCTCTCTCTGACAGAGACCGGACGGGCGTACGCCGCCGGCCTGCTCGACGACAAACCCGCAGCGGACGCGTTCATCGACGGCATCCACGCGCGCGTCCTCGAGGCCATGGCACACGAGGTCGCCGGGGTCAAGGATACCGCCCCGCTCAAGAACGCCAACACCGTCATCGATTATGCCGCGCTCCTGCGCGACGCGTTCGCGAAGAGCAGCGACGAGCATTTCCGAATCCGCTACGCGTCGTACAGGGACCTCGATCGATTGTTCGGGCAGGGTCGTGCTTTGACAGAGAGTTCTATCCCGGCCGCGCCATAGCAGCTCATGGTCACGTGACGATTTTCGTCGCGAGTTGCGAGATGACATCCCTAAGGAGGAAGCTCACCACGATGACCGCGATTGCCAGGAGCAGGTGCTCGAAAATGATGGGGAACGGCTTGACTCTCCGCTGTCTTGAAACAGAGTAGCTGAGCCACATAATCACCGACAGTCCCAGGATGACGGAGAGCACCGTCGCAAAAGGGATAGAGAACAGCACGATGAGCAGGATGAAGACGGCTGTCATCAAGAGCCTCGCCAGGAAGTTCAGGAGCGTCGTTCTCCGCACCTCCCGGGAAGAGGCGGATTGCGACTCCTGGTGGATATGGATGCCGAACGAGTCCGACACATTGTCGGCGATGGCGATGATCAGCAGCGCGATGATGATGTTGGTCTTCGCGTTGACTGTGCTGCCCAGGCCGATGATGATGGCGAGGCCAGTCATCACCGCAGACGTCGCTCCGAAGCTGTAGTTATGGGATCTCATATGAGATAGCTCCGATTGATGATATGGCTCTCATGCCCCGACTAGACATGGGCTTCTCCGCTACATGAGAGAATTCTGTTCGTATTTAAAAGACATGCATGAAAAGCAATTTAATGTAGGCAACAATCCTAACAGCATGCGACCTGCAGCGTTCGGACTCGTAGTGATTCTCGCCGGCTGCGCAACCATTGCGCCGCAAAGGGCTCCATCGGCGATACTCGCTCCGCTGCAGACGCGTGATGCCTATCTCGAAAACAAGTTCCTCGGGCCGCCGGGCGCGAGCATCCCTGCGAGCAGAGAGGAGGGGATGCGCGTGATGATGCACGTGGCGGGCACCGCCCGGAACGAGCTCGCCATGCTCTACTTGCCAGAGAGGGGTGTGTGGATAACGTACACACTTGGTCATTCCGTGAACATGTCAGAGATAGGATTGGATTACATCCCGGCGTCGGATGCTGAACCGCAGGAGTTCTGGCACACTCACAACGACGTCGATGTAGATTACGGCGGTGATAAAGAGTCCAATCTCTTTTATTGGATCGCGCCGTCGGTAAATGATCTCCAGCAGCTCTATGCGCTCGGAGCGACGAGACCGAAGGTGAAGGGGGTCATAGCGACGGAATACGGTGCGCTCTCCTACTGGAGCGACGAGTACAACGTTGCGGGCGGGCTTGTCGACCAGCTCGATCAAGTACTGCGAGAAGAGGCCGCGCGGTTGCAGACAGCGTTTCGCGGCGCCACGAAAGAGGAGCTCGCGGCACGCGCGCAGAGCTATCGCGGAGTGGTGTGGCTCCGGTTCGAGACCCCGGCCGAGCCGGCGCGATATCAATCAGAGATATCGCTCAGTAAGTACCAACGCAAATCTGAATAGCCCCGTTCGGACTTGAAGACGGATGTTTCCCGACGAGGCCTGGGCTATTCCGCTACGTATGAGAAGCTCGTTCGTATTTAAAAGACTATGTGTGGTTTTGGGAGGTTTTCCCTCGTGTCGCTATGTTTTTTTGGCGTGACCGCGATGCTTTTTTTTTGACCAGTAGTCGCTCACCGAAGCGCATAGAATCGGATTAGTCGCTGATGAATAAACTATGAGTGAGCAGGAACAGCACCGTTAGCGAGCTTAACGCTACAGACGCTATGATAAGTCCGTTCTTCTCTTTCCGCAACGCGAGTATTCCTGTCACGAGTGCTGTGAGTGTTACTACGATGAGGATGGGCACTGTTATGTCCCACCATCTGTCGTCAAAATTTAGTACTCCTGTCGTTACGAGAAGCAGTGATGTTATAGTTACTGCGAGGAAGAGCGTGTTCAGTCTTACTGACCACCGTCCCAACGATGTTTCTGGCTTGTTCCAACGGTACTTCATCGTCGCTCTCCAAACACCCTTGTTCATTTGGACTGTTCGCCCTCGGAGCGATACTGATTCGTCTTGATAGCCCCGCCCGGATTCGAACCGAGGTCTCCGGCTGTCTTCGGCGAAGACCTCGCGATCTTCAGTCGCCGCCGCCAAAGGCCGGAATGATTGACCGCTACACTACGGGGCTGCAATACATGCAGAGACGGCCACGTTTTAAAAAGCTTCGTCTCGAGCGGACAGAAAGGGTTCACAGCTTGATGCTCAGGCGCGATGACGTGCCATTGGGCAGCGCGGATGTGGCGTTGCTGAGGTTCAGCTCTTGCTCGATGATCTGCGTGCAGATGGCGCGCGTCATGTTGTCATCGATGGCTTTGCACGCCGCGAGGTCGAGGTTCTTGACCGCGAGGTTGCCGAGGCACCAGAACTTGAGGTCGGGCTTCAGGATGCTGTCGCAGACCGCCGAGTCGTTCTTGCTCGACGCTATCTTCATGTAGCACCCGCCCCGGAGGTCGGCGTCGCGGATGTAGCCGCACGCCGCCGGCATCGTCAGGTTGAGCGCGAGAGCGTTCGCGCACGCGTCCCCGTACGACTGCTGCGTGATGCTCCCGCACAGCACCGGGTCGGCGAGCGCCTCGGCGAGGTCGTTGAGGCAGCGGTCGCGGGCGAGCGGCTCGGCGATCGCCTTGCACATGTCGACGTCTCCCTTGAGGGTCGCGACGCGCGCGACGCAGAAGCCCATCGCCTTGCTCTCCTTGATGTTCGCGCACGGGAGCGTCGCCTGCTCTGCCGCCGCGACATCGGAGAAGCACCAGGTGCGCGTCGCGTCGGTGGATGCCTTGGCGCAGAGGTCGGCATTCTTGGCGGCGACTGCCGCCTTGACGATGCAGGCATCGTGGTCGGCCGTGCTCGCGCACGGGTCCTGCGAGCAGGCGACGAGTGCGATGGCGAGCAGGATGAGCAATGGCAGGAGGCGCATGCTGTGAGCAAAGAGCGTCGTTTTAAAAATCTTACTCATGATACCTCTGGACGCGGAGTATCTGACTCACTCCCCGGTCGCTGCGCTTCCGGTGACCGCCTTCTTCGAAGTCGGTCCGTTCCGTGATTTTACGAAATTCGTCCTGCATGTCCTCAGTAGCGAACTACTGGGACGCCGGAAGCCGCTGCTTCCGAGCGAATCGGACGAATTTCTGGATATACTCCAAGGCGTCATTTCTCGGACTGAATCTAACGGTGTCTGCTAAATTTATGAGAAGAAAGAAGAGAAGAAAAAAGAGAAGAGTTCAGCAGAGGAACTCGATGATATGATGGCTGGTCGGCGTGTCCACGAAAATCGTGTTCGTGCCGGCTGACAGTGTGGTCGCGCTCTTCAAGGGGATGGGCGTGAGCGTGCACGTGATGTCGTCTCCTGGCTTCATGACCTCGACGCCGCCGCAGTTGTCGGAGAACTTTGTCGCTGGGCCGAAGTAGCGGACGCCATCCTTCAGGTAGCCGTTCGGGTTGTTCGCCTCGTAGCTGTTGATGAAGACGCGCAGCGGGGCCAGGTCCTTCGGCGCCGGGAATCCGACCGCCTGGTTGACCTGCCAGCTCTTCGTGTCGTCGTTCTTGAAGCGGAACGTGATCTTCTTCGTCGCCTTGTCGCAGAGCACGTCGTCAATCTTGAGCGTTGAGACCTCTGTGGTGTTGCCGAACACCTTCTGAGCGCCGCTCTCCGGCGCCGTCACGCCACCCTCTGCAGGCGCGGTTGGAGCAGCAGGCGCGCCAGTGTCGGTCTGGGCCGGCGGCGTCTCTGGCGCTGTCGGTGTGCCCGACGGTACGGGCCCGTTCGTGTTTGTAGCGCACGCTACAAGCAGCAACGCTAACATAACTATCATAAATGCGACTCCTTTCACAAGGTCACCCCCATGTGCATACCGCACAAGCACGGTAGCATTTATAAGTATTTCCCTCTTCGCTCGCGCCATGCGATTCGTCCTCGACCTCCACGTGCACTCGCGCTTCGCGCGCGGCTGCAGCAAGGACCTCTCCATCAAGAACCTCGCGAAATGGGCCAAGGTCAAGGGCGTCGACGTGCTGGGCACCGGCGACTTCACCTATCCGGGATGGTGGGAGGAGCTCGAGCGCGAGCTCGTGCGGGAGGAGGATGGCATCGCCTACACTGCCGACGGCATGGCGTTCGTCTACCAGGTGGAGATCGCGCTCATCTACACGCAGGGGCGCGGGCGGCGCATCCACCTCGTCATACTTGCGCCTAACAAGGCGGCCGCCGCGAAGGTCCGCGAGCACCTCGGGAAGTACGGCCGGCTGGACGCCGACGGGAGGCCGATCTTCAACGTGCCGGCGTGGCGCGTCGCGGGGGAGCTCGCCGCCATCGACGAGCGCATCGAGATCATCCCCGCCCACGCGTGGACGCCGTGGTTCTCGGTCTTCGGGAGCAAGAGCGGCTTCGACAGTCTCAGGGAATGCTTCCTCCGGTACAGCGACCGCATCCACGCGATCGAGACCGGGATGAGCAGCGACATCCTGATGAACGAGCGCCTCTCGGCGCTGGACAGCGTGCGCAAGGTGTCTTTCAGCGACGCGCACAGCTACTGGCCGTGGCGGCTGGGCCGCGAGGCGACGATCATCGACGTAGAGCGTCTTTCGTACGACAGCATCATCGACGCTATCCGGACGGGGAAGGGGTTCGTCGGCACTATCGAGGTCCCGCCGGCGTACGGCAAGTACCATTGGGACGGCCATCGCCTGTGCAACCGCGTGCAGGACCCCGCGACCACGCGCGCGAACGGCAAGGCCTGCCCGGTCTGCGGGCAGGAGCTCACCATCGGCGTGCAGTACCGCGTCGACCAGCTCGCCGACCGGCCCGAGGTGACGCAGACGCGCCTGCAGACCCAGTCCGTCCTCATCCCGCTCTCCGAGATCATCGCGATGGTGCTGGGGAAAGGCATCGCGACGAAGGCTGTGTGGGACGAGTACTGGAGGGTCCTCAAGGCGGGACGCAACGAGATCGATGTGCTCCTGAACGCCACGCGCGATGACTTATTGCGCACAACGCTCAACTCGGACCTCATCGAGGCCATATTGAACATCCGGAGCGGCAACGTGTCCATCGACCCGCCGGGATACGATGGCGTCTACGGCAAGCCGAAGATACCAGGTATTGCGCTCAACATAGATAACATCGGCGAGTAGCCCGTCCCGACGCCGGCCGTTCTCTAGAGCGCGAAGAAATCGTCGCGCCTGTAGGTCCGCTGCAGTTTCCGCCCGTCCGGACCGAGATAGGAGAGGCGGACATGCTCGATGCCGCGCTCTCCGTAGGCCTCGATGTCCGTGATCACGACCTGGAGCCCGTCGATGCAGTCGAGCGCCTCGCACTTGTTCACTATCCACTCGAGCTCTTTCGTGCAACGCAGCAATTTCTCCTTCGCTACGGTGAGGAGAATGGTGTTGAGCAGGATTGCCATCGGTCCGCCTACGAGGCACGAGACATCTAGAAAGAAAAAAAAGAGAAGAAAAGAGAGGATGCCTATGCCGGCACGATGAAGACCGGCGGGCGGTTCACGTCGAGCACCGTGATATGCACGACCTGGCTCGTGTTGAACTCGCCATCCGTCACCGTGACCTTCACCGTGTAGTTGCCAGCGTCGTCGTACGTGGTCTTGTACGTGTCGCCGGTCATCCATCCGCTGATGGTCGTGGTGAGCTTGTCTCCCTCGCGGTCGTGCGCGCTGATCGGCAGCTTGATGGTCTCGCCCTCCTTGACGGTGATGTCGGGGATGGTCTTGAGCACCGGCGGCGTGTTCAGCATCGCTATCTTGACCTTGACGGTCTTCTTCATCGTCGAGGTGCCGTCGCTCGCGGCCACGTCGACGTCATAGGTGCCGGCGTCGCCGATCTTCGTCTTCCAGACGCCGCTCTTGTCGAACGGCGAGCTGTAGGTGATCGTCAGCGGATTACCGTCAGGGTCGGTGACCATGCTCGCCGGCAGCGTGATGACATCGTTCTCCACACCCGATATCTGGGCTGGGAACTTGTCGCTGAAGACCGGCGGGCGGTTCACATCCTTGACCGTGATCGTCACGTCCTTCGTCACTGTGTGGAGGACCTTGCCTTGACGCTTGTCGCTAGCGGTGATAGTCACCGTGTGCGTGCCAGCGTCGTCGTACGTGGTCTGATAGCGCCACGAGCCCATCCAACCGCTGTAGGTGACGATGACCTCCTTGTCATCCTCATCGGTGATGGTGCAGCGGTCGTGGAGGTTGACGATGTCGCCCTCGTTGACAGTGATAGGCTTGCACTCGATGACCGACGGGCGGTTCGCGCGGTGCACGATGACCTTCACCGTCTCGGTCGTTGTGGCCTTGCCGTCGCTCGCGCCGACGACGACGTTGTACGTTCCCTCGTCGCCGATCTTGGTCTGCCAGCGGCCGTTCGTGTCGAATGGCGAGGTGAAGCTATAGACCACCCTCTCGCCGTCAGGATCGACCGCTTCGGGCTTGAGCTGGATGAGGTCACCCTCGATGCCCTCGACAGTGTAGAGCGCCGGCTTCTCTGGCGCCGCCTGCGCAGCCGGGGTCTCTGATGGCGTCGCCGGCGGTATCCCAGCCGCGACATCGCCCGTGGGCGTCGTGTTCTGCTCCGCCGGTGTCGGCGTGCAGGCGACGAGCAGTGCTGCGAAAATGACAAAGATAGGAAGCAGTGCGTAGCGCATGCATAACCCTCCATGACCACCAAGATGGTTCTTTGGCTTAGCGTCAGAAGCGAGATATAAAAAAGTTTCCATTCAGAAGTGAAAACAAAGGCAGAACGCCTAGCGGAAGGAGTCCTTGATCTTCGAGAAGAGCCCCTTCTGCAGCTTCGCCTCCTCGCCCGACTCCTCAGAGAACCGCCTGAGCATCTCCGCCTGCTTGCGCCCGAGCCTGTGCGGCGTCTGGATGATGACGCGTACATACAGGTCGCCCCGGCCGTGGCCGTGGAGCTCGGGCACGCCCTTGTCGCGCAGGCGGAAGACTGTGTGCGTCTGCGTGCCCTCCGGTATCCTGAGTTTCGCCTTGCCGTCGAGCGTCGGCACCTCTATCTCGCCGCCGAAGACCGCGGTAGCGAAGCTGATGGGCACGTCGAGATGGATGTCGTAGCCGCGGCGCTCGAAGACCGGGTGCGGCTCGATGCTGATGAAGAGGTAGAGGTCGCCGCTTTGCGAACCGCGCGGCCCGGCGTTGCCCTCCCCCGGCACGCGCACGCGCGTCCCTTCGTCGACTCCGGCGGGGATGCTGACTTCGAGCGTCTTTGTCGCGGTCACGACGCCGTCGCCGTCGCACGCCGAGCAGACGTGCTTGATCTCCTGGCCGGTGCCGCTGCACTGGTGGCATGGCATCGTCGTCTGGAAGATGCCGAACGGCGTGCGGCGCGCCTGCTGCACGATCCCGCGGCCGTGGCAGAGGGAGCATTGCTTGACCTCCTTGCCGCCCTTGCCGCCGCACTCCTCGCACCGGCCGTGCTTGCGCAGCGTGACCCTCCTCTTCGTGCCGAAGGCCGCCTCATGGAGCGAGAGCTCGAGGTCGTAGCGCAGGTCGTCGCCGCGCATCGTGCGGCCTCCGCGCGTGCCGCCGCCGGTGAACATCTCGAAGATATTCTCAAAGAAGTCGTCGTCGCCTGAGAACCCGCCGTACTGGCGGAAGTCGAAATCGCCCGGTCGCGCCCCCTGCCCGCGGCTCGCATGCTGGAACGCGTCATGGCCGAGGTGGTCGTACTGCTCGCGTTTCTTGTCGTCAGCGAGCACGCTCGCCGCCTCGTTGATCTCCTTGAACTTCTCGGTCGCGCCCGCCTCCTTGTTCAGGTCGGGGTGGTACCTCTTCGCGAGCTGCTTGTACGCGCGCTTGATCTCCTCCTTGCTCGCGCCGCGCTGGACGCCGAGGATGCCATAGTAGTCACGGGCCATGGTTGCTGCCTTGCGCTTGGGGTCGATTCAAAAAGGTTATGGAAAAAGGACTCTCTCACTTCTCCGCTTTCTTGTCGTCCTTGACATCCTCATAGTCGGCATCCACGACGTTCTCGTCCTTGGGCTTCTTCTCGCCTGCATCGTCGCCTGTCGTATGCGCGCTGGCGCCCGCATCGTCCTTCACCCTGCTGTAGAGCTCGGTGGTGGCGACCTGGGTCGCGGAGACCAGCTTCTTGATCTGGTCGCGTATGGCATCGACATCGTGCCTCTCCTCCTCGAGGAGCCTCTTGAGCGCGGCCTGCTCTGATTTCACTTGCTCGAGCGTGCCGGCGCCCACCTTGCCCTCGAGGTCCGCGAAGAGTTTCTCGGTGCTGTAGACGAGCGCGTCCGCCTCGTTGACGGTCTCGACCTCCTTGCGGCGCTTCTCATCCTCCGCCGCCGCGCCCTCCGCCTCCTTGCGCATGCGCTCGATCTCATCGTCGCCGAGGTTCGTGCTGCCGGTGATCTTCACTGAGGTGCTCTTGCCAGTGCCAAGGTCCTTCGCGCTGACGTGGACGATGCCGTTCGCATCGATGTCGAAGGTGACCTCGATCTGCGGCACGCCTCTCGGCGCCGGCGGGATGCCTATCAGGTCGAACTGGCCGAGCAGCTTGTTGTCCGCCGCCATGGCGCGCTCGCCCTGGAAGACACGGATGGTCACCGCTGTCTGGTTGTCGGCGGCGGTGCTGTAGACCTGCGTCTTCTTCGTCGGGATCGTGGTGTTGCGCTCGATCATCTTGGTGAAGACGCCACCGAGCGTCTCGATGCCCAGACTGAGCGGCGTGACATCCAGGAGGAGGATGTCCTTGACCTCGCCGCCGAGGATCGCGGCCTGGACCGCAGCGCCGAGCGCCACCGCCTCGTCGGGGTTGACGCTCTTGTCCCCCTCCTTGCCCAGGAGGTCCTTGACCAGGGTTTGCACCGCGGGGATGCGGGTGCTGCCGCCGACGAAGATCACCTTGTCGATCTGCTCGTTCGTGAGGCCTGCGTCCTTCAGCGCCTTGATGGTCGGCTGCTTGAGCCGGTCGAGGATGGGCGCGATCATCTGCTCGAGCTTCGCGCGCGAGATCTCGGTGTTGAGGTGCTTCGGCCCGTCCTTTGTCGCGGTGATGAAGGGGAGGTTGATCGTCGCCTTGGTCTTGCTCGAGAGCTCTATCTTCGCCCTCTCCGCTGTCTCGACCAGGCGCTGCAACGCGGTCTTGTCCTCGCGCAGGTCAACGTTGTACTGCCGCTTGAACTCTGTCGCGAGCCAGTCCACGATGAGGTTGTCGATGTCGTCGCCGCCGAGGCGGTTGTCGCCGTTGGTCGCCTTCACCTCGAAGACGCCCTCACCGAGCTCGAGGATGCTGACATCGAACGTGCCGCCGCCGAAGTCGAACACCAGGATGGTGTGCGCGTGCGCCTTGTCCAGGCCGTAGGCCAGGCTCGCGGCGGTCGGTTCGTTGATGATACGCAGCACGTCGAGGCCGGCAATCACGCCGGCATCCTTGGTCGCCTGTCGCTGCGCGTCCGAGAAGTACGCCGGCGTGGTGATGACCGCGCGCTTGACCTCGGTGCCGAGATAGGCCTCTGCGTCCTTTTTGAGCTTCTGTATGATCATCGCGCTGATCTCCTGCGGTGAGTACTCCTTGCTCCAGAGCTCGACCTTGAAGTCCTCGCCCATGTGGCGCTTGATGCTGCGCACAGTGTGCTCGGGGTTCGAGACCGCCTGGTTCTTCGCTACTCGGCCGACGAGACGCTCGCCATCCTCGAGGATGGAGACGACCGATGGTGTCGTGCGTTCGCCTTCGGCGCTCGGGATGATGACGGGCTTGCCGCCCTCCATCACCGCGACGGCGCTGAACGTCGTGCCCAAGTCGATGCCGATGACCTTACTGTTCTTTGGATTGGTTGCCATGGTATTCCCTCCTTTTCTGGATATTTTTGGAATATGAACGCTATGTGGTGGTATGCCTCATCATTTCGCCACGCTCACCTTTGCCGGGCGGATGACCCTGTTGTTGCGCTGCCAGCCCGGCTGCAGCACAGCGAGTATTGCGCCCTTGGGCGTCCCCTCCTGCTCAACAGTCATGAGGGCCTCGTGGAGCCGCGGGTCGAACTGCCCCTGTGTCGGGATGGGGGTGAGCCCTTGGATATCGAGCAGGTGCTTGAGCTGGTCGTGGATGAGCAGGACGCCCTGATAGAGGTCGTCGCCACGGACCGCGCCGCCCTGGTCTTTCGCATGGAGGAGCGAGAGTTCGAACGTGTCGATGATGGGGAGGAGCTCCTTCAACAGCTCATCGGTCGCGGTAGCGTGCTGCTCCTCCTGCTCGCGCTCGACGCGCTTGCGGTAATTCTCGAACTCTGCCTGCAACCGCTGGAGGTGCTCGACAAGCTCTCGGTTCTCGATTTCGAGCTTTGCGATGCGTGTAGCAGTCGTGTCATCCTCCGGTGTTGGCGTCTCTGCGCTCGCCGTAGGCGTGTCCGTTTGCGTGGTATCATCGGAGCCGTGCGTTGCGGAATGTTTCTTCGTCATACTCCCCCTCAAGCGCGTTTCTACATCACATCAATTGAGTTCATCTTAAATCAACCAAGTCGTAGTAAAATCTACTTATTTATATACTTTGTGCAAACCATATTTAAATAAAATACCGCGTTTTCGTAGATTTTAAATAAACGAGAATCTTCGCGATTAGTATGCGGTTCACCAGCATCACCATCAACCGTATCGAGTACCGCCCTGTCACGACGCCGGACATGAACGACGAACTGCAGTACCTCGGCGGGTGCCTCGGCCTCTTCAACCTACGCGATAAGGACAAGAGCCGCTTCCGTATCTTCATCGCGCTCCTCAAGGCGCTCAAGAGCAACGAAGGCATGAGCTCGGACGACCTGGCGTCGCGCCTCGACCTCTCGCGCGCCACCGTGATCCACCACCTGAAGAACCTCATGGACGCCGGCATCGTGGAAGAGGTGCGCGGCAGGTACCAACTGCGCGTGGACACCCTTGAAGAGCTCCTCGAGGCGGTGCGCGTCGATATCGACAAGACCATCGACGACCTTAAAGAGGTGGCGCGCAACATCGACAAGGAGCTTGGCCTCAACGCGCCGCGGAAGCAAGTGAAGAACAGGACGCCGTTCTAGAGAGAATATTCGCATAACATCAACCAAGTTCTGCAACAGGGCCGCCTTAGCGGGGGAGAAATCCGAAGATTGCAAGCGTGCAGCACGCTCGGAGGCGTGCGTAGCCTACGACAGAAACACTCTCGCCGCGACCCGACAGTACCTTTTTAAACCGCCGACGAATCCACCAACGCATGGGACAGCTCCCGTTCGAACGGCGCGACAAGCAGGTGCTCGAGCGCACGCAGGCCACTACCTCGCCGAAGTATGGCAAGCCGCCGAGCGCGCGCACGACCGCAGAGCTCGTCAAGAACGGCATCGCCATCATCGACAAGCCGGACGGGCCGAGCAGCCACCAGGTGAGCGCGTACGTCCGGCAGATCCTCAAGCTCGACAAGACCGGCCACTCCGGGACGCTCGACCCGGGCGTGACCGGCGTCCTACCGGTGGCGCTGGGCAGCGGCACGCGCATCGTGCAGTCCCTACTCTCCGCAGGCAAGGAGTATATCTGCCTCATGCACGTGCACGAGAGCGTGCCGGAGGAGCGGTTGCGCGCGACACTCGCGCAGTTCGTGGGCAAGATCAAGCAGCTGCCGCCGGTCAAGTCGGCGGTCAAGCGCCAGTGGCGCTACCGCAAGGTCTACTATCTCGACATCCTCGACATCAAGGGGCAGGACGTCCTCTTCGTCTGCGGGGTCCAGGCCGGCACATACATCCGCAAGCTCTGCCACGACATCGGCGAGAGTCTCGGCTGCGGCGCGCACATGAGCGAATTGCGCCGCACCAAGGCCGCCGGCTTCACCGAGGCGCAGGCGATCACGCTGCAGGACCTTGCCGACGCGTTCTACTACTATATGCAGGAGCAGAACGAGGCGCCGTTGCGCAGGATACTCCTGCCGCTCGAGACCGGCGTCGCCCATCTCCCGAAGATCTGGGTGCAGGACAGCGCCGTGGATGCGCTCTGCCACGGGATGCAGCTCAAGATACCTGGCATCGTCCGCCTAGAGAGCGACATCCAGGCAGAGGACCTTGTCGCGGTGATGACCCTCAAGGACGAGCTCGTGCTCGTGGGCAAGGCGCTTCTGCCGAGCCGGCAGATGCTCGCCGACAAGGGCATCGCTGTGAAGACCGAGCAGGTCTTCCTGCCGCCCGGGACGTACCCGAAGCAGGAGAGAGCAACGCAAAGCGCGCCGCAGGTGGGACAATGAACACTATCTCTCCGGAGCGGCTCGCGAAGTACTTTGCCATTACCGAGGAGGCGCTCGCCGCGGCCAAGGGGGCGGTGGTGCCGGAGCGCCATACGCAGGCGCTCGAGGCGCTCGACATGGCCGAACGCTACGTCTCAGACGCGCACCATTTCCACGAGCGGGGCGATGACGTGCTCGCGTTCGCCGCGCTCAACTACGCGCACGGCTGGCTCGATGCCGGCGCGCGGCTCGGCCTGTTTGATGTGCACGATTCGCGGCTGTTCACTGTCGACTGATTTCTCGGCCGCGGGGCATCTGACTCACTCCGTTCCGTGATTTTACGAAATCGACCCTGCATAAATCGGGTCGATTTCTGGATGCATCCAAGGCGGCCCTGAGACTGCTGAATGAATTATTACTGCAAAGCACAATAGAAAAAACTGTTTCAGCTCTTCTTCTCCTCTATCTCTCCTAGGATGCGGTCGCAGAAGTCCATGGCGCTCACGTAGTAGTGCTCCACCGGGTCGCGATCGTTCGCCTTGAGAACGTCGACGACGCGGTCATCGCCATCCTTGTTGCGCATGATGTGCTTGAGGCCTCCGAGCTCCGCATGGCTGAAGACGTCCCTCTCCCTCTGCGTGTAGAGCGCGAGGCGGTCCCTAATCTTGCGCAGGAGCACGCTCGCCTTCTCGAGCTGCGTGATCACGTCCACACCGCTGAGCGTGTTGAACTCGTTGTACCAGTCGCTCGGGATGCGGAGGCGCTCGCGCATCTTCGCGGTGCCGCCATTGCTCGCGCGGTAGACGCGCCCGATGACGAAGTTGAGCGCCTTCGCCTTGTCCTCGATCGCGTGGACGTACTCATCAATCTTCTCCGGCTTGAACTCGGCAGCAGGAGCGCGCTCGTCCCTGATGCTGGTGCGCACGCGCTTCGCGTCCGCGAGCATCACGATGATGGTCACGACCACTGCGAGCACGGTCGATGTGCTCACGCTCCCCGACACGTTGACCGGCACGGCGAGTATGAGGTTGGACAGCCAGATGACGCCGAGCCCGATGACATGCACGACCGCGAGCACGAGCCAGAACAGGATGACCTTGTAGTGGCGCAGCGCGAGCGAGAGGTCGATGATGATGGTAGCGAACAGCGGCAGGAGGCCCACGAGCACGTTCACGAGCGGCGATTCGGAGAGCACGGCGATGATGGGCACGCAGACAAGGAACGCGATGAGCGCAACGATGAGGAGCGACGTGACGCGGCGCTCCTCAGGCGAGAGGTCCGGCCGGCGGTGCGCGTTGCCGAGCGGGTCGGCATCCTCAGGATGCTGCTCCGCCGGCTGCTGCGGTGCGTGCTGCGCTGGTTGCATGCAACGCCCTCGCTCTTGGGATTATATAAATCTTTGTTGGGAAAGAAGCATAACGCACAAATAGCATACAAAGAGAACACCGAAAGAAACATGATGGCGAACGGCGCGTGAGCTATCGCTGCGCGAGCATACGGACGAACTGGCCGCGTGTGATCCTGTCCTGCGGCGACCAGAGGTCGATGCGCGCCTGCAGGCGCGCGATATCCCCCTTCTTGACTACGGTCTTGAACTGGGCGACCGTCGCCTTCACGCGCTCCACAGCTCCAGCCGTCTCCTGCTCGAGACGCAGCAAGTCCTCGCGCAGGAGCGCCATCTCCGCGAGGATATCGCCGCGCGCACGCTCGAGCTCCTCGTTCGTGCGGCCGATGTCCTGGCGTGTCGTGATCTCGGCGCGCTCGATACGCTGCACCCGCCCCTCCACACGCTCAACGTATTGCGGGTCGGGCAAGAATATGGGTCCTGGTGGTGGCATTACCGAAGCGCTCATGGTGTTCGTCGTGGGCGCGACGCACAAAAAACCTTCGTTCCCCCTCGAGAATGGTGACGAAAAGTATATAAGCTGTCCGACGCGAACTTTAAGGACAGCGATGGCGAGCGCGTCGTGCGCGGCCACGAGAAGAAAGAGGGGGAGAATGGGGGATTTTGATCTGGCGCCGCCCGCGTTGCCGGGAGAGAAGCAAGAGAGGAGGCGAGGTCTCTTCAGCAAGCTCTTCACCAAGGACGAACCGGCAACAGCGCCACTAGGCGATGTTCCCCTCCCGATGCCTGCGCCCAGCGACACGGCCGTTCCTAACTTGGACGAGATCAGGCGCAAGCTCGGCTTTGATGACGAGCCAGATATTCTCCCAGCGCGGCCCACGAGCGCAGCGAAAGCACCAACGCAGACAGCGACGCCTGTGCCAGAGGCGCCTGTCGGCAGCGTGAACGTGGATGATTGGACGCAGGATGACTCGACCATCGACGCCACGGCGCCGAGCGCCGCACCGAACGCTGTAGAGCCAATGGCGGCGCCGGCGAAGGACCCTTGGGACACTGAGCTCAACCTCAGCGATATGCCGGAGGCGGCCACTACGAAGAAGAGCGCCACGCCAGACACATACCCGGAGCCACCGACGCCGCGGCCAGAGGCGGAGGCAGAGCCGGTCTTGCCTGCTGAGGCGCCCGGCGTGCCGGAGCACCACGATCTCATCCAGAAGCACCTCGCGGAGCTCGACCGCCAGCACGAGCGAATCACTAAGAAGATCAAAAAGATAGCGGAGGAGAGGCCGACGCTGCCCGAGTGGAAACTCCAGGCGCAAGAGGTCACGCCCGACCAATACTTCTTCCTGCGCAACGGCCAGCCCATCAAGTCGCTCTCCGAGCTCGCTGACGCGCTCGAATTCATCGACGACATCACGTTCGAGCATCACGTCAACGAGTACCGTAACGATTTCGCGAACTGGATTCGCGACGTGATAAAAGACGAGAAGCTCGCCGCCCGTATCCAGGCGACCGACAACCGGGCCGCGATGCTGCGTGAACTCCTCTCTGTGAAGGAAGAGAAGGTCAAGGATAGCGTGAAGGAGCAGCGCGAACTGCAGAAGACGATTACGAAGCGCAAGGAGGCGGTCAAGACGCTCCTCGGCGCCGAGAAGGAGATTGGCGCGCTGCAGAAACGCCTCGATGGCAAGACGAAAGAGCTCCTCGGGGAGCGCAAGCGCTCGGAGAGTCTCGTGAAGGACCACCTCGACAAGGAGGTAGAGCGGCGTCTCGGCACCGAACGCGCAGCGCTCATCAAGGCGCGGGCAGAGGCCGCAAAGGCGAAGACAACGCACCAGGTGAAGACCAAGACGCTCGACACGCGCGACCAGCAGATCGCGGAGCGCGAGAAGAAGCTCCTGCTCGACAGCTCGCTCCTGCGCAAGGACATCGAAGAGCTGGCCGGTATGAAGAAAGATGTCGAGCCAATGCTACGCGAAGGGCAACGCATCAAGGAGCAGGCAGAGGCCGCGAGCAAGTCGGAGGAGAACGCGAAACAACTGTTCGCCGAGACGAAGGCGCTCAACGACGACGCCACCCGCAAGGAGGAGGCGATGAGCGCCCGCGAGCAGAAGATCGCTGACGACCTGACGAAGCTCGCGGAGGCGAAGGCAGAGTTCGTGGGCCTGAAGGCCGAGTCCGAGAAGAGAGAGTCCGCAATGCAGGAGATGGAGGCGGACGCGAACGCGATTATGGCGGACGCGAAGGCGCGCCTCGATGCAGCGCTCACAGCAGAACGCGCGTCTCGCGAGCAGATTGCCGCGGAGATGAAGCGGCTTGCGGCGCTCAAGGACAAGATCGACAAGACGCTCTCGAAGGTCACGAACGAGAAGCAGAAGGTCGCGAAGGGGGTCATCCTCCGCAAGCAGTACGAGGAGGCGCTCAGCGAGACAAAGCACGGCGTGGCCCGGGAGCGCGCGGACCTCGAGCGCGAGGGATACAGCTCGTTCATCAAGGAGCGCGTCGAGACCACGCCGCCAGGGCAGGCAACGGAGCAGAGACCCGACGACCTCTTCAGGATACAGAACGCGTCGCTCTACGCGAAGGTCGAGTCGTGCCGCCAGGCGCTCGAGCGCGGCGATCTCGAGACGGCCAAGCGCCTCTACAGCGAGCTACGCGACGACTACGCGAGGGCGCAGATGGGTCCGACGGACAAAGAGACGCTCTACAACGACATCCGCGAAATCTACGACGACATCCATCTGGTGATGCTAGCGAAGTGATTCTTTTCGCTTAACATATCATAATTTCTTCACTATCATGAATAATTACGCCTAACAATAGTAACATACAGTAACTGTGCCGCCTTAGTCACTCCGTTCCTAATCCTCGTCTTCTACGAAGCCGAGTCTTGACGTGGGAGCGAGTTCGTGCAGCGCAAAACAATCAATCCTCGGCAAGACATAGCAAGCGGAAACCGTGAGCGAAGCGATACGGTTCAGGAACGAAGTGACTGAAACACACTCCCGCTGCGGCACAGGACAATCAGGAATATGTATTTAAAGAGGCGGACATTCGTCGGGACATGAATCTCACCACACATATACGCGACGTATACAACGCTCGCGCCACCAGCATCAAGCACATGCTGCAGCGTATCGACTACCCGTCGATCGACGACCTTCTCGGTTTTGGCGCGCGATTCATCGGCTACGCCCTCGTCGGCGTCGCCGCGGGCGCGTGCACCGGCGAGCTACTCGATCGTCTGCCCTATACGAGAGAGGTGCTGCCTCACGCGGCGGTGATGTTCGCGTCGCTCCACGGCAGCGACGAACGCAACGACGAGCTGGTGCATAGGATGTTCTACGGCGATCTCGACAAGCTCGGCGCCCTCACGGGCTTCGTGGTCGGGGCGGGCATGAGCACGAAGGAGCGGAGGAAAAGAATATCGCAATCGCACGACACATTCGGCGGATGATCAGAGGAAGTCGAGCTCGTCGGGCGTGAGCGGCTCTCCGCGCGCGATTTTCTGCTGGATGCGGTCGCGCAATGTGCCACTCTGCATGTACGCTCCGCGGTCACTGGCGTTCCCGCGCGCGGCTCCTGACGGACCCGCTGCGCCCTGCGACGCCGGCGCTGTCCGCCTCGCGTCTGTTGCGTTCAACACCTTGCGTATCGCGTCGCCGTTCGTGTCGAGCATCTTCGCGAACGAGACCGCTCCGCAGCTCATGCAGCTATAGAAGACGCCGAACTTCGACTCGTGCTGGTCGAGCCACTTGCCGCAGATGCATTTGAGGTCGGGGAGCGTGAGGTGCTTGTGTTTCGTACAACATGGCACGCCCTGGTCGTTCTTCGCGAACGCCTGCCCACCGCAGAACGGGCACTGCGCGATGGACGACTGGCCGTAGCGTTTCGGGAGGTGCATCAGTCGCCTCTGATTTTTCGGTAAAGCGCGTCCCTATCCATGACGTTGGTCGACTCTTTCTTGAGCCACGCGTCAACACCGTCATGCTCCCAGCGGGGCAGCACGTGAAAATGCAGATGGGATACCGACTGCTGCGCGGCCTTCCCGTTCGCGTTGAGGACATTGATGCCATCACAGCCTAAACGCTCACGGAGCAGCTCGGCCGTCTTCTTCACAGCCGATGAGAGATGGTTGAGCTCCTCAGGAAGTATGTCAAAAATGCTCTCGTAGTGCGTCTTGGGCACCACCAACGTGTGACCCGACACAGCCTGTTCCTTATCGAGAAATGCCAACGCATGAGCATCCTCATAGACAACTAGCTCCGGCAATTCACGCGCGACAATCTTGCAAAACACGCATTCCATGATGCTCACCGATGGGAATCACGAACAAAAATAATGATGCCTACTCAGTACGCCCGCCCGAAATAGACGTTGTACTTCGCCTTCTTGCCGCAGCGGATGCAGACCGCCCCCAGAGTGGGCTTGTCGCCCTTGAAGGGGATGCAGCGCGTGGTCACGCCCTTGGTCACGTCCTTGATCTCCGTCTCGCACTCCCCCTCGCCGCAGTGCGGCGCGAGCGCGAGCCTCTTGCTGTCCATCGCCGCGACGAAGCTGTTCCAGTCACCCGCGGTGACGATGCACGACTGCAGGAACGCCTTCGCCCTCTCGAAGAGCGCGGCCTGCATCGCGTCGAGCTCGCGCTTGACCTCGTCGACGAGCTGCGCCGCCGGCACGAAGCGCTTCTCGCCCGTGTCGCGGCGCACGAGCACGACCTGCTCCTTCGCGATGTCCTTGGGGCCTATCTCGACACGCAGCGGCACGCCGCGCAGCTCGGAGTCGTTGAACTTCCAGCCCGCGCTGTAGCCGTCGCGGTCATCGAGAATCGGGTTGAAGCGCTTGAGCGCCTTCGTGACCTCCCGCGCCTTGGCGAGCGTGCTCTCCTTCGTGTCGTCGAAGATGATCGGCACGACCACGACCTTGTTCTCCGCGGCCCGTGGCGGGAGCACGAGCCCCTTGTCGTCGGAGTGTGTCATCACCATCGCGCCGAGGAGGCGTGTGGAGAAGCCCCAACTGTTCTGCCACGGCGTCTGCGTCGTGCCGTCCTTTCCGAGGAACGAGATGCCGAACGATTTCGCGAAGCCCTGGCCGAGATCGTGGCTCGTCCCCATCTGGAGCGCCTTACCGTCGGGCATCAGGCTCTCGATGGCGTAGGTCGTCTTCGCGCCGGCGAACTTCTCCTTCTGCGTCTTCTTGCCCAGCATAACCGGCACAGCGAGCAGCTCCTCGGCGACCTGGCGGTAGAACTCGAGGTACTTGAGCGTCTCCTTGTGGCACTCGCGCTCGGTCTCGTAGACGCAATGCCCCTCCTGCCAGAGGAACTCGCGCGTGCGCAGGAAGATCTTCGTGTCCTGCACCTCCCAGCGCACGATGTTGCACCATTGGTTGATGCGCATCGGCAGGTCGCGCCAGCTACGGACCCACCTGCTGTACGAGTCGTACATGATGGTCTCGCTCGTCGGCCGCACCGCGTAGCGCTCCTGGTCGCCGGGCTTGCTCTCTATCCACGCGACCTCAGGGCTGAACCCTTTGGCGTGCTCCGCCTCGCGCCGAAAGAACGACTCTGGAATAAGGAACGGAAAGTACGCATTACGCACACCAATCTTCTCAATTTTCGCGTCCAGTTCGTCCTGGACACGCTGCCAGATGGCGTAGCCGACCGGGCGGATCACCATGAAGCCGCGGATGGGCGCGTAGTCCGCGAGCTCTGACTTCGTGACGACCTGGCCGTACCACTCCGCCATGTCATCGTTCTTCTTGGTCGTAATCCCTTTCGTGTCCTGGGGTACCGGCGACGAACGTGGAGGATTGCCCGTATGTTGCGTTCCGTCGTGTTGGTCGGTTGCCATCAGTATAGCACCTGCTAGGTTGTTTTTAAACGTGTCGGCGAGAAGGATTACTTGCGCTCGGCCACGACACGCTTGATGCCAAGCGGCATGACGCCGGCGGCGAACTCGCGCTTCGCGATCTCGATCGGGTTGTACTTAATCTCGACGAGGTCCTCCTCTGTGAGCTTGACGAGGAGCGGAGCGCCCTGGCTGATCTGCAGCGCACGCGCGCCGATGAGACGGGCCCGCTCGTACTTGGTGAAATACTCCTCAGGGCGTTCGATTGTGATCATACCTTGTGGAACAGGTAGGGGGTTTAAAAAGGTTATGGTGAGGGATACGCGCAAAGATTATTAATGGCGCATGCTGAGAGAGCGACGGTGGTTTTCATGCAATACCCATTCAAGACAATGCTTCTCTGTCTCATCCTCAGCGCTCTTGTTCTCGCGTGCACGTCGAATCCCCCGGTCGACAGACCAAGAATCGCGAACCCGGCGTCGGTGTATTGCGAAGAGCACGGCGGCAAATTGACAATCGTCATCGGTGACGAAGGTCAGTCCGGCATCTGCACGCTCGTGAACGGTTCTGTCTGCGAAGAGTGGGCGTTCATGCGCGGCGAGTGCCCGAAGGCTTGCGGACCATGCCCGCAGTTCTCCCCGTCGTCACCGGACTATTGCAAGAACGGCACTCTTGTCCCGAGCAGTCCCGACGCGTGCGGCTGTGCAGGGCCGCCGGCCTGTGTCTCATGATAGCGGAATGATTTTAACTGCGCATTGACTCCTGTGCATGATGGGCCACCCTATAGTTTATGTGCGAGATTTTTTCCGAACACACCCGGATATCACGACGTGCCAGCTCCACACATATCATTACATACCTTTTAACATGAAGGATAGACCGCAGGTGTTTTCTGCAGCGGCAAATGACCTAGAAACCTGTTTTGCCAAGATGCAAGCATCGTTGCCGCCAGACCATGACATCGCCTTCAGCTCAGTGGTGCATACGCACAACCCCTCCAAACGACGGTATCATCTCCCTCTCATCGATTTTCATGGTGATATATCTGATATCTTTCTCAACAGAGTAGCAGATTTCGTGCAGGAGAGCGACGCGGAGAGCATTGCGTTCTACAAAAGCGGAAAATCCCTGCACGCATATGTAGGTGCTTTGCTGTCGCAGCAAGAATGGGTCAGGTTCATGGGTGGATTGCTGTTGATGAACCGGAAAGAAGAGCAGGCGGTGGACACTCGTTGGGTCGGCCATCGCTTACGCGCGGGGTATGCAGGATTACGATGGACCGCCAACCAAGGGCAATACACACAACTTCCAGCGCATTTGAGAACAATAAGGTTCTAGGAGAATAGAACAAGAAAAACAAAAGAAAAAGAAGAAATGAAGAAAAGAACTTACTTGATCGCCTTCAAGATCATCTCGCGGAGTTCCTGCGCCTTGCCTGTCGCGAGGTCGAGCATCTGGCTCACCTCGTCCAGCGTGAGCGGCGCGTCGCCGCCCTTCTGGAGCGCGCAGAGCCGTCCGTCCTCCATCGTGGTGACGGTGAGGCGCGCGTCCGCGGTCTTGAACTCGTCATCGGTCGGGTCCACGAGCAATGTGTCGCCGATCTTGACGATAGTGACCGGGATGGGGATCCCGGCGACAGGCAATCGCTCGTCCGTCGGCTCGCCGTAGGTGACCTTGTCGTTCTCCAGCTTGGGGTAGCGTGTGCTCTTGAGCGCCGCAATCGCGGCGAGCGCGCCGACATCGATCAGGTTGCCGTCCGTGTTGAGCGGGCAGAGGTCCACGTTGACCATCCAGACGAGCTCACCCGGCGTGATGCAGAGCGCCTTATCATCGATGGTCTTCGACTCGCGTATGCCGCGGTCGATGACGCGCGCGACCTCGATCGACTCGATCGAAGGCGGTCCCTGCTCGAAGTCCGGGTTGCTGATGGCCAAGAGCTCAGCGTTCACCACGAGCACGCCACTGTCCGGCGTGTCCGGGTACGGCTTGCCCACGTTCATCTTGACGCCTGCGAGGACCTCGGTGTCGCCCACCTTGACGCGGGCGCTCCCTTCAGCCGTGCTGATGAAGCCGGTCTCGATGGTCATCGGGCGGAACTCGAGCGGTTTCCTGCCGTCGAGACGCACGCCCTTCTTGAGCGAGGAGATGATGTGCTCCTTGGATGTGTATACCATTGTGTCACCTCACTCCTCGCCGCGGCCCCAGCGGTCGAACTTGTCCTTGATGGCCTGTCGTTGTACCTGCGCGATCTCAGCGAAGACTGGTCGCGCCTGCTCGATCGCCGCGAGGAGCTCCTCCTTGCTGATCTTGCCGTCCATCTGCAGGAGCGTGATCTCGCCCGTGCTCGGAATCATGGCGACCGGGACGTCAGCGACATCGCCGCTGTGGCCGCCCCATGCCTCCTCCTCATAGTCGAGGTCGACGACAAGCTTGTCCTCGACCTTCCCGACAGAGATGGCCGCCACCATGTCCTTCATCATGATGCCTGCGTCCGCGAGCGCGATCGCCGCTGCGCAGATGCCCGCGCACCGGCTGCCCGCGTCGGTCTGCGGCAGCTCGACGAAGACATCGACCACCGCGTTGGGGTAGTCGTCCAGGTTGACCACCGGGAGGAGCGCCTTCGCCGTGACCATGCTGATCTCCTTGCTACGCCGACTCGGCCCCGGCCTGACTCTCTCGCCGGCGCCGCTGAAGGGCATCATGTTGTAGTTGCAGCGCAGGATGCCACACTTCGGGTTCTGCATGAACTTCGGGTGCATCTCGCGCGGGCCGTAGACCGCGGCGTACGCCTCGGTCTTGCCAATCTTGAAATAGCCGCTGCCGTCCGCCTTGCGGATGACGCCGGCCTTCGCCGTGATTGGTCTCGTCTCGAGCCAACCGCGGCCGTCATGTCGTTTGTCGTATGTCATCGTGTCACCTAGTCATTGTCGCCCTTGAAGGCGTCGCCTTGCGGTGGCCGCGGCGCGAAATCGCGTCGCGGTGGTCGGTCGCCGTCACGCCGGGGCGGACGGTCGCCGCGGCCTCTGAAGCCGCCGCGGTCTCCGCGGTCACCGCCGCGGTACCCGCCGCGGTCGCCGTCACGCCGGGGTGGACGGTCGCGGTACCCTTCGGTGTTCTCATCGCGGAAGAAGCGTGGTTTCGCCTCTGCTGCCGCTGCCTCGGCCTCGGCCTCGCGCGTGATCGCCTCCATGTCCAAGGTCTTGCCGGTCCGCTGCTCGAGATAAATCTTGACGCGCTCCGTGAGGCCGGAGATGTGCGCTTCGCGCTCGATCTTGCGGATCGCGTCCACGGCTATCACTTCGCTGTCGGGCTCGCCCGATATCCAGACCAGGCCGTTCTGCCCGACGATGATCTGGCAACCGGTCGCGTGCTTGACCATGGTGATCATGCTGCCCCTGCGCCCGATGATACGGGGGACCTTCGCCGCGTTCACGGTGAGGAACTGGCCGCCCCGCAATTTCTTGAGGCTGGGCCCCTTCATGCTCACGTCAATCAGGTTCTGGCTCGTCACCTGCGTGACCTTGCAGACCACGTAGTCCTCGAGCGCGAAGTAGTTCGTCAGGTCATCGCCCTTCTTGATGAACTCGAAGGTCGCGTCCTTGAGCGGGATGACCGCGCTGTACGGACAGTTGATGTCCACGCGCCAGCCGCTCATCAGGATGTCGATGACGCGTCCGATGACGATGTCGTTCTTCGCAGGGAGGTATCGCCCTGCGAGCGGTGTTGTCTTGAGGACCTTCCCCTCTATCGTGAGGAGGCCCAGTTGGTTTGCGAGGATCTTGTCCTCGTGCCGGTAGGTGCCGATGCCCGGGAAGTACTCCATGCCCTCGGCGAGCGCCTCGCCCGGGATCACGACGGACTTATCCTGCACAAGCAGTTTGCTTTCACTCATATGTTTCACCTTGTTCGTTTAAGCGATATGCCTTTGGTATGTTCTTTGTGATGCCGTTCCGTCTATTAGCGTCATAACCTATGCTCTTCCGCTCTCTTGATGTCCGCGGCGCCGTGCGTCCGGTGGCCGAGCTCCTCGATGAGGTCCTGCTGCAATCCTGCGGGCAGCTCGACTGCGCAGAGCAGCGCGCCATCCTCGAGCCAGTCCGCCCTCTTGATGGTGCCGAACCGCTGGATGTCGCCGTAGAGCTTCTGGCCGTACGGGCTCGGCAGGTGTATCTGCAGCACTATCGTCTCGAGGCGTATCGGGAGGATGGGCTGTAGCTGCTTCACGATTCCGGGTATCTGCTCCTCGACCGATTTGCTGTCGTCAATCTTCACCTTCGCCTCGACGAACGCGAGGCGTATCCTCGCCTCAGGATGGGGGAGCATGGTCTTCGGGTCGATGGCGTATGTCCGGATGTGACTGATGATCTGGTTGTGCTTCGCCTCGCGTATCTTCGTCCGGTGCTCGGTCGTGAGTTGGATGTTGCCGTCGAGTATGAGTGTCTGCGCTATCGCGAGCGGGTCTGTGGTGCCGAAGAAGGCCTGCAGGTGTTCGTCCTTGGCGTGGATGCCGCGTTTCGCGTCGAAGAAGATACGCTCTGCCTTGATGCACTCCTTGATGCCCGGGTTCTGTCCCTTGGAGTGGCGGAACGCTAGGGCCGCGTCCGGGTCGATGACCACCTCAATGTGCTCGCCGCCCTTCTTCATCCAGGCGGTGTTGACAGAGAATCGCTCCTCGTCATACTTCATCTTCGTGGTCCGCTCGACAGGCATGTTCTCACATCAGTAGTATCATTTGTAGTATCATTTCTTATGTCGTATCACTTCAGGAGCTTGGCGATGCGCTCCCTCGGGACGCGCTCGACGGTCTTAGTAGTATCCAGGATGACCGCGGCGTCCACCCGCTCGGAGTCGAACTGGTCGCCGAGGAACTTCTTGAGCGCGCTAATCGCGAGCTTGAGCCCTTGGTCGACACTGAACTCCTCCTTGTAATCCTTGTGCAGGATCGGCTGGATATCCTCCTCGCCCTCGCCGATGACGACCGCCTTCCACTGGTTGTAGAGGCCGGTAGGGTCGGTGACGAAGAGCTTCTTGCCGTCGGTGTCCATGCCGGCGATGAGCAGCGAGACACCGAACGGCCGCAAGCCACCGGACTGGGTGCAGTACTGCGCGAGGTTGCACAGATCCTTGACGATGCTGAGCAGGTCTATCGGGCTGTCGTAGGTGATACGGTAGCCCGCGGCCTTCTCCTGCGCGCGCTCTACGAGGATTCTCGCGTCTGAGAGGATGCCGGCCGCGGTCGCCATAACGTGGTCGTCCACCTGCCAGATCTTCTCTATCGCCTCTGGGACCACGAGCTTGTCCACGATGCGCTTGTCAGTGAGGAGCAGGACGCCGTCCTTGCAGATCATACCGATGGCGGTGTTGCCGAGGGAGACGGTCTTCTTCGCGTACTCCACCTGGAGCAGGCGGCCGTCTGGGCTGAACATGGTGATTGCGCGGTCGTATCCCATCATCTGGTGTTGCATTGGTTGCATGGTGTGACCTCCATTCTGAGTGTGTTTTGAGTGTGCAGTGCTACTAGTGGAACCTGTCCGTCTATGGATGGTTCCGCAGCCCTTTCGTCTGCTCTTTTGTTGTCTTTCTCGCCTCTTGGGGCAGGAAGCGCTTGGCCTTCGCGAGGATGCCGGAGACGCCCCTCACCTTGATGATGACTGGCTGCTTGCCGAGGTGCGTGATCATCGTGAGGGCCGCCTTGACTCTCGCGGTCTGGTCGTGGTTGCACCGCAGGGTGCCGGTCTGCGTCCTGATGTCGTACGAGACAGAGAGAAGCCCTGCATCCGCTGCGCCGAACACACCGAGGAGTTCGGACAGACGCTGCAAGAGCGCATCGGAGATGTCGTGGCTCACTGCGTGCGCAGCGATGACCTCATACAGCACGTATCGTTGACGCTCCTTAAGCGTCGGTAGTAAGGGTTTCATCCCCTTCGCTCGCTCCTTTGTCTCTAACGACACGGTGGATAGGCGGTTTATTTATAAGGGTTTCGGGGAATAGAGAGGGAGAGAAATCATCGATGTTGCCTTGGAGCAAGCCAGATCACCGAGGTGCTGGAGCCGAGGAGAGCGAAGCTCTCCTGGCTCCAGAATTCGCAGGGCGAATTCTCGGAGGCCTCGGTGGTCGTAAATCCCTGCAGGTGCCGAGGATTCGCAGCGGCGAATCCTGGCACACGGGAACTTCGTTCCCGTTGTGCAGGTAAATGCTCCGCAACGATGATTTCTAAAGAGAGACGTCAAGCAGCGAGGCCGTAGCAATATAAAGCGCGCGCGGCTCCCAAACGCTATGAAAAGAGTCATAGGAAAGCTCGCTGCGCTCTCGCTCGCAGCAACGCTCGCCGGCTGCGCAGCACTCTCACGCCAGCAGTACGAAGGACCGGTCTTCGACCCGACCACACTGCACGCTGAGACAGCAGAACCGCTCGCTCGGCCAGCGCACCTGGACGAGCTGCTCGCCAAGGCCGCCGACGCACGCATCGTGCTCTTCGGGGAGGACCACAAGCGGCGAGATGACGATGAGTACATCGCGTCGGTCCTCCCATACCTCAAGCGAGCGGGATACGGAACGCTCGCGCTCGAGCTCAGCGCCAGCCACCAGTATCTCATCGACCGGTATCTTCTCGGCCGGCTTAATATCGAGAGCCAGCTGCACGGCACGATGCAGGGCAGGACGCCTATCGACGAGCTGCCGACGCTCACAGCGATGGCGAACAGCACCACCTTGCTCGATGCCGGACGGTTCAATGAATTACAGGTGGTCGGAGTAGGGCAGCCGCCCGACTACGGCAGGAACATCGACGCCTCGATGCGCGAGCGGGAGGTGATGATGGCCCAGCGCATCGACGGGCTGGCGCAGCACGGGAGGGTCGTTGTCGTCCTCGGCGCCGGGCACGTGCTCAAGGAGCCGATGCGAGGCCGTTATGTCATGCTCAAGGACCAGATGGCCCTCCTCAACGAGGGAGAAGCGTTGGTCGAACCAGTCGCCTACATGCTCTCGAAGAAGTATCCGGCCTTCGTGGTGCAGCTCACGGACGTCGTCGCTGACATCAGGATGGACCTGCCATCGTACGACGGCCACGTCGACATGACTATCCCGATGCGCTAGTCTCTATTGTTCGAGGCGCGCGAGAAACAAATATATACTCAGAAGCCATCACCATCATATGTTCTTGCTCGAGCCGCCGGTGACCGTCGCCGATTACCGGAAGAGGCTGGATGCGCGGGATCCATACCTGACGAATCAGGTCTATCCGCCGACGCCAAACGACCCGTACGGCCGGAGGCTTACGAAGGGTTCGCTCCTGAATCCGTCCCCAAGTCTCCCTAAGACAAACTGGCCCGAGAACGATCTCGCACGCCGATTAGAGAAGGCGATGGAGGAGAATCTCCGACGCGACATTGCCATGAGCAAGATGTTGCTCGAACAGATGACCGAGCTCAGAGAGAGCATATACGGCTGTAAAATCTAGCGTTCAGAAAATGACTACCCAATCTTCCCCTTCAGCTCATTGAACTTCTCGTCCAGCAGCGCCGGCGTCCTCGCCTCCATGTTCAGGCGCAGGAGCGGCTCGGTGTTCGACGCCCGCAGGTTGAACCACCAGTCGTCGAAGTCGATGCGCACGCCGTCGATGCGCGAGACCGCCTTCGCCTTCGGCGCGTACTCCGCGTCGAACCGCTCGATCAGCGCAGGAGCGTCCTGCACCGTGAAGTTCGTCTCAGGTATCTTCGCGTAACGCTCGCGCAGCGGCCGCGCGACCTCGGAGAGCGGCTCGCCCGCCGCGCCGAGCAGGTTGAGCATGCGGAAGAGGATGACCTGGGTGTTCTCCGTGTTCTGCTGCTCGGGATTGAAGAAGTGGCCGGAGACCTCGCCGCCGAAGACCGCTGAGTGCTCCCGCATCGCGAGCTTGGCGAACGCGTGCCCGATCCTGCCCATCACCGGCTTGCCGCCGGCAGCGAGTATCTCCTCGGGCACGAGCCAGGACTCGTTCACGCTGTAGAGCACGACACCGCCGGGCCGCTCCGCGAGCACCTGGCGCGCGAGGAGGGCATGCGTGATGTCGGAGCGGAGGATGCTCCCATTCTCGTCGACGAAGACGATGCGGTCCTCGTCGCCATCCGTGGCCACGCCGAGGTCGGCGTGCTCAGCCACGACGCGGGCCTGCAGCGCCACGAGCGTCTCCTCCTTGAGCGGGTTCGCCTCGTGGTTGGGGAAGGTGCCGTCCGGCTCGAAGTACATCGGGATGATGGTGATGTTGGGCGGCAGCCGCTTGAGGAGCTCGCCGTAGGTGTAGCCGCCCATGCCGTTCGCGGCATCGATAACCACTGTGAACTGCCGGGTCGTCTTGAGGAATGAGAGGTTGAAGCGCAGGAAATCGTCGAGGAGGGCGACTGTCGATGATGCCCCCTTGCGCGTCGGCGGAGGGAAGTCCTGCTCGAGCACCCGGCGCTCAATCTCCTCCATGCCGCTGCCCCGCCCCACAGGGACCGCGCCGTCGCGGCAGATCTTGAAGCCGTTGTACTTGGCCGGGTTGTGGCTCGCGGTCACCATCACGCCGGCGGCGTACCGCTGCGTGGTCCAGTAGAAGAACGGCGTGCTGCACAATCCCATCTCCACAGCATCGGAACCCTGGTCCATGATCCCGCGGAGAAGCGCCTCCTTCAGCGGCTGGCTGCTCACGCGCATATCATGGCCGACGAGGATGGCCGACGCATTGATGTGCGACGCGACCGCACGGCCGATGAGGTACGCGATGCCCTCGTCGAGCTCTTCGCCATAGACGCCGCGGATGTCGTATGCCTTGAAGATGCTGGGCTCGGCCATGATGCTACCACCTGCGGTCCCTCCCTCCAGCCGCATTTATATGGATTGTGCTCAAGGCGATACAGAAAGACATCTATCGCATCCCTATCGTTGAGTATCTATCGCTTGCGCGCACCCTTCTTCTGCGTCTTGCGACCGTACCTGTCCTCGAGACGCACCACGTCGAGCGGATGGGGCGTCGACGCTTCGACGAGCAGCGTGTTCTGGATCGCCTCGAGGCGGTGGACCGTCCCGGGCGGCAGGTGCAGCACCGAGTGGACGTTCAGCACGCGCCGCTCGAGCTCGTCGGCCGACGGGCCGTAGAACGCGCGGCACTTGCCGTACAGGACGTAGAGCGTCTCGGTCTTCTCCTCGTGGTATTGCATCGAGAGCATGTGCCCGTGCTGGATGAAGAGGAGCTTCGCCATATAGAACGGCGTGATCGCGAGCACCTCCTCATAACCCCAGGGCTTCGAGATGTGCCGCTGACGGTAGAGGCCGGTGTCTGTCATGACCGTATCCAAGGTGATGGGTTGTTTTTTCATGGGAGCACCTCTAGCTTGAGAACCCTTTCCACTCCTTCGCCGCGCGCGCGAGCCGTTCCGGCGTACCGGTGTCGAACCACTGCCCACTGAAGGGATAGCCGTACAGGATACCTGTTCTCGAGAGGCGTGGGAAGATGTCGTTCTCCATCTGGCTGAACCCTTCGGGGATGAGCGTGATGACCTCTGGCTCGATGATGTACAGGCCGGCGTTGATGAGGTTGCTCGGCGCGTCCTCGCGCTTTGGCTTCTCCACGAAGCGCACGATCTTGCTGCCGTCGAGCATGGCGACGCCGTAGGCGCTCGGGTCCTCGACAGTGGTGAGCGCTATCGTTGCGCGCGCATAGTGCTCGAGGTGGAGACGGTACATCTTGATGAGGTTGATGTCCTTGATCTCGTCGCCGTTCATGAGGACGAACGTCTCGGTGAGCTTCTGCTTGAGCAGGCGGAGCGGCCCCGCTGTGCCCATCGGCTCCTCCTCTTTGATGTAACTGATGTTCACCCCGAACTCGCTGCCATCGCCGAAGTACCGTGTGATCAGGTCGGCCATGTGGCCGATGGAGAGGATGATGTTCTTGATGCCGTAGCGCTTGCACAGCTCAATGTTGTACTGCACGATGGGCTTGCCATTCACCTCGACGAGCGCCTTCGGTATCTTGTCGGTGATGGGCTTCAATCTCGTCCCCTTGCCGCCCGCGAGGATGACCGCGGTGCTCGGGATGCTTGCGCGCAACGCCTGGCGCACGAGGAGCTCGACCGCGTGACTGCGGTTCTTGATGTTGATGTCATCGACACGCTGGTCGATGGCCTGCAGGAGATCCTTGTCGATGGTGAGGGTGACGCGCTCTTTCATGCTGGGGCGCACGGCATCGTCTATATAAAATTATGTGATGAAGTATGATATAAATGGTCTGTGCAGAATGGCTCTTGCGCGCTCTTTGTCTATAGGCGAGAACTACGCGCGCACCCGGCGGTTTTCCTCAGGCGGCCCGTAATTCGAAACACCGCTGGAACGAGCCAGGCCGCTCTTTTAAGGGTCCTGCGGCCGCTGCGTCGCTCCTCCCAAAAGGTGACAGAAAAGTTTATATACGTAGCAGGAGGACGAAAACACACCATTCAAGCGGTGGCTACAAAGGAGGAGGATGCACGGTGAAATTCTTCGAGTTCAAGCGGTTCAGGAAGACAGCGTACGACGAGGCGGACAACACGGAGAGCGAGGACGAGTATGTCGAGCTCAATAGCGATGCACAGGGCATCGGCAACGCGAAGGTCGTGGTCCGGCCGTTCAACCTCGACGACTTCCAGGACATCAAGCCCATCCTCGACGCGCTGCGCGAGGGCTATACCATCTGCCTCGTCAACATCCGGCCACTCAAGGAGAAGGACCTGGTCGAGCTCAAGCGCGCGATCAACAAGCTCAAGAAGACGTGCGACGCTGTTGAGGGCGACATCGCGGGCTTCGGCGAGGACTATATCGTCATCACGCCGAACTTCGCGAAAATCTACCGCGCTCCCAGCGCCGAGACGCCGGAAGTCCAGAGCGAGTGAAGCGTTTCTCTCTTTCTCTCTCACTACATATCATAGTTATCTACTCAGTTTTCTACTATGTCTTTATCGACAGTAATCTTTAAAAGGCGGCGCGCGCCGCAAACCATCATGACGAAGAGGGAGACCGCGCCGCGCGACGGCGCGCCGGTGAAGACAGAGCACGAGGATTTCGACTACGAGACGATTGAAGGGGAGCAGTGCCCGTTCTGCAACGAGAGGACGCTGACGCTTACCGAGACGAGCCGGGACATCCCGTTCTTCGGCGTGTGCCACCTCTTCAGCATGGACTGCTCGAACTGCAAGTACCACAAGGCGGACGTCGAGGCGGAGAGCAGCACAGGGGAGCCGGTGAAGTACGCCCTCGACATCACGAACGAAGAGGACATGAAGATCCGCGTCATAAAATCGAGCGAGGCGACCGTCAAGGTGCCGTACATCGGCGAGATCGAGCCGGGCGAGACCGCGAACGGCTACATCACGAACGTCGAGGGCATCCTCAACCGCATCAAGACGCAGATCGAGCACCTGAAGGAGGCCGCGGACGAGGAGGACGGCGACATCAAGACGAAGGCGAAGAGCCAGCTCAAGAGGCTCACGCGCATCATGTGGGGGCAGGAGAAAGGACAGCTCATCATCGAGGACCCGGGCGGCAACAGCGCCATCGTCAGCCCGAAAGCGGTCAAGAGCGGCTACAAGCCGAAGAAGTGAGTTCTCTGTATATTGCGCATAACAGTTTATTCCAGCAGTTCCGTCGCCAGCCGGAAGGAGCGAGCTGCGAAAGGACACACTATAAAGAAGCGCGCTCGAGGAGGCGAGCTCCGGACGAGGAATCTCCAGCAGGAGATGACGAGTCGCTGGCGACGGAAAGAACAGGAAACAGTCGTTGGCGTGCGCAAAGGGAAAAGCTCAAATACCGGCACCGGACACCAGCGTAAGGGGTGAGGAAGGAACATCATGAGCGAGCCCACCGACCCCAAGAGCATCTTCCTCATCTGCAAGGTGCGGGACATCCCCAAAACTGAGCAGGAGATTCTCGACTGGTACGTCGCGGAGACCGAGCGCTCCGGCACGCGCGTCCACTACCCGTCCCGCGACACCGTCCAGGAGGACAGCATCGGCCTGTACATCTGCCGGCAGAACCGCGACGCCATCGCGCGCGCAGGCGAGGTGCGTATCTACTACAACCCGACGAGCCAGGGCTCGATGTTCGACCTCGGCATGACCTACATGGCGTCGAAGCCGCTGCGCATCATCAACCCCGAATCGCTCGATGGAGGGATGGAGACGCCGGTGTCGCGGTTCCTCTATTGGTACGCGTTCGACGGCCAGCAGCCGGACAAGAGCGTGGCCGGACGTCGTGGGCAAATCCGCCGCTCCGCAGCGGTCACGCTGCGGCATTCCGGCAACACGCCGGATTTCCTGTTCGACTTCGGCATGGTCTTCATGGCGGGCAAACCTCTCGTGCTGCTCAACCGCGACGAGGTCAAGCCCACGCCGTCGAAGAGTTTCGAGAACGTGCTGCTCGCGCTGCACAACGAGTACCGGTTGCTGTACCGCAAGCGCTGAATCTAAGGAAGCACCCACTTGAAAGGCTCGATGCGCGGCTCTTTCTCGACGTAACGCGCAGGCACGAGCCTTCGTCCCAACGCAAGATGCTCGCCGTATGATCCTGTCTGCTCTGGCCGCGGTATCTCATGCTCCGGCAGATTTGCGAAGCTGAGCGCGACAAGGTCTATCCAGTAGCGCCAGAACTCCTCTGAGGTCATCGGGTCGCCGTTGACGACGCGGTGGTACGGTCCGCGGATGAGATCGCGCGTGAGAAATGGGGCGTCAAAATGGCGCATCTCCTGCGCCCATAGGAGGTTCGGGTGCACGAGCAGGCCATCGCCGTCAGGGTAGAGATAGCCGATGCCGGTAAGGTAGTGTCCTATGCTCTCCGGCAGGTCCGTGTGAGCGACGCGATGGACCGGCGTATATCCGTCTTGCCGGAATCCAAGGGTGTCCAACGCGTCTCCGAGGCCCTCCTTGTGCAAGAACCACTCAATCTGTGCATTGCAGCCAGCATAGACTGTCTTCCAGAACCCGGGGCGGACCGAACGCTCGAATGATTCCCGTTCGAAATAGCATTGGTACTCACGTTCGGTGCTCTTGGCCAAGCGCTCCAAAAAAACGCCTTTGAGGAGCCAACGCGGAGGCGTGTAAATCAAGTCGTCCCAGTCCCATAACAAACGGTTGCATTCGCGGCGTAACTCCGCCTCGAGGAACTGGGCGTGCGTTGATTGCGCGCTCAACGTCCTTATCCGATCATCGAGCAATGCGATGTCCGACGCCATCATGACCGGAGTGAGCATACATGGAGAAGCGTTCATGAAGATATAAACATTCTCGTAAAGACTCCCTCATGGACAACCATGCGCATCCATGATTCTAGATATGGAATACTCCTCTGATGAGGTTGTAGATGATGTTGAATCCGTCGAAGCCCGGTATCGGTATCATGTTCAGGATGAAGAGGAACATGTTGATCTGCTTGAAGAAGAAGAGGTAGACGCGCCGCTTGTAGCTCAGCCGCTTCACGAACCTCTTGTCCTTGAGCAGGTGCGCCGCGCCCAGCCAGAAGACGAGATGCACCAGTGGGCCGGCGAGCGCGACGACCGCGGATTGCAGGTATGTCGCGTTGCCGGAGACGCTCACGAAGCCGGGCACGAAGAGGAAGAAGCCGAAGCCCGCCGCCTTGAGCAGCACCGCGACGATGGTGAGGCCGCAGTAGAAGTCGAGGAAGCCCGCGCCGGTGACGAGGTTCGCGCTCGAGCACGCGGCGTGGAACGTCGCGTCGAGGCCAAAAGACAGCGCGGTGAACTTGTGCGCGAGCTCGTGCAACAGGATGGTCGGCGCGATAAGCATCGCGGCCCAAAGGAAGTCCTGCATCTCAATGCCACCGACGCGTGGCCGCTGGTACCGCTCGAGGACGTCGCGCCGCTTCTCCGGATGGCGGAACGTGTCGTGGAAGAGGTAGCCTATCACCGCGGTCATGACCACCATGTCGACGAGCTCGAAGAGATTGAAGAGCATACGATAGGCGGCGCGACCACGCATTTATAAGTGTTGTCCTCGCGCCACAGACCGATAACCATTTAAAAACGACGAGCACAACGATAGCATAGGTGATACTCCATGGCAAAGAAGGCAGCGAAGAGAGAGACAAAGAGCGCAGGACAATCGCCCAAGGACGAGCAGATAGGGTTCCACAAAGGGTGCATCATGACGCTCGCGAAGGAACGCGCGGAGTTCATCCGCATCCTCAACATCGTCGAGCAGCTCATGCAGATGCACGCGAGCGCGCTCCAGGAGCTGGGCGTGAAGCTCGACAACGAGACCGCGGCGGCCATCAGCCAGCCGGCGGCCAAGCCCAAGAAGCCCCCGATTGAGGATATACTGTAGAGTTTTTGCATTCTCTTTTACTTTATCTTCTAGTCAAAGAAGGCCGCCTTGGCGGGGAAGAACATTCGTACAACGCTCCACAATCAATTCTCGGCAGATGAAGCACAAGCGGTAAAACACTCTCGCCGCGGCCGAAAAGAACAGCAGATTACTCTTCTACGTCGTCGTACGTCGCGTGGATGTAGCGCGTCTTCGGGATGTAGTTGAGCACCAGGTCGCCCGCGATCTTGCCGCATCCGAGGTAGTCACCGCCGTAGCGCACGAGGACGAAGCCGGTGGGCGTCTCATCCGGTCGGCGCGAAAGCTCCGAGAGCGCGAGCTTCTCGCCGCGCAGCCAGGTCTGCATCTCCTCCTTCGTGATGTCGAGGATGTTCTTCGTGCAGCGCGGCCCGACGATCTGCGAGCCGTCGATCGAGAGCCGGATCAGCCCTCCGAAGAACGACGCGAAGTACAGCCCCATCGTGTCGATGCGCAGCCGGCTGATGTCGACGCCCGCGAGGTCCTGCGTGAAGAGGTAGACCTTCTCCTTCTTCTCGGAGAGGAGCATCGCCGCGCCCACCTTGCCGGTGAAGCCGAACTGGTCGCGCAGCTTCTCGTGGACCTCCTTGATCTCCTTGCTATTGAGGATCCTGAGGTGCTGCGCCATCGGAAGCACAGAGTGATGACCTCTTTTTAAGCGTTCGGTAGGTTTAAGAGAATTGCTTCGCTCCTTCCATCATGGCAAAGGATGAGCAAGTCCCCGACGACCTGGTGATGCGGTGCAATAACAGAGGATCCGAGGAGACGCCCCGGGGGGATTTCCTCGATCTCCTGCGTGCGCTCGCGTATAAGGGGTTCCCGATCTTCGCCAGGGACCTGCACCAGGTCGTCGACGACATCTTCCGGGCGTCGTACTACGCCGTGCGGGCAGAGTACCCAAACGCGTTCCTCATATTCCTCGACGACATCTCCATTCGCGGCATAGGGTGGATCATCGACGGCGATGAGTTCGGGATTGGGGAGAGCATGCTCTATACCGCAGGGACAAAGTACATCCGCGGGTGCTCGAAGAACGATGGTGTGACGCGCATCTCGGTCTACAAGTCGGTGACGCCTCGCCTGTCATCCAAGCTCGACGAGAAAGAACTCCACGACCGCTGGGAGTACCTGCAGAGGACGATACCGTCGGTGGCGGACGGGTTCGGCGAGAGGTTCGACATCGTCGAATGGTACAGGATGATAACGTACGGCGAGCGCTTCTAGATCTCCTTACTGCTGAGGATCCTAGGGTGTGGATTCATGTCTCGCAATTCTCTAGCCGTCGCTCGAGCATCCCGCGGTGACGGCGCTTCCATTGCCGCGCGATGCCCTTGTCGAACGACTCGAGCACCGCCTTGATGCGTTTTCCCATCGCGATCGACTCGATGCAGCGTACGTCGCACGGCACATGGAGACGGTAGTCGAGCGCCGCGGGGTAACGGTGGTTGCGCAGCGCGAAGAGAGCGTCGAGCAGATAGCGTTCTCCGTAGCCGACGTACTCGCATCCCACATCATCGATATGCCCCCTCGCGTATCGCGTCGAGCCCTCCACGCAGCACCGCGGATAGCCGAAGAACTCTCCCGCGCTCATCTTCCGCTCAACACGCCTGCGAAGCCAATCGGCATCATCGGAGAACAGTATCCTGCCCCCATTCCTGTATAAGAACAGCCCATACTCCTCGACGAGGCGTTGGGCCGCGGTGAGCGTCTCATCATCACTCTCGATGCCGAGAACGATGTCCGCGCCGTGGCGTGCCTTGCCGAGCAGGGTGAGCACCGAGACCTTGTCGGAAAGGTCGAACGGCTCCACCAGTTCGAGAATATCAGGCTCCATTCATACACCCCATAGCGGGTTGTCGCGGCGCCGGATCTCCGCGATCTCCTTGAGCGCCGTGACCTCATCCTTGGTGAGGTATTTCGCCAAACGCTTGATCTCGCGGAACTGCTCCTCGGGCACCGCGCTGTAGAGGATATCGTGCTCGAAGAGCTGCCGCCCCGCGACCACGTCGGGCATGCTCACCGCGAGCTGCTCGCCACGCCGGGCCACGGCCACGCTCTCCTTGTTGCGCTCCATGCTCTTCACGACGGTGAGCTGCCGGCCGTCCTTGTTCATGAGCGGGGTGCCGGTGCGCAGCTCGCCCGCGACCACCTCGACGCCGGCCACGCAGGGGTTCGACTGGCGGAAGATGCAGCCCTGCAGCACCTCGACCTTGCACGGCCGGACCATTGCGTCTAACTCCTTGGCCTGCTCCGCCTTGCGTTCCGCCTCCTGCCACGCCTCGAACTCCTCCATGAGACTGTAGATGACGTTGCTCGTGATGATACGGACGGTCTCGGTGGACTCCTCGGAGGGGATGTTGAAGCCGAGAATGACCGCTGAGAGCGGGTCGCTCTCGGCGTTCGCCTGCGCGTCGGCGATGTCCTTCTTGGCGATGGGGCCGACCGAGGCGCGCTTGATGCGTATCCCCTTCTCGCGCAGGAGCACGCCCATCGCCTCGAGGCTGCCGAGCGTGTCCGCCTTGATGATGATGCCGTCCTCGTCTGTCGCGACGAGGACCTCGTTCACCTCGCGCTGCAGCTCCTCGCCGATGCGCGCGACATCGGCCGGGCTCTGCGCGACGCGCACCGGCATGCCGGCGAGCGCCCTGTCCAGGTCGGGTGCGGCGATGCGCAGGCCGGTGGCCGCGGTCGCCTCCTTGATGTTGCGGTACTTTGACTTCCTGTCACGCATCTCCTGCAGCGGATTGGGCTCGAGGAGAGCGCGCACTTTCGTGATGATGGCGTTGTCCACGCCGCCGATGACGAGAATGTCGTTGACCCTGACCTGGCCGTCGTAGAGGATGACGTCGATCGTCGCGCCGAAGCCGACAGTCTCCTTCACCTCCAGGATGGTGCCCTTGCCAGGGCCGTCGACGTCGAGCTTGAGCGACTCCTCGAGGTACTTCTGCGCGAGCCCTGTGAGCACCATGAGGAGCTCGCTTATGCCGTGGTTGGAGAGCGCGCTGGTGGGGATGATAGCTATCTGCTTCGTGAACGACTCGACGCGGTCGAAGCGCTCGCTCTCCATCCCGAACCTCTCGTGGAGCTGGCCGACAAGCCTGTACATGCGCGTCTCGAACTCGGTGATCCACGCCGGGTCCTGCTCCGCGATGTCCTTCAGCACGAGCTCGGCGCGCTTGCGGTAGCCGGGGATGAGGTCGATCTTGTTGGCCGCGAGGATGAACGGCGTCTTGTAGTTACGCAGGATCTCGACGGTCTCGATGGTCTGCGGCTGGAACCCCTCATTGATGTCCACCACGACGACCGCGATGTCCGCGAGGTTGCCGCCGCGCCGTCGCAGGTTGGTGAAGGCCGCGTGGCCCGGCGTGTCGATGAAGAGAAGACCGGGGATGGTGAGCGTGGTTTTGGTCGCGGCGAGCATCGCGCCGCAGCGCTGCTTGATGATGTCGAGCGGGATGATGGACGCGCCGATGGCCTGCGTGATGGCGCCCGCCTCTGTCGCGACGATATTGCTGCCCCTGATCGCGTCGAGGATGGATGACTTGCCGTGGTCGACGTGGCCGAGGACGCTGACGATGGGCGAGCGGAGTGCCATACGGCTGAGAAGTTCGTTCTTGGTTTAAAAAGGTTGGGCAAAACCATGCCGGTTATTATTTCAGTTCCCTTTTGCCTTGAAAAGACAATCATTCTTTCGATAAGTGTCGTTTATCCTTTCGCATATGCTTGAATCATGAAGTTTTTTCGCTAGACTGCTATAACATATACTCCTGTTGTCGCCGACGAAATAACCGCAATCCGAGATATCAACCGGGTCGAAAGCGGATAAAGCCTGGCAATGGCGGTCTTGGCAACGGCACGCCACTGTATCGACAATGCAAAAACAGTTTACTCCTTCGCTATGAGGGACGCGTCGTTGATACTCTTTGAGATCTGTTCCAAAAGTATCTCGATTGGCGCAGAGTCTTATTGGACAACCACAAGCATCCGTCACTTCTTTTACTACGCAATCAACGTCCAAATTACACGTTTTGTTGAAAACATCGAGAGGACTCGCTTCTTTATAGAAGAAGTGGATATAGATGATCCAAGAAAACGCAATGAAAAGAACCGCAAAAATTACACTGATTGTAATCCTTAAGTAAGATCTCTTCTTCATTATCGAACATTAGAACCTGCTGTATAAAAATGAATCTTTCTACGCCTTCTTCTCGTCCTTCTCTACAGGAATCTCGTTCCCTTTGTCGTCTAATTTGACTATCTTGATGGCGTAGACAGGGCAGGACTCCATTGCCGCCTGGCTGTCGTCGAAATCCGCCTCGTCGACGATGATCTCCCACTTCTTGGTCGCCTCGTTCAGGACAGCGCCCTTGAGGTCGGCCTTGCCGTCGTCAGCGAAGAGCCAGAGGTCTGGCGACGCTGCGGCGCACGCGTACGCGCCGATGCACACGTCGCGGTCGTAGATGATCTTATACTTGGCCATGTGTCTTCCTGTTGTGTTTGTCTTTAACTGTTTATGCTGTTTTCGCGCTGCGGCGCGCCACGGCGGTTGTACCGCTAGTCCCTCACGGGATTTACGTCGAACGACCTGCATGCGCACGGTAGCGCTTCGCTACCGGCGCGCCGGAAGCTCTGCTTTCGAGCGAATCGGTCGTTCTCCTGCTTTCACGCCAAGGTGGCGCTCTACTAAAATGATGAGGAACGTGATGTGAAAGAGAATGTTTATCCGATCGCCCTGCGCACGTCGATGACTTCGACACCGCCCACACCTGGGATGGTCTCGAGGTCCTTCTCCAAGGGCTCGGTGCCGCCGAGATTCTCATCCATCACGAAGATGATCTCGAGCGCCTTGAGGCCGAACGCGATGGGCTTGACCGCGAAGCGCTTCTCCCCGGGCTCTTTGGTGAAGTGGTCGATTCTCTCGTTCGCGGCGCGCTGGATCGATGCCATGTCGGTCTCGGGGCCTTCTGGCATGAGCTTGACTGTGACGACCGCTTTCGCCATAGAACCTCTAGTTCGGGCCGACGAAGCCGCACTTCGGGCACGTGTACTTGGCCACGGTCTCGCGCTCGTTACGGGAGCGGACGATCTCCGCCTCCTGGCACCGGGGGCACATGAAGCGCACGCTACCGGTCGTGTTGGCGATGTTGTTGCCGAGACTTGATTTGCTCATGAGTATCACCTGATGACCAGCGTCATCTCGGCCAGTCCGTCTTCGTCGGTCGGAACGACAGGGTCTTTTTAAAGGTTATGCTGCGCCGACCTGCGCGCGTACGCAGCGTCCACCAACCCCTGGAAGAGCCGCGCGGGGTTGAGGAATGCCGACTTGAGCTCCGGGTGCGCCTGTGTCGCGATGAAGAACGGATGGACATCCTGCGGCAGCTCGACGAACTCGATGATCTCCTCGCGCTTGGCGTGGACACCGCTCACCACGAGGCCGTGCGTCGCGAGCATATCAAGGTAATCGGGATTTATCTCGTAGCGATGACGGTGACGCTCCGATATCCTCGTCGAGCCGTAGAGCTTGTGCGCAAGGCTGCCCTCGGCGAGGAGTGCCTCCTGCGCCCCCAGGCGTTGCGTGCCGCTGCGCATCGTGACGGTGACCTGCTCCGGGAGTATTGTGACGACGGGATGCGGCGTGCCGGCATCCACCTCTGTGGTGTGCGCCCCGACGAGGCCGCACACGTTGCGGGCGTACTCTACCACGGCGAGCTGCATGCCGTAGCACAGTCCCAGGAATGGCACGCTGTGCTCGCGCGCGTACTGTATCGTACGGATCTTGCCCTCGATGCCGCGCGTTCCGTAGCCGCCGGGCACGATGATGCCATCGTACTTCGCGAGGTGCTCCTCGAGGTCGCGCCTCTCGGTGCTGACGAGATGGACGCCCACCTTGAGCCCGAGCGCGGCGCCGGCGTGCGTGAGCGCCTCGACGATGCTCTTGTACGAGTCGTGCACCGTTGTGTACTTGCCGCACAGCCCGATGTCGATATTGTCCTTCGGGTGTTCGATGTTCGCGACGCGCTCGAGCCACAGCGGTGTGATCGGCGGGACAGGGATGAGCAACCGCTCGGCGAGCACCTTGTCGAGCCCCTGCGCCACGAACTCGCGCGGGAGCGCGTAGACGGTCTTGAGGCTGCGCGCCTCGAAGATGTCCTCCTTTCGCAGGGCGGAGGCCTCGCTGATCTTGCGCCGCTGCTCGTCCTGCAACGGCGTGCCGGCCTCGGTGCGCACGATGAGCATGTCCGCGTCGATGCTGAAGCTCGACAATTCTGAGAGCGACCGCTGGATCGGGCGTGTCTTCGGCTCATGGTCGTCGATGGTGTAGCACATGGGCGCCACGTGCACGAACATCACGTTGTGCTCGCCGTGGCGCTTCTTGAGCATGCGCGATGCGTGCAGCGCGAGGTCCGCCGAGTCGTCCCCCACCGTGCCGCCCACCTCGAGCATGACCACGTCGGCTCCACGGTCCGCTGCGGTCCGCTCTATCGTCTCGACCAGGAGGTCGCGCAGGTGCGGTATCTCCTCGATGGTCTTGCCCTCGAAGCGCTTCCCCTCGCGCTCGACCTGGGAGACGATGTCGTTGAGCCTCCCGCGCGTGATGGACTGCGCGCCCGTGCAAGGGACGCCGGTGAAGCGCTCGTAATGGCCGAGGTCGAGGTCGGCCTCGGTGCCGTCGTCGAGGACGAAGACCTCGCCGTGCTCGATCGGACTCATCGTGCCGGGGTTGAGGTTGTGGTAGCCGTCCCACTTGATGTTAATGACCTTGTAGTGCGGCGCCAGAAGCGACGCGATGCTCGCCGACACGACCCCCTTGCCGAGGCCGGAGTACACGCCGCCCGTCACGACGATATACTTCATACTGCCACCCGAACATCACACGTCATACATCAAACATCCGGGGCGCAGATTTTTAAGGGTTTCTCGCCTCCAACACCGCATTCTTTTTAAAGAACCGCTGCGTAGGAGTATTCCCACAGGGAATTTCCCGAAGGCGAGAGACATGAAAGAGGCCATCAAGATCATGCTCATCCCCATCATCGGCGCGATTGGCATTGCGCTCATCTTCCTCGCGATTGTCTGGGCCGGCAACTTCCAGCCCAAACTCGAGAACCAACCGGGAAAGTACAGCTCCGCGAGCAAGGACATCGGAGGGTACGTGACTATCCCGCCGACGCCAAATTGCGACAACAGCTACTTCCCGGTCTGCGGCATGGATGGCAAGACCTACGACAACGCCTGCAAGGCGGTCGCCGCAGGGACCACGGTCTCGCACCGCGGCGTGTGCCAGATCTGACGCTTCTCGACGATACTCTCTCAGTCCACTCTCTCGTCTCTATTACTATCCTCTTCCGTCTCTGTTTCCGTCCTCTCTTCCTCCTATTGACCACACACATAATTAAGTAACTATTTAGAAGTAGTAAAAATAGAAAAGTTTAAATATGATGCGTGATAAAGAGGTGTTGGGGAGTGAGTATGAAAAGAACCACCATAGACGCAGAAGTGTTGTACACCGAGATAGAACGCCGGCCCGCGAAGGATTTCCTTTGGAATCTCGGCACCGATCTCGAGCGGCTGCCCCCCAACGGCAGCAACAACCACAAACGCGCGAATCTCTCCTCATATCTGCGCTCCTATGCGAGTTGCATCGCCGACGGCACGCTGCCCGATGTCACATTCGGACAGCTGCGCAGGCGCGACAGCGATAGCTTCAAGACCCTCTTCAGTTATGTGCACGAGACCTACGAGCTGTTCCCCATAGCACGTATCTAAGAGCTCTCCATCTTCTCGTCCTGCATCTTCTTGAGCAGAGCGGCGATCTCGGCCACCGGCAGGTCGGTCTTGACGCCGTGGCCACTGATATGTGTGCGGCATCCGTGCTCGCCGAGGCGCGCGAGCAGCGCTTCGCGACGCGGCACCGGGACCTTGTAGCGCGACGCGATCTCGTGCACGTCATAGAAGCCAACGGTGCCGACCCTGCATTCGTCGAGGATGATGACGAGCAGCGCGTGGAGCTCCTTGAACGGCGCGACATCCTTGGATATTGCGTCTAACTTCTCAGCGGCCACGAGCATCGCGGCGATGAACGCCTTGTCATGCAAGGGCCCTGCCCAGAGCGGCCCAGCGACGTCCGCTCTCTTCCCGCACGCTGCGCAAGCGCCCGTGTTCTCGTCGGAGACACCGGTCTGCATGCACGCGGGGCAGACGACAAGATAACGGTGATTGCGAAGGACGCCCCTCACGCCGGCGACGCTCTGCTCACAACGGAAGAGGACGCGGTAGTAGTGGTCCGTCGACAATGAGAGCAGCGGCACGAGCGCCTTCTCGTGCTGCGCCGCGACGAGCTGGACTTTGCGCACCAGGATACGCATCCCCACCTCGTGCATGAGCCATGTCCTGCTCGGCACGCTCCAGTACTTGCGCGCGGTCGCTGCGGGGTAGGTGCCGGCGAGCGCCGCGGTGTCGGTCGCGGTGACCCCAAGGATGCCGCCGCGCTTGATGCTCTGCACCGCGGCGTCGAGGAAGGGATTCGGGGTCCCGAACGGGTCGACGTCGATGTAGTCGAAGTGCCGCTGGCGGAGGAAGATGTTTGCGTCTAACGAAGAGAGGACGAACCGCGCGGCATCGTCCACGGCGATGCCTTCCGAGTTGAGCGCAATATTCTCCTTCGCGTAGGCGATCGCCGCGGGCGAGAGATCGTTCACGGCGACGGCCTTCGGCACGAAGAGCTTCGGACGGACAAGCTCATTGAGTATGCGCGCAGCGCGTAGGCCGCTCGCCTCCATCGGCAGCGCGACACGCAACGCTTCCGACGGAGCGCCGGTGGCGAGTAGCGCGACGAGCGTCGTGTCGCGGTTGAGTTTCATCATGGGATTGAAGAAGACCGCCATCTCCTTACTGATCTTCGCGTCGCTGTCCGTGATGAATGGCGTCGTGCCCTCGATGAGATGCTGGCGCATATTGTCCGGTCCTCCGTCGCCGTATAAAAAACCTATCCCTCCAGCGACACGGTGCCGTGCAGCTGCGAGCGCGGTACGAGGAGCTGCGCATCCTTCCCGATGTTAAGCGGAAGAACGTTATCGTCGCGTGTGAGCCAGACGAGCATGCCATAGGGTGTCGCTGCGAACGTGTCGTATGTCTCCTCGTCATCATAGAACGTGAGGTTCGCCGCCGACATGCTCCACGCGCTGCGGACGGGGTCGTAGGTGATGTTGAACCGCCATCGCTCCTCGGGCTTGTCATTGGCACGCCACGGCAGGAGTATCTCCAGGGGCAGCGTGGCGCCGGTGATGTTGCCAAGACGGACGACGACGCCGTCCTCGCTGACGATCTCCGCGACGCCGTTCCTGAACCCCTGGTCGACGCTGATGTTGTAGCCGCCGGTCGCGTTGTCGCGGGGGCCGATGCGGGCGCGGAACATCACGTCCTCGAGACGGATATCGACCGTCCCGTTCGCCGCGCCCGGTGAGCCGGCGTATTCGTACTCGTACCGGTTACTGTTGCGGTCGGAAAACACAATGTTGTTGGGATGCTGGTGTGCGCTATTGTATCGCACGATGAACGTGCGGCCGTCGCCGCTCGTCAGCACGAGCCAGGTCTCGGGCGCGACGCAATAGGGAAGATCCGCTGGGCACGGCGTTACGCGCAATGGAGCATCCGTCTCGCCGAGCACGAGGCGGCCCGCGTCCTGCTCGACGAGAGGTATCAGCATCTTGCCTTTGAACGTGACGAGCTCGAGGCGGTATCCGTACTTGTCCTGGGTGAACGTAAGGAGCGTCGCGTTCTGCGCAGGGTTGCCCTTGTAGCGGATGTTGAAGACAAGGCTCGCCATCGCGAGCTGCCCCATGTTCTGGGCGAGGCTCTCGCCCGGGGAGAGGAGGATGCTCTTGTTGTCGTCGTGGCCACGGGCATAGAGCGTGTAGGCGATGCTCTTTGGCGTGACGTTGCAGCGCGTCGACCGTTGAGCGGAACTATTCACCTCGAGCTCGTCGCCGTTGTTGAAGAAGAGGTTGCTCTCCACATCCTTCCCGAAGAGCGACACAGAATAGTTCGTCACTTCGGCGATGAGATAGGTGGAGCCGAGCAGTTGTATCTCGCGCCCCTGCAGTTCCGAGAAGTTCCCGCGGTCGAGCGTCACGCGGTACTCGAAGACTGGCTTGTCGCGCTCGAAGCGCACGAACGTGCCAAGTTCGTCTTGGTCCTTGCCCACTGCGAGCGTGCCCGTGCTGTCGTTGCCGAAGTCGAAGCGTAGCGTCTCCTCGTAGCCGACGAGGAGGTTGCCGCTGACGCGGATCGGCGAGTGACGCAGGAGCGGGAACTCGCTGCGCGTGATGAGCGGGTGCTGTTTCCCTATCGTGTCGCCCAGGGGAACGTCGAGGTCCACGCTTGGCGAGACGTTAACGAGGATGACTGGCGGCTTGCCGTGCTGCTGCTCGCCAGAGCTCTCGTACTGCGGGTTGTCCGGCGTGTCCGATGGCGGGTTGACGCGCGGTATGTCCGGCCGCAATTGGCCACTGTCGCCAGTATTGCCGTTGATAGCGGGGGAAGCGTTCGTGTTGTCGTTTGTGCCGCCGGAGAGCGGTGGCGGACTCGCGCACCCAAGGAGAGCGACAACTATGAACGCGAGAAGAACCAATGTCCAACCGATACGTCGCCCCATGCTCTCCCACAACCTCCTCCGAGAGGGAGTATTTAAAGAATTCGTTGAGAGAAACCGTGGAGCATCGTGTTCCGCGGAGCGTCGCGTTCATCGTCGTTGGAAGAGCTCGCGCTGCGTAGGTGAGAAGAGAATAGGGAACAAGAAAAAGAGAGAAAGAAAAAGAAAGAATTTGCGGATTCGCTCAGCTTCCGCAACCGCCGTCCGCCGCAGCGGGAGCCTGCGTGCCCACGCCGATCGCTCCAGCGCCAGGGTTCTCCTGGTTTGTGTTGAGCGTTTGCTGACACTCTACTGGCGGCGTCGTGAACGCATCGCAGATGGCCTTCTTGACCGCCTCCTGGCTGCGCGAGGCCTGGGACTCGACGCCGTTGATGATGAACGTCGGACTGCCCTGGACATCATACTTGTCATTGAGCGCTTGGTCCACGACGAACTTCGGGAACCGTCCACCAGACCATGAACTCTGGTCATTAAAGTTCGCGGTCACGTTGAACGCCTTGTCCGCCGCCGTATAGCAGGTCTGGAGCGCGGCCGTGTCGATGCCTGCCTTCGCCTGGCAGTCCGTGGTGTTGGTCGCTTCGACGAAGCACTTGAGGTAGTCAAGGTACTTCGTCGGCTGCCCGGTCTCGATGCAGTACTGGCGCAGGTTCTCCTCCACCTCCTTCTGGCCGTGCATCGCATAGCTCACGAAGTGGATCTGCATGTCCGCCTTGCCGCCGAGCAGGTTGGCGACCGGCACATACGCCTTCTCCATCTGCAGCCCATAGGGGCAGTAGCTCATGACGAACAGCTCGACCTTCGGCTTCGTGGCCTTGGGCACTGTCGGCGCGGGCGCCGCCTGTTGCTGCGTCGGTGCCGGCGCAGCAGCCGCCTTGCCGCTCAATTTATCGTCAATCTTCGCCTTGAACGCCGCGTACGGCTGTGCGCCGACGAAGAGCTCGTCCTTGATCCAGAAGCTCGGAGTGCCCTGCACGCCTCTCGCCGCGCCTTCGGCCATGTCCGCGCGCACGCGCGACTCGGTCTCCTTGTTGTCGAGGCATGTGTTGAACTTCGCGGTATCAAGCTTGAGGTCTGCCGCGTCCTTCTTCAACGACGCGACGTCCAGCGCCGACTGGTTCTTGAAGAGCAGGTCGTGGTAGGCCCAGAACTTATTCTCTCCCTGGTTACGCGCGCACTCGGCCGCGATCGCGGCATTGAGCGCGTTCGGGTGGAGCTGCTCGAGCGGGAAGTTCTTGTAGACCAGCGTGATCTTGTCGCCGTACTCCTGCCTGAGCTGCTCTATCGTCGGCTCGACGCGCTCGCAGAAGGGGCACTGGTAGTCGGAGTATTCGATGACCTGGAGTTTGCTAGTTGCGTTCCCGGTCGTGCCGCCGGTGCCGGCGGTCTTACCGAAGAGATAACCGGTGTAGAAGCTCGTTGCGATGACGAGGAGCCCGAGCACGACATAGATGACCACGAGTGCGATGCCGCTCGACGGCGTCTTCACCTTCCTCGGAGCCTTCGGCGGAGGGAGGGCGGCCTTTGCCTTGCGCTTCGGTCTGTGCCGTTTCGGTCTTTCGGCCTTCGCCTCTTTTTTCGTCTCCTCTTTTTTGGCCTCTCTCTTCTCGGCTTCGGTCTCTTCAATCGGAGCGCTCTGTTCGGAAGCCTCCTCTGGAACGGTCTCTTCGTCTTCAGGCATATTAATCACCCTCGCTCGCACGAGCGATACAGCATGTTTTTTGTGTCTCAGCTGACGACCCCTTTATTATTGTTTTGGTTAATGCGAACGTTGTTTATATGTGGATGTATGAGGGCAAAGACAAAAGCAGAGCAGTTCTCTGAAACTCTCTGAAACCTGCCAGCAGCAAACTTTTATATACCATCGAGCAGGGGGACGCTGCATGAGCCAGGCAGCGCCATCGACGGCACAGCAGACAGTTCTCGGCACCATCATCGGCAAATGCACCACGCGCGAGTTCACGTTCCAGATCGAGAGCGAGACGAAGGTCTTCGAGTACCTCAAGATCTACCATCGTGTGTTCGGCGACGTGCTCTGCCAGGTGACCGAGATCACGAGCACGCGGGACGACAGCACCGCGCATTGCGAGATTATCGGCTACCGCGACCCCGACGGCGCTATCAAGGCTATCCGCATCCCGTTCGACGTGGGCAGCCAGGTGCTACGCGCTGACGACGATTTCATCCGCACCATCATCAAGCTCAGCACGGACTCGGGCGCGCTGGTCGGGAAGCTCGAGGGGCGCGACATCCACATCCAGCTCGACCTGCGCAAGATACTCACCAAGCACGTCGCGGTGCTCGCGAAGTCGGGCGCCGGCAAGTCCTACAGCGTCGGCGTGCTGATCGAGGAGATCCTCGAGAAAGGCGTGCCGCTCGTCATCATCGACCCGCACGGCGAGTACGCGACATTGCGCAAGCCCAACACCGCGAAGGAGGATGTCGAGCGGCTCAAGGTGTACGGTCTCGCGCCGAAAGGGTACGCCACCAACGAGTACGGCGACCCGAACGTGACGGACGGCAAGCAGCTCAAGCTCTCGAACAAGATGACACAGCAGGAACTCGTGCAGATGATACCTGCGCGGCTCACCGGCACGCAGATAGGCATCCTCTACTCTGCGCTGCGCAACATCGACCAGGTGAGCTTCGACGCTGTCATCGCGAGCCTCAATGCCGAGGAGTCGAACGCGAAGTGGGGGCTCATCAACATCCTCGAGCACCTGCGCACCTACAACATCTTCAGCCCCGAGCCCACGCCCTACGACGATATCGTCGCGCCTGGCGTGTGCAGCATCATCAACCTACGCGGCATCCCGGCGGAGATCCAGTCCATTATCGTCTACAAGCTCACGAAGGACCTGTTCGATCTGCGCAAGCGCGGGCAGCTGCCGCCGTTCTTCCTCGTGCTCGAGGAGGCGCACAACTTCTGCCCCGAGCGGTCTTTCGGCGAGACCACAGCGAGCAAGACCATCCGCACCATCGCGAGCGAAGGGCGCAAGTTCGGCCTCGGCCTCTGCGTCATCAGCCAACGCCCCGCGCGCCTCGACAAGTCGGTGATCTCGCAGTGCACCACGCAGTTCATCCTCAAGGTCACGAACCCGAACGACCTCAAGGCGATCAGCGCGTCGGTCGAGGGGCTCACCGCGGAGGCCGAGAAGGAGATCGCGAACCTCCCCATCGGCACCTCGCTCATCACCGGCATCGTCGAGGTACCGCTCCTCGTCAACATCCGGCCGCGGCGGAGCCTGCACGGCGGCCACAGCGTCGACATCCTCTCAGAGATCAAGGAGATGGCGGCGCGGCCGCGCAAGGCGGGCGGACGCCTCGGGCCGCCCGCCGATACCACCCCTTCCCGACCGGCGCCGCTGCCGGCAGAACAGCCGCCGCGCGCCGCTATGCAGGAACCGCCCCCACGGCAGAGACGCGAAGAGCAAGAGCGCAAGGAGTATGGACCGTCGCCCAGACCGACGGCCGTAGCGGAGCTGGCGCATCCGGTCTCGATGATCGCGACGGCATCCTCGAACGCGCCGAGCGGGCCCGTCGCCGTGCTCCGGCCGAGGAAAGGCATCATGGAGAAGCTGCTGCGGGACAGGCCGCTCTCGTCGGTGCGGCAGGTGCTCGTGCCGGTCTTCCTCGCCACCTGCTCACAGGGGAGCGAGAGCTTCCGCCTCGTTGTTGAGCGCAAGGAGGGGTCCATCGTGACGAGCATCGACGCGTTCACCACGAAGCGCATCCCTGACCTCAAGCATCTCACGAAGGACGAGATCGCGATCCTCCAGTCCACGTACACCGCCGGCAAGGTCGCCCCCGAGCATCTCCACGACGAGTCGCTGCCGTCCCTCATCGAGAAGGGATACCTCGTGCGGGACACGGAGGGCGTGAGGCTCTCGGACAAGTACCTGTTCCAGCGCCTGAGCAGGGTGAAGTCGGACGACGACCTCGAGTTCACGCGCGTCACGGACGCGACGATTGAGAGCCCGGCGCTGGGTGAGAACGAGGTGCGCATGATCCTCGCGCCCTTCGTCACGGTCAAGAGCCTCACCGAGTGCTACGTGCTGCGCATTCTCGTGTCATGATTCTGCCGCAGGACTATTGCGCACGATATCACAGAGAATATCACAGAGATAGAGAAGAATAGAGAAAAAAAGAACAAAATATGATATCGCTCATTTGACTTCCTGATGCACGACATCCGTATCCTTGATGCTATTGAACGCCATGCTTCTGTATTCGTAGCCGCCTATCACGTTCGACATGTCCTGGCTGTCCGAGATGGCCACGCGCAGCGGATAGCCGTAGTAGTTTTCTAGGTACGCCTCGTAGTAGAGATCACCCTTGTGATACTTGACGTGCGTCACTTGCCTTTTGAGGAACGTACTTGATCCTATCACCTCACCATACTTAAGGTCCTCGATGTACGACGGAGGGAGCGGCACCACCCAGTCGTCGAACGAGAGAGGGATCTGCTTGTTCGGGTCCGGGCACTTGCTCTTCCCGATGATGCAGTAGCCGGTCGCGGTCTTCGCGTCGAGGTCGAGGAAGACGACGTCCACTCCCAGTGTGGTCACCTGTTCGATGGTCGGCTCCACGCGCGCCTTGCTTCCCATCACAGAATAGAAGGGACCACCGCGCTCGTCCGGCAGGTCCGCCACCGCGAACCAGTAGCTCTTTACCTGGCCGTTATTCTCGAGCAGTTTGATCACTGCCGGGTTCGGCGTCAGGTCGGTCTTCGCTTCGACGACATCAGGACCCGGCGTTCCGCCGACGGGCGCGGGAGTATCCTTCGCCGGCTGCAAATCGGTCGCCGGCTGTTGAGCGCAAGCGACCAAGAGCGCTATGAGCACAAGCGTTGCTGGAAGAATCAGTTCGAGTCGCCCCATGGAGTCCCCCTACGTGAGCATCCGCGATGCATGCGTGGCCCACAGGGGCCATAATGCTCCTGCGGTTTAAATAAGTTGTGCGGATTCGACCCCTATCCGACACCCTCGGGACATAGAGGAAAACATTAAAACGCGCTGGCGCTCCGCGTTCCTCGATGGATGAGGTCTATACGCGCGGCGGCACACTGCTTCCTGAAGATGCATGGAGAGAGACCATCGCCGGCCTGCGGTCGTCGGTGCGCGCGGCTTCTCCCCAAGACACGGCCACTCTCGAGAAGGAGTGGGTAGCAGCCTTCACAAGAGCGGTGCTCTCAAGAGCGCAAGAGAGCACACAAGAGAGCGAACGCGTCGGCGTGCTCCTCTCCGGCGGGGTCGACAGCACATTGATCGCACAGGTGCTGTACGACAACAGGATACCGTTCACCTGTTATACCGTCGGCTTCCACGAGCAGGGCACGAAGGAGCCAGAGGACATCGTTGAAGCGCGCAGGGTCGCTGCGCGCATGGGATGGCGCATCGAGAGCCGCGTGCTCACGCTCAACGAACTGCGGCCGGTCGTGGAGAGGAGCATCCGCATCCTCGGCGATGCCGCGACGCCGGTGAACGTCGGCGTGGGAGCGGTGACACTCGCCGCCGGACAGCTCGCTGTGCGCGATGGTACGCGGACACTCTTCTCAGGGTTGGGAAGCGAAGAGCTCTTCGCCGGCTACGAGCGGCACGAGGCCGCGCTCGCACGCGGCGGGGCGGCGGCGCTCGACGATGAGTGCTGGCGCGGCCTTGCCGCCATGTGGTCGCGCGACCTCGTGCGCGACACGCGCATCGCCACGGAGCTCGGCGTGCGGATCACCACGCCGTTCCTCGACCGCGAGGTCATGCTCATCGCGTTGCAGCTCCCACCAGCGATGCGTATTCTCGGCGAGCAGAAGAAGGCGGCGCTGCGCGCGATGGCGGGACGCATGGGCGTGCCCGTCGAGTTCGCGCAGCGGCCGAAACGCGCCGCGCAGTACGGCTCGCGCTTCGACGCCGCACTCGAGCGGCTCGCCCGGCGGGCCGGATACGCGAGCAAGGGCGCGTACATCAAGGGCACGCATATTGACGCCATCAACCCTCGATGATACCCGGAACAACCCGTCGGAAAGGACACTGGGACACGCCGAAATCCTTATAAACACCCCTCAAATCCACGCCAGTATGAGCGAGATCCTGATATTCAACAAATGGCCGAGCACCGGCATCACCGTCGCAGACCCCGGCCTCGAGCGCTACATCACCGTCACGCCCATCATGGTCCCGAAGACCGGGGCGCGCTACGCCGGCCAGAAGTTCTACAAGAGCAAGATCACCATCGTCGAACGCCTCATCAACCGCCTGATGACGCCCGGCCACAAGAGCAAGAAGCACCTCATCACGAGCGGGCTGGCCACGGGCAAGGCGCAGACGGCGTACAACCTCGTTTACGACGCGTTCCTCATCATCGAGCGCAAGACCAAGAAGAACCCGGTCGAGGTGCTCGTCAAGGCGGTGGAGAACGCCGCGCCGCGCGAGGAGATCATCACGATCGAGTACGGCGGCGCCCGCTACCCGAAGGCGGTGGAGTGCAGTCCGCAGCGCCGCATCGACCACGTCCTCAAGCTCATGACGCAGACCGCATTCCAGAAGACGCACAAGAGCAAGAAGGGCACCGCGGCCGCGCTCGCCGACGAGATCGTCGCGGCATACCAGCTCTCGCCGCAGTCCTTTGTCATCAGCAAGAAGCTCGAGCTCGAGCGCCAGGCCGACGCGAGCAGATAGTTAATCACCATCTTCTTTTACTTCATCTTAACAAATAGCGAAAGCGCTGCCTTGCGATATGGTCGGAACGGAGTTCCGATAACTGTCTCGTAAAACAATCTGAGATACAGGAGACGGCCCGATTCGCTCGGAAGCAACAGCTTCCGGCGCGCCGGTAGCGATCTACCGTGCGCATGCAGGGCCGGCGACGAAAATGTTCGAGGGACGAGAATGCGAACGCGCAGCGGGACAGAGAATCGCAGAACAAGAGAACAATTACCGCTCTGTCGAAGGCAGAGTGTAGGTGCCGGATTGCGGCTGTCCATCCGCCATCATCTTACCGATATCAACGACCGGGCGCACCTTGCCCAAGAATCTCTCACTGTATATCTTAGCGTGGAAGATAGGCTCCTCTCCATCAACGCGCCTCCTCCCGAGGAGAGCGTCGATAGATCTCTCATAGCCACCCAGCTCCACGAACCTGTCAATGCTGACCGTCCGGAATCCCCGACGCGCATACTCGTTCTCCCAGCCTCCCCAGCGAGTCAGAAGCTTTTCGAAACCGATACACTCTCCCATGAACAGACTGCTGACGGCATCGCCGAAGTCAGCGCCGGCACGCACGTAGTGAGTCTCTACAGACGAATCGGGCAAGAGTTTTCTGAGCCAGGTCATATAAAAGAGGAATCCTCTCCGGATTAAATATGTTTCTACCACATAGTGTACATGCGCTCAAAGAATATCTTCAGGTCAGAAAAGTCCGTAATGCTTAAGAACATGGCGTCGCTTCAGCGGTGCATGACAAAGAAGCGCACAGCAACGACAAAGAAGATTCTGAAAGGAAAGATCCTAGCGAAGCCGAACGCGACGGCAAAGAAAGAACAACATAAGCGTTTCTGGCCCTACGGCCTGCTCCTCTTCGCGCTGCTCCTCGCCGCAGACCAGTACACCAAGAGCGCGATCCGCGCCTCGCTCGCGCCCGGCGTATCCATGAAGATATGGCCTTTCCTCTGGTTCAGCCACATCCAGAACACCGGCGCGGTCTGGGGCAGCCTGCAGAACACCAACGACTACATCATCTGGCTGACGGTCATCGCGTTCGGGCTCCTCATCTACTACTACGACCGGTTCACCACCATTTTCGAGAAGGTCGCGTACACGCTCCTGCTCACCGGACTCTGGGGCAACCTGCTCGACCGCGTGCTCCTCGGCCACGTCGTGGACTTCATCGACCTCGGCTGGTGGCCGGCGTTCAACATCGCGGACAGCTGCATCACGATAGGGATAGCGGTCTATCTCCTAGAGGCGTGGCGTGCGAGGAGACCTCACTCCACCATGCGCACATAACGCTTCGGGTCGCAGCCGAAGAACTTCTCGCCGTACAGCGCGTAGAGCACGTTCAGCAACTCCGCCGCCTCACGTATCTCGATGTGGTCGGGATTCCCTGCCTCGAGACGCGGCGCTGCTCGCGTGACCAGCTCCTGCAGGCCGAAGACCTGTCCGCGCGGGCTGACGACACGGCCGTAGGCCTCGGTCGGGAGAAGCGGCAACGCGGGCTGCACCTTCCAGCCCGACATGATATACTTACTGACAGTACGCTCCATGGCGTGCGGCGCCTCGGCGATCTTGTAGAACTGCACAGTATCCATTACGCTCACCCCGGAAGAGGAGCACATCATTCACAATATAAAAGCCTTCCTAGAATTCGCTGAGGTCGTCGAGCTTCGAGAGGAAGCCGTTCTTCTTGAGCCACTGGACCTGGATCGGCTTGTACTTGAAGAGGATGTCGCCCTTCTTGTCGCCCTCGAACTCCCAGGGCTCGACCAGGACGATGTCGTTCTCGCGCACCCAGAGCTTGCGCTTCAGGCGGCCTGGGATGCGGCAGATGCGCGTCTTGCCATCGAGGCAGCGCACCGTGCAGCGGCTCGCGCCGTTACGCTGCTCCAAGAGCCCGAGAAGCTCGCTGTTGCGAGGGCCGCGCACTCTCGCGAGGTCCTCGGCGGCCTGCTGCTCGGGCGTGAGTTGTCTTCTCTCCATAGGACGGACGAACGCCCAGTGATTTATATAGATTCGTATGCGCGCGACAGATAAGGATTAAAAGCAGAGAAGAATGCCCCGATGCATGAACGATTACCGCCACCTCCTCTCGCCGCGCATGACCACCATCGTGCAGGACGCCGGCTTCTGGCGCAGGACGGGCGCTTTTCTCATCGACATCCTCATCCTCGACATCCTCGTCACCGCGCCATTCACGGCACTCTTCGAGCAGATGCTGCGCCGCATCGACACCGCCGGCATCACCGCGGTCGTCTACACCAACAAGGAGCTCGCCGCGATCGCGCTCGTCTTCCTCATCGCGTACATCTACTTCACGCTGTTCGAATACCTGCTCTCGCAGACGCCGGGCATGATGCTCCTCGGCACACGCGCGCAGGGCATGACCGGTATCGCGAGGATGCTCATCCGCAACAGCTTCCTCCTGCCGTTCTTCCCGTTCATACTCCTCTGGCTCATCGAGCCGTTCGCCATCATCATCTGGCGCCGCAGCGTGCTCGAGCATCTCAGCGGCACGCGCACCATCTACGCGCGGCATATCATACTCTGAATTCCACTCGAAGGTGACCCATGAAAAAATCGTCCGATACGCAAGCGCCATCGTCATTCGCAACCCGGCTCCTCGTGAGCATCCTACTCCTCGTCGGACTGCTCATCGTCAGCACGGTCATTGCGGTGATCATGGCCGGCAACGACGCATTCGCTGATGCGAACACCGCGCTCATCAAGGTGAGCGGCGCGATCGTGAGCGACGCGGACACCGGCCTCTTGGGCGAGGCGACCGTGAGCAGCACCGAGGCCGTGCGCGAGCTCGAGCAGGCGCGCGATGACAGCAATATCAAGGCGGTCATCCTCGAGATCAACAGCCCAGGCGGCAGCCCGGTCGCATCCGACGAGATCGCGCAGGCGGTCAAGGACGTGCGCGCGCACAACAAGACCGTCGTCGCGTGGATCCGCGAGGAGGGAGCGAGCGGCGGCTACTGGGTGGCGTCGGCATGCGACCACATCGTTGCCAACCGCATGAGCGTGACCGGGTCGATCGGCGTCTACGGCTCGTACCTGCAGTTCGACCGCTTTCTCGACGACTGGAACGTGACATACAACCGCCTCGTCTCAGGCGAGCGCAAGGACATCGGCGACCCATTCGTCAACCTCACCGACGACAAGAAGGAGTTCCTCCAGCGCAAGCTCGACAAGCTGCACGACTTCTTCATCGTGGAGGTCGCGCGCAACCGCAACATGAGCGAGGACGACGTGCGCCTCCTGGCCGACGGCCAGATATTCCTCGGCGTCGAGGCGAAGGAGGAGGGTCTCGTGGACGAGCTCGGCGGCAAGCCGGAGGCGATTGCGTACGTGAAGCGGAAGATCGGCGATGACGTAACCATCGTGGAGTACGAACCGGAGAGGACGCTGCTCGAGGAGATTTTCGGTATCGTCGCGCCGGGGCGGCAACCGACGCTGCAGGACCTCGCTGCGCAACGCGCGGCCGGAACGAGCACGCCGCAGATGGCGCTACGTTAGGCGGAATTCTCATTTTCTATTTCCCTTTCTTCCGCTGTTCCTCTCTTTCTCCGTGGCGTTTGCCGCAGCAAGAGTATTACAGAATGAAATAACTAAGGCCGAAAACCAAAGAGACTGCCGTTGAACGAAAAAATCTTTCGTTGAACGAAACTATAGAACGAGAATATCCGGAATCTGACGAGAACCTCTCATAACGTGTTGCGTATGCCGTCGACCGCCTTCGCGACCTCCTCGCCCTTCTTCGTGAGCTTGAGGATCTTGAGTCGTCCCTCCCTCTGGAAGGTGACGAGGTCCGCCTTCTGCATCTCGTTGAGGATCTTGACTATGTGGCTGTAGGTGCAGTCGACGTCCTTCGCCAGGTGGCTTGCGTACTGCTCCTGCTGCGCGTTGAGGAGGTTGACGAGCATCATCGCGGGTTTCTCGCGGAAGAACACATTGAAGATTTTCTTGTTCCTTGTCGACATGAAACCCACACTCGAAACAATATATCTGAATGGTTATTCTTGAAACTTCATTTTTCTTTATATACTTTTCGATATGCGCTTCCCGAAACAGACCGGCGGCCTCGCAATGGAGACCGTCACTGTCACGCTCTCGATCTCTCGACGGAAAACGTCGCTCTCTCCACCCACCTCCTCTATCGCACGCATACGTTTTGTTATTTAAAATTTGCTCTGTAAAGAATATCACGACCAAGTAAGAAAAAGAAGAATCTTCTCCTTCGCGTTCGAGGAAAGAAAAAGGTGCGCTCGCGAAACGGCACGGGTATTCTGTGTTCGGGTCCTTTGTCGCAACTGTTGTTACCGTCTCAGCGAGACAAGCACGTTCGCAGGCATGCTTGCCGGGTCTCCCCGCGCGACCTCCAATGCTCTTGTGAAGGGGAGATGCTGGTGAGTTATCGGCGATAAAGCCATTCGATGATTTATATCCACACCAGTATACTAAAACGTATCTTAGTATAACTTATATTTAAATATTTCGGTTAATTCGTTGCCTACCACTACCCAATCTCCTAAAGAGCGCCCACATACGCGTTCTTCGGAACTTTTAAAAAGTCAGGAAGCCGTGGAGCGGATATGGCGCCTGATAGTTGGCTAGAACCCCGTACGCGCATACCCTTCGTAGGCATTCTCGCGATTGTCATCATCGTCATCGTCGTGGCGGTCTTCGTCAAGACGCAGTTGGGCCCGCTCTTCCCGCCAAGCGACGTCCATGTCCAGAGCGCCAGCGAAGCGCCGATAGCGACCGGCCGCGCCAGCTCCTCCTTCATCGGACTGCGGGAGATCGCGCTCCGCGAGAAGGAACTGCTACAGGGAGTGCTCAATACCGGGAGCGGCGCGCGGACCTTCATCATCGACACGCAAGGGCGCCTCCTCATCATCGATGACTCCAAGACGCAGGAGGAGATCCTCCTCAAGCCGAGCGAGAGCGACCCCGGAACGCTCACGGCGCAGTTCGATTACAAGAACCAGCAGACCCGCGTGGACATCGACCCCATAGATGCTGCCCTGCGCTACAGCGAGCCCGGCAAGAGCGTCACGCCAATCATGCTCGGCTTGGGCACGCTCGTCACCTACGAGGGCACGTTCCGCTTCCGTAACGAGCAATACCTCTTCCAGTTCTCCCCGAGCAGCAGCGAAGCGGTCATCACCGGCGCCACGCCGGCCGTCGTGCCGCTGGTCAAGGACGGCAACGCCTACAGCGGCACGTGGCAGGACGGCCCCAACAACAGGCCGGTCTCTATCAACATTGCGACCATGCAAGCAGTGATCGAAGAGGTCTACTGATACTTTCTCTGTGCACGGTTATTATAACTCACTCCGCCAGCGGATCGTCATTTCATTCCTCGCCCGCTCGTCGCCTCCTTCAGTGTTCTTCATTTGCGCCTTGTCATTTGAAGCTCCTCGCTTCCGGCTGGCGGACTTTCCTGGTACTCTCATCGTTCCACAATCTTTATAACCTGCGGCCAAGCCTTGTGCGACGATGGGCGCGCAGGGCAAGCCGACGGCATCGATCCTGAAAAAGTTCTGGCACTTCCTCTGGTACGAGGATAGCGTAGCGAGCTGGGTCGTCAGCATCCTGCTCGCGTTCCTCACCATCAAGTTCATCCTCTATCCGCTGCTCGGCCTGGTCTTCGGCACGCAGTTCCCGGTCGTCGCGGTCGTCTCGAACAGCATGGAGCACAACAATGGCTTCGACGCGTGGTGGACCGGCCAGGAGGACCGGTACCTGCAGTTCAACATCACGCGCAACGATTTCAACAACTATCCTATGCGTGGCGGGTTCAACAAGGGCGATATCATCATTCTCGTCGGCATGCGGCCGGAACGCATACAACTGGGTGACATCATCGTGTTCTGGGGCGGGAAGGAGTACCCTATCATCCATCGCGTGGTCGCGATAGGAGCGGAGAGCGATGGCACGCCGTACTTCCAGACCAAAGGGGACCATAACACCGGGCAAATCGTCACGCCGCCGCAGCTCGACGAGCGTCACGTGCCAGCCGACGTCGTTGTCGGCCGCGCCGTGCTTCGCGTGCCATACCTTGGCTGGGTCAAGATAGGATTTGTCAGCCTCCTGCAGCTTATCGGCCTCCAGGTTTCTTGAGAAACCGGATATCTACAGTAGCACTTCCACCGTAACATTTTTATAGAGTTCGGCGCGGCAAAAGGATATGCTGTTTTGCCCGAAATGCGGCTCGATGATGTCCCCGAGGGAGGAGAAGGGGAAGAAGTACTTCGCGTGCTCCTGTGGCTACAATACGAAGAACGCCGGCGCGGCCGCGCCAAAGGCCACGCTCAAGGAGGTCATGAAGAGCTCAAAGAAGGAGAAGGTCGCTGTGGTGAGCGATGCCGACACGACACTCCCGCTCACCGAAGAGCAGTGCCCCAGGTGCAAGCACCCGCACGCGTTCTGGTGGACCAAGCAGATGCGCGCGAGCGACGAGCCGGAGACCAAGTTCCTCAAGTGCGAGAAGTGTAAATACGTCTGGCGCGACAGGAACTGAGTAGTTCTTACAATTGGCCCTTGAGGACCGTAAACTACAAAAGCGCACGAGAAGAGCAGGGACGGAAAGCGTATGGATAACATCTCGTCAGCCATCAGCAACAATCACGTACGCGTCCGAGTGAAGCCGAACGCGCGCAAGACCATGATGACGAAGATCGAGCAGGGCATTCTCTTCCTCGATATCCGCGCCCCGCCAGAGGACGGCAAGGCGAATGCCGAAGTGGAGCGCTATCTCACAAAGCTCCTAGGGAGGAAAGCGGTTATCAAGACCGGATTTGCGAGCAAAGAGAAGCTCGTCGCGCTCAAGTGACGCGTGAGTGGCCGTACTCCATCTCCTTCTCAGAGAGCGTGACCAGGTCCACGCCGGCCGCGGCCAGCATCTCGCGCGTGTCGTGGCCAGCGTGGTAGCGCCGCTCGCACACGACGCGCTCGACGCCGGCGTTGATGAGGAGCTTCGCGCAGTCAAGGCACGGCTCCATGCTCACGTAGAGCGTCGCGCCATCGATGTTCACGCCGCGGCGCGCGGCGCTCGCGATGGCGTTCGCCTCGGCGTGCGTGGTACGCACGCAGTGCTGGTGCGTCCCACCGCGCTCGTCGTACCTGACGATGAACATATGGCCGACCTGGTCGCAGGTCGGCAGGCCCGCAGGCGCCCCCACATAGCCGGTCGCGAGCACCTGCTTGTCACGGACGAGCACGGCGCCGCTGCGACCACGGTCGCAGTTGCCTCGGCGCGCCACCGCATACAGGATTTCGAGGAAGTACTCCTCCCATGATGGCCGCTTGGCATTGGTTGTCGGCATGTGCGCGAGGACGCGCTCCACACGCGCGAGGAAGTCGGCCTGCGAGCCGTTGTTGAGGAGGACGAAGTCCGCGAGATTGGCCGTGGCGTGCAGCTGCTGCCCGGCCGGATTGCCGGTGTTCTCGAGCGCTTCGCGCGCGAGGAATTCGTCGTAGGTGAGCGCGCTCTCTCCGCGGCCGGTCGCGGCCTCGCGCGCCTTCGCACGCGCGAAACGGATCGCGGGGTCTGCATCAACAGCGATGAGGAGCGCGTCCCCGTTGGCGCGGAGCGCCATGACTTCGCCGGGCGTGCGCACGCTGTCGATGACATACGAGGCGGTCTTGTTCGTGATGCGCGAGAGCGCCTCCTGCATGAGCGCGCCGGGACCGCCTTGCTCGCGCATCTCGTTACCAAGGCGTTGGAGCGTCGCCCTGTCCATAGGCAGGCCACGCTCGCGCGCAATCTCGCGCAAGATGTCAGAGAGGCTGAGCGATTGCAGGCCGCGCGCCTTGAGCAGTTCCACCACTGTGGACTTGCCTGAGAGGTTTGTCCCGGTCACTCCGATAATCATCACCTCGCAGGAATCGTGGTTATTCTTATGCTTTGCGAGACATCTCTACGATCTCGGCCAAACCAGGACTATGTTTAAGAATTTGTTTTCTGCACTTGCGGCTCGCAACCATCACAAGATACACGTTCAGAGAGCGAGAAGCATAAAAATCCCGTCAGACGTGGAGGCGCAGCACAGGGTGGTCGTATGGCGAGCGGCGGATATGGCGTGGCGAAGGGCACTGAGACAGGCGTTGATGAAGCGCATGGCGCAAAGACCGCACAGGAGCGACGAGCGCTCTTGCATGTAAGGGGAGGACTATGGGTGACGTTCGAAGGGCCCGAGGCATGCGGAAAGAGCACCCAGGTGCGCAAACTCTACGTTCGTCTCGCTGAGGAGGGATACGCTATCTACCAGACAAAACAGCCAGGCGGCAACAATCCACTCTCCGCCGCCATCCGGGACACGCTCCTCAACAAGAAGTACAAGGAGTATACGGTGCCGATGCAGGAGCTCCTCGGCTTCAAGGCCGACCGCATCATCGTCCGGAGCCATGAGATATACCCGGCGCTCGCGGAAGACAGGATCACGCTCGTCGACAGGGAGGATGATTCGACGGTGGCGTACCAGTGTTTCGGCCGCGGGCTGTCGCGGGAGCTCTCTGACGCGATACTGCGGGCTGCGTTCCAGCAGCAGCGGAGACCGGACATCACATTGCTGTACGACGCGCCGGTGGAGCGGCTCCTGCCACGCATGCACGCGCGCAAGCAGAAGGACGCGCTGGCGGCGCAGCAATCACGCCTGGATGACGAGGGCCTGGAGTTCCATCGCCGAGTCCGTGATGGATTCCTTACGCTCGCGCGAGAGGACCCGGATCGCTTCGTCATCTTGGATGCGTTGCTACCGGAGGAGAAGCTACACGAGCAGACATATCGCGCTGTGATGGAACGCGCGAAACGCAAGGGATTCTATACCAAATGAAACCGAGTCCGCGAAAAGAGGGTTCACTCCTCTTTCTTCTCGTCTTCGAAGAAGTCGTCCAGCTGTTGGCTCTTGATCTTTGCAGTGTAACTGATGCTAGACATACGATTTTTGTTGATTCCCTACTATTTAAAGAAGGTTGTGGTAAAATATCACAACACGAAGCATACAAGAACCAACGATGCATATCAAAACATCTATCTTCCACATAGAGAAAGAAAAGTTCTCCCTCACCCGGGAGCGCGCAGGCTCATGATGTTCTGCAGTTCCCTAGAGAGCAGTTCACCGGTGACGGCATCGATCTTCATGTTCAGCATGCTGAGCGTGCCGAGCACGAGCGTGATGTTCCAGACAGGCCGGGCATACGTATCGCTCTGCTGGAGTATGCAGAAGCCCTGCATGACCCCGTGCGTTGGATAGTACGCCGCGCGCGTGCGCTCAGCGATGCGTAGCGCGTCCGCGAAGCCGAAGCGGATCGCGCCGAGATCCAGCGGCGCGAGCGTTCCGCTCTCCTTGAATACCTCCTCCGGTGGCCGTGCAACGATGGGTTCAGAGGTGAAGATAGTGATTCTGTCAGTCTCCTTGCCATAATATCCGAGCTCCAGCGCCGGCGACGCGTCCTCCGCCAACCGCTGCACAGCCACAAAGGCATGCACCAGGTAGTGGTGAGGATTGTCAGCGTTGAAAGAGGTGAACGCGGGAGAGGACTCTATGCGCTCCACGATGCTATGAACATCTGTTTGGGGTTGATGCATTTTCACTCCTCGAGATCGATGATCTCGCCTTCAGGTCCAGGATTGATCAGGGTTGTTCCTGCAAGCTCATCGTGGTTGTGGAAACACTCATGGATGTGGCCGGAGAGCACGAGCAATGGCTTACGCCGCCGTATGAGCCGGGTGAGGGTCTCGTTGCCGGTGTGCCATCCGGACTCGACCTCGTCGAGCGCGGTGCCGTACGGCGGCGCATGGCACAGGAAGACCGTCCTCTCGTTGATGCGGCCGGCGTGGCGACGCTCGAGCTCCTCGAGCCCCGACTCCTCGCGTGAGAACCCGCCGCCGCCGAAGCCGAGGAACGTGAACCCACGCAGCTCCCAGGGCTCGTTATGGACAAAATGGATGTCCGGAAACTCAGGCAGGAGCTGCAGTATCTCCTGCTCGTCCTCGTGGTTGCCGTGGATGAGCACGACCGGCACGCCGAACGATTCCATCGCTGCGAGCATCGCCTTGGTCGAGCGGCCGAAGATTGTGAAGTCGCCGACACAGACCGCCGCATCGACCCGCTCGGCCTCGACAATACGCTTGAGCCGATTGAGCAATGGCGGCCGCTCGTGGATATCGGTGAATGCCAGGATACGCATACCGTAAGCACCACGCCAGCGTTTTTAAAAGTTCGTGCCGTGGAAGCACACCGTACCCTGATGCGCACTACTGCTTGCGACGGCGGAGGAGCTGGTCGTAGTTGATGGCGTAACGCCCCTCTTCCGGAGTGTATATCGTGTCCTTTCGGTGGAGAAGCGCCTCCACATCGACATCGTACTGGCCATCAACCTCGGAGCGAACCATGTCCAGGTCGATAATCACAGTATTGCCGTGCATGTCTCCGGAGACAACACGGTCACCGATCCGCTGGAGCGTTGAAGAGAGAACGCTTGCGTCGTCACTCCCCGGTCTCTCTATATCGGTAGCCAGAATCGTGTCACGCCGATAGAAGAAGGCCTTCGCGCCGCAGGCGCAACCCTCGAGTATCGCTGACGTGTCGTCAGGATAGACCTCCGAACATTTCACGCATTGATGCGGCATACTTCCTCCGGGTCACACTATCGCTTTCGCGGTGAGCGTGAAGAGCCCCTCATAGATCTTGTCGATGTTGTCGCCGTTCTTCGCGCTGATGCCGAGAATATCGCTCTCCGGGAACGCTGCCCGGATGCGGTCCACGTTCGATTTCTTCAGGTCAATCTTGTTCGCGACCACGAGCGTCGGGATCTTGCGCCCCGCGAGGTGCGTGAGCAGTGTCGCGTTCACCTGGTTGTAGGGCTCCTTCGTGCTGTCGAGCACGACGAGCACGCAGTCCATCTTCTCGAGCCAGTCGATGCTCTGCACGACGCCGTTCGTCGCCTCCTTCGCGCGCTGTTTCGCCTCCTCATCCGAGAGGCCCTCCTTGACGAAATCCCTATAGTCGATGCGCGTCGCGATGCCCGGCGTGTCTGCGAGCGAGAACGCTATCGTCTGCCCTTTCTCGTTCTTGATGATGATGCGCTCCTTGAGGCGGACCTCTCTTGTCTCGTGCGCGATGCGCGACGTGCTGCCCATCTCCTCGCCGAGCCAGTCGGCGCAGATGCGGTTCGCGAGCGTGGTCTTGCCGCTGTTCGGCGGGCCGTAGATGCCCAGTCGAAGATTGTTGCGACGGAAGAGCTTACGCCAGAGACGACGGAAAAATTCGATGATGCGATGCATGAGAGGTTGCCGGGCGTCCCGACGGTTTATATACCTTCCGGTGCTGTTTCCATCGCAAAGGAGAGAAAAAAGAGCAGAGGCGGACCGAGGGCGGCTAGTGCAGAGACAACAACGTTATGATCTGCAACAGATGGCGATGTCCTCTTGAGTACTGTTGGTAGTAGCGTTGTATACAATCGTCTTCGTGATAGTATACGTGTAACCGGACTGGAGCGTGCCGGACAAATTGCCGTCGATAGTGATGTTCACCGGAAGAAAGACGAGATACTCTTCGTCGGCGAAAACCTGCCGCACCGTGAACTCTGATCTGTCGCTGAGCGTCACAGTGTACTTCTCGCCATTCACTGTGGGGGGCAGTTCGAACTCGCGCATATACCCGCTGCGGACCTGCTGCGCGAGCGCCACCTCCTGCGAGAGCAGGTTCGCCACGCCTGAGAGCTCGTTGTAGTAGGACTGCTGCTGAACCGCGACGCTACGCTCCTGGATGACGAGGAAGAAAGCGGTGAAGACGAAGAGCATGAACCCTGTCAGGATGATGAATTCGATCGCTGTCTGCCCGCGACGCATACATCTCACGATCCCGCGCCGGTCACATCGGTGATAGAGACATTCTGCCCGTTCGAAACGAACTGGTAGCGCGTCAATCCGGAGTGAGGCGTCGACAGGTTCCCATCGGTAGAATCCAACTCGTTAAGGATCTTCACATCCGAGAAGAAGACCGCTTCGGACGGTCCGTACGGCGTGTCATACGTGAAGACAAGTTCCGACACCGCTCCGGGCGCTCCTCCGGTCCTGCTGATCGTGATTCCTGTCACAGCATCAGGCATGACGAGATCGATGGTCTGGCGCGCTCCGGCGCCGAGCGCATACGAGCCCTTCGCTGTCGAGAGCATCTTGAGCCCGATGTCGTTGAGCCGGGTGCTCGTCGTGCCTTCAATGCTCGATTTGCTATAGAAGAAGAAGAAGTAGACGCCCGGCAGGAGCAGGCCGAGGGCGACACCGATGATCACGAGATATTCAAGGCTAATCTGCGCCCGCAAAGCCAACGATCCGCGACGCGTCCGATCCATAGAGCCCACACTCTTTGCAGAGCACCCGGAGGAGTGCGTATAAAAACCTTTGTGAGGACCGGTGAGGAGAAGGTAATAAGAGAAAGTAAGAGGGCGAGGGTGAAAGCGAGAGCGGAGCGATGCTAAACACTTATAAATCGGTGGACGTACCTTGAGGAGAATGGTGCTCTCGCCCGCCACACGGACCCAGCTCATCAACGCAACGTTCCCCGAGATCCTCGGACAGGCGCGAGTCAAGGACGACCTGAAGTCCGCGCTTCTCGCCAACCGCAATCTCATCATCGTCGGACCGCCCGGCGTAGGGAAGACGACACTCGCCAAGGCGGTCGCGCACCTCATGCCGGAACGGACCGTGAACGACTGCGCGTTCCGGTGCGACCCGCTCTCACCGAGCTGTCCGCAATGCGCAACGCTGGGAGCGAAACAGAAGCGCATCACGCTCTCCGGCGAATCGGCGTTCGTCCGCATCCAAGGGAGCCCTGACCTCACTGCCGAGGACCTACTCGGCGACATCGACCCGATCAAGGCGCTCCAGTACGGCCCATTATCGCTGCAGGCGTTCACGCCAGGCAAGATATTCAGGGCGAACAAGGGCATCCTCTTCTTCGACGAGGTCAACCGCTGCAGCGAGAAGCTGCAGAACGCACTCCTGCAGGTGCTCGAGGAGAAGAAAGTCACGATCGGCAGCTATGACATCGACTTCACCGCCGAATTCCTCTTCATCGGCACGATGAACCCTGAGGACACAAGCACTGAGAAGTTCTCCGACGTCTTCCTCGATAGGTTCGACATCATCACTATGGGATATCCTGAGAACGCTGCCATCGAGCAGGACATCGTAACAATGCGGCGCCAGGATATCGAAGGCGTTCGCATCAGCGACCTCCTACAGCAGCAGGTGATAGCGTTCGTGCGCCAGCTGCGGGAGGACCGCAACCTCGACCGCAAGCCGAGTGTGCGCGCCAGCATCGGGATCGTCGACCGCAGCCTCGCGCTCGCGCTCGTGCGCGGCAAGAGAGCAGTCACCATCGACGAGATCGAGGCGGTCGTGCCCAGCGTGATCGCGCACCGCATCAGCCTCAAGCCGAGCATCCGGTACCTCGAACGGCCTGAGGAGTATCTCAAGAAGCAATTCTCTACCTTCGTCCGGGAGCACAACATGGACGGGGGTGATCCTTGACATGCAGGACGAAGAGCTCGGCCACGACGACGTGACGGTCGAGAAGGCGGAGCGCATCGAGCAGCTGGACGGCAAGCTCAGCTCCGATTTCGACGACGAGCGCCTGATGCACAGCGTGGTCGAGAACGACGAGCAGGCCGTCAAGGACGGCAAGCTCCTGTGCGAATCCGTCGACTACGCGGTGGGGTCGTTCACGCCCGACCTCATGTTCAAGGAGATTGTCGAGAACTACCGCAACGCGCAGCGGCTGTTCGGCCCCACCATCATCCGTGAGCTCACCGGATACGGGAGCGAGTACGTTGAGCGCAATCTCAAGATGTCTGAGTTCCGCGAGGAGATCAAGCGCAACATCGAGAAGAACATCGACCGGCTCAAGCGCGAGCGGCTCCTCGGCAAGGACGGGACGGTGACCGACGAGGGGTTGCGTCTCGCCACGCTCGTGCTCTACACCGAGGAGCTCGACCATATCGAGACGCACGGCATGGGCCGCAAGGACGTCAAGGAGCGCTCGCACTACGGCGAGCGGACGGACGCCGTGCTGTACGCCCGGCAGCGCTACAAGGACCTCGACTTGCGCGCGAGCGTGATGCGCGCCATCCGCCGCGGCCACGCGACGATCGACAAGGGCGACCTGCGCGCCGTCGGCCGCAGGCAGCACGGCAGGATCAGCGTGATATACGCGTTAGACGCAAGCGGTAGCATGCGTGGGCAGAAAATCACGACCGCGAAGAAGGCGGGCATCGCGCTCGCGTACCGTGGCATCCAGGACAAGAACGACGTGGGCGTCCTCGTCTTCACGAGCAAGATTGAGCTCGCCATCCCGCCCACGCAGGAGTTCATGCTCCTGCTCTCCGAGCTCGCGAAGCTGCGCGCCGGGCAGGAGACGGACATCGCGCTCGCGATCGAGAGCAGCGTGGGGCAGTTCGAGCGCGGCGCGCACACAAAGCATCTCATCATCATCACCGACGCCATACCGACGCGCGGCAAGGATCCGGCGAGGACCACGCTCGAGGCGGCGAGCGTCGCCCGCAACGCCGGGGTCACCATCAGCATCGTCGGCATCAACCTCGAACGCGAGGGCGAGCAGCTCGCGCGGCGCATCGTCGAGATCGGCGGCGGCAAGCTCTACCGCGTCGCCGCGCTCGACCAGGTCGACGCGCTCGTGCTCGAGGACTACGAGAGCCTCAAGACGCAATGATATGGAAGGACTCGCGGGGAATGCAAAAGATTTTAAGGGAACCGAGGCTTGCGCCAGCCATGCAGCTCGTCGACGTCCACGCGCACCTTGACGACCCGAAGTTCTCGCCTGACCTCGACCTCGTTCTCGCGCGCGCGAAGGCCAATGGCGTCGTCGCCATCATCCTGCAGGGCGTCTCGCATGAGAAGAACACGGAGTTGCTCCGGCTCGCGAAGCGCGACCCCATCCTCAAGGTTGCGATGGGCATCTATCCGCTCAACGCCTCTAACGTCAAGGTACACGCGTCGCCTGACGCCGATGCGGACCACGACCGGCAAAGCGACCATGACGTCGATGACACGTTGCGCGCCATAGGACGACATGGTGATGATATCATCGCCATCGGCGAGGTCGGCATGGACCTGCAGCACAGCGACGACGAGGAGCGCCAGACCGAGAACTTCCGCAAGATCGTCCGGCTGGCGAAGAGGCTGCGCAAGCCGCTCATCATCCATTCGCGCAAGGCGGAGAGGCGGGTGCTCGATATCCTCGAGGAGGAGCAGTACTTCCGCGCCGTGATGCACTGCTTCTCCGGCAGCCACGCCCTGCTCAAGCGCGGGCTCGCGCTCGGCCTGATGTTCAGCATCCCAACCGCTGTTGTACGCAACAAGCAGTTCCAGGAGAACGCCGCGCTCATCCCAGTCGGACAGCTCCTGACGGAGACCGACGCGCCGTACATGGGGCCATATAGGAATGTGCGCAACGAGCCGGCGAACATCCGCGAGGCCGTGCTCAAGCTCGCGGAGATCAAGCGCATGGACCCCACGGAGCTCGCCAACATCATCTACTTCAACTACCAGAAGATGTTCCTCTAACCATCATCGAGCATCATCCATGATGATGACTTCGAGGCACCGCGCCGAAAGGATATGATGGGTGCCAACAAGCAGCGTGTTCATCGCCCTCCTGAACCGGTCGAAGCGCTCATGGCCGGATGTCGGAGTGGAGAGTTCTGTGAGGAACAGGCCGCCGTCGTAGTACCCATACAGAAGGCCATTCGTTCGAAGCGCCCAATCTATCTGGCGCTCCGCCTCAGCACACGCGGCGTCTCTGTCGAGACCTCTCTCCTTGCGCAACCTCCTCGCCACGAGGTCCGTATACTCGGAGAGCATACCCTCTCCTCCGGAGCGCAACGGGCTTCGGAGCGATTGCGGTCGGTACAGCCTTGCAACCGGGCCATAACCCTGCGGGGTGCTGGAATGTAAGTCCATGGATTCGGGAGCGCAACGCGCTTTTTTAATGTAACGTTCGCAATGTTTAAATAATACGCTCGACGGGAAAACCCCATGGTCCAGGTCTCGTTCGACACGAACAACGATTCGCTCGAGGAGCTGGAGCACGCGAAGGCGCTCCTCGAGAGAGCGATACAGAAGCGCGGGAGCGGCACGAGCACGAAGGAGGCGACGGCAGCGGCCCCGCCGTCTTCAGAGGAGACCGCTATCGACACGCCGTTCCTCAAGATCACTGTCAAGAGCGAAGAGAGAGCGGAAGAGACAGGGGCGGAGAAAGAGGAGGCGCCGACGCTGAACGAGCTGCTCTCCGAGGAGTCCATCACCGAGGATGAGCTCCACAAGATGTTCAAGGAGTCCTCCAAGTTCGACGAGAGCGAACCGGCGAAGGAGACCGTCCAAGAGAAGAAGAGGCCGAAAGAGAAGGCGCCGGAGGAGGACGGGAAGGCCTACATCGAGATCATCGAGTATTCTGAGGACGAAAAGAAGAACTAGGCCGAGAGATAGGAGAGGATCTGCTGGAGCTCGACCTCATTCGCGAGGCCCGAGTCGCGCAGGCTCTCGACGATGTCATACGGGGTCGCGTCGGGGGCCATCCTCACCACCTCGGGCGCAGCGTCTGGCGGGTGAGCTGCAGGATGCGCTCCTGGAGGAGCGTCTCGATGATGCGGACATCGGCGGCGGTGGGGGTCATGGCGTTCATCTGTGCACCTCTTGTCGACGGGGGACATCGTCGAGCGTAGAGCATCCCGGTGTCGCCACGCTTAAATAGGCCGCGAGGCGATGTCCAGTGGGCGTTCCGCGTTAGGCGCCAAGACGCCCTTTCGACGATACATTTTTAAATGCGAAGCACCAGGGGAGGTGTTCGGCGTAAAGCAAAGGGTGGTCATGATGGCAAAGAAGAAGAGAGTCGTGAAGAAGGGACGCAAGGCGAGCAAGTTCGCGCGCGCAGGCAGGCTTCCGAAGCGTGTCAAGAACCGCTTCCAGAAGTTCTACTACCTGCACAGGCCGGGCATCAACAGGTTCCGGCGTGGCACGTACGAACAGAAGAAGAGGAAAGGCATCTGCGTGAAGTGCAAGAAGAAATCGCTGTCGAGCAGCATCTTCTGCTCCTACCACCTGCGCAAGAGCAGGATCTACAACCGCAGATAGGAGCGTCTCCTCTTTTTTGTTTTTACCCTCTTACAATAGTTCTCTAGATAGCTAACAATACACCCAGTTAGAAATTAGCAGTAATAGCGCTGCCTTGGCGTATCGTCGGCATCAGCCGATAAATGCTTCGTAAGATAACCTGAGATACAGAAAATCGACCGATTCATGCAGGTCGATTTTCGTCAATGCCGCGAGGGACGAGCAGTGTGAACGCCGCAGCAAAGCCGGAAAGAAGAGGCGAACGCCGCAGCAGGGAATTCAGTACTCATCAATCCTTTTATTCACAATCGTCGTGTTCCCGGCTGCGCCGCCGGAGATCTTCTCCACAGAGATAAACCTGTTCTGCTCGAGACGCGCAATCTTGCGCTGGAAGGTCTTGTAGCTCGCCAGGCCGCCGGCCTTCTGGTAGAGCGCGAAGAGCTCGCCGATCCTCTTGCCGGGTTGCTTCCCCACCAGGTCCAGTATCCGCTGCGTGTCGTCCTCGAGGTCCTCCTTGTTCTTGGTGAAGAACTCATCCATGCGGGCGAGCGCCGCCTCGACATGGGTCAGCGTCACCCGCTTGCTCGCCTTCGACTCGGCCTCCACAGCGGCGTTCTTCATCAGGAAGAGCCCGGCGCGCACATCCTTGACCTCTCCCGCCTTCCCGGCAACAGCGTCGAAGGCGTCATCCGCCCAGACGCTGGGCACGAACGCGAAAGCGGCGCGCTGCTTGAGTATCTCACGAATCTCACCGGGCGCGTACTGCTGAAACTCGAGCAGCTCCGGCTGGAGCCGGCTGCGGATGCGCTCGTCGAGCTCCATCAGCCAGCTCTTGTAGTTCGTGATGAGGACCACGGTCTTCTTGTAGATGTCCTCAAGCAGGTTGTAGAGGAAGTCGAAATCCTCGACCTTGTCCACCTCGTCGAAGGCGAAGACCGCCGCCCTCTTGTTGCAGATGGACGCTATCACCTTCATCAGCTCGGTCGTGTTCTTGTTCTGGGTGAACTTGTAGCCGAGCTGGTCGCAGATCTCGACGAGGATCTTGAACGTGGTGTTGTGCCGCCAGCAGTTGATGTAGACCACGTGCACCTCGTCCGTGGACTCCTCGAGGTCGCGCAGCACCGCCCGCGTCGCCGCGGTCTTGCCGATGCCGGGCATGCCGTGGATCAGGATGTTGCGGCCGCCGCGGCTCTGGAAGAGCGGCTTGATGCAGTCCGCGAGGTAGCGCTGCTCCTTTTCGCGGAACGGCAGAATCTTCGGGAGGAACTCGTAGTCGAGCGCCTCCTCCATACGGATGAGGGATTGGCCGGACTGCAGGACATCATCGAACAGGCCCATGGGAATCACAGTGTTATCAGGAACGCCACCTTAGCGTGCTATCCGAGGCCCGAGCGCCGGTCAGGGACTGGCAAGGCGAGTGGCCCCGAGACAGCCCACGGAACGGAGTGAGCCAGATGCGCTGTGGCGCTCCTCAGCATAGGTCTTCATATTATATATCTATTGGGGTCATGCGTGTCCAGTGGCCACGACGTCAGTACAGTTCGTCAATGCATCTCCCAATAGCGCTGCTGCCCTAGGATGAGCGCCGCGACGAAGAGTGCGGTCAGGAAGAGAGCGCTGCTCTCGGTACAGAAGAACCCAAAATCCACCCACACTTGGACCCCGCTCATGCGCAGGCAGAACCCGATGCCGAAGAGTAGGAGTGCGACGAGTACCGGTAGATAGAACAGCCACTTTTTTGTGAAGCGATGGAGCCAGAGCACCAGCAACGCGCAGAGCAGGATCTGCGTCATGAGAATGACTAGGTATGTCCAGAGCATTGCTATCACCAAAGCGTGAAAACATAGTTTTTATTATATATTATTCATTATATTCTTCACATAATATAGTTTGTAGAGCTCATTTATATCCTTTGCGGAAACATTAACGCCCGCAACCTATATTAAGCAAGGAGAGGAGCCCACCAATATGAAGTTCGGCACACTCTGCGAGACCTACGCACGCATCGCCAAGACGAGCAAGCGTCTCGAGAAGACCGCCATCATCGCGGAACTCCTCAAGGAGACGGACGAGGCGGCGATGCCGGACGTGATGATGCTCCTCAAAGGCAGGGTCTATCCAGAATGGGACAAGACCCATATCGGCATCAACACCAAACTCGCCACCAAGGCGATTAGCCTCGCCACCGGAGAGTCCGAGGAGAGAGTCGTCAAGGCGTTCAAGAGAGAGGGAGACCTCGGCGCGGTCGCGGCGACCCTGCTCACGAAGAAGAAACAGCACACCCTGCTCGCCAAGGATGACCTGACGGTCCACGACGTGGTCCGAGCAGTCCGGAAACTCTCCGGCATCGAAGGGCAGGGAAGCGTGAACCTCAAGCTCAAGACCATCGCCAACCTCATGACCAGCGCCACGCCGACAGAGGCGCACTATCTCGTCCGCATCCTGCTCGAGGACCTGCGCGTCGGCATCGCCGACGGTGCGATACGAGACGCTATCATCCTATGGGCCGCGACACTGCACGAGAACACGAAAGAGGGTGAGCTCCCCGATGAGACCAAGAGAGTATGGACCAAAGCGATCCAGGACGCCATCGACAAGAGCAACGACATCGCCAAAGTGGCGGTGACCGCCAAGCACAAAGGGCTCAAGGGTCTCGATGCGGTCGACCTGGTCGTCGGCGTCCCCATCAAGGTGATGCTCGCCCAGAAGGAGAACGAGATACCCGCGGCGTTCGAGCGCGTCGGCAGGCCGGCGGCCCTCGAGTACAAGTACGACGGCTTCCGCATGCAGATCCACCGCGATGCCAAAGGCAACGTCACGCTCTTCACCCGACGTCTCGAGAACGTCACAGCCCAATTCCCCGATGTGGAGGAGCGCTTCGAAAGCGCGGTCAAGAAGAGCTGTATCCTGGATGCCGAGGCGGTCGGTTTCGACCCGAAGACCGGCAAGTACACCCCGTTCCAGGCCATCGGCCAGCGCATCCGACGCAAGTATGACATCGATGCGCTGGTCAAGGAACTGCCGGTCGAGCTCAATGTCTTCGACATCCTCTCCTATGATGATAAACAGGTCTATCTCAAGCCGTTCTCTGAGCGCCGGGCATTGCTCGAGAGGATCATACCGCACAAGGCCCGGCAGATCAAGACCAGCGAGATACTGGTGACCGGTGACGACAAGGCGGCCGCGGCGTTCTACAAGCGGAGCCTGGACGCGGGTAACGAAGGTATCATGTTCAAGGCGCTCGACGCGCCGTACAAGCCCGGCAGCCGTGTCGGGTTTATGGTCAAGATGAAGCCGGTGCTCGACACCCTCGATGTCGTCATTGTCGGCGCCGAGTGGGGCGAGGGGAAGCGCTCTGGTTGGCTCACAAGCTTCGTCATCGCCTGCTTGGATGATGACGGTAACTATGTGGAGCTCGGTCGCGTCGGGACAGGGCTGAAAGAGCTTGAGCAGGAGGGTGGGACCACATTCGAGCAACTGACCAAACTGCTCAAGGAGGATATCATCTCTGAGAAGGGAAAAGAGGTGAAGCTGCGGCCAAACATCGTGATTGAGATCAAGTTCGAGGAGATCCAGAAGAGCCCCTCGTACTCTAGCGGCTTCGCCCTGCGCTTCCCACGCTTCGTCCAGCTACGCGATGACCGACGGCCGGACGAGATTAGCACGCTTGCTGATGTGATGGACGCCTACGAAGCGCAACGAGGACAAAAGAAGTAATGAATTCTTTCCACAACAGAATAATTTTCTATATGAAAATAATAATAATAACTATATAGATATTTATTTATTTTGCGGAACACCTACACCAAGACAAAAATAAACAACAATATAGAAAATAAATTGATTGTTGCGTCACTACCCAAAACCAAGACGTCGCCACCCCAATAGGACAACCCCTTGTTTTCTCATGGAACTCTCGACGGGAGATCGCGATATAGGAGAGAAAAACACCATATTCACCATAAGAAAATAATTCGAGAAATAACTTTTTCAAAAATGGAACACTGTTCCAAAAACGATAATTATATATATGAAGGTCTATAAGATGCATTCATGGATCAAGTGAAGCTCCTCGAGGAGTTGATGGACCGTAAGGAGCTCGCAGTGCTCCGGCTCTTCTCCCAGAACCCTGACAAGCCTTATTACTTGCGCGAAGTTGCAAAGGCAACAAGGGTCCCGGTCGCGACGGTCTTCCGCATCATACATAAACTTGTGGCGCTGGGAGTGCTGCTAGAGATCAAGATCAAGAAGTTCAAGATCTATCAGTACGGCACTGGCAAAGAGGCGAAGTTCGTGGAGCAGCTCATCGAGATCCGCCGCGGCGCTGTCGAAGAGTTCGTGGAGAGCTGCAGAATCATCGACGACATACAGCAGGTCATTCTGCACGGCAAACGCCTCAAGGACAGGGCGAACATCCTCATCATCGGACAAAACATTCCCAAGGAACCTCTAGGCCAGGCCGTTGCCAAGATAAAGGAGGAGACCGGATTCACCATCCTCTATCTCATCCTTGAACCGCCCCAGTACGAACAGATGGCGCAGATGGGACTCTACGCAGACGACCGCCAAGTGCTCTTCCAACGCACGCCGCAATAGGTCATTCTTCGACATATTTTCTACAGTAATTCTGTCAGGAATCTATTTTCGCAATACTATTTTTGAATACAATAGTATTTATATATTGGTGAATTCAAGCACCAAACTAAAAGATTTGAGCATCGCCAAATGGCGTGCCGAATCACGCGGGACGGGAAAAGCATCTTCTTGACAGCGGGTTACGCTGCCAGCCAGATAGCGCTCTAGCGGATAACGGTAACAACAGGGGACGGGGTAGGAACATGGACATCGGTGACACAGCGACGACGAACAACGAAGACATCCTTGTTGGGCACGCCAACATCAAGGTGATAGGCTGCGGCGGTGGCGGCAGCAACATGGCCAACTGGCTCTACAAGAAGGGAGTCCGGGGCGCAGAAGTAATCGCGTTCAACACAGACAAGCAACACCTCGATATGATGGAGGCGGACCACAAATTTCTTATTGGTAAGGACACGACTCGCGGCCTCGGCGCCGGCGGCTACCCTGAGAAGGGACGCGAGGCGGCGCAGGAGAGCAAGCTCGAGATCCAGAGCGCCCTCAAGGGCGCGGATATGGTCTTCGTGTGCGCCGGCATGGGCGGCGGCACCGGCACAGGCAGTGCGCCGTTCGTGGCGCAGATGGCCAAGGAGAGCGGCGCCATCGTCATCGGCACAGTCACGATGCCGTTCAAGATAGAGCGCGCACGCATCGACCGGGCCGAGTTCGGGCTCCAAGCGCTGCGCAGCCACAGCGACACGGTCATCGTGATCGACAACAACCGCCTGGTCCAGATCGCGGGCAATCTCCCGGTCAACCAGGCGTTCGCGGTGGCGAACGAGCTCATCGCGACCATGATCAAGGGCATCGTCGAGATCATCAGCGTCCCCAGCCTGGTCAACCTCGACTTCGCCGATATCAAGGCGATCATGAGCGACGGCGGCGTCGCGGCGATCGGCGTCGGCGCATCCGACACATCGAACCGCGTCGAAGAGGCGGTCAAGGGCGCGCTCGCCAACCCCCTCCTCGACATCGAGTACAACGGCGCCACTGGCGCTATCATCCATGTCTCCGGCGGCGACGACATGACCCTGGACGAGGTAGCCCGGGTCGGCGAGCTCGTGACCGAGGCGATGGACCAGGACGCGAACGTCATATGGGGCGCACGCGTCGTGGATGGCATGAAAGGCAGGCTCACAGTGATGACGATCGTCACGGGCGTGAAGAGCCCGTGGATCCTCGGCAAGCAGCAGACCGCGCGAAGAATCGCCGAACAGCAACAACTGCACGAGGAGCTCGGCATCGAACTAGTGTATTAAGGTCAACGGTGGTGACAAAGGGGCCGATAGTGACGACAGGTAACACACCAAGATGGACTGTTTGGTAACACGGTGGATTGGTGACTACAGGGAACCGGCCCTTTTTTCCTTCTCTTTCCTGCTTTGACGGAGGGTACAAAGCCAGAAGCGAGAGATAGCAATCACGCTCCTTCAATGGAGACCTTCTGGCCGTCCGCGTCTTTTCGACGTATCACCCCCCCAACACTCACATCAAAAAACGTGGACGGCAACACCGTTCGCCCGAGGTGGTTGGTAAAATCGGGCGATTTCCTTCTTTTCATCCTTCTTTTCATTTCTTCTAACACTCGAGTAACGCGGCCAACATGGACTCATAACCCACGGAAGGTTTAAAAATCGCGGGCTGATTCTCCCGACGTATGGTTGCAAAGGTTGCTTCGAAGAAGCCGGCGAGCGAAGATAGCGAACGGTCCGGAAGCAAAGCGACCAGGGCGAAAGCGACGAAAGAGATTGCTGCGCCGGAGCACAAGGAGAGTTCTGCCGAGCCGAAGAGACACGCGCCAAAGAGGGCGCATGAGCCGTCCGAGCATGCGAAGGCGCCTGCGAAAGAGACGAAGCACAAGAGAGAGAGCCCGGTGGAGAGCCCTGTGAACGAGCCGGTCCAGCCAGAGGTGAACATCGGCCTGGTTGGCCATGTGGACCACGGCAAGACCACGCTGACCGAGCGCTTGAGCGGCAAGTGGACCGACACGCACTCCGAAGAGATCAAGCGCGGCATCACCATCCGCCTCGGCTACGCCGACTTCACCATCCGCAAGCGGGCGGACGGCATGCTCACGACCAAAGAGGTCGACCCTGACACCAACAAGCGCACCACGCCGCTGCGGAAACTCTCGCTCGTCGACGCTCCGGGACACGAATCACTCATGGCGACCATGCTCGCTGGCGCGACCATCGTTGACGGAGCGCTGCTCCTGGTCGCGGCGAACGAGTTGTGCCCGCAACCGCAGACCCGCGAGCACCTCATGGCGCTCGAGATGTGCGGCATCGACAAGCTCATCGTGGTCCAGAACAAGATTGACCTGGTGAGCAAGGAGCGCGCGCTGCGCAACCACCAGCAGATCAAGGAGTTCCTCAAAGGGACCAAGTACGAGAACGCCCCGGTCATCCCTGTGAGCGCGCAACGCGGCGTGAACATCGACCTCCTGCTCGAGGCGATACAGGAGTTCATCCCCACGCCGCGCCGCGACGAGAGCGTCGAGCCGGTCATGTATGTCGCACGCAGTTTCGACATCAACAAGCCCGGCAGCGTGCCAGAGAGTATCCGGGGCGGCGTGCTGGGGGGCGCGCTCAAGCAGGGACGCCTCAAAGTAGGAGATACTATCGAATTGCGCCCTGGCCGCGTCTATGAGGAGGCGAACCAGATCCGGCACCAGCCCATCCTCACTGTCATCGCCTCCGCCATCACCGGCGGTGTCGCTGTGGAATCCATCGGACCCGGCGGCTCCATCGGCATCATGACCGACCTCGACCCTGCCGTGGTCAAAGCGGACTCTCTCACCGGCAATCTCGTCGGCCTGCCGGGCAAGCTGCCGCCGGTCTGGAACAACCTCCTGCTGGAGACCACGCTGATGGAGCGCGTGGTGGGGAGCGCTGAGGAGCTGAAGGTCAACCCCATCGTCCCGAACGAGCTGCTTATGCTCAACGTCAACTCCGCCGCCACTGTCGGTGTTGTGCGACAGATTGCGAAGAACAGGATCTCTTGCGTCCTGAAGAAGCCCGTCTGCGCCGCGCTTGGCTCCCGGGTGACTATCTCCCGCCGCGTCGGCACGCGGTTCCGTCTCATCGGGTACGGCATCATCCGCGAGAAGTGAGTTTTCTCCTTGTGATTAGCGTTGGTAGAGTTAGGACACTACATATTATTTTCCATATTGCATTAATATTATTTTCTATATTGTTAATAAATTGGTTCCTTTCGCCGGATATTTTGTTTCCATCAAGATTCATAAATGTCCAGGACTCCTAATCCACCATGGCAATACAGAACGATTGGAAGATCAACTCGTCCGGCGACCTCGTCGAGGACGACGAAGAGGAGTGACGCGACAATCACACCGCTTCCAGCTAGCAATTGCCATCTCATCCGCTCCTACACCCTGGCTGCCAAACAAGGGCGCGGGAGATTCGCCTCCTATTTTTTTCATTTCGATTGATTTCTTACAACTTCACATTGCTCCTAACAGCACATATCTGCCGCCTTAGTCACTTCGTTCCTAAGCCGCTCGCTTGCGCTCGCCGGCTTGGCCGGGAAGAAGGTTCGTGCAACGCGACCTAATCAATTCTCGGAAGAAGACTGCTTGCGGTGTCACACTCCCGCCGCAGCGCAGGAGAGTATATCACTCGACCCGTCGCCCGATGAACACCTCGCCGTCCGGATTCAGTTTCGAGAGGAGGAACCGGTTCGGCTCTTTGAGCGACGCGTTCATGTGCTCCCCTTGCGTGTAGCGCAGGTACGCTGGAAGGACGAAAATGGCGTCTCTCCTCGCCGCGCGCTCCAGCCAGTTGTAGAGGAATCTCGATTGCGTCGGCCAGGACCAGCAGTAGACGATATCGGCGTCCGCGAGCGTGATGGGGATGTCACTCCAGGCGATCGTGTCCTCCCAAGGCATGGAGGCGGGGTGCTCGTTGTGCGCGTCGCGGAAACGCAACACCGCCTCCTTCTCGCTTCGCGGGTAGAAATTGCCCTGCGCGATGACAGCCTTCACCTCTGGATTGATGAGCCCTTCGCGCAACGCTTCGGCAAGGTTCCGCTCCGCCTCCTCCACAAGGCCGGGGTGAATCTCGATGCCGTACGAGTCGTAGCCGGCGACCGCGGCGAGCAGGAGCCAGCCGCCGCTCCCGCACCCCAAGTCGATGCTGGTGCCTGGCGGCGGTCGTATCTTGACGAGCTCCTCCACCGCAACCGCGAGAACCTCGGGCCGAAACGAGAGGAAACCGGTCTCTTCGGCCGCGCGTTCCCCCTCCAGGTACGTGTTAGATTTCTGCAGTATCGCGACGATGCGCTGGAGGCGGGTGTGGAGTGAGAGCATGCGGAATCACAAAAGAATGCGAAAAATAAGAGGAAAATAAGAGGAGTATGAAAGGAAGTATCTACTTCTTCTCCATGTAGTTGCAGTGGCCGCAGGTGTAGCGGTCCTTGTGGTTCGCCATGAAGATGCCGGGGCCGCACTTCGGGCAGAAGCGGCTCGTGCGCTCGAGCGTGTCGCCCGAGACCTTGTAGAGCCGGATGCGGCTGCGCGCCGCGCCGGGCGCCTTCTTCGCCTTGCCGCCCTTCTGTGCCTTGCCTGCTGGTTTCGCTGGTGCTGCCATGAGTATCACCCCTCCTACTTCTTGGCCTTCTTCTGCTTCTCTGGCACGGCGAGGCCATGGCGCTTCTTGACGTGGTACGGCTCGAGCTGCTCGAGGGTCGTCGCGTCAGCGTAGACGCTCGCCTCGACCAGGACCGCCTGCCTGCCGAACGCGGTCGTGATCGTCCGGATGACGACGTTCTCCGCCGGCGCGTTCACCGTGCCTGCGACGCTGCCGCGCAGCGTGTTGCGCTGCGGGGTCGCGCCCTCGTAGGCGACGCGGATGGTGTAGTCGGTCCGCTTCAGGAGCGGTCTCTCCTCTTTGTGCTGGATCGTGACTTCCATCGTGTTTTCACCTTTTTCGCTTAACGCGCCACAGGGGATCCGACTCACTCCGTTCCGTGAGTTGTCTCGGCCCTTGCATGGTTCGCTGCGCGAACGCTCGGGCCTCGGGTCTGACCCAAGGTGGCGCTTATGATTATCATTGCATACGTTGCGTATAACTATTATTGCGTATAACTATCGCACCTTGATGGCGTACTCGCCGTCGTGCTCGATGCCCATCTGCTTGGCGATGAAGCTCTCCTTGGCGTTGACGAAGTGGATGCGCCCCTGCCACTGCAGGCTGAAGGCATCCTTCTTGCACAGCGGACAGACGTCGCCGTCCACGAAAATCTTGCAGTTCCGGCATACCTTCCTCTTCATGCGCCATCCTCCTTTTTCTTCTTCTTGACCGCCTTGGACTCTCCCGACAGGTCGGGCTCGATCCACTCCTCCTTGCCCAGCCCTTCCGAGCGCATCGTCAGGCCGAACTTGGGGTTCTGCGGGTCCTTGTAGCTGATCGCGATAATCTTCGCCACGCACTTGTCGCCCACGTGGAGCGTGCGGTTCGTCTCCTTGCCCATGAGCACCTTCTCCTTGCTGTAGGAGACGAAGTCGTTCATGGTCTGGCTGATGTGGACCATGCCATCGATCGGGCCCATGGTGATGAAGGCGCCGAAGTCGGCGATGTCTTTGATCTTACCGGGCAGGACCTCCTGGTTCTCGGGTTCGAAGACGAGGAGCTCGAAGACCGACTCGTAGTACGCCGCCCCGTCGCCGGGGATGATGATGCCCTCGCCGACCTCGCGCACGCCGATGACGTCGATAACGATGCCGAGCTCCTTGCTGATGAAGCCGGTGAACTTCGCGCGCGCCTCCGCGGCGACGGCGTCCTGCAGTTCCTTATCGAACATGCTAGGGCTGACTCGGACATGGTCTTTGACGACGACTTTGTAAAACATGGTTTCACCCGCCCCGATGGGCTTGCTAGGCTAGGCGTCTCACGTCGAGATCGCCAGGGTCTTCTGCTGCCGCAGGTAGATGACGCGGACGCCCTTCTCGAGAAGACGGCGCTTGAGGCCGGCATCGTTCGTGGCCACGAGCGTGTCGTCTTCGGCAATCCGGACGATTGCGTCATCAACGTGCTCCTTCCTGGAACCGGGAACGCTTTTTAAAGCTTTGCACATGCTGCCCGACGCTGCAGCGAAGTCGCGCCTGCGCTGGTGCTCGACGAGGAGCAGGCCGAGCTTGGCCGCCTGCGCGTCCGCGCCGGTGCCGGTCGCGAGGCGCTTGAGCTCCGCGAGCGACGCCTCGAGCAGGACGATCTCGTACGGTTCTTCGAGGAGCCGGTCCAGCGCGGAGAAGATATCAACCTTGTGCTGGCCGGGGACCAAGAGCATGTTCGTGTCGATGATGACGCGCTTCATAGCAAGAGGAGAGTCAGTGGTCTGTTTAAAAGCTTGGCGTACGATTTATGAACGGAGAGAAACTTCCAAGGCGATATCTAGAATATCCCGGAGGAAACACAATGTCTCTTGCGCGCATCGGGGATCTCGCACAGAAGGTGGCGCCTGACGTCGCCGCGATTACCGGCAAATCGTTCGCTCAACGAACGCTACGCTTTGTGGAGGATGACGGCGATATCGCGAATGACACTACTGTGTCGTTCGCCCGCGATTTGCAGAAACAAGAACGCACTGCCTATGGTGCGTTGGACCATGTCATCGCGAGCATGCCACACCGGTCGCTCAAGCGCCTAGCTGATAAGGTAGCAATACGGCTCTCAAGGAGCACTATACTCATGAAGATGAATGGCAATGAGGGCGTCACTGTCAATCCTACAGTGTACACTTGGCCGGATCAGACGCTCGAGTATCTCCTGGCGCACGAACTCACCCATGTCAGCGACCACATCCACTATAACATGTTCGAGCGACGTTTCGGTCTCCTACAGGAGGTGTTGGTCCTTTCATTGCGTGAGCTCGCCTTGCGCCATACCAACGGCATCTGGTCAGGGTACCTACACCCGAGCAGCGGCATCGTCGATCTTGAGAAGAGGCAAAAAGACAATATGGCAGAGCTGGAAAATCTCATGACGATTGCGGAGAGCCACGCGGAGTATGTGGGCGATAGGTTCCTCGAACGCCGGGGACTGGCGCCACAGGCGTACATGAGCGGGCCGTTCGCGCTCTACATGCTCAAAACGCTCCCCATCGGTCTCGCTATGAAACTCTTCCCCGAAGCGAGGAAGAAGATATCACAATACAAGGATGCCCATTCTCTCATCACAGAAGCGTACAAGAACGGCATCCAAATGGAGAGAATATACGCTGATATCCCGATAGGACAGGATTTCAGCGATCCGACGCAGTATCTTGCCAGGCAAAGCGAAAGCAAACCCTGACTGCCGCGGAGCATTTGACTCACTCCGTTCCGTGGTCTTACGTCGCGAGCCCTGCATGAATCGGGCTCGCTCCTGGTTTGCTCCAAGGCGGCGTTCGTATTTACTCATATTGATTCTAGAAATATTGCGCAGAACACAGCATAATGAAGAATGACGTTGCGCTTAACTGCAAGGCTGAAAAGAAAAATCTACTCCCGTACCTTGACGCGCCACTGCCACTTCTTGCCGCTGGGCAGCGTGTAGAGCTCGTACTTCTTCGTGTCGAGGCCCTTCTCCTCCCCCCAGGCCTGCGCCTTCGCCTTGTCGGTGAAGGACTTCGCGCCTTTCTTGGCAACGACGTTCGTGAAGAAGTAGCGGTGCTTGCGGTGCAAGCTCGTGATGCCCTTGAGGCGCTTCTGGCGCGTGTGGATCTTTGCCATGTTGCCGGAGAACCGCAGGTTCTTTAAAAAGGTTGCTGTCGTGCCCCTGGGCATTCTCGCCGGGGAGCGGCCTCAGCTGACGCGGATGATGCCGTGCGAGAACGCATAGCCGATGGCGAAGCTGACGAGCGCCGCGGCGCCGCCGATGAGCGCCATCTCGATGCCGCGCGCCTTCCAGTCCCCGATGGTCAGCTTCGCTGACGCGGCGCCGGCGAGGAAGAGTATGGTCACGCTCATCGCGACCGAGGTATATACCGCGCTCATGCCCACCATGAAGATGAACGGCAGCAATGGGATGGTGGAGCCGATGATGGCTGAGGTGCCGACCATCATCGCCGAGCGCAGCGGCCTGCTATCCTCCTGCGGCGGGAGATGGAGGTGCTCCTCGATGAGCGTCTCGAGCCACACCTCGCGGTCCTTGGTCAGCTCTGTCACGACTCGGTGCGCGTCCGGGCGCGCGAGTCCCTTGCGCTCGTAGATGTCGATGAGGATCTCGCGCTGGAGCACCGGGTTCTCCCCGATCGCCTTCACGAGCCGCTCGCGCTCGCTGTCGTAGTAGAGCTTGCTCGCCTTGACGCTCGTGTACGCGACCGCCGCCATGCTGATGCTCTCGGCGAGCAGCGCCGCGAGGCCGGCGACGAGAATGATGCGCTTGTCCGACGTCACGATGGCGACGCCGAGGATGGAACCGAGCACGTTCACGACGCCGTCCTGGCCGCCGAGGATCCAGTCGTGCAGGTCCTCGGCGAGAGAGTGCGGCCGCTGCGTGATCTGCTGCGCGCCCACAAACAGCGATGCGGGCGGAATGGGAAAATCATCCTGGAGCAACGGCGGCTCCGCGACGTTGGACGGAGTGCCGGGCAGCGGCACGCGCGACCCCTGCTCGAGCTCGCGCTGCACGCGTCGCTCGCGCCTACGCGCATCGATGTGGCGGTGGAAGGTCGGGCGTTTGCGCAACCGATGTATCGGATGACGATGGAGTAGAGCACGGCGTGCCCTATGATGATTGTTCAGCATGGGTATCAGGTCTTTCTCACGTCAGATGGTATAAAAAAGAACGTTACTCCTTTGGAGAAACAATCCGCGCATCGTCGAGGCGGCTGAAGAGCCACGCGCCGCCGCGCAGCAGCATCTCGAGCACGACGATGAAGAAGAGGTACTTGAGCACCCCGGGGATGAGCCGCACGAACTCCACAAACCGGTCACCCGTCATGCCGGCGAGCTTATTGGGCGTCGCCAGGAGGACCGCGAGCAACGAGAGGGGCACGAGCTTCGCGAGGTCCTCGGCCAGCGCCTCGTGCACGTACGCGCTCACGCGTATCGTGTTCACGATGACGATAGCGATGAAGAGCACGTTGCTCTGCGCCTCCAAGGTCGCCGGCCTCATCAGGAGGAACAGCGAGAGCGCGAAGATGAGGAAGCCGCAGAATGTGAGGGCGGGAAAGAGGAGGAAGTATTTCATGGCGTAGACCGCGTAGTCCCAGAAGCCCGGGGCGGGGTGTCTTGGCGAACGGAAGAGATGGAAGATGTTGCGCGTCGAGAGCTTCTTGTACACCCACCACGTCACGAACATGACGAGGAAGAGCAGTCCCGTAGCGAGGAGGAGGTTGACGAACTGCTGGTCGAAGAGCTCCGCAAGCCACATAAAGATGATATCAACGCCCATGCTCTATCTTCAAAGGCGATGTATAAAAACATTGCGCAGCACCCACGACCGCACTTGCCTCTTCGTACATCTCTTTGTATGCCTACTCGAATGCATTACTAGGATGACACGCGGAGAAAAGCGCAATCGATTTAAAGCGGAATGGAGAGAAGATAACATATGCGCATCGACCTCGACAAGAGACCGGAACGCCCCAGGATCATCGTGGGCTTCCCCGGCGTGGGCCTCGTCGGTCCCATCGTCACGGAGTTCCTCATCGAGCACATGAAGACCGAACAGATCGGCAAGTTCATCTACGACGAGCTGCCGCCCACCGCCGCGATCCACAAGGGGAAGCTCGTGCATCCGATGTCGGTGCACTACAGCCCGCAGCAAAACACCATCATCGTCTACACCATCCTCAACCTCAAGAAGCATGAGTGGGATGTCGCGCACGCCATCGCCGAGATAGCGCGCGAGCTCTCCGCGACGGAGATCCTGTGCATCGACGGCGCGAACGCCGCCGGCGAGGAGGGCCCGCAACTGTACTTCTTCGGCGACGAACGCCTCGGAGAGGGCGGCGCCAAGCGCATGGACGAGTCGGTCATCATGGGCGTGAGCGGCGCGTTGCTGCTCACCGCGGCGAACGTCAACTGCATCTTCGCGTCGACCCAGCTCGAGATGCCCGACAGCAAGGCGGCCGCCGAGATCGTCAAGTTCCTCGACAAGCACCTCGGCCTCCAGGTCGACTACCAGCCGCTGCTCGAGCAGGCGCGCGCCTTCGAGGAGAAGCTCAAGGGCGTGCTCTCGCAGAGCCAGAAGGCGATGACCGAGCAGGACCGCAAGTCCATGGACTATCTCGGATAGATATCCCGGATGGATATTTCGTACAACAATTACGCACAACGGCCGCGCATGACACGGCGCGGGGTTTGCGAGGACGGAATTTCTCGGCAAGATTCTTAAATGCTGACGCAAAGAGCCACTGCATGCGAGACGTCCGCGGACCTGCGCAAGAGAGGAAGGAGGAAAGAGCGTCGGAGAGAGCGCCTGCGCACACCGCTGCTGAGAGCGCGGCGCTCAAGCGCATCACACCGCCGCAGAGATTGCCGGCGGTCGTCACGCGCACGCTCCGCAAGCTCGAGACAGTCATCCGGCGGGACCAGCAGCTCGCCACCGTCGCGCTCGGCGGGAGCACGGCGAAGGGCACCTACCTGCGCAACGACCACGACATCGACGTGTTCGTGCGCTTCGCGACCAGCTACGCGGACGACGAGCTCGCCGAGCATCTCGAACGCGCCATCAAGCGGGCGTTCGGCACGACCGAGCGTGTGCACGGCTCGCGCGACTACTTCCACGTGCAGCGCGAAGGGTACACGTTCGAGTTCGTCCCAGTCCTCCGCATCGACTCGTGGCAGGAGGCGCGCAACGTCACCGACATGAGTCCGCTGCACGTCGCGTACGTGCGCAGGAGGATTGACGAGCGGCCGTGGCTCGCGCAGGAGATCCGGCTCACAAAACAGTTCTGCAAGGCCGCGAAAGTGTACGGCGCGGAGAGCTACATCGGCGGCCTCTCCGGTCACGTCATCGACCTGCTCATCATCCAGCACGGCGGGTTCCGCAAGCTGCTCGAGGCCGCAGCCTCATGGCCCGCAAAGGTCGTGCTCGACCCGGAGTCGCGGCTCGACAGCCCAATGACCCAAATGGACAACGCCAAGACGGCCGCGCCGCTCGTCATCGTCGACCCGGTCCAGCAGGACCGCAACAGCGCGGCCGCGGTGACCAAGGAGGCGTTCCAGCGGTTCCGCGAGGCCGCGAGAGCGTACCTCTCCGCCGACCCGAGGGCACAGGCCGCGTTCTTCACCATCATTCCGCTCAACATCGCGCGCTTCCGCAAGGAGCACGCGGACGCGGCTATCATCGTCGTCGAGCTCGTGCCGCCGGCCGGCAAGAAGGATGTCGTGGGCGCGAAGTGCCGCAAGGTGCACGAGCACATCGTCCGCGGCCTGCTCGACGCCGGCTTCCGCATCATCACGAGCGCGTGGGAGTTCACGCCGAAACGCGCGACGCTCCTCTTCGCGCTGCCGAAAGAGCCGCTCCCGGCGCAGGAGGAGATCACAGGCCCGCCGATGCACAAGACGCGGGATGTCGCGCGCTTCACAGCCGCGCACAAGGCCACATTCACCCGGGACGGCCGCGTGTACGCAATGGAGCGGCGCCGCAACCGCGCGCCGCAACCGCTCGTCAAGGCGCTGCTCAAGCAGCGGTACGCGCAGGAGCGCGTGAAGGGCGCGCGTTGCCGCTAGACGTCAGCATATCACACCAACACACCGCGCCAGCACATCACACCAACGCATCATACAAACTCATTATACAACTTCATCAAAAGGCAGATATACCCACAGGAGAAGAGATGGTGAGTAGATGACCCTCCAGACCATACGCGAGACGACAGAGACCGCGGCGCGCAGCACCGCGGCGGCGCGCCTCGCGAACGCCATCGACCGGTGCCTGCGCAAGCAACGCCTGTGCGTCCTCGGCATCGTGGGAGGGCGCTCGGTGCCGCATATCATCGACATGCTCCTGCCGTACGCGCCGCAGCTCAAGGGGCTGGGCCGCATCGAGGTCTTCTGGCTCGACGAGCGCGCGGGGCACGAGAAGAATTACGTCGCGGCGCTCCCCTACCTCGAACACCTCAACCATGCAAGCGTGGAGATCTCCTGGCACCCGTTCCAGAGCGCGCACCACGAGTCCATGGCTGTCGAGGCGCACCAGGCACTCACCGAGCTCGCGACGCTGCGCGGGGCGCCGCAGTTCGATATCATCCTGCTCTCGAGCGGCGAGGACGGCCATGTCGCGTCGCTCTTCCCCCGCCACGCCGCGCTCAAGCACGCGGCGTTCGAGTACATCCTCATCCATGACGCGCCCAAACCCCCTAAAGAGCGCATCACCGCGAGCATCCCGTTGCTCCTCACCGCGTCCGAGGCGATCCTGCTCTTCATCGGGGAGAAGCGCGCCGAGTACGAGCTCTTCACGAGGCCGGAGACGAAGATAGTGGACTGCCCGGCGAAGCTCGTCGCCGGCATCCCCACGACCACGGTAATCACGTGGTTCCCATAGAGCGATACATAGAGGAACGATAGATAGAGCGGTATTGAAGGAGCAACGCCCGCGCCATTCCCATCCATTCTCGTTCCTCTCTCGTCGGGGACGCTGCACAAGATTTATAAATAGACCTTCGTAGGAGCAGGAGGAACCCGTACGGGAGAAGGATGGTGATGCTCTATGTACATCTATGTCGACACAGGCAACCTTGATGAGATCAAGAGGGCGGCCGCGACCGGGCTCATCAACGGCGTCACGACCAACCCGACGCTCATCGCCAAGGAGGGGAGGGACTTCCCGACCGTCATCAAGACCATCGTGAGGATACTCCGGGAGAACGGCATCAATGACGACTTCACCGTGAGCGCGGAGGTCAACAGCACGACCGCGAAAGAGATGGTGGCGGAGGGGCTGAACTACGCCAAGTGGGACAGGCACGTCATCATCAAGGTCCCCATGACGACAGAGGGCCTCATCGCGGCCCAGGAGTTCGCGAAGCGGAAAATCCGGACGAACGTGACGCTCTGCTTCTCGCCAAACCAGGCGCTCCTCGCGGCGAAGGCCGGCGCCTACATCGTCAGCCCCTTCGTGGGCCGCATCGACGACACCGGCGGGAACGGCATGGAGCTCATCAGCGAGATCAAGCATATCTACAAGAACTACGGCTTCACGACCAAGGTGCTCGTCGCCTCTGTTCGGAGCCCCACGCATGTGCGCGACGCGGCCATGATCGGCGCGGACATCGCGACCGTCCCCTACAAGATCTTCGAGCAGCTCATCGCGCACCCGCTCACAGACAAGGGCATCGCGCAGTTCCAGAAGGACTACGCCGACTACAAGGCGAAGCTCGCAGAACCGAAGCCGGTAAAATAGAGCATAATCAACTCAAGAACCGATAGCAAGAGGCGCGCTGCCTTGGCGTGCTTCCAGATTTCGAGCCGATTTATGCAGGCTCGAAATCGTAAAACCACGGAACGGACCGACTTCGAAGAAGGCGGTCACCGGGAGCGAAGCGACCGGGGAGTGAGTCAAATCCGCCGCAGCGTAAGAGGCCGCGGCACGAACAAAAGAGGGGGAGACATCGCATGACAACGCTACCCATCATAGAGACCAACGGCAGCCACCTCACGCCGCACGACCTCGCAGCGGCCGAGTACGCGCTCCTGCAGGAGCTCGCGCGCGTGCAGGAGGCGGCGAAAGGGATGTACGAGACCGAGTACGCGAGCATCAACCTCCCCCTGGACAACACCCATCTCAAGCAGGCCCGGCGCATGGCCGCGAAGCACAAGCGGACGACGCTGCTCATCATCGTCGGCATCGGCGGGAGCAACCTCGGCGCGATGGCGGTGCAGGAGGCCGTGCTCGGCAAGACGCACAACCTCCTCGGCAAGCCGAGAGTGCTCTACGCCGACACCGTCGACCCGCAAGCGATGGCGCGCGCCAACGCATTGCTCGAGGCCGAACTCAAGCGCGGCGGACGGCCGCTCCTCAACATCATCAGCAAATCAGGCGACACGACAGAGACAGTCGCGAACTTCGAGGTCCTGCTCGCGACCCTGGAGAGGCGCAAGGGCAAGAGGGCACGGGAGTATATCGTAGCGACCACAGAGGAGGACTCGCACCTGTGGCACTTCGCCAAGGACCACGGCTGGGACGCGCTCAGCATGCCGAAGAGGGTCGGCGGCCGCTACAGCGTGCTCTCCCCAGTGGGATTGTTCCCGCTCGCCATCCTCGGCGTCGACATCAAAAGGCTGATGGACGGCGCCGCGCACATGCGCGCGGAGTGCCTGAAGAGCGACAAGAACCCGGCCGTCCTCCGCGCGGCGATGCTCTACACAGCGAACCGCAGCGGCAAGCGCATCGCGGACAACTTCTACTTCTCGACCGACTTAGAATCGGTCGGCAAGTGGTACCGCCAGCTCATGGGCGAGTCGATCGGCAAGGAGTGGAACCGGGAGCACACACGGCAAGTGCACATGGGGATCACGCCGACCGTCAGCATCGGCAGCACCGACCTGCACAGCATGGCGCAACTCTACTTCGGCGGGCCGAACGACAAGTTCTTCACCATGGTGACGGTCGAGCGCTGGCGCTGCGACCCGGCAGTGCCGGAGATGCGCGACTACGACGCGCTCGTGCCCAACATCCAGAAGCGGCGGCTCTCGGCCATCATGGCCACGATCGCGGACAGCGTGGCCATCACGCTCTACAAACGGCAGCGGTCCTACTGCCGCATCCGGCTCGCCGACACGAGGGAGGAGTCCATCGGCGCGCTCCTGCAGCTCCACATGTTCGAGATGATCTACCTCGCGGCGCTCTTCGAGGTCAACCCCTTCGACCAGCCCAACGTGGAGGAGTACAAGGTCGAGACCAAACGCATACTCGCAAGCAAAAGGTGAATCTATGAGGACAAGGAAGACCGCAAGAACTCCAGCACCCAAGCCCTTCATCGCCATCGGCAGCGACCACGGCGGTTTCGCGACCAAGAGCGCGCTCTCGCGGGCCCTCGCCAACGCAGGATATACCCTCCTTGATGTCGGCACGTTCAACGACAGGACGAAAGTCGACTATCCTGACTACGCGGTCCAGGTGGCGCGCGCCGTCGCGCGCGACAAGAGCGGCAAGACAAAAGGCATCCTCATCTGCGGCACCGGCACCGGGATGTGCATCGCCGCGAACAAGGTGCGCGGCATCCGCGCAGCGGTCGCGTACGATGCCTATAGCGCGCAGATGGCGCGTGAGCACAACGATGCGAACGTGCTCTGCCTTCGAGGACGGAAGTTCCCGAGAGGAAAGGCCGTAGCGCTCGCCAAGCTCTTCCTTCGGACGCCGTTCAGCGGAGAGGAACGCCACAAACGACGCATCAGGAAGGTAGCGGCGCTGGAAAGGAAGTGACTGACGTGGATATCCGTATCATCCCCACTGTGCTCGCGAACACCAAGGAGGAGTTCGAAGAGCGATTGGCGAAGCTCCTCCCTGCGAGCAACGAGCTGCAGATCGACATGATGGACGGCCAGTTCGTGCCGAGCACGGGCATCGCGGTGGATGACCTCCCGGACCTCAAGCAGTGGGATGACCATCTCTTCGAGGTCCACATCATGGTCTACCATCCCGAGCGCTACATCGAGCCGCTCGCGCAGAGAGGGTGCCGGCGAGTCATCTTCCATTATGAGGCGATCGAGGACAAGCGCATCCCCGAGCTCGTGCAGAGCATCCGCGGGCTCGGCATGCAGTCCATCATCGCGCTCAATCCTGAGACGCCGGTGGAGCGCATCCTCCCGTTCACAGGACTCGTCACCGGCGTCCTCTTCCTCGGCGTGCACCCCGGGTTCAACGGCGCGCCATACGTCTCCTCCACGCCGGAGCGCATCGAGGAGCTCGTGCGGCTCACCAACGGCGCGCCACGCTCGTTCTACATCCAGGTGGACGGCGGCATGACGCCGGAGACCGTTGGTGACGTCGTCCGTGCCGGCGCGACGCGCATCAACAGCGGCAGTTTCGTGAGCAAGGCCGACGACCCAACCGCCGCGATACAGCAGCTCATGGAGATTGCGCAAGCCGCGACGCCGAAGATGGAGAAGGTGAAAGCGGCGAAGAGGAGCGCCGTTCCTCGACCAAGAAAAACTCGGCGACCACAAACCCAACAATCGCATACCAAAGCATCACAGCACGCTCAAGCATCAAAAGAACGAAGAGGTGGATGATGAAAGAGAAGGAACTCGCATTGCTCTCCAACACAGCGCGCCAGGAGGTCATCAAGATGCTCGTCTCGGCGAAGAGCGGCCACACCGCCGGGAGCCTGGGGATGGCGGACATCTTCACCGTGCTCTACAATGACTGGGCCAAGGTCGACCCGAAGAGCCCGAACTGGGATGGGCGCGACTACATCTACCTGAGCAACGGGCACATCTGCCCTATCTGGTACACCGCGCTCGCCATGAAAGGGTTCTTCCCGATGGACGAGCTGGCGCACCTGCGCCAGATCAACAGCCTCCTGCAGGGGCACCCGCACAACGAGACCATCCCGGGCGTGGAGAACAGCGGCGGGCCGCTCGCCCAGGGCATCTCGCAGGCGGCCGGGTGCGCACTCGCGCTCCAGCGCGACAAGAAGGCCAACCGCGTCTACTGCCTGTGCGGCGACGGCGAGCTCGACGAGGGGCAGGTCTGGGAGGCGTTCATGCTCGCGGGCAAGTACAAGCTCGACAACCTCACCGCGATCATCGACCGCAACAACATCCAGATAGACGGCTTCACCACGGACGTGATGGACCTCGAGCCGCTCGCGGAGAAGTTCCGCGCGTTCAACTGGAACGTGCTCGAGATCAACGGGAACGATGTCAGCGAGGTCAAGAAAGGGCTCGAGAAGGCAACAAACCACAAGGGAAAGCCGAGCGTCATCATCGCGAAGACCACGCCCGGCAAGGGGGTCAAGGCCTTCGAGAACAAGTACGAATGGCACGGCAAGGCGCCATCAGAGGACGAGGGGAAGAAAGCACTCGTGGAGCTGGAAGAGGAGCGCGAGAGCATAGAGAAGAGGTGGTTCTGATGGCAGAGACGACGAAAGACGAGGAGGGGCAGAACGACGAGAAAACGCAAAAGGACGAGAAGACGCAGAAAGAGGCCGCGGCACCAAAAGAGACAAAGGAGAAAGAGACAAAAGAGATACTCAGGTCAATCCGCGAAGGGTTCGGCGAAGGCGTGATGCTCGCGGCCAAGGAGAACCCGAACGTCGTCGCGCTCTGCGCCGACCTCACCGAGAGCGACCGCCTCGAGGAGTTCAGGAAGGCGTACCCCGACCGGTTCGTCGAGACCGGCATCGCCGAGCAGAACCTCATCGGCGTGGCGTGCGGCATGGCCCACACAGGCAAGGTCGCGTTCGCCGCGAGCTTCGCGGTCTTCAACCCCGGCAGGAGCTGGGACCAGGTCCGCGTGAGCGGGTGCTACTCCAACGCGAACCTGAAGGTCTATGGCGGCCACGCAGGGCTCACGGTCGGGCCTGACGGCGCGACGCACCAGGCGCTCGAGGACATCGCCATCATGCGATGCCTCCCGCGCATGACCGTCATCGTGCCGGCGGACGCTATCGAGATGCGCAAGGCGACGCTCGCCGCCGCGAAGACCCCGGGACCGTTCTACCTGCGCGGCGGGCGCGAGAAGTTCCCGCAGGCGACGACCGAGGAGACGGTGTTCGAGGTCGGCAAGGCGGTCAAGCTCCGCGACGGCAAGGACGTGACTATCATCGCGTGCGGCATCATGGTGCGCGAGGCGATGCTCGCCGCGGACGAGCTCGCGAAATCGAAGGTCAGCGCGCGTGTGCTGGACATGCACACCATCAAGCCCATCGACGAGCACGCGATCCTCGACGCTGCGCACGACACCGGCGCGATCGTGACCGCGGAGGAGCACCAGGTGATTGGAGGGCTGGGCGGCGCGGTCGCGGAGGCGCTCGGCGAGTACTATCCTGTGCCGATGGAGCGCGTTGGCGTGAAGGACACGTTCGGCGAGAGCGGCTCGTCGGCGGAGCTCATGGATAAGTACGGCCTGCGCGCAGCGAACATCGTCGCCGCGGCGAAGCGCGTCATCGAGCGCAAGAGGAGCGGCAACAAGCGCGAGTCGCTCAAGCTGAGCGGCAGCATGCTCAAGAGAATCACGAAGGCGAAGAAGAAGTAAGAGAGCAATAGAGAGTAGGGAAAAAGAACATAAAGAGAGGGTAAAGCGTAGATTTTGAGCACCACCTTGACCGGGAGACGCGTTCTCCAGGACCGGCGTGCCGCACGCTCGGTTGCGTGCAACGCGCAGGCGAAGGACGACTCTGGTCGTGGTGCGAGGGACATATGCAACTCGCGATCATCGGCATCGGACGCATGGGCAAGGGCATCGCGCTGCGCCTCAAGGAGCGCGGCCACGACATCATTGCGTGCAACCGCAGCCCAGAGCCGCTCGAAGAGCTCAAGGCGAAGGGCTGCCGAACCACGCAGGAGCACAACGCCGTCGCGGGCATGCTCGCATCGCCGCGCGTGGTCTGGCTCATGCTTCCGGCCGGCGACACGACCGAGACGGTGTTCGAGGAGGTCCTCAACACGCTCGAGCCCGGCGACACGCTCATCGACGGCGGCAACAGCCACTACAAGGACAGCCTCTGGCGCCACACGCACGCCGCCACGCGCGACATCCGTTTCATCGACGCCGGCGTGAGCGGCGGGCTCGCCGGCGCGTGCAACGGCTACTGCGTCATGGCCGGCGGCGACAGGGATGCGGTGGCGCGCTGCGAGCCGATACTCCGCGACATCGCCATGGAGGGCGGCTATCTCCACGTCGGCCCGCCTGGCAGCGGCCACTACACGAAGATGGTGCACAACGCCATCGAGTACGCGCAGATGCAGGCGATAGGGGAGGGGCTCGAGCTGCTCAAAGAGGGGCGTTACAAGGGCGACAACCTCGACCTGCACGCAATCGCGAAGCTCTGGAACTCCGGCTCCATCATCCGGGGCTTCCTGATGGAGGTGACGGAGAGCGCGCTCGCCAAGGACGGGCAGCTCGCGCACATCGCGGATTACATCGAGGACAATGGAGAGGGCAGGTGGACCGTGCAAGAGGCGCTCGAGCACAACGTGCCGTTCCTCTCCGCCACGCACGCGCTCTACGCGCGCTACCTCTCGCGCCAGAACGAGTCGTTCGCGTTCAAGGTCGTGGCCGCGCAGCGCAACGAGTTCGGCGGGCACAAGATAAAGGAGAAGTAAGATTCTAGAGTCTAACAACGCATTGCATAAGCAGAGCGCTCAACAGATAAGCATAAAACGCAAAAGATGGTTATATCACACAAGCCACGCGCAAGTGATGTGAGAAAGGTTTATAACTGCACAATAGGAACACTCTTTATTTGAGATGACGATAGAACAACAGATTTGCGATGCGATAGAGACAGAGATAACGAGCGCCAGAGCGTGGCTGAAACAAACGAATCGCTGGACAGGAAAGACAACCCCCATCTTCAATCTTGTAGAGATCACAAGAGAAGAAGAGATCGCGAGGACGAGCCACGGCGTGATTCACAGGATTTGGGTCGGCAATAATCTAGAGAGGACACTCGGCGGACGAGCGTTCGCGCTCAAGGAGCACACAACACTCGCGATGCAGAACCCGCAGATGCGGGAGCTTATCGCGCGAGGAGTGGTTCTCGACGAGGACTGCTGGGTACACAGCAATGAGCACGTGCTACGCCCAGTCGCCTATGCCATTGACCTGGAAAAAGGAGCGCTTCTGACGCTCTTGCCGCTGTTCATGGCCAACGCCACCCGGTACATGGAGATACTGCAGAAATCGAAGCAGCACGAGAGCGTCATCGGCCAAGCCGCAAAGGATATGTTTCTGCAGGTCATCAGAGGCCTGACGCAGCTTGAACAATGCGGGTTGCAGCACCGCGACGTCAAGCCATCGAACATTCTTGTGCAATACGACCCAGAGACCTATACGTTACTGAAGGCCGCCATCGGGGACGACATGATCGGGAGAAAAGGGTATTCTGGCGGTGGCAAAGGTGCGACGACAATGTTCGGCGAGAACGGCACCATCATCGGCACGCTCAAGTATCTTCCGAAAAAGCTCCTGAGAGGAGAGACCACGATGAAGACGAGTCCGCTGGACATCATTGCCCTCGGTTGGTCCATGCGGGAGCTTGCGTTCGACGAGCAGTGGGCTGCAACAGAAAGAGAGAATCTCATTGCCAACCGAGAGACGCTGCGTTCTGGTGAAGAATGGAGAAGGATAGCGGAACCGCGCGATCTTCTTGCGCTCGGGCCGTTCACCATATACCTCACCGATGAAGACAACGGACCGAAGAGCATGGAGGAGGTAGAGGAGGGGTTCGGACGGATCTACAGGGGGGAAAGTGGCGCGTTGCTCCGCGACAAACGCATCAGGAAGGCCATGCTCTACCGCCATGGGGAGCAACGGGCCCGCGCATCCATCAGACGCAACAGAATCGCGAAGGCCGCCATCGCGACAGCGCTGGCTGTAGGCGTCAGTATCCCATCGTACGATTACCTACAGGACAGGACACTCGAGGGACTAGCGCGTGCCGCAGCAGCGCACGAGGAGAGACGGGGTGATTTCGACACCGCGGCGGCGGAGACGTTCATGCGCGAGATGGAAGAGACATACCTGCGTCTCGAACCGAAGCGCCCCTTCCCGTTCGGCGCGCTTCGGCACATGAACGGCAGATTATTTACCGCTACAGGAACGGATGACGCCGCCCGGCACTTCATCCTCAGGATCCGCTCCGAATGGAAGCTCGCATCAACACCTGAGAAACAAACGGCATTCCTGCGTTGGTATGCCGCATACGTACCAAAGATGAAGCTTACCATCAGCGAAGAGCCCGGAACCATCTCCGACTTGCAGACCCCCGCCATCGGGCGCTTCGCTCCATTGCTTGAGAACCTACCTACGGACATAAAGGAAGCGCAGACGCTTCTCGACAGCAAGAGCATAGACGACCTGAAGAAGGCCCTCGACATCGCAATTGATGCAGCGACCATCACGCTTCATCACTATAATCAACAGACGCGTTATTTCCAAGGCATAGAACAGCATCCTCCTGCCCAAATACGCGCCTCGTCCGATCTGCTCCTGGCCCCGATGCTCTGGGGGATTGTTACGTCACCGGCACGAGAGAGAATACTCGACCCGGCCACGTACTTCCGTACGCATCCGCCGCAAACCGGGGCGGAACAGTACATCATGCGCCAGAATTGGAGAATGACCGCTCAGGAACTCAGCGAGATAATAGAACGGAGCACCGTGACAGTATGCGACGCGCTCATAGGGCGCGACGGCAAGAGCTACAGCAATGCGACGGTCAATGCACAAGGCAAAGTGATAGAGCAGTTCTCGGGGAAGAAGGACGAGCAGGTGGTGGGAGTCATCGCACAGGAGCACACCGCGCTTCTTCTTGCTCTTGTATACAGGAGAATGGCGATGGAACGCCTGCATAAAGAGAACCGGTTGCCGTCTGACGCGCTGAAACGGGTGGATGTCTCTATCAATCAACTGATAGCGTTTTACAAAAATAGCACGACGGAAAAGACGCTTCCTCAGGAGTACCTGTACCTCGAAAAACCGGTCAGCGGGAACCTGGACCAGGACGCGCTGGCAGCGGCCCGCTATCTTTTCGCGATGGCCTTACGGCATGATGCACAGGCACCGCAGCAACTAGGCGCGCTTTTGTCCCAGGGCGCCATCAACGCGCAGGGCCTGGAAAGATGGCTTCCGGGGAAGATCAGTTATCAAGTAGGTATTTTCGTGAAGAACCGGGCATACAACCCCGCCTGGGAAGGGACGCTCACGGAGACCGACGCATATGTCCGAAGAGCGGAGCTGATACTAAGGAAGGGGAAAGAATGAAAAAGAGAAGGTGCTATCAGCAGTTGGGCCAATTGGGGCATTGATTGTCATTATGACCGCCGCAGGGGGGTACTGTTATATCACACAGCGCCGCATCATGGTGCGCGACAAGCGGATTGCCGCCCATCGCCGTCGCGGTCTGGCCTGTCGCCGGGCTCGAAAAAACAATTGCTCCCGCGCCCACGAGCGCGAGGACCGCGATCGCGAGGCAACCATAGAAAATCAACTTATCCATTGGAACCACCTCTTCACGTCTTATATCCGAGGACGAAAATAAAGCCGGTGATGCAAAGATATAACCAACAGAAAAAAAGGATATACCAAGGCGATGAATGGTGGAACCGAGACAGCCATATGCGGCGAAAGACCCGATTATCGACTACTTGGAGAGAGAAGGATTCTCTTTTGTGACGAATGAGGAAGAGATCAAGAGCCCCGGCACAACAGTCTCCTACATCACAGACACTATGCACCGCGTCCTTTCGCTGATGCACCTACACGACCTCACCGGCGCAGAGGCGAAGCTTGCGAGCGCCTACGAACGATGCCGGCAGTCCCATAGAGTGAAGATCATACCATGGAACCAGGACGGAAAACGGATACGGGTGGTATCGTTCAGCCCACCACTTGATGACAGACTTGCAGAAATGCTTCGCCACCCACTCATTCTCAAAAAGTTCATGAAAAGAGACGGCGTGACGCCTGATAGGGAATTCCTGGCGACGCATCTTGACATGAACTCCACTATCTACTACCTGCACGCGCAAGGACTACTGTCGTCCAGGGCAGAGATCTGCGGCAGGACACTGAATTGGCACATCGCCGTCCGCGAGAGCGGAAATCTCGCGTTCGAGTTCCTGCCACATGCTTACAAAGAGGATAGCAAGCCGGATGCGGATTCTGAACGGCAGGTATGTACTATTCTCAGTGATTTGGATGCCAATGTGACTGCGCTTCTCGAGGTCATAGGCGAGCACACCTCATGGACACAGAACGCCGCGCCAGAGGACTACTACAAGAAGAACAGCGACGGGCTCAAGATACTCGCAAAGTACCTACCGAAAAAAGAGCGCAAGATACTGGAGAAACTCGGAGAACAATCATCCAAATCACTCGCCGCGTCGCTTCTAGAGGAACGGTTCCTACCGGATGTCGATCCCGCACCGACAAACATCATCGTCCATCAAGCCGGAGGCCATGACCAGGCGTTCTCTTTCATCGATTTGGAAAAAGTACAACGTCGCCAGCTTGTGGCAAGCCACCTCACTGCGCACTACCGCGCCCATCCAGCGATGCGCCTGGTTCCACTACTCGGGCGGATTGAAGGAATTAGGAATGGCGTGTTTGGGGCGCTGCACTACAATCTGCGCCAGACCGCAAGATATCTCACCAAATATATCCCGGCGCCTTTTGATTGCGGAGAAGCTATCGCAGCGCAGCACTTCGACGGCTTCACGGCGCAACTACTTGAGCTTGCTGCGCTCCCTGAAACCCGAACAGTTTATCCTGCGGCGCAGCTCTTCGCAGCGCTCAATGTCGACGAGATGAAGAAGAGATTCACAAGAGTCCGCATGGTGGGATCACAGGTGCAACATCATGGTCACGCCTGAGAGGTTGTACAATTCCCGGGCAATGCTGTAGAGGAAATATCGTACGCTCACATCATCATCAGATCCTTTGCGCTGGAGAGCGAGTACGTCCTCATAATGCTCGAAGAAACGATTGACCTTCTCAAGGCTTAGGCTAAAGAAGAGATCCTCGTAGTATGCAAGGAGCGCATTGACTTGGTGATAGAGATTGATAGTCGGTTTTGACAAGCGCTGCCCCGTGTCCATAAGATGCTTATGGATATCCCTGTAGTCATCGCCGATCTTCTCAAGCTGCTCAAGCACATGATATAGGGCGGTGTCGTACTCATACTCCTGCTGCATGCCTTTGTTGACCGTACGACGGCAGAAGGTCGTGAGCTTGTTGATGGTCTTGTCGCGGAGCACAAGTTTCTGATGGAGCGCGGTGTCTCGACGGGTCGCGGCCTCAAGCCCTTCTTCAGCAGTCGATCTGAGGAAGTGGAAGATCCGACGAAAAAGGCTCTTGAATTCCTCTCCAGACGGTTCGCTGACCCGCTTAATGATCACTTCATTTTTCGTCTCTTCAATGATCTCAAACCCTACATAGCTCGTACTGACAGCGGTGTGGATCCGCTCAAGCTCCACAGGGTCATCGAATTCGATGATGATCTCATCATAGCCGCATTTGTACAGCGCGGCAATCGTCTTCGGTATGATAGCAGGGAAACCGCTCACATTAATCCGTTTCTTGCCATGCGAACGTTCTTTGTCTGCCGCGAGCAAGAGCCCGCTGCGCGTGCGCTCGACGGATATCTCGTCCCCTTTTTTCAAGGCATAGTCGCGGACCCATGCAGCAGGCAGCGAAACTGTGAGGGTCGAGGGCCCATGCTGGACGATTTTACGTTTCATACATCATTTTCCGAGGTAGAAAGTATAAAATTCTATCGGTATGGTTATCAGATGCAATAATACATATTATAACCATAATGGTTATGCACATACATTATGTCTGAATAACGCATAAAAGGGTTATGCGCGCAGCAGCCGTGAATGCACACGAAGGTGAGATGATGGGAGAGATATTGTGCTCTCGTAGAGAGGAGCGAAGCAACAAAGTCATCGTCGAAGTGCTGTTGCATCAAAACGAATTCAGGCAACTCAGGGGGGAGATGACAAACATCGTCCTTTTCTCTGAAGAAGGCGTCGCAACACCGAGCAAGGTTTCACTACGAGGCAGGAATGAAGCCACGCAATACTTTCTCGTCCCAAGGCAGCTACGCAAACAGATGAACCCCTTCGGCGCCGTCAATTGCCAACGCATCGAAACAAATGGCAAACAGGTATTCATCTACATCGTAGATCCTTCGAAGACCCGACGGCAGGACGCCATCATCACGATGTAGGGGCACAATGAATAACTGTAGCACGCCATCATCCAACTGGTTACATGAGGATACGACAACATGGAATGAGTAGATGTTACATCCATGTCTGGATTAGATTTCTAAGCTCCGAGCTCTGTTTGCGTCAAGTGTGAACCGTCCCCACGCACAGGAGGGGACTGGGCGCTGGATATTGTTCGTGCTCCCTCTCCTATTCCCTGCCCTCGTACACCCGAATTCATTACAGGTGAACCAGACGATGGTGTTGCAGCTACCAGAGGAAGCGGCGGTACGCGTCCAGAATGGAGAGCAGACACTGCGTTTCGTCGGCAGAGGAGCTGTCGCGTACCAACCAACGAGCGCCGGAACGCAGCAACTACTCATCGTCTATAACAACGGCACACTCGAGCAGCAGAGCATCACTGTGCTACCAGCAACAGAGCAACCACTGCAACTCACCGGTACACAGAATGGTCTCCCTGGTCCGCTGAACGATCAGGGTACAGGGGACCATGACGTAGCGGCTGAGAGCATCGCGTTGAATCCTCAGATACCTATAGAGGACGAAAGCGTCACGGTCCTCACCAACATCACCAACTTACAGAACACGACAGAGCTAACAGTGACAGTGCGGTTCATCGAAGAGCGAACCAACAGTAGCGTCGATATCGGCGAACAGAACATCTCAATCGATCCGCTTGGCACCAACACCACACAGTTCCTTTGGAGCGCAAAGACAGGGAACACCACGTTGCGTGTCGTCGTTGACCCATACAACAGCATCGTTGAGCTCAACGAAAGCAACAACAACATCTCAACGAAAGTTTTTGTCTCCCCTTGGCAGACGTTCTTCGGTAACATATACGACAGTGTCGCGCTCGCCATAGGAGACAACAGCACGTTCGCAAGCTGGGCGCTACCGAACATGACACACAACATCTACGCCACAGACGCTGACATGACCGATGGAATAACATTCACGGCACTGCGTGCGCTCGGTAGAGACACAGACAACGGCAGCAGCGCTCAGACCCAAGACGATTTTGAAGAGGTCGATACCGCGCTCAATTTGACCGATAGCGACCAGAATATCAATATCACATACACGGACGGCGGTGCACCGCGACAAGTGCAGAACATTACAGTGTTCGGACGCGCAGTCCAAGACGTTCCCATGACCTCGTCAGGCAATGCCACCACCGGCATACTCTGGGACAGCAGCGACTCTTCAAACGCGTACTACGACCTCATCGATTGGGAGGATTTGGTCTGGGTTACGGAAGCGAATGATACCTACGAGCTCCGCATCCCATCGGCATTGCGCAACTACAAGGGAGCGATATCACAGATCACGCTCTACTATGAGATAAAGTAGAGAGACTACAAAAACATAAAAACACCACGTGGGGCGAGGGGATTACCCCTCACCCACCTTTATTTTCGTCTATTCTATAAGTAACATCGGTGGAAAGCATTGTGTCTACACGGTTTCTGTGCGATGGGGTTTGGCAGGCACAAGACGAATGAGAGGTTCTGTTACCGTCCTGGCTTCGGCAGAGGTCATATATGTCAATTGATGCGAGAGCGCGCCTCGAGGTCGAACGGCTCCGGCGTGCAGCGCATGCCCATGTAGGCCTCCGGCCACTCGCAGACGTAGAACAGGCGTGGAGCGTTCTCCCCGTCGCAGAGCTCCAGGTACAATCCGCCGCGGGAGGCGAGACCCCCTTGCGCACCAACCCTTCGTAACGTTTCTGGAGGGCTTGTATCGCCTCCTCGCGTAAGTCCAGGTCCGGATGCAGGAGCGCGTTGCGCAGGAGCGATGCGGTGATGGTGTAGAGGAACGAGCCCCGGCCGAGCAGCTCGTTGAGGTCGACAGCACCCTCCAGTGTCGGGTCCATTGGACTGCCCATGACGGGAGGGGGAACACTGTCGCATATAAGAAGATTATCACAGGAAGAGAAAAGTATCCCGAAAGGGCGTCACAAAAAAATTCTCAAACAATCATCAGAGTATCATCAGATGAAGAGCGGCGCGAGCACGAGCGTGATGGTCGCGAGCAGCTTGATGAGCACGTGCAACGAGGGGCCGGCGGTGTCCTTGAAAGGGTCGCCGACAGTGTCGCCGGTCACCGCCGCCTTGTGCGCCTCGGTCCCCTTCCCGCCGGCGAAACCGGCCTCGATATACTTCTTGGCGTTGTCCCACGCGCCGCCGCTGTTGTTCAGGAGGAGCGCCATGAGGATGCCGGCGATCGTCGCCACCATGAGGAACGCAGCGGTCGCCTCGGCCTTGAGCAGCATCCCGACGATGATGGGGAACGCGACGGCGATGACGCCGGGCAGGACCATGTTCCTGAGCGCGCCCTTGGTCGTGATGTCCACGCAGCGCGCGTAATCCGGCCGCTTCGTCCCCTTGAGGATGCCCTTGTCCTTGAACTGGCGCCGCACATCCTGGATGATGTACGCGGCCGTCTTGCCGACCGCCTTGATGGCCTGGCTCGTGAAGAGCCAGACGAGCGTCGCGCCCAGGAGCGCGCCGATGAAGACCGGCACCTTGCTCAGGTCGACGGCGCCCAAGGGGTAGCCGAGCGCCGCGAGCTCGTTGAGGTAGGCGGCGAAGAGCAGGAACGCGGCGAGCGCGGCGCTGCCGATGGCGTACCCTTTCGTGAGCGCCTTGGTCGTGTTGCCGACCGCGTCGAGGCGGTCGGTGCGCTTGCGCACAACATCGGAGGCGCCGCTCATCTGAGCGATGCCGCCGGCGTTGTCCGATATCGGGCCGAAGGTGTCCATCGCGAGGATGTAGGCGGCGGTGGCGAGCATGCCCATCGTCGCTATCGCGGTGCCGTACAGCCCGCCGTTCGGCACGCCGCTATGCACGCCGAAGGAGAAGGCGAGCCAGAGCGCGACGCTGATGACGATGGCCGGCAGCACGGCGGACTCGAGGCCGACGGAGAAGCCGGCGATGATGTTCGTGGCATGCCCGGTCTTGCTCGCCTCGGCGATGCTCCGCACCGGCGGGTAACGGTACTCGGTGTAGTACTCGGTGATGTAGACGAAGAGGATGCTCGTGACGATGCCGGTGAGGCCGGCATAGAAGTACCAGAGGTGCGCTCCTGGGTACGCGGGATTGTTCAGCATGTAGTACGTCGCGCCGTAGAACGCGACCGCAGCGAGGATGCTCGCGACGAAGTAGCCGCGGTTGAGCGCGGCCATCGGGTTCTCGTCCTCATGCCGTACGCGGACGAAGAAGATACCGATGATGCTCGCCACGAGGCCGAACGCGCGGGCGACCAGGGGGAAGAGCACGCCGTAGACGCCGAAGACAGTATAGAGCGCGACGCCCAGGATCATCGCGCCGATATTCTCGGCTGCGGTTGACTCGAAGAGGTCCGCGCCACGGCCGGCGCAATCGCCGACGTTGTCGCCGACCAGGTCCGCGATCACCGCGGGGTTGCGCGGGTCGTCCTCTGGGATGCCCGCCTCGATCTTTCCGACGAGGTCTGCCCCCACGTCCGCGGCCTTGGTGTAGATGCCGCCGCCCAGTTGCGCGAAGAGCGCGACGAAGGAGGCGCCGAAGCCGTAGCCGACGATGATGAATGGTGTCTTGGTCGGGTCTGCGCCGAAGAGCCAGTAGAGGAACGACACGCCCATCAGGCTCATCGCGACCACGAGGATGCCGTTGACAGCGCCGGCGCGCAGCGCCACGGTGAGCGCCTCCTTGGTGCTGATGCGCGCCGCCGCTGCGGTTCGGACGTTCGCGCGCACGCTCATCATCATGCCGATGATGCCGGCGATGGCGCTGGAGACCGCGCCGAAGAGGAAGGCGACGCCGGTCTTGAGCGCATAGTCGGGCTTTCCGCTATAGAGGTACATCCCGGCGATGAGCAGGGCGAAGATGATAGCGAGGAGCGCGATGGTCTTGTATTGGCGCTTCATGAAGGCGTTCGCGCCTTCGCGGATCGCGTCGCTGACCGAGCGCATCGCGGGCGTGCCGGTGTCGCGGCGCAGCACGTCCCAGGCGAGGAACGCCGCCACAAGGAGCGCGAGAAGACTGATTCCGAACACAATCGTCAACAACATCGCTCACACCCTTTTTACGCATTATCGACGATGGCTTTTTATAAATCTTGTGGCGTGATGGAGCGGAAACGAGAGTATTCCTGCGGAGCGCGCCCAGCCCAACCTTTATAAATCTCGATGTTCAGGACAGGAAAAAGATAGTAAGAGTAAAAAAGTAGTGAGAGTAAAAAAGATGGTGAGGCATGGGTAGTTCTCTCTTCGAGCAGGAGGTCCGCAAGCTCCCTATACCGGTATGCAGGGCGTTTCTCCGGAATGGGCAACTAACACCGTTGGCGTTCTCACTCGCCGGCACGCTCGGCTCCGACCCGCAGGTGCGGGAGGCGTTCGCGCACCTCGAGACCACGGTGCTGCAGAGCGATGGCTTCATCCCAGCGCCAGAGAGGAAGCTGCGTGTCGCGGCGCTCTTCAGCGGCGGCCCAGCCGGGGGCGGGCACAACGCACTGGTGGGGCTCAAGCACATGCTCGGCGACCATACGCTCCTTGGTGTCCGCAACGGCCCTGGCGGCCTGCTCGCCGGCGACATGTTCGAGATTCTGGACGTGAGCGGCATCGCGAACACCGGCGGCTTCGACTTCCTCGGCACCGACAGGACGAAGATCAAGAGGCCTGAGCAGCTCGCGAAGGTGCGCGAGGTCATAGTGCAGCATGCGTTGGACGCTATCATCATCATCGGCGGCGACGACTCGAACACGAGCGCCGCCATCCTCGCGGAGTACCTCGAGGCGAACAATGTCGCCTGCCGCGTCGTCACCATGCCCAAGACGATGGACGGCGACGTGCAGACGAAGAGCCTGCTGCCCTGCCCGTTCGGCTACGACACCGCGTGCCGGGTCTACGCAGAGCTGGTCGGCAACATCCTGCAGGACACGCCGAGCTCGCGCAAGTACTGGCACTTCATCAAGCTCATGGGGCGCACCGCGAGCCAGGTGCTCCTCGAGGTGGCGCTCCAGACGCAACCGCACGTGGCGCTGGTCAGCGAGGAATTGCAGGAGCGCAACGTCAAGCTCAGCGCCGTCGTGGACTCCATCACGGACACCGTTCTCGACCGCGCGCAGCGCGGCATGCCGTACGGCGTCGTGCTCGTCCCCGAGGGATTGCTCGAGTTCACGCCTGAGTTCCAGGCGCTCATCCTCGAGATTGACGAGCTCTTCGGCAAGGAGCAGGAGCACGTGCTCCGGATGGACCTCGACACGCGGCGGTCGTATTTCGCACAACATCTCGAGCACAGGGCGCTGTACGCGTCGCTCCCCGAGTACATCCAGGGGATGCTCGTGGAGGACCGGGACGCGTACGGCAACCTGCAGGTGGCGCTGATATCGACGGAGCGGCTGCTCGCCGAGCTCGTGGGGAAGCGCGTGAAGGAGCGCGCTCCCGGCGTGAAATTCACGCCGCAGACGCACAGCTTCGGGTACGAAGGCAGGTGCGGCGCGCCGACGGCGTTCGACGCCATGCTTGCGTACAACCTCGGGCTCACGGCAGCGTGCCTCGTGCTCTCGGGCAAGACCGGCTACATGGCGGCGATGACAGACTTCACGACCGGAGGGGCGCCGCTCGGCATCCCGCTCAAGTCGCTGCTCACTGTCGAGGAGCGCGAAGGGGAGCGCGAGTACGTCATCCGCAAGGTCCTCGTCGACACGAAGAGCCCCGCGTTCAAGTATTTCGCTGAACACAGGGCTGAGTGGGCGAAGAATGACTCGTTCAACAGCCCCGGGCCGCGGCAGCTCTGGGGCCCGGCCGCGAACCAGCTGCCGAAGACCGTGGTGCTCAACCAAGGATACTCAACGAGCCGGTTCTCAGTGGGATAGCCAGCGTATTGCGCATAACAACAAAGATTTAGGAAGGATAAGAAGAAAAGAAGGATGCGCTATCGCGATTCCCTTTTATTGCGCATAACTTCATCACCGCCAGAGCCCTCTCGCGAGCAGTTGGTCGCGTATATCGGGGTAGAGGATCTGGTCGTAGATGATCTCGAGGCGCCCGTTCTCCCGACGGAAGTTGTTGCCCTCTCGCACCCAGTACTCGTCGATCGCGGTCTCCCGGTCCGGCGCGGATATCGAGACCACCTGGTCGAGGCGCGATTCCATCGGGCTGCAGCGCATCAGCGACGGCGTCTCTTCGCATCCAGCATGGTCGTCGCGCAGCACCGTGAGCTCGAGCCCGCTCGGCCAGTAGCGCTCGAGCTCGACGCGGATAGTCCTCTCGGTGCCGAGCTTGAAGTACGTGACCGTCGCGTTATCGTAGCCTGGCGGCGGGATGACGTCGAACGTCTCGACGGCCGACTGCGTCGTGTAGAAATGGTTGTACGCCCATGGCGCGTCCCAGCACCACGGCCCGAACCACCAGAACAACGACCAGTCGTTGCCGCCGTGCCAGTGGCGCCACCACTGCGGGTGATGCGGCATGTAGTGCGGCGGTATGTGCGGCCGCTCTCCTGGTTTGAAATGGTAGCGTGGCGTGACTTTGCGATCCCTGTCACGATTCCCGTCATCGCGCGGCGGGTTGTCGGGCCGGACACCGACCGGTCTGCGCCCGTCCTCATGGCGATTGCCGCGTCCTACACCCTTGTCGTTTCGATAGCGCTCAACATCGAGCCTCGGAACCACAGGCTCCCTCGTCTGCGGCTTGACGAGGTCGCGCGGGTCATCGACGCGGAGACGTTCGCGTGGCTGGTACTCCTGCCGGTATTCGCGCGGCGCTGATTTGTATGGCTGTGCTGACGGCGGAGGGGCGCGCTGCGGCGTCGACTGTGTCCGCGGGGAGGACGGTACGACATGCTGGGATGGCGGTGGCGCGCGCTGCGACCTCGCGGAGTTATGCTGCTGCGCCGGTGCGCTCGCGTGCGGCGATTGTCGCGCCTGGCTCTGCGGCCTGTTCGGAGGAGCGGCGGCCGCTGTCGCGGTGAGCAAAGAGAGGATTGTGCTTGCGAGCATTGTTTTTCTGAAAGGACCCATGCACCCACCTCGAGTTACTACGTAGTTGTCAGTACTTATAGATTTTTTGTCAAATCCGGTCTTTTTCGTCGCCAGGGACAGTATTCTACGTGTTTGAGCGTGGAGGATGCTTCGAACGCATGTACGCGCGGGCATGCGCGCCCGCACGCGTACGATAGGTTTATAAACAACCCTTCTTACAAAATATGTATAAATACTTACAAAATATGTTTTTGGTGGGCACGTGGCGTCCCTCCGACGAGCGGCAATCCTGATACCCGTACTTCTCCTGCTCGCAGCGCTGCTCAGCACCGCAGAGCTGACGCCGCTCACCCTCTCGCCAGGCCCATACTACGCCGGGACACCATTCACCATCGGACTCCATAGCGACGCGTCGGGCGCCACGCCGACCACCATCCGCATCTGGGGACCCATGGCGACATACCGCATCAACGGAGCGCAAGAGAGCCAAGAGGTGACTATTCCGACGCCGGGACCATACAGCATACAAGCGCTCGACGACTCCGGCAACCTCCTCTACGAGACAGCCATCGTCGTGCTCCCGTCGCCAACCGACGCTACGACGACGCCGAGCGAGGAGATACCAGCCATCATCGTCGGGAACGAGACGGGGCAGAACATCACGACGACAGCGCCGAGCGGAGCGGTGCCGGACGACGCGGCGTTGCAGCGGTTGAGCGCGCGCTTCTCGCGCGTCACCTTCGACCGCGTCGCGTACGACAACACGAGAGGACGCTACGAGATCGACGCGCACGGACGAGGGAGCAACACCATCCGGCTGCACGGTGTGATGAACGCATCGAACATCTCGGCGCTCGAGTTCGCGCAACACCCCGCAGCGCTCGCCACCGACGCCGTCGTCGTCGAGGGCGCCGCGCTCGACAACGCGACAGTGCGGCTCGCGAAGTACGGCCCGGTCGCCTCCATCGCGCGCTGCGACGAGTACAATGCAACCACGGGCTCGTGCGCGGCGTGGACACCGACGGACATCGCGTTCACCGACCTCGGCGATTCCATCGAGTTCACCGTGCCGCACTTCACCGGGTACGGCGGGATAGCGCAGACGAACCTCTACTACGTGACGAGTGCGAGCAACACCGCGAATCCGAAGCTGGCCACCACCAGGAACGCCACCGTCCACAGCTTCACCACCGGCTCGCTTGGCGCCGGCACCTTCAGCGTCGTCAACGCGTCGCTCAACACCACGGTCATTGCGACGCTTGTCCGGACCACTGACGTGGTCAACTTCAGCGGGAACTGGACGCGCGGCTCGGCGCGCGTCGCGTACGTCACCTACAAGTTCTGGTACGGGAACTCGACGAATCCCCAGACCGAGATATGCAATTTCGGGGGCGACAGTTCGAGCGGCTACAGCATTGGCGGCGCTGTCATCGCGACCGGGAACTGCTCGCCGAGCATGAACAAGACCATCCCCGCCGGGAGCACGCTCTGGCTCCTCGTCGACCTCTACAAGAGCGTCACACAGACATCAACATACACCCTCTACTGGGACGCGAACCAGCCGACCTGGATGAACTTCACTAGCTTTCAAGCCGTGGACGTGAACGTGACGGCGAACCAGAGCGTGTACGATCTCGGGCAGACGGTGAATGTCTCCGGTTACCTCTCCTGGACGAACACCACGCCATTGAACAACTCGAACGTGACGGTCATGTTCATCAACACGACGAACAACAGCGTCCAGTCCCGCAACGTGACGACGAACGCGAGCGGCTACTACTCCGACACCTACACGCTCTCGACGAGCGCTCCGCAGGGCACCTGGAAGGCCAACGTGACCGGCTGGTACAACGGCAGCATCTACGTCTTCGCGAACACCTCCTACAGCGTGCAGGCGCTCGCGCCGAACATCACAAACGCGAGCGTCAACAGCACCAGCCCCATCCTGAACAACACGCTCATCAAGGTCAACGCGAGCGTCACCGACAGCAACCTCGACAAGGTATGGATCACCGTCACGCCGCCCACCGGCACGCCGTACAACATCACCACCAGCAGCAACGCCAACGAGTACTACAACACCACGCTCCTCAACCAGACCGGCACCTGGAACTTCACGTTCTACGCCAACGACACCACCAACCTCAACAGCAGCGCGAACGCCACGGACGCCAACGGAGTACAGAACATCGTGGTCTTCGTCTACGGCACGCTCAACGTCACGCTCAACGCGCCGCCCGACAACACCGGCGTCAGCCAGAACGCGACCTTCTACGTCAACGCGACCATCATCTGCACCGGCGCCACCGGCGCGCTCTGTGGTAACATCACCGCGACAGCGCGGTACAACGGCACCTCGATATCGCCGGATACCGCCATCAACATGACGAACGGAACGCCGTTCTACATCGTGAACAACAGCGGGAGCGGCGGAGGAGACGGGAGCGTAAGCCAATTGTGGAATGTTTCGTTCAACACGGTGGGGGCGGACGGCACCAGCAACTCGGACTATATCACCGGTGCGTCGGCCGATAGCGGCGGCAACCTCTACGTGACAGGATATAGCGAGAACTTTTCGTCACGAACTCGTGCATTCCTTAAGAAGTACTCTCCGGACGGCACAGAGAACACCACCGGATGGAACAAGACGACAACATTCGACTATTACAGGGGCGGAAGCGTCCTGGTGGACAGCAGCGGGAACGTCACACAGGGAATAACGTACACCGGTGGTGGTTTTTCGGAGATTCACAAATACTATCCGAACGGCACAGAGATCATCACCGGATGGAACAAGACGGTGGGTCAGGGGGTGAGCAACACCGTTGATGCTCTCGTGGAGGACCATAACAGCACCGCGACGATGATCTATGCCATGGGCCTTTACTTCGATGGGATTAGCAGTACATACGGTTACATAAATAAATACTATGACAACGGCACCGAGATAACCGGTAATTGGCCCGTGACAGGGATTAGCATCAATCTCGGTGCAGCCGCTGGCGCGAAAGACTCGAACGGGAGCATCTATATCGGCGGCCTTGATGAAAATGCGGCCCCTCGAGTCAAGAAATACAACCAGAGCGGCCTCGAAATCACCACCGGATGGAACAAGTTGTTCGACTACTTATATACGAGTCTCAACGCCATCGCCCTCGACAGCAATGATAACGTGTACGTCGCCGGCAGCGGCAGTAACCTGGTCAACGCCACCTCTGGAACGGATTGGTATATCCGGAAGTTCTATGCCAACGGCACAGAGATCGTCACCGGATGGAACAAGAGCATCGATGGAGGAAAGAGCGGCACCGACCTCGCTACAAGCATCGTCATCGACAGCGCCGGCAACATCACCGTCGGAGGGACCGGAACGAATCTGAAGAACTCGACGTCAGGCGATGATTGGTGGATAAAGAAGTTCTACCCGAACGGGACAGAGATAACGACGTGGAACCAGACATACGACGGGAGCGGCGCAACTGATCAAGTCAACGCTCTTGCTGTCTCCAACTCCACGGTCTACGCCGCCGGCTACGGCACCAACCTCTACAACAGCACCTCGAACAGAGACGGGTGGATCATGAAGCTTTCCGAAACCGGAAGCGACGGCGGGAGCGGCGGCACAACCAATGTCTCGTCGATATGGAACGCGACGTTCAACGACATCGACAACAACACCGATAAGGCCCTGGCGGGGGCGGCCGACAGCGCCGGCAACATCTATGTGACTGGGTGGGGCAAGAATAACTCAGTCTACAATTGGTGGA
>Ga0315275_10000024_pt1 | contig 120234 bp, 106 predicted proteins | sample YL17G03_0_MG_FD_205557 | JGI IMG/M metagenome (GOLD analysis project Ga0315275, IMG submission 205557) | Sediment microbial communities from Yellowstone Lake, YNP, Wyoming, USA - YL17G03_0 | ecosystem: Environmental > Aquatic > Freshwater > Lake > Sediment | place: USA: Wyoming | collected... | reverse complement strand
TATTCACGCCAGTATCACACTGCTCAGACCCCTCCACCACACCATTACCACACACAACACAAGCATTCGTCGTACAAGAAGCACTGCACGTCTTCGGACAGGCACCATTATTCACGCCAGTATCACACTGCTCAGACCCCTCCACCACACCATTACCACACACACCACAAGCATTATTCGTGCACGATGCACTACACGTCTTCGGGCAAGCGCCATTATTCACAGCACCAAGATCACACTGCTCAGACCCCTCCCTCACACCATTACCACACACACCACAAGCATTATTCGTGCACGACGCACTGCACGTCTTCGGGCAAGCGCCATTATTCACAGCACCAAAATCACACTGCTCAGGAGCATTGATCACGCCGTTACCACAGCACGCACCGCAATCACCAGGACACGACGAGCACGTCTCAGCACCATTACACGAGCCATCACCACACGACGCACAACTATTCGTCGTACAAGACGCGCTGCATACCCTCGGGCAGACACCATTGTTTGCGCCATTATCACACGACTCGCCAGCATTAATCACGCCGTTGCCGCAGCACGCACCGCAATCTCCAGGACACGACGAGCACGTCTCGCCGCCAGCGGCGTTGCAGGTGCCGTCGCCGCAACCAACGCAACCGGTGGGGGTGCATGTCAAGGGGTTGACGCAGGTGCTGACATGGTTACAGCCACCGCCGGCCTGGCCAGCGATGCAGCTGTCGGTCGTGCACGAAAATGTGTCGCTGCAGTCGGCGATCGTGCAACCCCATGTGCTATCCGACTTACAGACGTTCGGCTGCCGATCACAGGGGTTTCCCGCGCCGCGGCCATCACACCACCACTGTTGCGCGCAGACGCCTTTGCAACATGCCTGACCGGCGCCGTTAGCGCCGCACCACGTACCGTCGCCCTTTGCGGTGGGATAGTTACAAGTGCCGCCGCTGCATGACGCTCCAACGACCGTATGGCAACTATCCGGGGTAGTGCACACCACAGCGGAGCGGCTGCACACGCCGGCGGTGCAGGTGTCGGTCGTGCAGAGGTTGTCAGTGGGCTTCTCCTGGCAGTCGGTATTGGTGGTGCAATCGACGCAGGCTGAGCCGGTATCTATCTTCCCTGATGGACAACTGCAGCCGTCGCACGGGTTGTTGTCGTTCATATAAGCCTTGCAGTTTGTTTTGCAAGTACCGGTGCCCTCCGCATCATAAGGCCCGCACTCGGTCTGCGTCAAGAGGCATTCACACTCACAACCATTAATCTTCACGCAAGGTGGATCATTATATTCTGTACCCATAAAAACCTTCATAAAATAATTCGACCCGCACCCAGAGCCGCCAGCACCACAGGTATACGCACCACATAATCCTGTACACCAGATATCTCCATCTTTGTATACCTCCGCTCCGCAATGCCAATTGCAGCCGCACATGGGAGCCGCGGACACGAACGGGAGCGCGAGCGCGAAAGCGATGACTGCGAACAGAAATACTCTACCGACTAGCCCGTGCCGCGGCACTCGCCTACCCGCCATGAACTCTCCCTCAAAAACGCCATATATAAACATTATCATTTCAGATAAAGCGACAAGCGGTTCGGCATCGCCGGCTGAGAAACGGTCTTCGAAACCCAAAGGAACGATGCCCGGAACAATCTCTGAGGAGAGTATGTTACCGCCGATAGCTTCCAGCAACATTATCGGTTCGGCAGAGGTTTTCCCGCCTGATAATCCTCGCAATCGCCGGCAGTCGGTGTCTGCGTGACAAGATAGTACGCGCCTGTGTTCCCCGCCGGAGCCCGCGTCACGAGCCGGACCGCACCCGGAGGAATGATGCCCGAAATCATGACGTTCTCATTCTGACGGAGCGTCCGCTGCTCTGTCGATATCTTGGCAGATGAGTCATAAAACTCGATGTTGATAGGAAGCGAGCCAGCGGAGGCGTTCGAGAGCAGGATCCGAGTCAAGGGAGTGATGCTGATGGTACTGCACGGCGACTCGGAAGACCCGCCACACGCATCCGAGGCATAAAGCGCCGGCATCCATTGGCCGACGTCACCATAGGGCTTGATGATCCTCTGGTTGCCCCACACGAACAGGGGGACATGGGGGCCATCGACGAAATCGCTGAGGTTTATCGAACTATCCCAGATAGCACCATGACCGGCGATAAAACCATCGACGCCGTAGGATGTCTGCGGCAGGAAAAGTTCACTCACGACATCAGACCATACCCCATGCCAAAAGGCCCCAACTACTTGTTTTCTCAACTTGATGGATGGCATCGGCTGTCCATTGGAATCACGCTGCTGCAGCAAGGGGAGGAATACCGAACTACGACCCGCAGCAGGGTAGATGGCATGGGCTTCAGTAATCCTTTGCGACGATGCTTCGAAGTGACGTTGTACTGGGAAGAGGAAGTCGATCTCGCCATTGTCCTGCGCCGCGAGGAGGGTGGTGTGCTTGCCGCTCGCCGTGTCAGTGAGCAAATCGTAGACGGCGACAGCCCCGGAGGTCGGCTGCACCTTGAGATAATACAGGCCGGAGTCAGGAGAAGGCTGCCCGTTGAGAGCCTTCCAGATATCGGGAATATAGCGGCTGGTCCGCGGGTCGAGGTCAATATGGATCGGAGACAGTTGAAGGCCTCCATTGAGACTCTCCATCATGAGGTCAAACGCCGTTGCATCATGACCGCTGATGATGATGACGCCTTGCAGAACACCGACAGGATCGCCAAAATGCGCAGGGTCCGCAGGCCCAGGCAGATAACCGGTGCCGCCGGCAGGGATCATCTCTCCGAGGCGAGTCGCCGGCACGGTCTCTGTGAGGATGTGACCGTTCACAGTGTGCGTATGCTGGGCGATGACCTGGACGAGGTCAGGGTTTGCGCCACCGACGCTTATCGCGGCGTACAGGCTTGTCTGCGGTATCATGCGCGCAAACCCTCCCGCAGGTAGGGTAAGATTGACAGGCACCGCTTCTTCAAGATTCAATTCGGGAGTAGTCAAGATATTCAGCCAGGTATTACCATCCAAAATCGTCGGTGTGCCGCCGCTGTAGACCGCGATGCTCGCCGCCACCGTGTCCAGGTTCGCGATGCCGAGCTCTGTCTGGTCGCTGATCGGCACGATGTAGGCGAGCTGCGGCGCAGGAGCGGCGCGTCCGAGGTGCCTGCGCACCCGATGCTGGACAGCAGTGCCATCCTGCTCTGACTCGACGACAGCGACGTCGGAGTCATAGGCGGGAATGTGTTGCTGTCCTGCGAAGGCGGGGCCCGGATTGAGCGCGCCGAACCACATCCCGAGCGCGCCGACGCTGCGGAGGAGCCGGGCGAACGACGGGTGGCGCGCGGCGAAGGGCGCGTCGCGGACAACGACAGCGCCGCAGCCGGTGAGAACGTATTCCAGACCGTGGTCGTGGCGGAGGAGTTCGCCATCTTTGCCGAGCAGCGTCGCGCGCTCGTACTCCGATGGCGCGAGCGATGACCCATCGAGCGACCTGAACCGCGACTCCAGTACCATCGAATCTCTCCCTTCATCATCTCTTGTCCTGCTCGATACGCCACAGGTATTATTAATATTTCGATTACTGACATCACTCCAGAGTGATATTGCAGAAGAGCCGACGAGCGCCCTCACGATTTCGAAATAAAATAAATATTTAAATACAGCTCTTGAATAGAGCAGACAATATGAGACCGCTCCCGCTCTTTCTCCTTATCGGCATCGTCGCGCTCGTGCTGACAGTCGGCTGCGCGAAGAGAGAGTCGCCGCCGACACCGCCGCAGCTCCAGGGTTTCGCCGTCACCGCGACGGCGGTCGAAGGTCTTGTCCCGTACAGCATCATCGTCAACGACGGCGCGGACCTCAACATCAGGACTTTCGACAACGACATCCGCATCACCAACCAGGAGCTCAGCGTCGATACCACAATCCCCAAAGGAGAGGCGGAAGCCATTCGAGTCCTCCCGGAACAGCCCGGCACCTACACGCTCACCTGCAACGGCTGCCCAGCAGGACACGACACGCTCACCATAGAAGTACGGGCGGCATCGTGAGTTCTCCAACAACTGTCTGATGCTGTAGAAGAATCTGATACTCAGGATTATCTCTCGCAGGGTCTGTAGGAGAGCACGGTCAACTCGTAGATGCGGCCGTACAGGCTCACGAGGCGCTTCTGCGGCACCACCTGCGCACTGCACGTCTGCAACGAGTACGGCACCTGGATACTGCTCTCAGCACGCAGAGGATCGCCATCGGCAAAGGCGGCGCAGCAACGGATCCACAGATTCGTCGGTACGCTCGTCGCATTATACATATAACTCGCATTATAGAGCATCAACGCCCCCAACGGCTTGCCCTGGCAAAGCGCACGAACCCGCGCCGGATCAAGAGTAACATTATAGGCAATACTATAATTAAAGATACTGCACACGCCCTCCGCAACACAATCATAATTACACAACCCGGCAAGAGAGCAACGCTCGGTGCAAGCCGCGAGAGAGAGCGTGATATTCTGATGATGCACCGGCGAGGACGTGATATCATACGTGTAAGTGACCGGGTCATACCCCGGCGCATCAGCAGCAGCAACATGCTGCCCAAGGCTGACGCTCGCGGAGAAATGGCCAAACGACAACGGCTGCGAGGACGAATCAATAGTCAGGTGAGCACCACTATCCGTAATCACAGTATTCGTGCGGCCATCGATAAGATACCCCTCCCACGTCGTCGACGTAAGAACGCAGACGCCACCACTCAACGCATACCCATTACTGCACGTATACTCACACTTCGGCACGCCACAAGCAGCGACCAACGACCGTGGTGTATCAACGCCCAAACCAGTATTGTCGCCTGCACAAAAATCGGCATTCGCCGGGGCACTACCGGTGCAAACGTACGCGACACACACACCACCAGAAGCATAATACCCAACATCACATGTGTACTCACACTTGGCCGGCGCAGTGCACGCCGCCACCGCAGACCGTAGCGTATCAGCGCTCAGGCCAGTATCATCACCAGCACAGAGCGTCGCATTACTCGGCACAACACCAGTGCATACATACGGGACGCACACACCGCCAACAACATGATACCCAGCACTACACTGATACTCACACTTCAGCGCAGCACAAGCATCAACAGACGAACGAGCAGTATCAGCACTCAACTCAACATCATCACCAGCACAAAGCGCGGCATTCGCCGGAACACCACCAGTACACACATACGGGACGCACACGCCACCAGAGGCGTAATACCCGGCATTGCACGTATACTCGCATTTCAGCGCACCACAAGCGCTAACCACAGAACGAGCAGTATCAGCGCTCAGGCCGGTATCATCACCTGCACACAACACCGCATTACTCGGTACACCGCCAGTACACACATACGGAACACAAACACCGCCAGAAGCATAATATCCCGCATCGCAGGTATACTCACACTTGGTCCCCGCGGTGCAAGCAGCAACAACCGCCTTCGACGTGTCCGCACTCAAACCAGCATCATCACCACTACAAAGCGCAGCATTCGCAGGATTGCTACCAGTACACACATACGGAACACAAACACCACCAACAACATGATACCCGGCACCACACAAATACTCACACTTCAGCGCACCACAAGCATCAACAGACGAACGAGCAGTATCAGCACTCAACCCAACATCATCACCAGCGCAGAGCGCGGCATTCGACGGAACAACACCAGTGCATACATACGGGACGCACACACCACCAGAAGCATAATACCCCGCGTTGCAGGTGTACTCACACTTCAGCGCACCACAAGCGCCAACCACAGAGCGAGCAGTATCAGCGCTTAGGCCAGTATCATCACCGGCACAAAGACCGGCATTCGACGGCACAACACCAGTACACACATACGGGACGCACACACCACCAACCACATGATACCCAACACCACACAAATACTCACACTTGACCGGCACGGTACAAGCATCCGTGGAGGACCGCAGCGTATCAGCACTCAACCCAACATCATCACCACCACACAACACCGCATTACTGGGCACACCGCCAGTACACACATACGGGACGCACACACCACCAGAAGCATAATACCCAAGATCACACGTATACTCACACTTCACCGGCGCAGTACACGCCGCCACCACGGACCGCGACGTGTCAGCACTCAACCCCGCATCATCACCAGCACAGGGCACAGCATCCGCCGGAACACCACCAGTACAGACGAACTGGACACACACGCCGCTCCACGAACACGACCCAGAGCAGGTCTCTAAGCCACCAGCGCACCCCCGCGTCGAGCCAGGACTGCATCCCTCACCAGTACACGGAAGGCCCCACACACCACCAGCGTTGCAGGTCTGCGTACCGCAATTCCCGCACGATGGGGGAGGATTCGTGCACAAGCAATTACTCTCAGGCGGAGCGAGAACACTGCACGTGCCGTCACAGAGAATAGTACCGGTATTGTATTGGCCGCAGCTGTTGGTCGGCTGGCAGGTCAAGCCGGCATTGGCGTTGCAGCACTGGTGCTGGTAGCAGTACGGCGTAGCCCCACCGCAGCCAGTCGCGAGAACAGTGCAAGCGCGCGGGCTCTGACACCCGGTCGAGTCGCTCTGCGTGCCAGAGCACGACTGGTCGCACGTCGGCGTACAGCCACCGCACGTCCCCCACACAGAAGCCTTCGTCCCGGTCGATCCCCGCGTCGTCCCGCAGTTGCTCGTCTGCGTGAACCCAGTGCCGCTGCAGACAGTCGACGGGAGAGGCGACCACGAAGAGACAGTGCAGCAAGAACCGCTGTAGCACACCTGACCAGAGGAACAGCAAGTCCCGCTACAGACAGTGCCGGACACACAAGTACAGACATTCGAACCACTACAGGTATAACCATTGGAGCAAGAGGAGGAGCCGCAGCTCACAGTACGGGAATTGCCGCAGTTATCGTTCGCTGTCACACTACCGCAATTCTTCCCCAAACGAGAGCAGAACGCGGCATCGGTCTCAGGAGTGCAACAGCTCGAGCTGTTGTCTACCTTTGGTGCTGGACACAGGCACGGAGAACTGTCGCATGGCCCGCTGCCGCCAGCAGCAGTGATGTAGGCCTTGCAGTTGTTTTTGCAAGTGTCTACTGCGCAGCAGGTCTGGGACGCGGTGCAGGTTGTCACGCAGTGACCACCGCTATTGCATGCGGAACAGTTCATTCTGTCGTAGCCCCCGGTACCGGTGTTCCACTCATAATGGCATGAAGCAGTCGTGTTATACGTGCAGCGCAGGCCGCTCGTCAGATCCGCCCGCCATTGCCCCGGGCCGCAGATGATCGGCTTCGCATTGCAGTAATCGGCCAGGCAGGCCCAGCCAGGATCCGCCCGACATCCGCCTGCGCAGCAGAGGCTGGTGCCTCCGCACGACGCGCCGTTGGCTTTGGGCGAGTACGAGCACGCGCCAGAACTGCACGTTCCAGGAGATATATAACACGCGTCAGGAGGAGAATTACATGTACCGCAACTCGCCACGGTGCGCAGAACACCGCAATTATCGGCCACATTCGTTACAGGACCGCACGTCTTCCCAAGGCGGGAGCAGAACGCTGCATCGGTCTCAGGAGTGCAACAAATACCGCCGGGGGCACATTCAGTCATAGTAGGACTGGTGCAACAGACAGGACCGGTAGAATTCGTACATGATTTACCTGAAGCGCACACGCAATTCAGCGTGCCGCAGACGTATCCAGGACCGCAGCAGTTCCAGAACAGGGTGCCGGGATGGGTCACTGGAGAGCAATACGTCCCGCCCGGCTTACAACTCCCCCAGCAACGATAATATGATTGACAATCATGATCTATCGAAGAAATGACGCAGTAGTCGGCTATAGGGCTGGCCTGACTACAGTAAGGACTAGCACTCAGTACTTGGGCGGCAGTGTAATAAATAGTGCACGCGACACCGGGCTCGCCACCGCCATTCTGAGCGGGCGGGGGACAGCAGGAGTCGCCGGTAGCAAAATCCGCGACTCCGGTGCAAGCCGCTCGCACACCCATGCTCAGAGCGAAGAGACCGATGATGACCAACCCAAGGAAGATAAGCGCTCTCTTACGTGCCGCCCGTACCACGACCCTTCCCTTAAAAACGAGCATATTTAAATATTGTTGTTGTTATGGGCGTTGTATGAAGAGGGGAACGTGGGTCGCAGTCATCCTGCTCGCCGCGCTCGTGTTGATAGTCGGTTGCGCGAAGAGAGAGTCGCCGCCACCGCAGCAGCAGACGCCGCCGCCACAACCGACACCGCCAGCGCCGCCGCAGGTACAGACCTTCTTCGTCAGCGCGACGACACGCGACGGGCTCGTGCCGAACAACCTCGTCGTCCTCAACGGCGTCAAGCTCAACATCACCTCCTACAACACAGATATCCAGTTCACCAACGCGGACCTCGGGGTCAGCGAGAGCATCCCCGCGAAAGAGAGCCGATTGCTCACAATCATCCCAACACAGCCCGGCACCTACACGCTCATCTGCAACGGCTGCCCAGCAGGACACGACACGCTCACCATAGAAGTACGGGCGCCGCAATAGTCCTCTCGTATATTGATTCTATCAGCCTCCTTCGAGCAATAGTTTTTTAAACGCTCTCGGGCTGCTGGAGAGCACGCCTCCGTAACTACTGCATCTGGATAGCGCACAACTATCCGCCACTGGACAAGTTCTCGTTGAGGATATAAGGGAGCACTAAAGCCCGCCCATTATGGATTATGCATGCAATGAAGAGCTTGCTGAAGAGACAGGAATCCACATCGGAGACGGGAGCATGAATGTCTATCGTGGGCATAATGGTCCATGCTACACTGTCGCCTGTCATCACATCGACGACAAAGAGTATGTGGATTCGGTCATTCTACCGCTCATAAAGAGCGTGTATGGCGCGTCGCCGAAGCCTCGTGCGTGGTCGAGGGGAACGTATGGGTTCCGCATCCGATCAGCAAAGATCATCAGGTTCAAGCATGACGTGCTTGGGTTGCCGTTAGGCAAGAAGACCGACATCACTATTCCAGACTGTATAGCGCAGAATCCACGCTTGATGAAGGCGTGCATCCGCGGCATTGCTGACACCGACGGGTCCATCAATCTGGAGCCGAGGAAAGGCGGATGCTACCCTAGGCTTTTCATCACCAATACGAGCGAACGGTTGATCCTGCAGATACGGACTTTCCTGGAGCATGAAGGCTTCCGCGTCCAGTACTGGTCGCATCCGCAAAAAGATTGGCTGTGCATCCATAAGATTGCGGTCAATGGCCGAGCAATGCTTACGCATTGGATGAACCACATCGGTTTTCATAATCCAAAACATATACGCAAGGCCCGGGGATGTGAAGGAATAGTTTATAAATTAGAGGAGAACTTTCCTATCACGGTGCCCCCGTAGCATAGTAGCTATTGCGTCTGATCCTAAGAAAGGAGGCGAAACTTGTAGCTACGTGCAAGCAATCAGAAGGTCGGGAGTGCAACTCTCCCCGGGGGCTTTCTACGCATATCTATTATGCGTATCTTACTCTTCCTGAGAAGAGTCCTGAGAGCGCGCCGGCCATGCGCTCGAGCAACGATGGTTTGGAGCGGTAGCCCGTGACCTGCGCCGGAGCCATCCGCATCGACGGGCTCCTCTGCAGGAACTCCTGCTGTTCGCGCCTGTACGCCGCGCCCGCGCTCCGCTCGCTCGCGGCGGCCTTCTCCAAGTACGCCCCCTGCTCCTCCCAGCGCCGCTCGGCGATCGCGCGCTGCTGCGACGCCGTGCTCCTGCGCCACTCATCGAGGCGGGCGAGATGCTCCTGCTGCTGCGTCCTGTACCGTTGCGCCACCGCCCACTCGCGCTCGGCCGCGCGCTCCGCGATCACCGGCAGGCTCTGGTCATAGAACGCCCGGGGGTCCTTCTCCTTTCGCGCGTAATGGAAGAGGTACTCTGTGACGCGCCACGCGGTGGGCGGCAGCGCGAGCCTGTCCTCTCGATACTGGCGCATGCAGTGCTGCAGCACATCGTCAGAGATGCCCCGGATTCGCGCTTCATAGCGGACGATGCCGAAGTCGGTGGTGTACGGGTCGCAGCGCACGAGCACCAATTCGAGCCTGGCGAAGCTCTCTCGAAGACGGCCTATCTGCACCGGCACCTGAAGATCCTTTTCCATGACCCCTCGAAAGTGAATACTATACGGCGGAACCTACGGCGGAATTTTTAAATCTGCCTCTTCTCTCAGCTCTTGCGCCGCGGCGACCGGCTTCCGGCCTGCTCCGTGAACCTTCCGGCCTCTTTCCCATCACTTTCTTGAAGCATCCATCGCTACCCGGCTCGAGCTCTGGAACGACACCATTATATATAACATCAGAGGTTATATGTCAAGAGCGTACCTCATCCACTATCCTGTCGGCAAGAACGGGCGCATGACCGTCAGGTTCGAACAGTCGCAGAAGTCATCCCGGTGTCCGACGGGAGTGCGCTTCGCGGTCATCGGTTTCCTCACGACGAAGGACGGCGAACGCGAAGTCATCAGGATTGACAACGCTCCGCACCATGGTATCGGGACGACACACATACACTATCTCGATGAGAAGGAAGGGAAAGAGAACGTCATCGTCCACCACTTCAAGAGCTACTCACAGGCGTGCGATTACGTCGAGCGCTATCTCAGGGAGCGGGACCATGATTGAGATACGCATCTTCGCGACCGAGCGGGAGCGGCGCCGCGCGCTGCACCATCTGGTGGGCGGCAAGGATATATCTGCGGGTGCGAGAACGACGATCCTGCTCACGCCGGAGCATTTCCAGACGGTCTTCTCGCCCGAACGTCTCCGGATAATCCTCATTCTCAAGGAGGGGCCGGTGACGAGTATCTCTACGCTCGCCCAGCGATTGCAGCGGTCGTTCGAGGCGGTGCATCGCGACATCAAAACGCTGGCGTCGTACGGCCTCGTGACGCTGCGCAAAGTCGACCGTCGCGTCATCCCGACGCTCGCGGGCAGGATAACGGTGCCGATCAGCGCGTGAACTTTTCGCTCTCTTTTTTCAGTGCCGCAGAAGATGCGTTGCTCTTCTCTTGCGCCGCGGCGCATCTGACTCATTCCATTCTGTGATCTTACGATTTCGAGCCTGCATAATCGGCTCGAAATCTGGTTGCGCGCCAAGGCGGCGCTCGTAACGTTTAGCGATACTAAGAAATTTCTTATTCCGCTTAACTATATCTTCAGCGTCGTGACCTTGCTGATGCCGTGCTCGTTCATCGACACTCCGTACAGCGTGTCGGCCTCCGAGATGACCGCGTCGTTGTGGCTGACGACGATGTACTGCGCGCGCCTGCAGTACGCGACGATGAGCTTGGCGAGCTTCTCGCTGTTGTGCTTGTCGAGCGCCGCGTCCACCTCGTCCAGGATGTAGAACGACGCCGGCTGGTACTCCTGCACCGCGAAGAGGAACGCGAGCGCGGTCATCGTCTTCTCCCCGCCTGAGAGGCTGCGCAGGTCGAGGAACTTCTTGCCGGTGATGCGCACCTTGATGGTGACGCCGCTGTTGAAGAGGTCGTTCTCGTTCTCTACCTCGACGTAGGCGTCCCCCTTCGCGGAGAGCGACAGGAAGATGCGCTTGAAGCTCTCGTTGAGACGGTCGAACGTGCGCATGAAGATGTCCTGCTTCTTTGAGTCGATCTCGGCGATCATCGCGAGCACGTCCTGGCGCTCGAGCACGAGGCGGTCCTTCTTGCCGACAAGGTCGTTGTACTCGCGCTCGACCATGTCGTAGATCTCGAGCGCCTTCATGTTCACGGCGCCGATGTTCTCGAGCAGCCGCTCGAACTCCTTGATCTCGACGAGGCACTCCTCCTCGCTCTTCTCCTTGAACACCTCGACCTCCCTGTACTGCAGGTCCTCCTCCTCGAGGCCCGCGAGCTCGGCGCGGATGCGGGCGAGCTCCATCGCGAAGCCCATGTTCTTCGCGTCGAGGTCGCGCATGCGCGACTGTATCCGGTCGGCGTCGCGCTCGCACGCGTTCGCCGCGTCCGCGGCCTTCTGCCGCTTGCCGAAGAGCTCCTTGAACTGCTGCATGAACCTCTTCTCCGCCTCCTCGCGCTCGGCGAGCTCGGACTGGATGCGGTCGATGTCCGCCTTCACGCCGTCCTGCTCCTCCTGGAACTGCTTGTTCTCCCGCTCCTGCTGCTTGAGGATGCTCTTGATGCGCTCCGCCTCTGGGCCGAGCACGGAGTTGACCTGCGCCTCGTTCGAGCGGATCTTGCCCTGCAGCTCCTGGACGTGGTCCTTGATGGACTGTTTCTTCTCCTCGAAGCTCGTGAGCTGCGCGAGCACCTCGGGGCTGCGCAGTTGCGTAATCTGGTCGCGCAGCTCCTGCTTCTTGATCTTCAGGCCGGCGAGCTCCTTGTTCGCCTCGCCCACCTTCGTGATGACGCCGTCGATCCTCGCCTCGAGCTCCTTCGTCTCCTTCTGGAGCCGTCGCTTCTCCTCCTTGTTCAGCTCGAGGTCCGAGCTGTCGATGTGCAGTGTCTTCTCGAGCGTGATGATCTCCGCCTCGATGTTCGCCTTGTGCTCGCGCAGGCGGTCGATCGCCTGCTCGTTGTCGCGGCGCTTCTGCTCGACGCGCGCGAGCGCCCCCTCGACCTCGTCGAGCTCCTTCTCGAGGCGTTCGATCCTGTCGGTCATCTCCTTCTGCTGGAAGCCCATGCCGGCGCGCGCCTTGGCGCGGAAGCCGCCCTGCATCGCGCCCGAGACCTCGACGAGGTCGCCGGCGAGCGTGACCATGCGTACGCGCCCCACGCCTATCTTGCGCGCGGTCTCGAGGGTGTCGACCACGAGCGTGTTGCCGAGCACGTAGCGGAAGACCATGTCATACTTCGGGTCGTACTCGACGAGCTTCGACGCGAGGCCGACCACGCCCGGCGTCTTGAGGAGCCGCTCCGCGGCTCCGTCCGGCTCCGGCGCCTTGAGCTTGTTGAGCGGTAGGAATGTGGCGACGCCGTGCTGCTCGCGGCGCAGGAAGGCGATGCAGTCGCTCGCGGTCCTGTCGTCCTCGACCACGATGCCGTTGATGCGCCCCGAGGCCGCGATCTCGAGCGCGAGCTGGTGCTCCTGCTTCACCGAGCCGAGCTCGGCGACGGTGCCGATGATGCCGCGGATTCCGTCTGTGGACTTCTGCTCGAGCACCTTCTGGATCGCGACGCCGCCCGCCGCGCCCTCCTTGATGGACGAGTTCTGCGCACGCAATTTCACGAGCTCTTCGTTGAGGCGCGCGCTGTTGCCGCGCGCGGCGGTGATGAGGCCGGCGAGGTTCGCGTCCTCGGCGAGCGCCTGCTGGAGCTCCTTGACCGCCTGCTTGAACGCGTCCTGCCTCCCCTTGAGCTTGTCGAGCTGTCCCTTGTTCCCCTTCTCCGCCTCGAGCACCTTGGCGATCTTCTCGTCCGCCTGCTCGATGCGCACGTCCACCTTGTCCTTCTCGCGCATCAGCGCCTGCTGCTCCTCGCGCAGCTTGGTGAGCGCCTCCTGGAGCGTCTCGGCGCGCCTGTCCATCTCCCCCATCTCGACATCGAGCTTGGACTGGTCCTCGACGTTGTGCTTCCTCTTGAACTCGGCGATGCGCAGCTCGATCTGCTGCAGGTTCGACTGCGCCTGGGCGATGGAGCGCTCGTGCTCCTTGCTCTCCGCCTCGATGTACTTGATCCTCTCGAAGAGGTCGCCGTCCGTCTTGAGCAATCCCTCGCGGCGCTCCTTGAGCTTCGCCAACTCCGTCTTGAGGGTCTCGAGGCGCTGCCGCTTGACCGCAAGGTCGACCTTGAGGGTCTCGACCTGCTTGTGGATCGTCACCTGCTCCTTCGCGCCGCGCGTCTCGATCTCCGCGTTGATGCGGTCGATCTCCTCCTTGTGCTTCGCGATCTCTCCTTTGAGCCGCTCGACCTCGAGGAGCGCCTTGTCGATCTCCTCCTTGTTCCGCCTCGAGCGGCCCTCGTAGTCATGCACCTCCTTCTGCTTCTTCGCGATGCGCTTCGAGAGCACGGTGCGCTTGTTGCGCTTGAGCTTGTCGGAGAGCTCCTTGAACTGGAGCGCCTGGTCGCGCTCGCCCTTGAGCTCCTTGAGGTATGTCTTGCGCTCGGTCAGGATGATGTCGGTCTCGGTCAGTTTCTGCTCGACGCGCTCGAGCTCGTGCAGCGCGCGCAGCTTCTTGCCCTCGTAGACGCCGATGCCCGCTATCTCCTCGATGAGCTGTCGGCGCTCGATGCCGGTCATCTCGATGAGGTGGGTGATGTCGCCCTGGAGGATGATGTTGTGGCCGTCCGGGTCGATGTGGGCCTTCTCGAGCATCTCCACGACCTCGGCGCGCGAGAACTTCCTGTCGTTGATCCTGTAGACGCTCGTGCCGTCGTCCTTGACGGTGCGCGCGAACTTGAGCTCTGCGAACCCCTTGCCGAACTCCTCCTTCGCGTTGTCGAACCAGATGACGACCTCGCCCTCCTTCGCGGGCTGCTTGGTCTTCCCGCCGTTGTAGATGAGGTTCGCGGTCTTCTCCGCGCGCAACCCCTTCGCCCCGGACTTGCCGAGCACGAAGACGAGCGCGTCGAGGATGTTCGACTTGCCAGAGCCGTTCGGGCCGAGGACGCAGTTGAACCGCTCGCCGTAGAGCAGCTCGGTCTTGTTCGCGAAGGACTTGAAGCCCCTCATCTCCATCCGCGTGATACGAGTCAAACAGCCACCACTACACTACGCAATGTAACTTTCCAGCACTGCGGCCTTGGCGTGCCCGCGGAGACCGAGGTGCCGGAGGCCTCGGTCGACGTCAAATCCCACAGGTGTGGGTAGATGCGCCGCCGCAGGAGTGACGGCCAAGGAGAGATATTTAAAGGTTTCGCGATGCGCGCTCGACGGAGAAGTCACTCCGTCACGAGATAGAGGGAGTAAATGCCGGGCCGGTTCGGGCCGGAGACGCTCTCGCGGATGAGCCGCTTGAGCCTCTTGTTGATCTCGTAGCCCACCCATCGCCTGCCCATGTCGTTCGCCACCGCGAGGATGGTGCCGGAGCCGGTAAACGGCGACACGACGAGATCGCCCTCCTGCGTGAACTCGTCGATGCAGCGCCGGACGATCTTCGGGTGGATGGCGTCGGGGAAGGTATAGCCCTTGCTGTCGCGCCGCTGCATCGAGTCCTCGAGCAGCCACACGTCAGGGCCGAAACCCCACGCGTGCTTGCGACCGTGCGGCCGCAACCGCCGCCCGGACTTCTGGTAGAACAGGATATGCGAGAACGAGAACCTGTACATGTTCTCCTTGAGCGATTTCGCCCATATCTTGTGGTCGAAATTCGAAAGATTGTGGTGTTCGGCGATGTTCCGTATCGCGAGATGCTTGTGCCACACGGTCCCATCATAGGACGCGTCGCCGTGGTTGTAGCGCGCGTGGTCGCGCAGGTCGGTATTGAGCGACACAAGGACGCCGCCGGGCAGAAGCGTCCTCACGGATTCAGTCATCACGCGATCGAGGAACGCGAGGTAGCCGCTCTTGTCGAGCGTGCGGCCGTCCGGGTTGTTGGTGAACGGCGGGCTCATGAAGACGAGCCGCGCGCTCGCGTCCGCGATCTCGGGCATCCGCTCTGAGGTGTGGAAAAACATCCCCTCCATGGCCGAGCGGAGCCGCGCCGCGCTTAAAAATCCGTCGGAGGAAGGACGACGCAAGCGGGGATTGCGGATACGAGAGGTTTATAAAGAACATCCTCTGAAGCCACAACATGGCCAAGGGCGATCCGGCGGACAATCCGTTCGAGAAAGGGGATAAGAAGGACGCTGACGAGAAGAAGGAGACGACGTCCAAGTACCTCACCAAGGCGAACTGGACGCCCGACATCCTCGCGTCCATCCTCGCCACCAACGGCGGCCTCCTGCTCGGCGGCATCCTCGCCATGCTCCTCCCCTTCGTCCACGGCACCGCGGTCTACGTCTTCACCGTAGTGCTCGTGCTCGGCACCTCGTGGTCGCTCGCCCACATGTGCTACCACATGGAGCTCGAGGGGCACCGGTTCTACCAGCAGGGCTACTTCTTCCTCGCGCCGCTCCTCGCCGCGTTCGTGGCGACCGCGGTCATCATCGTCGTCACGACACGGCTCACCGGCAGCTTCGTATCGAGCTTCACGACAGATAACCCGATGATCGGCGTCGCGCTGCCGGAGATAGGGGATGCCGGCGGTGCGCTCAACACGGTCAGCGCCGGCATCTCGTTCGGCGCCATCGGCATCCTCACGTTCATCTACACCATTGCCACGCTCCTGCCGTTCTCTGTCATGGCCGCGCGCCACAAATGGCTGAAGTGGTACTACCTCCTCTGGGCCCTGCCAGCGGTCATCGTCGGCATACTATTGTTGCAGCTCGGCGCGCTCGTGCCGGCGTGATCATTTCCGGCTCTTCTGGTTGTAGACTTGAGAACCGATGTACACGACTGTCACAAGAAGCAACGCTATCACAAATGGAGGGCCCGCCACAATCTCGCAGGGACTGTTGAGCAGACACCCATAGCGATGCGAAAAAGGGAGAATCCCGAAGAAACTGATTCCGAAGATTGCGGTAAGGAGCCAAACCTGATGCTTCGTCAATCTCATGATTGTTTTTTGTCGCTAGACTTTTAATACTTTTCGACAGCCAGCGATACGTACATGGACCGTTCAATCTTCTCAAAGGCAAAGCCCTGCCGTTCGATGCCGGTCTGGTAGTCAGATTCACAATATTCATATATCGACACATCTCTCCCCGGGAATTAGCTATCTGGGGGACACATGGATTCTATCAAATCAGGCATTCTCTCTGTTGGCGCAAGCGACCCGCAGCGACGGTTGTTCGACGCGCTCATACCTCTGCCTGAGGGGACAAGCTACAACGCGTATCTCATCAAGGGCGACAATGGCACAGCGCTCATCGATACGGTCGACCCAACGAAGACAGATATCCTGCTCACGGCGCTGCGGCGAAGCGGCGCAGAGAGCATCGACTACGTGATCGCCAACCACGCAGAACAGGACCACAGCGGCTCCCTGCCGGCGGTACTGCAACTGTACCCGAAAGCGACCGTCATCTGCTCAGGGAAGTGCAAGCCGATGCTCATCGACCTCCTGCACCTGGCGCCGGAGCGCATCCGCACGGTCAAGGACGGAGAGACTATATCATTAGGGAACAGGACGCTCGAGTTCGTCTCCACCCCCTGGGTGCACTGGCCCGAGACCATGACGACATACTTGCGCGAGCAGAGAATCCTCTTCTCCTGCGACCTGTTCGGGTCGCACAAGGCCGCTGACGACCTGCTCGCGTATGAAGAGCAGGACATCCAAGACGCCACCCGCAGGTATTACGCCGAGATCATGATGCCGTTCCGGCCCGCGGTGGTGAAGAACGTCGAGAGGCTGAGCGGCCTCAAGCCCGACCTGATCGCGCCCTCTCACGGCCCGATCCACAAGCGGCCGGATGTCGTGATGGATTGGTACCGCTCTTGGACCTCCGACGTTGTGGAGAACCTGGCGGTCATCGCCTATGTCTCGATGCACGGCTCGACGCAGCAGATGGCCACGCGCCTCGCGAGCTCGCTCGAAGGCAACGGCGTGCGTGCGAATGTCTACGACCTGGTCGGCGCGGACCTGGGCGATATCGCATCGGACCTGGTCGATGCGGCGACATTGGTCGTAGGAACGCCCTGCGTCCTCTCAGGCATCCATCCCGTGGCCATGCATGCGATCTATACCGTGAACTCGCTGCGTCCGAAGACGAAGTTCGTCGGCTTGATCGCGAGCTATGGCTGGGGACAGCGCATCGCGGAGCAGGTCGTGCCGATGCTCGACAACCTCAAAGTGGAGTTCCTGCCTCCGGTCATGGAGCGCGGACTGCCGACCGACTACTCCGCGCTCGACGGGCTCGCGAAGACAATCGCGGCGAAGCACCAGTCGTTGCTCTTCAAAGAGTTCTAGCGCATATCTGTACACTCATATCTGTATCTTCGAGAAGAGGTACACATCGCACCCGGATTCCTATCCCTCGTGCATTCGCTACGCTCATGCACCGACAGGGATTCGAACCCTGGCGATCAGCTTGGAAGGCTGGCATGCTACCACTACATCATCGGTGCCTAGCGTCGAGAGAATCGTCTTGGTTTATAAGATTACGCCTTCTTAAGGGTCGCCTTGGCGGGGGAGAAAGTTTGACTTCGAAGAAGGCAAACTCCGGAACGGAGCGAAGCGGAGTGACTGGAATTCGTGCAGAACGGACCATTCAATTCTCGGCAGACGAAGCGCGAGCGGTGTAATCCTCACGCCGCGACCTAGTTCTTCTTCGGCCGTCCACGCGGCCGCTTCGACTCCACACCCGCGGGCGCGAGGCCGAGCTTCGCGATGAGCGCTTCCGCGCTCTTGCGCGCGGCGTCCGGCCCCTGCACCACGAGCTTGCCTGTCGTATAACGGATGACGGTGACGCCGGCGCCGTCCTTCATGCGCACGACCTCGTACTGGTTGGTCGGCGCCACGAACGAGAAGCCGTGCTCCTTGAGCGCCTCGAACGCCTCGACGATGCGCGCGTGCTCAGCCGAGCGCTCCTCGGCGCCGGACGTTTCGTCGAACGACGCGAGCGACGACTGCGCGCCCTGTTTCGCCAAACGCCGGTAGCTCTCCCAGGACTTACGGAAGAAATCCTGGCCCTCCTGCCAGTGCGCCCCGAGGAACGCCTGGGTCTGCGGGTCGGACGGGTAGCCGCTGCCCAGCGGCCCGTGTCTCTCCTCGAGCGCGCGGATCGCGGCGTCGCGCGTCACCTTCGCAAGGATGGAGGCGGCGCCGACGATGGTGTGGTTCTCGTCCGCCTTGGTCTCGCAGACGAGCGCAATATTGCGCGTAACGCCATCAGGGTCGAGTTTCGCGAGCGCGTCGCGGATGTCGCGCTCGTGCTTCTCGGTCGTGCGCGTGGGAGAGTCGATGATGACCTTCGAGAACGGCGCGCGCTTGGCGAGCCGGAGGATGAGCAACGCTGTGGTGCGCGCCTCGAGGCGGTTGAGGTTGTCGCCGCCTGCCTTCCCGTCGACCGCGGCGTCGATCTCCCGTGGCGAGAGCGCGATGACCTCGTGCGGGAGCCCCTCGACGACGGAGAAGAGCCGCTCGCGCCGCTCCGGCGAGAGCTGCTTGCTGTCGGCGACGCCGGCGCGCCCCAGGCGCGCGACGTCCTGCTCCTCGCACGCCACGATCGCCATGACCATGGGGCCGAGCACCGGCCCGCGTCCCGCCTCGTCGATTCCTGCGATGTATCCCATTGCGTCTAACCTAACCGATTTTTGCTGCGGCGGATAAACCCGCACTCCGTGCGGGCATCTGCGTCGAGCAGCCTGCATGCGCACGGTAGCACTCTGCTACCGGCGCGCCGGAAGCTTTGCTTCCGAGCGAATCGGCCGCTCTCCTGATTTCACGCCAAGGCGGCGTTCCGATGAATAATATATCCCAATTCAATTCAATTTTGCTCTTCACTTCTTCTTCACGATGTCGTCGACCTTGATGCCGAAGGTGAGGTCGTACCCCGCGAGCGGGTGGTTGAAGTCGATGGTGATAGCGTTCTCGCTCTCCTTGGTCGCGCGCCCGACGCCGCTCGCCGACTGGTACACCTTGCCGACCTGGACGGTCGTGCGCATAGTCACGTGCGTCAGGTTCCTCTCGGTCGCGTTGTACGGGCCGTAGGGCGTCATGTAGACCCTGCCGAGCCCGATGTCGTGCAGGAAGGTGAATGCGTCCGGCGTCGCCTTGATGAGCGTGCTGTTCCAGGTGTAGCCCTCCAGCGTGATGGTGTCGTTGACGGGCGCGAGCGCGTACAGCTCGATGCCGAGATTGGTGGCCTTCACGACCTTGTACACCATGCTCTGCGTCGAGAAGTTCTTGCCCAGCATGCCGAGGTTCTTGAGCTCGGCCGGCGCCTTGTCGTTTGGTATGGTGATGTTGCGCTGGATGGTCGCCTCGAGCGGGATCTCGAGGTACTTGGGGACGCTGAGGATCTTGGTGCCGTCGTAGGCGCCGTAGGCGTCCAAGGCCTTGACCGTCACGCTCTTGCTCTCGCCCTTGCGCATCCCGAGGAGCGCGTTCTCGAAGCCGGGGATGAGCTGGTGCGCGCCCAGGCGGACCGAGAGCGGGGTGAAGTGCGTGCCGTTGAACTCCGCCTTGTGCGCGGGGTCGTTCGTGTCGAAGATCGTGCCGTTCGCGTAGCGGCCGGTATAGGTGATGGTGGCGTCGTCCCCCCGCTCGACCACGGGCCCGAAGCAGGCGGTGAGCACGAACAAGGAGAGGATGATGGCGATGAGAGGCGCGGTCTTCATGCGACGACGCAACACGCCTCGCTATTTATGGTTTGTGGAGAATCGGCGGTTCGCGATGACCAATACAGCAGAACAATCAACGTGGCTACCAGCCAGAAGGTGCGAACTGCAAACGACAAGGCGTGAACGAAACACTCCAGAGGAGGTGAGCACCGGACGAGCCGAGAGGCGAGTCGCCGGTAGCCACGTGGTCGTCAAGTGAAGAGAGCAGAACTGGATTCAGGCGTTCTTCAGACGGTCTTCCTGCCGACTTCCTGCACCAGTCCCATGTCGTTGCGCTCGACCACGGCGAGGAGCTTCGGGTTCTCCGGTTGCTCGTATAGCTCGCTGATGATCTTCATGCGCTCCTCGGGCCGGAGCTGGAGGTACTCGGCCTCGAAGCCGCCCTCATCCGCGCCGCCCTCGTACATGCGCATGACCTTGCGCACGCGGCGCTGCATCAGGCGATCCTTGGCCCGATCGGCGTAGCTGAGCGTCTGCAGCGCGACCGGGGCGGGAGTGTCATACGGCACCTCCACGCTCTCCATGCGCGGCAGTATGTTGTTCTGCCACACACCATCGCGGTTCGGCCACGCGCCGTTATTTCCGCTCCCAGACACCCCGCCGTCCTCCCTGGTGACGTACCGGTACCGTTTCGGCTGGCCGATGCCCCATTGCACCTCTGCCCCGTACTCCTGGAGCGAGCGCATCATCTCGCCGAAGAGCATCTGGTAGAAGAGCGGGTCGTCGGCCTGCGCGCTCTGCGCTATCTGCATGAGCTGCTGCGTACGCGGGTGCGACAGGTTGAGGAAGAAGTGGTGCTTGTTTTTATTGTTCACGTAATGATTTCTCCAGGAGCCATCCTCTTCCACGGTCCGGTCGTCGGATGCCCTGTCGTGCTCCGCCGGAGGCTGCCATCCCGGCATCGCCACATCGTACGCTTCGCACGTCTTGTACGTCGCGTTCAACAGCCTATCCTCTTTGAGACTGAGCTCCGTGCCGGGAACAAGATGCTCTCTCATCTGGTGGCGCGCCGACATACTAATGGCAGGACAAACGCAGCACGGCAAGAAGTAGAATGGTTGGCTCCTCCCGGTGCGTGACGGCCATAGGTGCACCGGCATGATGCCGACGGCGTTCGCGAACATCTCGGCGTCGTCGGTGCTGCCCCGGGATGGCTCATCGCGCATCAACGTCGCGTTCAGGAATCCGCCGTTGTCCACCATGACGTCCTGCATCACGCTGATCATGCGCCGGATGCCTCTGGAGTACTGCGTCATCTGGTCGCGCGCCTCGTCGTGCGTGCGCGCCTCGAGCTCCTTGCGGCTCTTCGCCCGGGCCTCGCGGTTCTGGCGCAGCCACGAGCCGAGCTTTCCTGACGACTCGTAGAGCGGCGAGGCGACATATCGCTTGATGAGCGACCCAAGCCCTCCGCCCATCTCGACCGCGGCGTTGGAGGTGAGCGACGCCCCCTTAGAGAGGACCTTCCACGCGCCGGTGGCCAAGAAAGTGACCGGCAGGGCCACCCCGTACACCGCCGCGCCTTTCATGCCATTCCATGTGATTTTCGCGCCCTTCCCTATGACGCCGCCGGCGTATGCGAATTCATGTCCGAGCGGCGTCAGCATCTTATGGTAGGTCACCGATGACCCTTTCCCTATGGCGCGGCCAATCACGCTCCCGGCTGCGCGGACGTCGCGGTACGTCTGGGCGATATCGCCTGCCATGTATCTCGCGCCCGCGGCGATTCCGCGGCCGATTGCATGCAACGCCGGCCGCGCGATCCTATAGCGAGTGTACGCTATCAGGTCAGAGAGCTCGTTGCCGATCTGCCGCGCCGCCGGCCTGACGATGCGGTGGCTGATGAACTTTGTCGTGCTAGCGACGCTTGTCGCCGCCGTCTCTCCGGTCGTCCGGAACGCGCCGGTGACGGCATCGCCGACGATATCGACGAGCGACGGCTTGCCGTTCTTCGAGCGCACGAGACGCGTCCTGCTCAGTCCGTACACCGCGCCAAGCGCCCCTCCGGTCGCCAGGATAGGCACGCCGTATGACGCTGCCACGCCGGCGATGCCGCCTGCCAGCGCGGTGACGCCGGTGATCACAGGACCTACGAGCAACGCTGCGCCGCCGATCGCCGCAGCGCCGATCACGCCCGCACCCGCGGTGCGGCTGTATTTCGAGACGTCCTGGCGTATCTGCGGCATACGCTCCTGCAGCTGCGCCTTCGCGCCGGCGAACCGCGCCTGGATGCGGCCGTAGACATCGATCACGGAGTTCATGAACTCGCTGCGCGACGCCGCCGGCGCTACGGACACCGCGCTCTGCTTGCGGCGCCAGGACAATTCGACGAGGCTTTCGAAGAACTCCTTCTCGCGTTCGAGTAGGCAGACAATCGTCGGGCCTTTCAGCGCCTCCGAGGTGCTGATTGGGATCTCGCACCTGACGTCGAAGCACTCAGGGTTCTTCTCTATCTCTGTGAGGACCTCATCGAGCGTCGAGAGCGTCGGCCGAGTGTACGGGCGGGTATATGTCTGGGCCGGCGTGAGGAACAATGGACGATTGTTCCGGCTATTACTCCACGTCCTATACTGTTCCTCCACCATGACGCTGTGGAGCTTGATCATGATCGGGAGCTGGAGCATCTCCTTGACCAGCGGGTGCTCGCGCCCCAACGCCTGCTCAGGGGCGAGGTTGGCGCACAGGAACCTGATGAGCTCCTCGCGGTCGGACTCCATCCGCTGTTCGCGCCCGCTCCGGTACCATCTTGTCCGCAGGTGCGGCCTATAGTAGAACGGCACCCGTCCCTTCGCGGACACCTTATCGTGAAGCGTCTGCGAGTACTCCTGCTCCTGGACGACGCGCTTGTATTCGAGATCGGACTCCTTCCTGTACCGCCTCATCAGGTCCTGGTAGAGGACGAGCACCTCTTCGCCTACGGCGTCGAGCACTCCCAAGAAGCGGTCGTTCTTGGTGATGCGCGCTCCGGAGAGGTCCTGCGAGAAGAGGCTCGAGTTGATGATGGCGCTCACGTTCGCGGAGAGGAGCCTCGTGTTGACATCACTGTAGCTGCGATCGCCGGATTCGATGATCTCCTTCTCGATGCCGTTGCGCGCCAGCGTGATCCGCCCGTTGGTCCAGTCCGCGATGCTCCGGTCCGGGATGCCGACCACACCCTCGACGTTGTTGCGCTTGAAGCGCCGCCAGAGCGACGCCTCCGGCAGGTCGTATGCCGAGCTTATCTTCCGGCCGTTGAGCGTGATGGCCACATCGGTGTAGAAATGGGCGCCCTTGAGCGTCTCGTATTCGACAGAGGGCCGCAAGAGGACCGGCAGGTCGAAGAAGCTCTCCCATGAGGTCCTGCGCGCGATCCCCAGCAGGGAGCGGGGTTTGCGCCTGTCCGCCTTCTTGCGGTTGACCGATATCTTGATGCCGTTCCGGGAGAGCCTCGTGGGATGCGTCTCGGGTGCGAAGGCGTCGCGCGCCCCCTTGCCGTCCGTGTGGGCGCCGAGGATATTGTAGAGCACGAATCGCTGCCCCTCCTGGTCGAGCATTGTATCGACCACGATAGAGCTGAGATCTCTGTTGCCGAGGTTCGCCGCGATGCCGCGCGAAAGGCCTATGTACTTGCTGAAGCGCTCGTCAACGATCGGCTGGAACGCGAGCGCGATGACCATCTCCGCCTGCTTCTTGCTCAGGCCGACGCCATCGACAGCGATCTCGAACCTCTTGGGCTTCGCGGCGATGTCCACTCTCCCCGCGTTGTTCTGCATCGCGAAATCGAGGAGCTCGTATATGTACGAGGTCTGGTTGTCGGTCGTGCGGTGCGCCGCCATCTTCTCGAACATCTTGATGCGGTTCACCGTGAAGCCGTGCGCGCGCTGTTCGATCACCTCATCGCCCTCCTGGAGGAGCGTGGAGATATCGTCAGTCATCGGAACCACCTGTCAGGACTATCTTCAGGGAGGGAGGAGTGGAGTTCTGCGCGGCGCGCTCGACCCCGGTGCGGGCGAGGAATGCGTCGAAGACGTCCTGATGGAGCCCTCTCCGCTCATAGCCCTTCTCCGAGGAGAGCGTCATCAGGAACTCGTAGATCTTTTTGATGCGCTCGGGACCAGTCGTGGCCACGATGCGCTTGATCTGCTCGTGGTCGGGATTGATGATGATGGTGTCGGAGGCACGGAAGCCCTGCAGGATGCGCTCGAGCAGCGACTTGCGCTCCGCCTGGAGACGCTTGCGGCCGTAGCCGACGGATTGGGACAGGGTCGAGTTGAGCTTGGAGATGTACGGCCGTGACGTCTCGTTCGCGCGCTCCGAGTACCTGCTGCCGAGAACATACCCCATGCTGCGGGCATCGAAGCGGCCGAACTCGATGCTACCGATGCTCTTGCGCAGCGCCGGCACCCGACGGAGCTCTGCGTTGAGCTCCTCGATGAAGGCACGTTGGTCCTCGTCGAGCGACGCGTGGGATATCTCGGTCGACGCGTTGAACTCCTCGTCGAGCATCTTGCCCGGCGCGAACAAGGATATGATGCGCGTGAGCGGCGAGGAGCCCATGTTGAGGAGCGACGACCCAAACAGTCCGGTGCCCGACAATCCGGTGTTCACGCGCTCGTGAGTGTACGGTTTCATGACGAGGATGCCTGCCGCTTTCGCCTCGTTCGCGAGGTGGCAGGGCTCGGAGAAGTAGATGCAACGTTGCTTGTGCAGCGCCCGCAGCACCTGGCGGATCGAGACGGGGTTGCCCTCGAAATCCTGGAACATGTTCGTGTCGAGGACCTCGTCGTCGAGCGTTTTCTCGAGGCGGCGTGTCCGGCGCAGCGTCCTGAAACGGCGCAGCATCTTGAAGCCGTCGTCCGTCGCCTGGGCGACGCTCTTGCTAGCGTTGGCGAGGTACCCGATGCCGAAGCTCCAGACCATCTGCGAGTCCGCCGGCTGGCCGCCGCCGTCATGGGCATCCTTGTCCTCGCTCATGTAGCGGAACGCCTCGCGCACGAGCTGTATCCTGGCCTTGTCGACCATCTGCTTGATCTGCTGGTACTTCTTGTTCTTTATCACGTCGTTGCGCGATATGTTGTAGTCGATGTATCGGGAGTTGACGAGCAGCTCGAACCCTGCTGTCTGCTCGGTGAGTGGCGACGCTTCCGCCTTGATGACAAGCCGGTGGTTCATGAGCTTGTAGCCGGTCTTTCCGGTGAGGCCCATAATCGCCTCGAGGCCCTTGCCGCCGAATCTCACCTTGATGGGGGCGGCGACATCGAACGGCTTGTTGATGCGCTCGTTGTTGAACAGGAGCGGGGTCGCTGTGTACGCGCAATAGGCGTCGAGCTCTTCGCGCAGCTTCTGCGCGACGCGGTTGCGCTCGCCGGCGCTGAGGTCCGCGTAGAGCATGATGCGGGTACCCTTGGTGACGGCGCTATCGCGGGGGCGGATGATCGTCGCCGGCGCGCCGCTTTTCGCCTCGCCGAGCAGCACCTTGAGCGGGTGCGCCCCGTCGCGTGCGGTCTCGACCTGCACGTAGCGCGGGTTCTGCGCGAAGATGCTGACGAGGCCGATGCCGAAGCGGCCGATGGTGCTGTGGTCGTACTCTTTCGACGACTCGAAAAGGTTGAGGAAATACTGGTCGAGGATGCTCTCGTCCATCCCGTCGCCGTCGTCCTCTACGGTGATCGTGCTCAGCTTCATGCGTTCGTCCACGCCGACGGAGATGTTCACCGTCGTGGCATGCGCGTCGAGCGAGTTCTGCACGAGCTCGCGGATGTACAGGTACGGGCTCTCGAACATATCGATGAGGCCGTTGAACACCTCGACGTCGTTGTCCCGCACCGCTTCGTCGAACGCGTCATCGAGCGATATGCTCTCGGGGTCGACGCGCGATGCCGGCGCGACAGGCGCATGAGCGGGCGCTCTCGGCGCCGGTTCGAACGATTCGAGCATGCCCTCGATGAGAGGGATATATTCGTGCGCGAAGGAGTGGGCGAGCATATTAGTTCCGTTAACAGAGGAGGCCAATAGGGACTCCGATATAAAGTCCCGAAGGCCGGTCGCGAACCCGTTCTTTCGGCGTTCACGACACCGGTTCAGGAGGTCATAGACGTCTCTGCGATCATCCTCATCGTACTTCGAAAGCCGGCGTGAGAAAATATCATACTCGCTCCGGCGGCTTTTGGGGGGAGCGTAGTTACGGATACACTGCTCTATATCGAAATCGACGAAATCCGGGGACTCATCCCTTACCACGTCACCGTCTCTCATGCGGAACCTCCTCTCGGGGTAAGATGGTGATACGGGTCGTGCCGTCAGCGGCGAACTCGAGCCTCGTCCTCGGCGCGTCGATAGGGATGGCTGTCAACGCATCCGATGCCGCGTCCGCCACGACAGGCGCCTCGGCAGGCGCCTCAGGAGGAAGCTGCGCCAGCCACTCGGCGATGCGCGCGTCGGGATGCTCCTCGTTGTATTTCGTCAAACGGTTGATGATCGCCTTCCGCTTCTCCTTGTCCGCCTTCGCGACGTCCTTCTCGAACCCTTCGCGGAAGTATATGAACCGCTCGGTATGGTCGTCCGGGGTTATGCGCGCGAGCATCTCGCGCGTCGCGATATCGTCGTCGGCCGCTGGGTAGAGCAGGTTGACGCGCAGCTCCGGCGGGAGGGTGCCGGGGCTGGTGTTGTTGTAGAGCACATCGCGCAGGCGGCTCCAGTCCTTGTGGAGCAGTTGCTTGAAGCGGTCCGCTTTCATGTCCATCCGCTCGCTGAGCCTGCGGAATACCGAGTAGCGCTTGAACCCGGAATAGCCGCACGTGACGAATTCCCTCGCGAGTTTCTCGTCGGATTCGTCCGAGTGTTTCGCCCAGTCCCTGAACCGGCTGGGCTCTCCCTGCAGCCAGTGGCCGTACTGCACCATGACATCCTCCTCTATCCGGTCGATACGCCGGCTTCCGCGCTCCTTGTCATAGGCGATGGCGTTGCCGGTGAAGAGGGCGTCGATGACCGACGAGGAGTCCCTGCCGAAGATCACATCGGGATTCTTCGGGAGCCTGTCGAAGCCGTGGGAATCGCCCGATTCCGAGAAGAGGACGGCCTTGCCCTCCCCTGTCTTGGGCGAGGGCACGACATAGAGCTCGAGGTCCGTCCCGTCGAGCCGTACTGGAGATGTGAGCGGGAAAGTCATGGTGAAGCCACCGAGGTCCACATGGCGCAGGTCGCCGAAGATGCGGTACGCCCTGCCGTAGTCGCGGCGCAGCTGCTGGACGCGGCGGCGGTTGAGCACGGTATCGAGGTCCTTTGGTATCCCTTCGACCGTCGCGACGAGGCCCTTGGCCTTTCGCACGTCGCCGAGAGCGGTGTCGAGCACCGCGTACACGACCGGCGTTCCATCGTCGAGCGGGAGCGCCTCCTCGGGGACGCGGATACCGAAGCTCTGGGCCAGCGACGCGAGGTGCAGGCCTCCAATCTTTCCGGCGACGCCGGTGTGGACGACGCAACCGCCGGCGACGTCGATCATCTGGCCGGCGTAGGCGCCCGCCTTGGTGTGTCCGAGCACGAGCTCGGCGATGCCGGAGAGCCCGTCCTGGCGAAGCGCGTCATTGGCCAGCGCCTCCACCTCTTGGATGTCATGAGCATCCCCGTTCGCTTCGTCCCGGAAGGCAGGACTCGTGTATGCCGGCGGGAGCTGCTCGCGCCGCACGATAATCGCGGACTGCTGCAGGTACGCGCCGTCGCCGAGAGCGGCGGCGGCCTCGGGCGATCGACCGAACCCGTCGATGGTCATCCGCTCGATAGGGCGCAGGCGATCGGCAGGGATGCCGAGGTGCTCCGCGAGGGAAAGGTAATTATTGCGCTCAACATCATTGAGCGGGACAGGGCTGAGATGCGGGGTGAGCGGACTGCGAGGGGGAATGGTCGTCATGAGAGCACCACGTACGTCTCTTTGCGCGTCTTGCCGAACCGCCGTAGTCCATCGGCGAGCTCGGGCGACACGGTCAGGACGCGGTACCTGTCGATGATGAGGTTGCCTCCATAATCGCTTAATGGGGCCTCCTGCTCAAGGTCACCTTCGGTGAACTTATCCTCCATCGTGATGTCGGTGTCGTCACGATCGACGTGCGCGTAGTCGAGGATGAAATTCCCCTTGCGCATCATCGCGCGGAAATCCTCGTCGCAGACGAGAGGGGCGTCGTATCCGTCCATGAACGCGTAGAACCCCTTGATGTGCTGAACGGCTATCTTCCCTACGCGCATGCGCTTCGTCGCGTTGATCTCGTCGAACCATCGCCGGCCGCTGAAGCCGAACAGCCTTGAGATCATGCTCCCGAGCGCCGGCTTCGCGGCGATCTTGCCGCCGCGGTCGCGGATGTACGGGTTCGGCCGCAGCACCTGGCTCAGCATAGTGTCCCCTGGTGTGTACAACTCCAGGTCGTAGCGCAGCCATCCGGATTTGGTGAGGTCGTAGCCGCGCACCGTCATGCTGTAGCGCAATCCTTCGTCTAACGGTTCTCCTCTCGAGAGGAGCGTCTCGCGCGTCGCGGTGAACGCCATCGACTTGAGGCGGTCGGTGAAGACGCACTCCTTGAGGCGCTGCAGGTCGGCTGCGAACTCGAAATCGTTACGGAAGATGCTATCCTGGATGAGGGAGACCAGCTGACCTTGGAGCGGCAGCGAGTCCTGGTTCTCCTCCTCGATGAACTTCTTGTGCGCCTGCAGGATGTCGAGGATGCTCTTGCACGGGAGGCCGGAGGCGTCGTCGACCTCGAGCAGGCCGAGCTGGGGGAAATCCTTGCCGAAGCTCGCGACGCGCAGTATCGCGGCCGTGCGCGCGATGTCGTTCTGCGCGGCCGACGGGACATTGCCTGGTTGCGCCACCCGGTCGGCCAGCACATCGAGAGCGTCCACGAGCTGCTCGAGGTACAGGTCCTTGTACGCTTCCTGGATAGCGATGATTCCCATGGTGGACACCTATGATAAAAAAACATGAAGAAGAAAAAAAGAACCTCAGTTGGAGCCGTCGCCCGCTCCCAAAAGCGGCGTCTCGATCTCCTTCGCGTCGGGCACGAGCAACCTGTAGGCGCTGTTGAGCTCCACCATGTGGTTGTTGTCTCCGTCCGGAACATCTGGATGGGCGTTTCTGGCGAGCTCATGGTAGCGGTCCTGGACCTCCTGCGCTGTCGCTCCCTTGGAGAGCCCCAGGAGAGTATACGCTGCCTGGAGCGCCGGTCTCGTTGGCGCATTCGCCGCGAGCTGCTTGATGGCCTCGCCGGTATGCGCGGCGAGACGGTCGACGTACGCGAGGACCTCCTCTCGGACAGGCGGCAGGTAACTCTCTTCGAGCACCGTGACCAGATCCTGGTTCGCCTTCGCGAGCAGCACGAGCATTGCTTCGGTGCCGCGGTTGAGCGTCATCTCCGTGTCGTGCGTGCCAAACGTCGCCTCCTGCAGCTTATAGTTGATTGCCATGGCGCGCGTCTCGGCAGTACTCGTGTGCAGGCGCACTTTCGCAGCGATGCGTTTCTGCTCCGCCGCATTGATGGACTTCTCCAGGTTCCCCTTGATTGTGTGGAGGTTCTGGATGCCGTACCTACGATGGTGGGTGCGGGCCTTGTGCGTTGAGTAACGGAGCTCGTAGCGTCGCAGCTTTGCATCCGCGTCTATGCGCTCGTCCACCAGCGGCTTCATCTCGCCAGTCATGATGAGATTCGGGTCGGTCGCGTCGTAGCCGAGCGCCGTGAGCGTGGAGTCTATCTCCGCGACGCGGCCGCGCAATACCGGAATGCGGCCGGTCTCTGCGCCATCCTCCTCTTTCTTGGTGTACTCTGGCATGAGCATCTCTGACCGCTGGATGGTGCGGCGGTACGCGCGGACATCGAGATCGATGTCAACCATACGGTTCCTCGCCTTGACGATGTTGCGCTCGAGGCCCACGAGCTCCTCATGGAGATGGGACTGAATTCCCTCGAGTATCTCGACTGGCGACGTCTTGCGGAACACCGCCTTCTTCAGGCCGGGGATATGGCTCGCGAGGGCATAGACGCCGGCGCGGAACTGTACCAGATCCCTGTGTCGGAGGCCGCTGAAGATATCACCAACATCGCCGGTCTGGCGAACGAGAGCCGTCGTCTGACGGTTTGCTCGCTTGGCGAGCTTGTCCTGGAGTTTGGGTCTATCATCACTCATAGTGCACCTCATTGCTCTCCGTTCTGGCCGATGGCGCCCAGAGCGTCGAGGCCTTTCTTTCCTGCGTAAAGCGTCAATCCCAGCGCGACAGGGATGCCCAGAAGAAGATGGAACGGCAACAGCGCATACGCGCCGACCGCTCCGCCGATGCCGTAGAGCGCGCGCCGGGTGTTCTTGCGCACCGTCGGGTTCGAGCCGTGCATGTGCGTTCGCGCCGGCTCATTCGCCTCTTCGACCGCGTTCTCGAGGCCACGAGCCGGACGGTACTTCATGTACAGGTCCGTCGCTACGCCTTTGGCTGTCGCGGCCACTGTCGCCGCTCTCTCGCCGAGATGATGTTCCTCGGCATACACGCGCGCGGCCGCTGCCGCGCCGCTCACATAGTCACGGACTCTGCTTTCGATGTCTGCATCATTCTTTCCTGTCATATATATCACCTTGAGTTTGTTCTTGCATGTGTTGTCGTATCTCTTATTCAGACGGTATCTGGCCGCCGGGCGGCTGCTTGCCGGCCACGTAAGGCTCGAACGCCACGGAGTAGGCGACGACAAGCGGACGCTTGCCGCGGCGCTGCGTGAGCGCGAGCGAGACATTGACGATGCGAGTGTCAGGCTGCTGGCCCGGATTCGCGCTGACGTCCACCGAGTAGGCGACCCCGTCCTCCTCCACCGACTGGCCCTTCGCCTCGTAGCTATCGAAGTCAATGACGCGGTCGAGAGTCTGCGCGACGATGCGTCGCATCGACGGCAACCGGGCGAGCTCGTCTGTCCCGCCGATGCGCTTGTCGAGCGCGATGGAGCCGTTGCACGCCGTCTTGTACGGTATCTCCTTCCCGATTATCGTCATCAGCACGCTGGAGAGCGGCATCCTGTCGCGGCTGTACGTCACGGTGAGCACGCCGTCCTGCGCGCGCACATCGAAAGAACGGTAGCCCATCCTTACCTGGCGGATGCTGAACGCGCCGTCCGCATCGTAGTGCTCGAGCATCGCATCGATGGCGTCCTTCATGCCGGGGACGCGGTGCTCGACCTTGAGATCGTCATACAGAATGCGCGCGTCACTTGCGATGACGCCTGCCTTCGCCCTGATCGCTGCCGCGGCCGTCTCGACATACGCGCCTATCACGCGGCCAGCGACCGCATACTTTTTCGAACGCTCGCCGTCGGGCTCGAGCTCCCCGACCGCCTTCTTGACCTGCGCCTGGACATTGCTCGCGGCGCGCGTGGCGTAGTCCGAGACCTTCCTCCCCACGGACTTCGCGGTGCTCTTCGCGGCACCAGCGGCCGCGTTCACGGCTGCGGCGCCGGCCTTGCGCGCGGCGTCTTTCGCCGCATCCCCGACGACATCGCCGAGCTGCTTTGCCTTGCGGCGGAGCCGGTCGAAAAGCTTGCCGGCGCTGTTGGACGAAGAGTTGTCTTGATCGTTAGCCATCGTCTATCCTCCGTTCTCGTCTCCGTTCATGTCTCCGGTCTCATCCTTGGCAGGGAGACCCTGCGGAGCTGAAAGATTATGGAGATACGTGATTTGGAAGCTCCGGCGCCTGGACTTGCGCAATCCACCGCGCTCATATGAGAGCGCACAGCGGAAACTGTCGAAGCCGTCCTTGTCGTAATCGCACTGGTGATTGACCGCGCCGAAAGACGCGACCTCGACCGTGTTCCTGATAGCGAAGCGGTCGCTGCGCTCCAAGAGCGAGCTGTCCTGCACGAGCACTCTGGCGTACGCGTCAAGCGATGCGCTGAGCTCGTCGGGCTTGAACCGGCCGTTGAACTTGGCGAAGACATGCTCAGAATTATCAAGAGAAAAGATATGGTACAATCGTGTGGGGATCAGCGCGTCGGTCCTATTCTCCAAGCGGACATCCAGGCCGCCGCGCGTGTATTCCAGGGAGGTATTGCCCTCGACACCATGCTCCGCGATCGCCGCACGGAATATCTCGTAGAGCCGGATATCGCACTGTTGCGCGATCCTGTCATTAGCGCCCCTGTAACGGGCCTGCAAGCTCTTGAGTGCCGCGGAAGTGCAATCTTCCACCTTGCCTATCACGCGCGCGAAGAAGATGCCGGTCTTGCGGCCGTACTCCGCGCCCTTGGTCTGGCCAGGGGTCGATGCGTAGTGGTCCCGCGCCGCGTCGGCGACAGAGACCTCAAGAGGCTTGCCCGAAGCCTTGCTCCTGCTGATGACTGAAAGCATACGTGTGACCTTTCCCAACATATCGCATACCTCTGTAATCATCACATAGTAGTGATTATCTTGATTGGGAAGCATCCGTATTTATAAATCTTCTCATTTAGACCACTCTCCAGAGACTACAAAATATTTGAGGAGACACCGACGGAGACGGAGGGCCGACCGGTCCACGGACTAACCAAAACTTTAAAAGGCCCCGAACGACTCCAGACCAGACGCCCATCCGAGGGCATCGCACGCCTCTGTAGCTCAGTGGTTAGAGCGGCGGTTTCGTAAACCGCAGGCCGAGGGTTCAAATCCCTTCAGAGGCTTCTCATTATTCTAGATCGGATTCGAACACAACAAATCCATGCATGCGGCCCGTCGAACACTCAGCACTCCCGTACCCGAGATGTTGGAGAAGTCATATAAACTCGTCAGGGTTCGACGGACAACAATCGGAGGTGCCGCATGCGGTTCATGATAAAAGTGGTATTCCCCATCGAGAATGGCAACCGGACTGTCAGGGACGGCAGCCTGCCAAAGAGACTGCAGGAGATCATGGCAGAGATCAAGCCGGAAGCGGCGTATTTCACCACTGAGCACGGCAAGCGCGGCGGGACTTTCATCGTCAACATTGATGACGCGTCCCAGATGCCATCGGTGGCAGAGCCTTTCTTCCTCGCGTTCAACGCGGAAGTGAAGTTCCTCCCGGTGATGACCCCGGAAGACCTGGCAAAAGGGGATCTGACAGGTCTCGCCAAGAGATGGGCGTGAGCCGCGCACCTTCATTTCATCTTCAGGGACTCTTGACTGGATTGAACATCGTCGTGCTCGGAGTCTCGCAGAAATCCGGATAGAGGTGTCATACCATTCTCGATTCCTGCAGCAAGGCAGATTTTGGAGAACGCATTAATACTTCGCCGTCGCTATGGTCGCATGGGCAACACACTTACCACGATGCTCTTGCTCGGCGCGATGACGCTCCCCCAGCCATCGCAGAGGATGCCGCTCCAGAGGACGGCTCTCACGACCGCCGAGATGCGCGCCACGTTCGCGGGGGGCTGCTTCTGGTGCATGGTGCCGCCGTACGACAAGCTCGAAGGCGTCCTCTCCGTCGTCGCGGGATACGCCGGCGGCGCGAAACCGCGCCCCACCTACGAGGAGGTCTCGACAGGGAGGAGCGGATACCTCGAATCTGTGCAGATCGAGTACGACCCATCGAAGACCACGTTCCAGCAACTGCTCGACGTGTACTGGAAGAACATCGACCCGACCGACGCCGGCGGGCAGTTCGCGGACCGTGGCTCGCAGTACCACACCGCGGTCTTCTACCACGACGAGGGGCAGCGCCGCGAAGCGCTCGCCTCGCGCGACGCGCTCTCCAGGTCGGGGCGCTTCGACAAGCCGGTCGTGACCGACATCCTGCCCTTCACCACGTTCTTCCCTGCTGAGGATTACCACCAGAACTACTACAAGAAGAACCCTACGAGCTACAACGCGTACAAGGAGGGCTCGGGGCGCGCGTCGTTCCTCGAACAGGTCTGGAGCAAGAATGCCAGCATATACGACAACGCGCCGAACGCGAGCGGAGTGGACAACTGGACCAAGCCCGACAACGCGACGCTGCAGAAGATGCTCTCGAAGGAGCAGTACGACGTGACGCAGTGCTCCGCGACCGAGGCGCCGTTCCACAACGCGTACTGGGACAACCACGCCGCGGGCATCTACGTCGACATCGTGAGCGGCGAGCCGCTCTTCTCCAGCACCGACAAGTATGATTCAGGCACCGGCTGGCCGAGCTTCACCAAGCCGATCGACAGCGCGAACATCGTCGAGAAGGAGGACCGCGGTCTCTTCATGAAGCGCACGGAGGTGCGCAGCAAGCGCTCGAACAGCCACCTCGGCCACATCTTCGATGACGGCCCTACTCCGACGGGATTGCGGTTCTGCATCAACAGCGCATCGTTGCGCTTCATCCCGGCGAAGGATATCGAGAGGGAAGGGTACGGGCAGTACAAGGCGCTCTTCTCAGATATCACACAAGAGAGAAAATAAAAAAAGAAGAAAGAATCTCAGAACTGCACTTTCGGAGCGTTCTCTGCACCCGACGACGCGGCGAAGCTCGTCTTGACTTCGAAGCCGTATATCCCCGCGACGATGTTGCTCGGGAATACCCGCACAGCGACATTGTACTCCTTGACCGCTGTGTTGTAGTTGTCGCGCTCCACCTTGACGCGGTTCTCCGTGCCAGCGAGCTCGTCCTGGAGCGAGAGGAAATTCTCGCTCGCTTTCAGGTCCGGGTACGCCTCCACGATGACCAGGAGGCGCGAGAGCACGCCGTCCATCGAGGAGCTCGCGGCGTCCAACTGCTCCGGGGTCGTCGCGCTGCTCACCGCAGATTTCGCCCGGCCCGCCTCGCTGCGCAGCTGCGTTATCTTCGTGAGCGTCGCGCCCTCATAGGTCTTGTATCCGTTCACGGTCTCGACGAGGTTCGGGATGAGGTCTGCGCGACGCTGGTACGCGGACTGCACATTCCCCCATTTCTGGCCCACGGTCTCATCGGCGGAGACCAGGCGGTTATACGTCCCGGCCACCCACAGCCCGACAAGAAGCGCGAGCGCGACGATGACCGCGACCACAATAAGCGCTGTTTTCGTACGTTTTTTCATGATGACCCTCCTCCCTTCCGAGCGTTCTCACGCCGCTTTTTCTGCTTTTCGCCATGCGAGAGCAGCTTGTCGATCTCGTGGTCGTCGAGCCACAGGCCATGGCATCTCGGGCAGACGTCTATCGTGACGTCCTTTTGATGCTTCTTCTCCATATAGACCTTGCATCTCGGACACAAGAGCAGAGGCTCCTTCGCCCGTGGGTCTATCTTACTGTTGCGTTTGAAAAGTGCCATGCTTCACCATCCTCCTGACGCTCCGCCGCCACCGAAACTCCCTCCGCCGCCGCTGAACCCACCGCCGCCGAACCCGCCGCCTCCGCGCCCTCCGCGCAGCATCGCGGCGGCGATCATCGCGGCCATGAAGTAATTATCGTCGCTGCGTTTGCCCTTCCGGCCTTTCGTCGCCCGCTGCAGGGCACGGGCATGCCTGCTCCCGACGATGGCGACGATGAAGAAAAAGAGTATCAAACCGAACACGAGCAGAGCGGTGACAGAGCCGGACGAATCGGTCGCCGCAGGCGCGGCTCCGGGTTCGAGATAGCCCTGGACATCGGCCACCGCGGCATACAGCCCGTCGCCATAGCGTCCCTCCTGGAACGCAGGAACAAGTTCTTCCCGGCCGATCCTGCCGACGCGCGCGTCGTTCAGGTACGGTTCGATGCCGCGGCCGACCTCGAAACGGTACTTGTGGTCTTCGACCGAGACCAGGATGAGCAGGCCGTTGTTCGCACCGGTCTCGCCGAGATGGCCTTCAGCGACCTGGAGCGCAAAGCCCTCGATGTCCTGGCCGCCAAGGTTCTTGACGGTGACGATCGCGATCTGGGCGCGGCCGCTCTGGTCGATTGCGCGCAACGACTCTTCGAGACGAGAGATGTCCTGCGCAGAGAGCACGCCGGCGTAATCGTTCACATAGCCCGATATCTTGACGTCGGCAGGGGTCTCCGCGAGGAGCGTCGGCAGGAAGAGCACTGCAAGCAGCAACAGCACCGACCCCGCCCACAACGAACGCATGCGCGGAACATGCGAGGATGTACTTTTAAACGTGTCGCCGAAAAAGAGCATGAGTTTTCTGCAACGGCCCGTACGCGCATATCGAACGCACACGCGCGCCCGCACGCGTACGATAGGTTTATAAACAACCCTTCTTACAAAATATGTATAAATACTTACAAAATATGTTTTTGGTGGGCACGTGGCGTCCCTCCGACGAGCGGCAATCCTGATACCAGTACTTCTCCTGCTCGCAGCGCTGCTCAGCACCGCAGAAGCGACGCCACTCACCATATCGCCGGGACCATACTACGCCGGGACACCATTCGCCATCGGACTCCACACCGACCCGTCGGGCGCCACACCGACCACCATACGCATCTCGGGGCCGATGGCGACATACCGCATCAACGGAGCGCAAGAGAGCCAAGAGGTGACTATTCCGACGCCGGGACCATACAATGTCCAGGCATTCGACGACAAAGACAATCTCCTCTACGAGACAGCAATCATCGTCCTCCCGTCGCCAGCCGCTACCGCCACGACAGCGCCGAGCGAGGAGGCATCCGCCATCATCGTCGGGAACGAGACGGCGCAAAACATCACGACGACAGCGCCGAGCGGAGCGGTGCCGGACGACGCGGCATGGCAACGATTGAGCGTGCGGTTCCAACGTGTCACCTTCGACCGCGTCGCGTACGACAACACGAGAGGACACTACGAGATCGACGCGCACGGACGAGGGAGCAACACCATCCGGCTGCACGGCGTGATGAACGCATCGAACATCTCGGCGCTCGAGTTCGCGCAACACCCCGCAGCGCTCGCCACCGACGCCATCGTGGTCGAGGGCGCTGCCGTTGATAATGCGACGGTGCGCCTCGCGAAGTACGGTCCGGTCGCGTACATCGCGCGCTGCGACGAGTACAACACGACCACAGGCTCGTGCGTAGCGTGGCTCCCCACCGACATCCCGTTCCAGGATTATGGCGACTCCATCGAGTTCACCGTGCCGCACTTCACAGGATACGGCGGAATTCCGCAGGTCGATTTCTACTACGTGACGAGCGCGAGCAACACCTCGCTGCCAAATCTTGGCGCGAGCCGCAACGCGTCGCGCCACAATGTGACGAGGAACTTGGCTGCGACCGGCCTCTACAACTTCATCAACGCCTCCGTGGTCGGCGTGACCGGCCGCGTCATCCGGACCACGGACGTGGTCAATTTCAGCGGGAACTGGACGCGGGCCGGTACCGTCACGGCAAACGTCACCTACAAGCTCATGTACGGCGTCGGCAGCCCGCAGACGCTCGTCTGCCAGCGCGGCGATGACAGCACAGGCGGCCCCGGCATCACAGGGAACGTCACCCTGATAGGGAACTGCTCGCCATCGAGCGATATCATCATCCCGAACGGGACCACGCTATGGTACGTCGTCAACGTCTACCGGTCTGGAGCCACCACCCGCGTCGTGACGCTCTGGTGGGACGCCTCCAGCCCGACCTGGATCAACATCAGCAGCGCGCAGCGGACCGACATCAACGTCACGACCAACAGCACAGTCTACAGAATCAACAACACCGATATCAGCGTCGGCATCTCTGGCTACTATTACTGGCTCAACGCAAGCGGCATCAACAACTCGAACGTCACTGTCGCGGTCTACAACAGCACCGGCGGGCTCAAGCAGATAAGGAACGTGACCACGAACGCGAGCGGCTACTTCAACGACACCTACAGCCTGACGACCAGCGCGGAGCTCGGGCAGTGGTACGTGAACGTGACCGGGTGGAACAGCACAGGATATACTGCGGACGATAGAGAGTACTTCAACGTCACACAATACGGCGTGCTCAACGTCAGCCTCAACTTCCCCGCCGCAGCGTACAACGATTCGCAGAATGACACCTTCTACATCAACGCCACCATCACCTGCACTGGGAAGATAGGAGTGGAGTGCGGGAATATCAGCGCAACGGCGAGATACAACAGCACGACCAACAGCCCCGACACGAACATCAGCACCAGCCCGTTCACAACGCCGTTCGGGCTCTCGAACCCGACGACGAACCCGCAGACCAACGTCTCCTCACTCGTGCAGGGCCAATCCTGGAACGTTTCGTGGATCGTGAACGCCACCGGAGGTGGATGCTACAAGCTTGACGTACAGTTCAACAGCACCTGCGGTCCCGGCAACGTGAGCACGAACGACACCACAGACTCAGTATTCTGCATCCAGCGGCCGCCATCCATCAGCAACGCGAAACTCAACATCACCTCGCCGGTGACCGGTCCTACCACGGTCAAGGTCAACGCCTCTGTGACCGACGGCGACGGCGACGTGCGCACCGTGCTGCTCGAGGTCGACCCGCCGTTCAGCGCTGCGTACAACACCTCGGTGGCGCAGAACGGCAACGAGTTCTACAACAACACTATCGTGCTCAACGAAGGAGGCAACTGGACATTCAAGTTCTACGCGAACGACTCGCAGTGGAACAACGCGACGCCGACGAACGCTACAGACCAGGCGAGCGCAAACATCATCAGCGTGATAGTGTACGGCGTGCTCAACGTCTCGCTCAACGCCCCTCCCGACCCGACCAACCGCACGCAGAACACCACGTTCATCCTCAACGCAACAATCACCTGCAGGGGCGTCCAGGGAGCAATCTGCGGCAACATCACTGCGAGCGCAAGGTATAACGCAAGCTCAGCAACAGCGAACACCAACATCAGCAACGTGAGCGGCGTAAATCCCCTCTGGACCCCCAAGAACCCCCAAGCCAACACCTCAAGCCTGACGCAGGGGCAGTCCTGGAGCGTCAACTTCACGGTGAACCTAACGGGGAGCGCATGCTACGAAGTGGACACGCTGTTCAACTCGAGCTACGCGAGCATCACGGGAAACGACACCGATGACGCGATGGTCTGCGCCATCTTCCCGCCGGCAATCTCGTCCGCGCGCATCAACGCGTCGTCACCGGTCATCATCAACACCACGGTCAAGGTGAACGCGAGCGTCAACGGCACCGGCCTCGACATGGTCCTTCTCCAGGTCACGCCACCGACAGGAAATCCGTTCAACACCACGCCGCTCCATAATAGCGATAGCGGCCCCTGGTACAACACCAGCTGGCTCTACAGGAAGAACATCACCTTCAACGCCAGCGAGATCAACGGCACGAACTCGAACTTCTCCGTCCTCGTCAGCATCGCGAGCGATTCCAACCTGGCGGCGGCCGCGCAGAGCTCTGGGAACGACATCCTCTTCACCTCGAGCGACGGGCAGACCAAGCTCCCACACGAGATAGAGCTATACAACGGGACGACGGGCCGGTTGGTCGCTTGGGTCCGCATGCCCGTCCTCTCGAACATCTCGAACGCCTCGAACACCATCTACCTGTACTACGGCAACTCGTCGGTCGGAGACCAATCAAACAAGACCGGGGTGTGGGACTCCAGCTACCTGGCGGTCTACCACATGAACCAGGTCCCGCCGAGCACCATCGCCGACTCAACGAATCTCCGGAACCTGACTCCGACCAGCTGCAACACGAGCGCCGGACAGATCGGGAGCGCCATAGCATTCAACGGCACCGCCAGCCGTCTCGTCACGGCGAGCTACACAGTGAACCTCAGCTCGTTCACCATCGAAGCATGGGTGAGCAATAATAATACGGGCGCTTGGGGAACTGGACGCGGCAACGGTTGGGAGGCGATTGTTAACATCGACAACAACGGGACGAACCTCGATTTCACAGCGTATCCAGGTACCGAGAACGGTGCTCTCTCTGTTGATGATGGCTCTCCGACCCAAATTTCAGTGGGACAGAATGGGACCGCGTGGAGGCACGTCGTTGCCCGGTATAATGGCGGTACGAACGGCAATCTCCGTGGGTTCATCAACGGGACGATGACCAGTTACACGCCGACTAAGACCTGGACGAAGACGAATTCGAGAATAGTAGTCGGTGCGTGGCCCAGCTCGGGGACCGCCTACACTGACTACTGGTACGGCAGCATCGACGAGGTCAGGGTCTCCGCCACGAACCGCACGAACGAATGGATCCAGACGGAGTACAAGAACCAGCGGAACGGCACCACCTTCACGAGCGTAGGAGCACAGGAGGGGCAGGGTGGCGGGGGGAGCAGCAACGAGTACTACAACGACAGCATTACGCTCAACATCTCTGGACGATGGACGTTCACCTTCTACACCAACGACACCCAAGGACAGAACGCGACACCCACGCTCGCACAGGACGGGTACAGCAACTTCTACATCGACGTGGCCGGCCCACCCGTCATCACGAACGTCACCAGCATCACCCCGGTCACGCCGTTAGCCGGGCAGAACAAGAGCATCCTTCTCAACTTCACCGCGACCAGCGACGGCGGCGTCGCACTCCTCAACGATTCCACCGCACGAACGGCGTTCACCAACGGCACCACGACCAGAAGCGGGAGCTGCACCCCCAACGACCAGAACACCACCAGCACGGTCTACAACTGCTCGGTCATGCTCACCCACTACGACCCCGCCGGCGTCTGGCGTGTCAACGTGAGCGTGAGCGACACATCCTGGCAGAACACCAGCAACAGCACCACCACGTTCACCTACAACCCACTCATCGACATACAGCTCAACACGAGCTCCTACAATTTCGGCACGTTCAACCCGAATAGCGGGTGGCAGGCGAGCACCGGCGGCCCAATCCTCATCGACAACCGCGGCAACACCAACCTCACGCTCAACATCACCGCGTCCGCGCTCACCAACGGCACGAACACCATCAACGCGAGCAACGTCACCATCAACATCACCAACGCGCTCGGCAAAGCACTCATCAACAACACCGAGATAACCATCCCCAACGCCACAGTGCCCGCCGACACCGCCACCACAGAGCAGAACCGCAGCCTCTACTTCTACATCAACACGCCCATGACAGCACCGGGCACGTACACAGCACAATCCAACTGGGTGATCACCGCCTATGGCTAAACACACGATCACCCCGGCAGTGCAGGAACGCTTCGAAGAGTTCCTCCACGAGAACGCACTCTCCCACGACGACGCAGCACGCCTCCTCGGCCCCACAACAACCGTGCCCGTCACCATCTTCGCGAACGAGACACTCACCCCGCTCGAAGCGCTCGTCAAATACCTCCACGAGAACCACAGCACCCGCCTCGTCCGCATCGCAGAACTCACCGGACGAGACCAACGCGCCATCGGCACAACCTACCACCGCGCCGCAAACAAGATGCAGAACAAGATCCTCACACCACCAACAAGATACCACATACCACTACGCATACTCCAAGACGAGCGACTGAGCGCCTTCGAAAGCATCGCGACCTACCTGCACGAGCGCTACGCACTCACCTACCACGAGATCGCACTCCTGCTCAAACGGGATGACAGGACCATATGGACAGTCTGCAACCGCGCGGCAAACAAAAGAAGAAAAACAGGACGATAAGGACAATATGATACAGCAGAAGTGAGAGAAAAACGCGGAAATAGGAGTATGAACGAAAAGTATATAAATAAGTTTCACCAAAAAGGGTATTAGTTTCCTTTTTCGTATACTAACAGCGACTACCAGCACAACGCTGAAGAGGCGACCTTATGGCGTACAGTGATGACAACAGAATAGCACTAACAATTCTCGTATTCTCTATCACCATCGTGATAGTCGCTGTTCCTGCAGCGGTCCTTGTCCTCGGCAACGGCTCCGGCACGTTCGGCGCGAGCGCCACAGTCACAAATAACGCTCCGACGCTCAGCGTCGACCCGAGCCAGAACGTCGGCTCCGGCACCCCCGCGACGTGCAAGGCGGTCTACCTCTACTTCAACGCGAGCGACACCAACGGCGCGAGTGACCTCAACGACTCGACCGCGAAAGTCATCATCACCAAGGCCAGCAATGGCGACCGCGCCAGCACGAGCTGCTCCATGTCCGGAGTCGACGGCAACACCCGGCGCTACAACTGCACCGTCGACATCTGGTATTTCGACGAGTCAGGCGCGTGGTCCATCAACGCGTCGATCAAGGATAACAGCGGCAACTTCGTCCAAGACACGACGCAGAGCGCCACGCTCGGCTCTATCGACAACATCGTGCTCGTCAACTCCTCGATCGCGTTCAGCGGCTCGCCCGGGACAACGAACAACCCGTCCTCGCCGAACCCCCAGGTCATCAACAACACGGGGAACCTGAACTACAACACCGTGAACCTCACCGGCATCTCCTTCTTGAGCGGCACTGATGTCCTCTCTGTTGGCAACGTCTCGGTCAACGTCACGAACAGCGGCGGCCTCGGACAGGCGCTGGCCAACAACACGCCAGTCACCGTCTCGAGCTCGACCCTCAACCGCGGCAACAACAGCGTCGAAGACCTGTACTTCTGGCTGAACATCCCGGGAGGCCAGCCGTCAGGAAGCTACGCCGCGACAAGCAGCTGGACCATCGTAACCGCCTAAGCCGTACGCTTCAGGAGGATGGACTGGAGAGAGAACTCCTATCTATAGATGCCTGCTGAACGCATGCGGCCGCGGTAGCGGCTCTCCTCTATGCTATCCTGCAGTTTGTAGACCCCAGCGGTTGTGCCGGCCGCGAGGCCGAGGAAGAGCAGCCATTCGAGAAGGACGCGGGAGCGGTAGGAGAGCATGCCAACGCCCTTGTCATAGTTGATGTTGTGCAGCTCGCGGCCGATATCGGCGAAATCGATGAGCGCGCCCCGGACGTGGCCCTGCTCTTTCGGGTCGGTGAGGATGTCCATCTGCCGCTGGATGCTCGGGACGATGGGGTCGAGATTGACGAGGGTCTTGTCGACCTTATCGTAATCACCTAGGATATCGTTGGCGAACGAGAGCAGGCGCTCGTGCTCGTCCCAGCCATGGGGACAGTCGCTAGGCGAATGACTGTACGATATGCTATGATATGTCTTTGGGAACGACTCGGCGTTGTCGGCGATGAAGCCGATGAGCTTCGAGTTCTCGAGCGCGTCCTTGTTCGAGAGCATACTGTTGTACGCGCGGCGGATGATGGACTCCTGCCAGCGGTTGGCCAGCGCGACCAGCTCTTCGACCTCCTTCCTGGTGTGACCGGTGATGAAGTAGCCGAGGCTCTGCGCCGTCTCGAGCAACCTGTTCACTCTCGCGGGTTCGAGCTTCGGGAACTGCCGCACCCCGGTACCGATGAAGTTCGCGCCGTTCGCGAGCTGCGCCGCGTCGAGCGTCCAGTCGTGGACTGTGTAATCGTATACCACACGAAAGCATGTCGCGGGGTGGTCGCTGTCTCCGCAGTCGTATGCTTCCATGTGTGTCACGTCATACTGGCTATGGTCCCATGCGGCGTTCTCGGCCTGCGCGCCCTGCGCCATCGTCTGCACCGGCCTGTCTGCCGGGACGAGATGGCGCTTCGCGTTCGCCGTGCTCTCGACAAGCAAGTGAGCCCACGGCCGAGTCCAGTCGTTGCCCGCCTCGTTCTTGGTCTTGCGCAGGTTGTACGGGTTCGCGCCCGGCTTGATGAACTCGTTCCACTCGTCGGCGATGCTCGAGCCGCTCACAGCCTGGTTGCTGGTCGAGTTCCAGATGTCGAAGATCCACATCTCGAGGTTGTGCGCCGAGATGGGCGACGCGTTCATCGGGTGCTCGCTCGCGCTGTCATACTTCTTGTAGACGATGGCGCGGCTGTGGTCCTTGCGCTCGAAATGGCTGTGCGTCGGCAGCGTGACCGCGAGCGCGACAGCGAGCCCTGAGGCGAGCGAGATGAGGCCACGCCGATGGTAGTGGAGGATATCCTTGGCGCGGACGAAGGTGGCGTTGACAGCGCTCTCGAGGTTCTCCGCGTGCTGCTGCGCGAGCTCGTGCTTGAGCCGACGGAACGCACGGCGCGAGTCCTTGTACGTCTTAGTCTCGGGCCGGTCGCGGACTCGGTGGTAGAGGTCGCGTGCGGACGCGTTGCGACCGGCTCTTGTCTCGAACTCCCCGACGATATCACGCTCCGCCTGGATCTCGGATGCCACGCGTCCGACATACTCGTCGTAGCGGAAGCCGGCCTTCAGGAATCCGGCGTGCAATGCGCCCAGCACCGCCCGGGCCAATCCCTGGTCTCGGCGCGTCTTGGAGAACGGTTCCGTGACCTGGTCCAGCTCGAACTTGCGCAGCTTCGCCTCGATGTAGCGTCTCTCCGCGAGGATGCGCTCGAGGCTGTCCTTGCGCTCGCTGTCCGCTCGCGCTCCAGGGTCTTCAACGTTGGGCATGAGTATCAGTAGTCCAGGAAGAACTCGTCCATCTCCTGCTTGGAGAGCTTCTTCTTGTTGAGGATGTTGATCCTCTTCTGCTTCCGGCCGGTGACCGGGTCGACCGCTCGCGTGTGGTGCAACCCCTTGAGCACGCGCTCGTCCTCTTCAGAGAGGCCGTCTATCGCCTCCTCGTCATAGATGAAACCGTCGTCGTTCTTCATGATATCACCGAAATGATGCGACAGAGAATCCTCTGCCGATGAAACCATCATTGTTGAGGTCCGGCGCCACGACATCGCCCCGCTGGCCGAGCCTGTAGCCGGGCCTGACCTGCCGGGTCCTGCGGACGACCTCGCGGAGGTACATGTCCTTGGCCGTGTCGACGCCGAGCACGTCGGCGACATAACACGGGATATCGGTGTTGGAGAGCTCGTCGCGCGCGATGTGGAGCATCGGGTCATTACGGTCGTAATAGAAGACTGCGCTTGGGGCGTTGCGCAGGCGCGTCTCGACACCCTTGTGCTCCTGGTAATTGCGGAGGCAGTGACTGCCGCCAAACGCGAGCATGCCGACGACCGCGGCGGTGGCCGCGCAGTCGCCTAGCCGACGTGATGGACTCTTCATGATGGGAGTAGGAGAGCGGTTTATTTATAAGTGTTTCGTTTTGATACTACTCAATAAAGGTAACAAAATAGGTGAAGTTGGTCATGAGCGACCGGCATAGATTTTTATAGGTCATAACGCCCCAGGAAACCTATGCAGCACCCGCCCATCCACGTCTACAACACGCTCACGAGGAGCAAGGTCCCGCTCGTGCCGCTCGACGGCAAGCGCGTCCGGATGTACACGTGCGGCCCGACGGTCTACAACTACGCGCACATCGGCAACCTGCGCACCTACATCTTCGAGGACCTGCTCAAGCGCACGCTCATCTACAACGACATGCCAGTCCTGCACGTCATGAACATCACCGACGTCGGCCACCTGACGAGCGACGCGGACGAGGGCGAGGACAAGATGGAGAAAGGCGCAACGAGGGAGGGCAAGAGCGTCTGGGACATCGCAGCGTTCTACACCGCTGCGTTCCGCAGCGACCTCGACCGCCTCAACATCCTCGAGCCAGACATCTGGTGCAAGGCGACCGACCACATCAAGGAGCAGATCGCGCAGATACAAACGCTCGAGAGCAAAGGCTTCACGTACACGATCGATGACGGCGTCTACTTCGACACGAGCCGTCTCGATGATTACGGCAAGCTCGCGCGCCTCGACATCGAGAACCTCAAGGCGGGCGCGAGGATCGAGGTCGCCGAAGGCAAGCGCAACCCGACCGACTTCGCGCTCTGGAAATTTTCGCCCAAGGACGCGAAGCGCGCGATGGAGTGGGAGAGCCCCTGGGGCGTCGGCTTCCCTGGCTGGCACATCGAGTGCAGCGCGATGTCGATGAAGTACTTGGGCGAGCAGTTCGACATCCACTGCGGCGGCATCGACCACATCCCGGTGCACCACACGAACGAGATCGCGCAGGCCGAGGCCGCCACCGGGAAGCGGCCGTGGGTGAACATCTGGATGCATGGCGAATTCTTAGTGATGGACAAGGCGAAGATGGCGAAGTCCGGCGAGAATTTCCTCACGCTCTCGGTGCTGAGAGAGAAGGGCGTCGACCCGCTCATCTACCGCTACTTCTGCCTCACGGCGCACTACCGCCAGCAGCTCGGCTTCAGCTGGGAGGGCATCGAGAGCGCGAAGAGTAGCTACAACGCGCTCCACACCAAGATGCTCGACCTGCACGAGCACAAGACCGTCGGCAGGAGCGCTCCTGAGGCGGAGCACAAGCACCGGATTGCGTTCAACGACGCCATCAACGACGACCTCAACATCCCGCAGGCGCTGGCGGCCCTCTGGACGGTGCTGCGCGACGAGAAGCTGGCGAACGAGCGCAAGATCATGCTCGCCGAAGAGTTCGACAACGTCCTGGGCCTCGGCATCAAGGGGATGGGGAGGAAGGAGGAGATCCCTGCGGAGATCAAGGCGCTCGCGCACGAGCGGCACGAGGCGCGCACGAAGAAGGACTGGGCCGCGTCCGACCGCCTGCGCGCCGATATCAACGCGAAAGGGTATATCATCGACGACAAGACCGACGGCACCTACGCGATACGGAAGGCATGAGCGCGGGATTCTGAGAGTGCTCTGTCGGAATCACTCTGCCAGCGGCATGATATCGACCGAGAACTCGCCCTTGCGATGGAGGATGCCGACCGCCTTCGTGGCGGAGAGCAGGTCGCTCTCGACCAGCGTCAGGTCGTGCGGCGTCGTGATGCGCAATTCCCCGACGGGCTTGTTGAGCGCGAGCTGGCGGCCCGTCTTGTACTTGCGCACGACCTCGAGTATCCTCAGCACCTCGCCGCCGAGCAGCTCGGCCTCCTTGTCGAGCCAGTCCGCGCGGTACCGCGGCCACGACGCGAGATGCACGCTCCGCTGGCGCTCGCGCTTGGCGAAGCGCAGGGAGTATACCTCCTCGGTGATGAACGGCAGGAACGGCGCGAGGAGGCGCAGGAGCGTCGAGAGCACCGTCGAGAGCGCGAACTGCGCGCTGCGCTTCTGCACGATGTCTTTCGGGTCGTACAGCCGCCCCTTGACTATCTCGAGGTAGTTGTCGCAGAAATCGGACCAGAAGAACATGTCGAGCGCGAGACGCGCGCGGCTGTGCTCATAGCTCTCGAACGCCTCGGTGCACTCGCGCACGAGCGTGTTGAGGCGGCTGAGGACCCAGCGGTCCATGGTCTCGAGCTCGTCGAAGCGGCCGGTCCAATCGTCGTCGTAGTCGGCGAGGTTGAGGAGCGCGAAGCGGCTCGCGTTCCAGAGCTTCGTGATGGTGCGGCTGCCCGCTTGCAATTCTTTTTCGAGGAACGGGATGTCCTCGCCGAGCTTGCAACCGGCCGCCCAGAAGCGGATAGCGTCTGCGCAGTACTTGTCCGTCATGGTGCGCGGGTCGATGACGTTGCCCTTCGATTTCGACATCTTCTGGCCGTGCGGGTCGGTGACGTAGCCCGAGATCGCGATGTTCGTCCACGGCACGACGCCGTGGTGCAGGTACGATTTCGTGATGGTGTAGAACGCCCATGTCCGGATGATGTCCTGCGCCTGCGGCCGCAGGCTCGTCGGCAACAGCCGAACCGCGGAGCCCGGGTCCTCGTTCCAGTTGAGGATGATCTGCGGCGTGAGCGAGCTCGTCATCCACGTGTCCATGACATCGGTCTCGGGCTCGAGGTGCTCGAGCACGTCGGCGGGGGCGCCCTTCGGCCTGTCGACGAACGGGTCGACCGGCAGCTGGTTCTCGTCGGCGACGTAGGCCTTGCCGTCGCGCTTGTCATACCATACAGGGAACGGCACGCCGTAGAAGCGCTGGCGGCTGATGCACCAGTCCCAGTTCAGGTTCTCAACCCAGTGCCTGTAGCGCACGAACATATAGTCGGGATGCCATCGGACCTCGCCGCCTTTCGCCACGAGCTCCTCCTTGATGTCGAGGATCTTGATGTACCACTGCGGCGTCTTGAGGAACTCGACCTCGGTGTTGCAGCGCTCGTGCGCGTTGACCGGGTGCGTGATGGGCTGCTGCCGGACGAGGAATCCCGCCGCCTTCAGGTCGCCGAGGATCGCCTTGCGCGCCTCCTTGATGGAGAGCCCCACGTATTTTCCGCCTAACGCGTTCAGCTTGCCGTCCTTGGTGAGGACGACGCGGGTGTCGAGCTTGTGGCGGAACCACTTGTCGACGTCGTCCTTGTCGCCGAAGGTGCAGACCATCATGAGGCCGGTCCCCTTCTCCAGCTCGACCTTCTCGTCGAGGATGAGCGGGACGTCGTAGCCGCACAGGGGGACGGCGACGCGCTTGCTGTGGTATTTCGTATAACGATTGTCCTCGGGGTGCGCCGCGATGGCCACGCACGCGGGGATGAGCTCCGGCCTCGTGGTCGCTATCGTGACCGGCTGGTCGTCGATACGGAAGGAGACATCGTTGAACGTGCTCTGCACGTCGATATTCTCGAACTCGGCCTGGGCGATCGCGGTCTGGCAGTGCACGCACCACGCGGCGGGCGTCTCCATGCGGTAGACGCGCCCCTTCTTGTGGAGGTCGAGGAATGAGCGCTGGCTCGTCGCGATGCAGTGCGGGTCGATGGTGCTGTAGGTCGTGCCGAAGTCGCAGCTCATGCCCATGCGCTTCCAGTCGGAGACGAAGTCCGGCTTGATCTCCTTGATTGTCTGGAAGCAGAGCTCGCGGAACTCCTTGCGGTCCATCCGCAACCCCTTGACGTTCTTGAGTCTCTCCACGAGACGCTCCGTCGGCAGGCCGTTGTCGTCGGTGCCGAACGGGAAGAAGACCATGCCGCCGCTCCTCATGCGCCGGTAGCGCGCGTAGAAGTCCTGCTGCGCGTACGAGAAGGTGTGGCCGATGTGCATCTTGCCGCTCACTGTGGGCGGCGGCGTGTCGATGGTGTAGGAGTCGGGCGTCGGGTCGTGCCTGTAGATGCCCCCCTCTTCCCAGCGCGCTTGCCACTTCGCCTCGGCGGCCTTCGGCTCGTAGCGCGTCGGGAGGTCTGCCTCCTGGACAGGTGCGTTCATACGACGACGGACAAGGAACAGGGTTTTAAAGGTTTGCGGCGCCGCGCCTGTTTGGGCAAGCATTAAAAATAAGCGTCACCACCCGAAACGCATGGTTGACAAGAGCGTGGCCGACCTATCGGCAGATTTATTCATGGATGCGAAGCTGCTCGGCATAGAGGGGCTCGTGAAGGAGATGTTCGCGGTGATGAAGCCTGACTATGTCCCATTCTGGTTCTACACCGCGCACGATGCGTTCAACGGCCGCACCCCCTACGAGCTGTGCCGCGACGGCGACACCGAGCCGCTCAAGCGGATGCTCTACTACCTGTCGTCAGGCACTCCCTCCTGACGCTCTGCCGCGGCGGCACTATCGAATATTACATCTAACATTGACTAGAAAGTTCTGAGAAATGATTTCTTCTACTCCTTCCGCGCGCTGATGCGGACGATCGCCTCGTGCGCGCGCACCAGATCCTTCTCGTCGAGGAAGATGCTGATGCTCGGGTAGACGGAGAAGATCATGACGATGTTGATGCCCTGGGTCGCGAGCTCGTTCGCGATGCGCGAGAGGACGCCCTTCGTGTCCCAGCCCTGCGGCGTCAGCTGGATGGAGAGCTCCACGATGCCCTTGCGCGTCTCCTCCACGGCGGACTCGGGGAAGAACGCCTTCGCCTTGGCGAAGCTGTCGCGGTCGACGACGATCTGCACCTCGTGGCGCGTCTTGATGAGGCGGAAGACGTCGTTCTTGAGGAAGTCCTCGTGGCTCATGAGCTGGCCGACGTACTTGTAGACGTTGCTCGTGTTGCGCAGCGTGATGCCGCTGATGTTCGTCTTGGTGCTGATGACCGCTTCGTTCAGCGCCTGCGCGATCTTCGCGTAGTCGTCCTGGATGGTCTCGTCCGCCTTGTAGCGCCGGATGGCGCTGATGACGGAGTCGAGGCTGCCCTTGATCGCGTACGTCTCGAGGATGTACTGGGCGAGCGCGCTCACGTTGATGATGCCGCGCTCGAGGTCCTTCTTGATGGTGATATCGTTGTCGAGTATCTCCCAGACCTGCTTGGTGATGCTTGTCATATATTGACCGAAAACGGCCATTAATTTATAAAGATTATGTAGAATAGTCAAGGGCATAGAGAGAGGTTTAAAATCTCTCTACGCCAAAGCAGGGCCGCCAAAGCACGGCCGAAGGGCGGCCGGAGGTTGCACATGGGACTGTTCAGCACATCTGCGGATGAGAGGGTCCGGCGCACGCGTGTCGCCACGACCTACATGCGCCGCGACATCGAAGAGACTGATAAGCTGCTGCGCAAGATGGAGTACCTGCTCGAGCGGCTGCAGCGGGAGGTGCCGAAGAGCGCCGACGGCGCCGCGATCCGGGGCCTCGAGCAGACGATGGAGCTCTCGGCGAGGCACGCCGCGCGGATGAAGCAGCACATGCTCGTTGTCGAACACCACATCGCGCGCGTCGAGACCGCCGCCAAGAAGAGATGAGATTTCACAGGAAAATACTCTCTTAGGCATTCCCCTCTTGCGCTCTGGTAACTCCTCTTGCCGGCGAGGCGCTACTGCGCCTCCGGGGCTCGCCTCCTCTAAGTGTTTCGTCTGCGCCTTATCATTCGCAGCTCACCCCTTCAGGCCGGCAAGACTGTCGAAATGTTCATAAAAGGCGCGACGCACACTCCTCTCATGCGATTCTCGCACACCGCGGACTGCCATATCGGAGGGCATCGGGACCTACGCCTACGCCTCCTCAACGAGGGCGCGTTCGAGCGCTTCGTGAGCGAGAGCATCGAGAGCGGCGTCGATTTCGCTATCATCGCCGGCGACCTCTTCAACACCGCCATCCCCGGCATCGACACGCTCAAGTTCACCGTGATACAGCTCGGCCGCCTCAAGGCGAAGGGCATCCCTGTCTACGCGATACCCGGCAGCCACGACTACTCGCCCAGCGGCAAGACCATGCTCGACGTGCTCGAGGAGGCGGGGCTGCTGCGCAACGTCTGCCGCGGCACCATCGCCGCCAACGGCAGGCTCCGCCTCTCGTTCACGCAGGACCCAAAGACCAAGGCGAAGCTCACCGGCGTGATAGGGAAGCGCGGCATGCTCGACCGCCAGATCTACCAGGAGCTCGACCCCAGCATCGCAAACGAGCCCGGCACCAAGATCTTCCTCTTCCACACCGCGATCAGCGAGCTCAAGCCGCGGGAGCTGCACGAGATGGAGAGCGCTCCGGTGAGCTTCCTCCCGAAGGGCTTCGACTACTACGCCGGCGGCCACGTGCACATCATCGAGCGCTACGACGATGCCGCGCACGGGTACCGCAACGTGGTCTATCCCGGGCCGCTCTTCCCGAACAGCTTCTCAGAGCTCGAGCAGCTCGAGCACGGCGGGTACATGCTCTACGAGGACGGGAAGATCACCCGCAAGGAGATCGCTCTCGCTCCGGTGCGGCGCATCGCCATCGACGCCGAAGGGAGGAGCGCGAGCGACGTCCAGCGCGAGCTCGCCGACAGGAGCGAGCGGCTCGACGGAAAGGACGCGATCGTGCTTCTCCGGCTTTCCGGGACGCTCGCGAGCGGCGGCCTCGCGGACATCGGGCTGCGCGAAGCGGTGCGCACGCTCGAGTCGCGCGGCGCGTACATCGTGCTGCGCTACACCGGACAGCTCTCCTCGCGCGACTTCGCCGCCATCCGCGTCGAGAGCCGGGACGCCCCGCACGAGATCGAGGAGCGTCTGCTCGCAGAGCACGCTAGCGGCCTTCTTCTCGACGGCAAGGACGCCGTCGCGCTCACGCGTTCTGTGCTCCACCTCCTGGCCCGCGAGCAGCTCGACGGCGAGAAGGTCTATGAGTACGAGGCCCGGATGGTGAACGAGGCGCTCATCGCGCTGGACGCGCACGAGAGGGCCAACGAGAAGGCTTCATCGGGCGATGGAGAGCCGAAGCGCTAGGTGTGCTGCGGATGCTGGCGTCGCTTCACGACCCGGTCGTTGACCACGGCCGAGTTCGGCAGGAAGAAGACATCGCCGTTGTGCCGGCGGACGTGCACATCGAGCAGGGTCATCTCCACGATCGTGCCGGAGACCATGCCTGACTTGTCGATGATCGTCACATCGTCGCCTATCTGGATTCTCTTGCGGCGGAGCGCGAACGCGCCGGAGATGTTCGGTATGATATCAACCCCCGCGAGCACCGCTGAGATGAACCCGACCAGAATCACCGCGGCGACGAAGAGCCAGAGAACGATACGCAGCATGGAGAGCCAGTAGAGCGCGAGCAGGACCGTGGCGAGATAGACAATGCGCACGATGGTGTGGCGCAGCGTACGCGCATAGTTGCGGCGCGCCTTGAACCACCGTACTCCGACATCATCGATGCGGAGGTCGGCGAGCAGCCGGCGTAGCACGCGGTCGATGATCTTCCCAACGACGAAGCCGAAGAGGAGGATGACGAGCGTGATAACGACCGTGTTGAGCGAGCCCGCTATCTCCTGGAAGAACGCGTCGGCTCCGGTGATGAACTCCTGCAACGCCATGCTATGCCGTTTCCTCGTGGTCTATAAAAAAGTATCGCGGTGGAGGAGCACGCCGGAGATGCCTCTATGCGAAGAACTCATGCAGAAGACCTCACGCGCGCTCGATGCGCTGGAGGAGCTCGAGCAAGGTGCTGGCGCTCCACGCTTGCGCATAACACCCCGCCGCTTCCTGCGCTGCCGCGCTGGATATCTCGCTCGTGTGGCCTGCGAACCCCAACGCGAGCAGGTCGTGGACGCTGGCGCGCACGATGGCGTCCACATGCGTCTTGTAGCCCTCAGGGTCTATCGTGTGCAGCGCCATCGCGGCCATGTTGTTCACGAAATACCATGAGTCGCCGCGATGGTACGAGGCGACGTTCTCCCCTGTGTAGTATGGATGGTGGTTGCGGTCCGCGGTGTCGATGCTCGACACCCCGCCCCACGGCAGCCACAGCTGCGGGAGCGTTGTCGCGAAGATGCCGTGCCACTCGCTCTGCGAGAAGAGGCGGGGCGCCACGTACCACGCGATGAAGACGTTCGGGCGCACTGTCGTGTCAGGCGACCCGTCCTCGTGCAGCCCGTCGAGGAGCCTGCCGCCCACGTAGAGCCGTCGATGGACTGCGTCTAACACTTCCCGCGCCATCGTGGCGCGTGCCGGGTCCACGACGGCCCTGGTCATGGTGCAGAGGTGGGCGTGCGCATCGAAGAGCGCGAGGAGCAGCGCCTGTATCTCGATGCGAGCGCCCGCGCGGCCGTCATCGTCGTGGCTCGTGTCCATCCATGTCGTGTTCTTGCCGTTCCAGACAAGGCCGTCGCGCATGCGGGAGCGCCAGCCGTCGAGGATCCTCGCCGTCGCGTCACGCCACCGCGCCGCGGTCCCCGGCGGGAGCAGCGACGTCTTGTTGTGGTCGGCGAGCAGCACGAGCAGGTCGCGCGTGCGCTTCCCGAGCCACCCGGACGCGTCGCTTGACGTGATGCCCTTGTCGGGGTACATCGCTGGCAGCGTGCCATCACTGCGCACAACAGAGTACCACTTGTCGAGGATACGCACGACCTCACCGTACTCGCGGATCGCGAGCAGGCCGCCGCACGCGATGAGCTCGTCGCGACTCCACTCCTGGAAGAACCACGGCAAGCCCGCCATGATGCCAGTGTGCGTGCGCAGCGCGTCGAGCGCCCGCCAAGCGAGCTGCTGCTGCGTCGGTAGCGTTGGTGTGGTCGCGGCATACGCCGCGTGATGCTCACGCAGGAACGCGTCCTTGCGCCCCAGGATCTCGAGCGCCTTGCGGCACGCCTCATCCTGAGAGGGTGCGACGACGGCCGCGAGCGTGCCCTTGCCGGAGACTCCGAAGGCGTCGTGCACCCATGGCGTGTTCGCGGTCCCTCTGCGGATGTCATAGGTGTAGTACACCTGGCGCCACTCCTGGAGCAGGCGCACCACGAGGTCGGTCGCGAACGCCGCGTGAAGAGTGTACTGTTTGTTCGAGAGGCCTGCGTCAGAGAATTTCGTATAACTCACCATCACTATCCTGACGCCTTCCGCGTCCTGGAGGGAGATATCGTAGGCGCGGCCCTGGTCCGACTCGTCGTAGAGCCGCTTGCAGTCGAGCGTCACGGTGAACTCCCCGTCGCACGTGAGGAGCATCCCGCGGTCGAGCAGGACGCACTCCTGCGTCATGCCGTCGTAGCCGCGTAGCACAGCGTCGCCAAAGATCGTGATGTTGCGCAGAGGGCGCGATGGCGCCACGTCGAAGACCACTTTGTAGTATGCGTCATCGCGCCGCATGAAGAGGCCGTTGTAGTTGCTCGTGTTGGGGGCGCCGAGCGCGAGATAGTCGCCGTGCCGGTTCGTCAGCAGGAATTGTGGGTTCTCCGACTGGGCGGGGATGTTCGCGCGATTGCAGGAATGCTGAATATCGGCCATGATTCCTCAGTAATGACTTCTCGATAGTGTGCTCAATGATTGTATCAATGGGTGTGCTCGATGATAGTGTGCGTCGTATGCTCAATGCTGGCGCAGGTGCCGCTCGAGCGCGATGTTGTGGGCGGTGATGTAGTGCTTGACGAAATTGTTCCAATCGCACATGTTCGCGATGGACTTGGAGAGGTATCCCTGCTGCACGCGCTCGGCATGGTCGATCTTGGCGTACCACGCGAGGAGCTGCGCGAGCTTCTCCACGACCTCCTCATGAGATTTCTTGAACCGCTCGAGCACGAACATGCACGGCGTCTCCTGCGATACCCGCTGCGAGCAGAGGTAGCGCCCGTAGCCCGCGAGGTCCGTCGTGATCGCGGGGACGCCGAGCACCGCGTTCTCGAGCGGCGTGTAGCCCCACGGCTCGTACGCGCTCGCGAAGACGCCGAGGTGCGTGCCGACGACGGCGTCGTAGTAATGGATGTTGAGCAGGCCGTCGGTGCCGTCGAGATAACCGGGATAGACCACGATCTTGACGCGGTCTGCCTCGTTGTTGACCAGCCCCTGCGCGCGGCATGCCTGCACGATGGGGTCGTTGTCCCAGCTCCCGATGTCGTGCGTCACCATCGGCGGCGTGCCGGTGCGGCGCAGCCGCTGGACATCGGAGTACACGTCGTTCATGAGCGCGCTCGTGAACACGTCGTCCTCGCCCGGGCGGTGGCCGCTCAGGATGTCGAACACGAGCTGCTGCTGGATCATCTTGCTCTTCCACTCGACGCTGCTCTTGATGTGCTGGTAGAAGCTCTTGTTCTCGTTGAGGTCGTCGCGGACGCCGCCCTTGCCCATGATCACCCAGAAGAAGACAACGATAGTCTGGTCGGATTTCTCCTCCTGGAGCCGATGGTTGAGCCTCCCGAGCGCCTCGATGAAGACATCCATCCCCTTGTTCTGGAACTCGTAGCGCCCAGACGTGAAGAAGAACAGCGTCTTGTCCAGGTTGAACGCGTAGTAGGGGAAGAACATGTAAGCCGTGAACTCCTTGAGGAGCTCCTCGCTCTGCTGGTGGCGGATGCTCGTCTCCTCGAACGTGGGGAAGCTGTCGATGTGGAACCCGTTGTAGAGGAGCACGTCGGGCTTGCGCCCGAGCAGGCGCTCCGCCTCCATGCCGGTGATCTCGCTCACCGTCGTGAAGACATCGGCGGCATGGGCGCATGCGACCTCGGCGGTGTGCTTGTCCTGCACGTTGAGCTTGTACGCCCACTCGAGAGGGTCGATGGTATCTATCATTTCGTACAACGAATGGCCGTTCCCGGCGATGGTACGCCCCAGGATGGTCGCGTGCGTCGTGAAGACCGTCGCCACGTCGGCATGCGACCCTTTCAGGTGGAGGAGCGCGAATCCGGCGATCCATTCGTGGCACTGCGTCACGATACGTTCGGGTGTCCCGGCCGCCGCGTGCTGCCTCGTATACTCCTCGACCAGCATCCCCGCGGCGGTCGCGAAGCAGAGCGGTTCGTCGAACTCCCACGCTGCGTGCATGCTGTCGATGCGGAACCGCTCCCAGTACCAGTACTTGAGGTCGTTGCGGCGCGCGAGCAGCGCGCGGAAGTCTATGAGTATCGTGGACGGTTCTCCCGGGACGAGCCACACGCCGTAGTGGCAGACGATGCCGTGCCGGCGCTGCAGCTCCGCGAAGACCGGCGCTAGGTCGTCAGGGGCGGGGTGCGGCTCGAACTCCGGACCGAGCGTGTCGAACGCCGGGCCGAGAAGGATGTAGCGCTTGTACTGCCGCTGCACGAAGGGGACCTTGCTGCGCACGACGGTGTAGATGCCGCCGACCTTGTTGCAGACCTCCCACGACACCTCGAAGAGGGTCTCCGCGTTCGCGGTTTCGGCAGGGGTCATCCGGCACGCCACCCCATCATATCGAGAGAACACGGCCGAGGACAAGGCCGAGCACAAGGCCGAAGACCAGGCCGTAGATGAAGTCCTTGACTATCAGACGCGTCGCGTCGTGGTCGATGCCGGTGGTATCGATGCGCTCCTCGCGTGTCTCGCGCGCGAGCGTCTCCTGCGCCGCGCGCTCCGGCCCGAAGAGCTCCTCGCGCACCTTCTCGTCGGCGAAGAGGTCCTTCGGCTGCTCCGCGGGCGGTAGGTCTTTCAGTATTTTCTTCGGCGGCTCGGTTTTCGCCGGCTCCTTGCGCTGTTCGCCTCTGCTGCGCAGGCCAAGGCGCTCCTCGATGATGCGCAGGTCCATCAGTTCCGGGTGCGCGTGCTGTGGAGAGGATGATAGAGAAGGTGATGGAGCGGGTGGCGATGGCGGCCGCCGGTCGACCACCAACGGCTCTTCGTGCGTATCGGCAGGCAACGGCGTCTTGATCACCGTCTCCTCGATGCGCGATTGGATGTCGGCATGGCTCGCAATCGGCGAGCGGGGATGGAGATAGTCCTCCAGGATCTCGACGGTCTCCACGATGCTGCCGACCTTCTGCAGGTCGTCGGCCAGCCGTTCGTCCTTGAGGATATAACGGATCCAGTTCGCGAAGTCGTTCTTCTCCGCGTTCACATGACGATAGAACTCCTGATAGCTGACAGTTTCGATCTTCGTCTTGAGCTGGTCGAGCGACCCTATAGCTGTGCCGTCGTGGAAGTGGAACTGTTTCTCGTAAGGAATATCCATGGATTCCCCCCTATACCCGAAAGAATCTCACCTCTTCCGGGAAAAACCAGGATGTGGAAAGAGAGGAACTGGCGAGAGCGTCAGTCATGCCCCGCCATGTGGCGGTAGATGACCAGCTGCATATGCTTCTTGTCGTTGATGCCGGATATCTTGCGCGCCAGCTCAATGTCCTCGAACACATCCTTGACCCAGTTATGGAAATCGTTGCGGTCCGGCGTCACGTGGTGATGGAAGACGTGGTCCTCGAGCTGGTCAAGGATGGCCGCGAGCTCGGCGACGTTCTTGACCGGCTGGCCGTTGGCGAGGATGAAGTACTTGTCCTGCGGTATGTCCCTCGTGAGGTTATAGACGCGGACGCGCGACGTCACCGGTTGCGCTGAAGGTTTCGCCTTCACAACGGTCTTCTTGACGGTCTTGGCCGTCCGCTTGGCCGGTCTCTTCGCGGACTTCGTTTTCGCTGACTTCTTGTGTACCATAATATCTCACCCTTTCCCACAGGGCTACCGCACCTTCGGATTTATAAGGATTTGGTTTTTCGCGTACCAAGTTATCGTCGAGAAAATGGGCGGCGTGTCTTCATTCCAGAGTGGAAACGAAAACCCTGGCGCTCAGCAGCAACTGCACTTTCCGCAGCAGCCGCTCTTCTTTGACGCCTTCGTTGCCTTCTTCACTTTCTTCTTCGTCGCCATGATAATCACCGTCGCGGAAAACCAGACTGCTCATATTTAAGTGTTATGCAGAACATAGTTTTGTAGAAATCATCGCCGCTGCCTTGGAGCAGACCAGGCGCGCACCAAGGCGCAACGAATTCAGTGGAATTCGTGCGCAGGAATAGCATGACTGCGGAGCCGGGCGCGCAGTAATTCCTGGCAACTGCCAGCAAACGCTCCGCAGCGATGAGTTCTACACGACCGTAGAACATAGCAGCGCAGAAAGCGCCCGCGCTCAAGAGGTGCGCACGAGATCGCTCTGCAAGTGCTCAAGATGCTCGCTCGGCCGGGTTCGGATGAGGCTCCCCGCCGGCGTCTTCGCGATCTTGACCTTCGCGCGCAGCGCGATGTCGTTGAGCACGTTGATGAAGGTGAGATACCCCTCGTACGGGCTGTCGTACGGGTTGAAGTACTTGTGCACGTCGCCGTCGCTGAACCACTTGATGCACATGTAGTAGAAGTGGTCGCTCGTGGTCAGGCGCCGCCAGTCCTCTATCAACTGCTGGTCGCCGCTCTGCAGCACCGCCTTGCCCACCTTGTAGAGCTCCTCGAGCGTGGTCTTCTGCATCGGGTTGCCGGTCCACGCCGAGAGGTCGCGCTCGATATCCGCCCAGCTGACGAAATTATGGCAGTCGATCTCGTCCATGACAGGGAACGTCGCGGCGACCTCGCTCACGGTCAGGAAATCATTGTGGGGATGCTTCAGGAACTCCCCGGGCAGCGCGCGCAGGAAGTCGAAGATGCCGGTGTCGGCCCACTGGTGCTCCCCGAAAGTCTCGTAATCCATGAAGAGGTTGATGACCTGGCCGTTGCCGTTGACCGCTGAGAGCCACTGCGCGTACTTCTCCGCGGTGAGCGGCCAGCCCTCCCAGCCGCGGTTGGAGAAGCGGAACGCCACGTCGTCTGACAGGCGGTAGTTCTTCATGAGGAGCTTGAGGTTATCCGTGGTCTTGCTGCGGTAGACGAAGTTACTGTTGCGCCAGCCGAGCACCGGGTCCCAGCCCTCCGCCAGTATGACGCTGAAGCCCATCTGCTCAGCATACCACGCGAGCTCGTTGTTGTAGATGAGCTCGGTGTTGCGGAAGGCCTTCGGTGTCTGCCCGAAGAGGCGCTGGACCGTCTCGACCTGCTTGCGGACCTGGCGCTGGAACTCCTCCTTGTCATAGAGGAACGAGAGGCTGTGGTAGTAGGTCTCAGCGAGGAACTCGACTTGGCCAGTCGCCGCCAGGTCCTTGAACGACTGCAGGGCCTCGGGGGCGTACATCTGCATCTGCTCGAGGCAGACGCCGCTGACCGAGAAGCTGGCCTTGAAGCGGCCGGGGTATTGGTGTATCAGGTCGAGGAGCACCTTGTTCGCTGGGAGATAGCACTTGTGCGCGACCTTGCGCAGCACTTCGGCGTTCTTCTGGTCGTCGAAATACTGGTGGTTCTTGCCGATGTCGAAGACCTTGTAATGCCGGAGGCGGAATGGCTGGTGGACCTGGAAATAGAAGCAGACGCTTACCATCGGACCATCACATCGACCATCCCCAACACCATCGACGGAAATGCAGCTAGGAACTACTACATAAAGTTACTGGTTGCGTGGAACGCGACCGGAAGGGAACAAAAAATGAACGAAAAGGAGGGACCGCCAGATTTGCTTCATTGGCCTTTTGACGAAAGGATGGAGTCCTCAGCGCGTCTGGACGGTGATAGGCCGTTGCATGGCCTCTGAGTATATCTGGATGCACTGCTCCGCGGGATTCTCCCACGTGAAGCCCTGGATCTCGAGGGACCCGTGGTGCGACAGCATCTGGTGGAGCGGGTCATAGGAGAGCGCGGCGATTATCTTGCTGGCCAGGTCCTCCACATCCCAGAAATCGACCTTCAGGGCGTGCTTGATGACCTCAGAGACGCCCGACTGCTTCGAGATGATGACCGGCGTGCCGTGCTTCATGGCCTCGAGCGGCACGATGCCGAAGGGCTCGCTCACGCTCGGCATGACGAAGAGGTCGGCCATGCGGTAGAGCCGGTCGCCATCCTCTCTCGAGACGAAGCCTGGGAAGATGACCCGGTGGCCGATGCCGAGCTGCGCCGCGCGCTCAATCATGCGCGGCAGCATGTCGCCGGTGCCGGCGACCACGAACTTGACGTTCGGCATGACCTGATGGACCTTGGCGGCGGCCTCGATGAAATAGTCCGGCCCCTTCTGGAGGGTGACGCGGCCGAGGAACAGGACGAGGCGCTCGTCTTCGCCAATCCGCTCACGGGAGACGCCCAGCGGCTTGTCATTGAACTCGACGCTGTTGTAGACCACGCGAATCTTGCTCGGGTCGACATAGTACTTGCTGACCAGGCGCTGCTTGACGAAGTTGCTGACCGCGATGACCAGGTCCGCCGCCTGGAAACCCTGGTACTCCACTTGGTAGACATCCGGGTCGGCATGCTCACCGCCGGTCTTGTCGAACTCTGTGATATGGACGTGGAGGATGAGCGGCTTGCCTGTGGCGCGCTTGAGCGCCAGGGCCGCCGGGATCGTGGTCCAGTCGTGCGCGTGGATGACATCGAACTGCTCCTCTTCGGCGATGGCGAGCACGGCCTGTGCGAAGCGCGCCATCTCATCTCTGAGGTTATCACCGTAGATCTTCGAACTGCCGTCCTTGGCGAATACCGCGCTGTTGCCGAATTGGCGCATCCAGGCATACTCCTCCTTGGAGGTATAGGGTGCGAGCGTTGATTTGATGCGTATGGGTTTGATGCCGAGGCGTTGCATCTCTTTGCTCGCCACAAGGAGCTTCACATACTCGCTAGAGACAGAATCGGGGCCGTGCGGCATGATATAGGTGACGCCGATGCCCTTCTGCGCCAGGGCGCGGGTGAGCTCAAAGCAGACGGTGCCGACACCGCCGGCGAAGTACGGGGGGAATTCCCAGCCGAGCATGAGAACTCTCATACGCTCTCCCCCTTTTTCCTATGATATTGCACTGCCATGCATGCCGATAGCCAGTGCGATTCGGGCTGTTTTTATGGGAGAAAACGCCCAGTGATACGCACTGTTCTTATCAGGCTCCACCCTTTCGTCATCACTCCTTAGATATGGTCGTATATAAATGTATGTTCTATTTTCCATCATATTTCAATTATGGCCATACGCCCAATACCCCATGAATACCGTATCTATACCCTCTAAAAATTATTTTGATTTCATATAAAATTAATAAGTTATATTAAAAATATAGTTATTAACTTACGAAGTAATAGTAAAATTTATTAAGAGGTTTCCCCAAGAAGATGGATATGAATTACGACCATCTCTTCAGTAACATCCGCTGGGAGATCATCAAGGCCATCAGCGCCGGCAAATCCTCGGCGACAGAACTGGCCAAGACCGCCAAAAGCAGCCTGCCCAACGTGAGCCAGCAGCTCAAGCTACTCGAGGCCTACGACCTCGTTGAGTACATCAAGGACCAGAAGAAAGCGCAAGGCAAGCCGCGCCAGCTCTACCAGCTCAAGCGCGAACTCTGCTACCTGACCTACGCCCGCCACGGGATGGCGGAGAAACGCCTCTTCAACCCCGACAGCTACCACCAACTGCTACTCAACATCCTCTTCCTGCCAAATCTCCAGGACCACCCATACCTCATAAAGCACCTGGCAACCAATGAAGAGCTGGTCCAGCACTGCGCAATCGCGTGGCTCAAGAGCAACGAGAGCGAGATCGAGCTCCTCCAAATCACAGATAATATCGAGCTCATTCGCGCGAAGTACAGCAACACCTTCATCGACCACAACGGAAAGACCAAGAAGATCATCGCCTGGACCCATACCGTACGCGAGGTCCAGGAGGGCGTGAGCCGTAAGGAGCCCTATTTCGAGAACCTTATCCGTAATCCTGTTTCCATACACGACCCCAAGAACCTGTTGGAGAGAGCCAAGAGACGCGCATAACGTGACGCGAATCGATCAGGGTCAACCATAGTGACTGTAGGCCTTCGGGAATCAGAGGTGAGGAGCTGATCCCATGAACAAGCTGGCCGAGCTCATACGTAAGCTGCCTCAGGAGGACATCCTTCTCATACAGAGAGATTTGGAAGAGGGAAACATAGCGCGTGTCATCAGCGACCGGCTGGCCGAGCTGGAACTGCCCCAGAAGGTCTGTCCAGTCTGCAACACCACCTTGGATGATGACGCGCCCTATGTGCTCTATTTCGGCACGCTCGTGCGCAAGAAGGCGCGTTTCGATGGCCTGGACTGCCTGGAGAGGTTCTTGCACGACCTGAAGGAGGAGCTGCGCAAGAGGCCGGATGCGGAGCAGCACCGGAGATTGCAGTGAGCCAGGAGGCCCAAATCTAACGGAGAGCCATCCGCACGGCGTGATGTTATAACGCCCCAAAAGTTTAAAACTCACGTCGGGTTCCCGCGAAACATGAATGATTTCGTTCCTCCTTATCGGCCCAGCATGCACGTGCTTGAGCCGATAAAGGACCTCATTCTCGGATGCCACAGAGAAAACTATGCAGCGCGGGAACAATGGAAAGAGGAGATGGCGCGTAGTCATGTCGGACGACCGCCAGCAGAAGACGAAGCTGCGTTCCTTGATGAATTCCTCGATGATACCTACGGGTTCATCGTCACCGGCGGTAAGGATTCTCCGCAAGCGGAAGTTATCGAGCGGTATCGACGGTTTGTCGCTGATTCATTCGATGATGTCATCGGGCTATACATACTCCGGCAAGAGGCGGTGTGGGGAGAGATGGCTCTGGACAGTCCGGCGCCGGGATACCTTATGATGCCGAACAACAGGCAATTTGACGCTCAGTATCATGGATGGCTTCAGGAAATGCTTCCGCGAGGAGACCACGCGTCCATCAACGAGTTTTATGCTCGTCTTGCGCAAGAGTTCTACGGTTGGGCGATCAAGAACCCTGAAGGCAAGGAGCTGTGCACGTTCAGGCCGGCGATCCCTGAAGGGCTTCTGCTCGTGCCGAAAGAACGCGCGGTATTCGCGAAGCCGGACCACGAGCTCGCGCGAAAAGTAGAGGGTCCTGGTGCTATACGCATTGCGTAGAACAGTATTTTCTTCTCGAATTTAATGGACGCGGCGCATCTAACTCACTCCGTTCCGTGGATTTACGAAAATCGACCTGCATGAATCGGTCGATTTTCTGGACGAACGCCAAGGCGTCCCAGAATATACTACTCTGCAATTCACTTCCGGTGGTATCTGTTGTTCTTCTCCTTCTTGAGGTGCGGCTTGTGCTGGTGGCCCCGCTTCGCCTTCCTGGACGGCTTGGGCTTCACCGTATTGACCGATGTCATGGGCGCCTCGCGCTTCTCGTGCTCCTCTATCACGTTCGGGTGGCCGCTCGTCACGTCGCCGGTCTCCGCGCGCTGCGCGCTCTCCTCGATCGGCAGCTCCTGGTACGGGTGCTCGAGCGTGACGTAGGGGCTCGGGTGCTGGGCGTCGTGCCGTACTGGAACGGGATGGTTCGTCTGGCGGGCGCGTATCTCCGCCTCGATCTCCGCGCGCACGCGCGCCTCCTCACGGCGCTTGTCGAAGTATGAGGTCACCTTCTGCTTCGGGATGGTATACGCCCTCTTCGCCGCGTTCGGGATGCGCTCGGTGAAGAGCCGCTTGGTGCCGTGCGCGACGTGGTAGACCGCCTTCTGCGTGCGCTCCACGATGGGGCTGGGCTTCAAGCGCTCGAGGTCGACCTGCATGTTGCGCTCCTGCTCCTGCGCGAGCTGGTAGTCGATGGTGCGCAGGAAGTTCTCTATCTCCTTGATCGCGCCGTAGATCTGGTGCTGAGTCGCGGGGTCGAGCCTCTTGTTGTTCTGCAGTTGCTGGATGAGCGCTGCTCTGCGCTCCTCGTATTCGCGTTTGAGTGCGACAAGCGACATGGATACCACCTGCTCCTAGCGTGCTCGGGGGGAGGTATATAAAATATGCTGTCGGGAACGCGACCGCAGAAGCGAGGCAAAAAGCGAGGCAAACGATGGAGAATCAGCTGAACTCGTATCTTCGTTTCTTCGCGCGCATGAAGACGAGGCCGTCCCGCATCTCTATCTGGATCCTCGTGATGGCCTTCTCGCCTATCGAGGCGAACTCCAGGAAGCGCGCCCGCTTCGTCTCGCGCACGAGCGCTGTCTGCAGCTCTGTCATTGCGATGTATTCCCTCCCAACAGCACCATCCCGTACCCGCCCGTATATAAAATATGCGGAAGCGGAACGGAAGTGCGAGGTGTTACGCTTAACATCGCACGGCAAAGGACAGGCGACTCTACCCGTCGACAATATACTTTTTTGTATACTGCGGGAAAACTATATATACTGTTAAGCACCTATTCCGCATTCTAAGGGGGAACGTAGCAAAACTCCGTTTGAGGACTATGGTGCTCGAAGATGTCGATGAGATCATGAGCCTGCAGCGCAAGCTCGCGAGCCGCGTGGTGCAGGAGCAAGAGATGGAGATGCAGCTCAAGCTCCTTGAGATCGTCCAGAGCCTGCAGCCCAACACGAACAAGCAGCTGCAGAAGGCGAAGATCCTCACGGTCGCCGAGATGGAGGGCATGGGCTACGACGACGCTATCCGTGCGCTCAAGGCCCTCGAGGCCATGGGCTACATCAAGGAGGCGAGCCCCGGTTACTACAGGAGGACATAGACACAGCAAGACACAGAGGCAGCACCATGTCACCCACCAAAGTGCAGGCATTCATGCTCTACGCGCTCGGCACGACCTACGACCAGTTCGCCGAGCGCTTCAAGGAGAAGCCGCTCGCGCTCGTCATGAGCAAAGCGGACTTCATCGACCTGGTCCACGCCGCGAAGATCGCGAGCAAGAAGGACCGGGCGGTCTACCGCAACCTCGAGTCATTGGAGAAGCTGCGCCTCATTGCGTACAATAACAGGACGCTCGCGCTCACGAAGAAGGGCGCGGCCGCGTACCAGGCGATCCGCAAGGAGATGGCGCCATACTTCTACGTGCGCGACCTGCTGCGCAGCGACGACCTCCTCCGCTACACCACGAAGAGGCAGACGGTGCTGCGGGAGAAGTGAGCGCGGCAGTGCAGACGGCAGCATAACCAGAGGCGAACACGGCGAAGGAATTAGTGCATAGGAACGGTCGCCACGCCGTTCTTCTTCGACACCAGCCGCAGGAACCACTTCGAGAGCTCCATACCGATGAAGCCGTAGACCGATACCTCGAGTATGATCCCCCAGTTCTTCCGCGCCAAGGGCACCGTGCCGAAGACCGGATTGAGCGGCGTCCAGTAGATCACGAGCAGCTGGACCCCGACGGAGATCAGCACTGCGATGAAGAGATGCATGTTCGAGAATGGGTTGAGCTTCTTCCACGAGGGATACATCGACCGCGCGCTGATCACCGCGAACATCTCTATGAGGACGAGCGTGGTGAACGCCATGGTCTGCGCGCGCGGCAGGTCCGTATCCTTGAACTGCATGAACACGTACATCGTGCCCAGGCCCATGATGATGCCGAAGACCGTGATCGAGAAGAGCATCTTGGCGTCGATCGGCCGCTCCTTGGGGCTGCGCGGCGGGCGCTGCATGATGCCCTCGTCCTCCATCTCCATGCCGAGCCCGAGCGCGGGCACGTCGTCGGTGAGGATGTTCATGAGGAGCAGCTGCAGGGGCAGGAGCGGCAGCGGGAACGCCATGACAAGCGCGATGAACACCGCTGTGATCTCGCCGGCGTTGCACGAGAGCAGGTAGCGCGCGGACTTGAGTATCTTGTCGTAGATGTTGCGCCCCTCCTCTACCGCGTTCACGATGGAGGAGAAATTGTCGTCGACCAGCGTGCCCTTCGCGACCTCGCGGGCGACGTCGCTGCCGCTCCCCATCGCGATGCCGATGTCCGCGCGCTTGAGCGCAGGCGCATCGTTCACGCCGTCGCCCGTCATCGCGACGATATGGCCGTGCTTCTTGAGCGCGTCCACGATGCGCACCTTCTGGATGGGGAGCGCTCGCGCGACGATGCGCACGCTCTCGATCTTCGACACGAGCTCCGCGTCGTTCATCCGCTCGAGCTCCTCGCCGGAGAGCACGATGCTGCCGGGCTCCCACAGCCCGATGCGCATGGCGATGGCCTTCGCGGTGATGGCCTGGTCGCCGGTGATCATCATGATACGGATGCCCGCCTCGTGGCACCGCCGGACGGCGTCCGGCACCTCGTCGCGCGGCGGGTCTATCATCCCCACGAGGCCGACGAAGATGAGATTGCGCTCGACGCTCGCGACGGTGTACGAGCGGAGCGACGAGACGTCGCGGTACGCAAAGCCGAGCACGCGCAGCGCCTGCTGCGCAAAGGTGTTGTTCATCGCGAGCATGCGCTCCTTGTCCTTGACAGTGAGCTTGCGCACCCTGCCGTTCTCGAGGATGCGGTCGCAGCGCGCGAGCAGGAGGTCGGGGGCGCCCTTGACGTACGCCTCGGTCTTGCGAGCGCGTAGGTTCTTCATGACCACTGTCATGCGCTTGCGGTCTGAATCGAACGGCAACTCCTGCACCTGCGTGAACTGCTGGTCGAACAGGTCCTCGGAGAGCCCGGCCTTCCTGCTGAGGACGAGGAGCGACCCCTCTGTGGGGTCGCCGATGATCTGGTGCCGGCCGTCCTTCTCGTCCTTGACGAGCTCGGCGTTGTTGCACAGGTATCCGATGCGCAGGAGCAGGTCGATGTCCCTCGTGTCGTAGGCGCGTCCGCCGAGCGTGAACTCCCCTATGGGTTCGTACCCGGTGCCGGAGACCTTGAGGTTCTTGCCGTTCATGTAGATGTCGGTGACCGTCATCTCGTTCTTGGTGAGCGTTCCGGTCTTGTCGGTGCAGATAATCGTCGCGGCGCCGAGCGACTCCGCGGCGGCGAGCTTCTTGATGAGCATGTTCTTCTTCGCCAGGCGCTTCGCGCCCATCGAGAGGCCGACGGTGACGATGACCGGCAGCGAGTTGGGGATCGTGCTGACGGTGAGCGCGAGCGCGAAGAAGAGCATCGTGCCGATCGCGATGCCTTCATACAGCCCGACGCCGAGCACGAGGGCGACGAGAACGAACACGATGATGCCGATCTGCTTCGCGAGCGTCTCGAACTTGCGCTGCAGCGGGGTCGGCTCGTCCTTCGTCTCACGGATGCTCGTCGCTATCTTGCCGAACTCTGTGGCGTGGCCCGTCGCCGTGACCACGGCCTTGCCCTTGCCGTACGTCACGATGGTGCCGGAGAAGGCCATGTTCTCCTGGTCGGCCACGGTCGTGCCGAGCTTGTAGGAGGGCGTGTACTTCTCCGACGCGAGGCTCTCGCCCGTGAGCGCCGACTCGTCGATCTGGAGGCTCATGGACTCGAAGATGCGGCTGTCCGCCGGCACGATGTCGCCGGCCTCGAGCACGACCACGTCGCCTGGCACGACCTCACGCGCAGGTATCTTCATCTCCTCGCCGTTGCGCAGCACCTTCGCGATCGGCGCGCTCACCCGCTCGAGCGCCTCCATCGCCTGCTCCGCTCGGTACTCCTGGATGAAGCCGAGGATGGAGTTGAGCAGGATGATGCAGAGTATCGCGATGCCTTCGATCGTCTCCCCAGCGAAGAATGAGAGGATGGCTGCGAAGATGAGCAGCAGCACCAGCGGGCTCGTGAATTGCGAGAGGAAGATATCCACCCATGTTATCTTCTTCCCCTTCTCGATCTCGTTCGGCCCGTACTGCGCCAGGCGGGTTTTCGCCTCGTCCTGCAGCAGGCCGTCCTCGGAGGAGCCGAATCTACGGATGACCTCATCCGCCTGCATCGCATAGTACGCGTCCGGCAAAACCCACCTCTCTCGTCCATCCTTCCGCCTTTCCCCTTATAAATATGTGTCTTTTCTCCGCGGTGGGGAACAGAGAAGAACGACGCGATGACAGGAGCCGGGCATCGACAACGGTCAGTACCCGAACAGCGTCTTCTGCGAGTGCCCCTTGAGGATGTCGTCGAGCGTCACGTCGTAGAAGCAGAGGATGGCGTCGGCGATGGGGCGCAGCTGCTTCTCGATGTAGTGGTCGTAGTCGATCGCTTTCTTCTTCCGCTTGCGCAGGAGCTGCAGCGGCTCGGGGCCGTCCTCAGTCATCACGTACTCGATGAGCGTGGAGGTGAGCGGCACTCCCGCGTCCTCGAGCTTGCGCGCCGCCTTCACGTGCGGCGGCGTCGTTTTCGTATAACCATCGAGCTCCTTGCGGATCGCCTTGCGGTAGACGAGCTGGCCGTCGAGCTTCCCGGCGCGGAGGTCATCCATGAAGCGTTTGACGAAATCAGTCGGGTCCTCCTTGCTGAAGACCAGTTCAAGCATGCGCTGCTGGAACCCCTTGGCGAGGTCCGTCCAGTCCCGGCGCACGATCTCGAGCCCTGTCACGTCGAGCTCCTCCTTGCCTTTTTCGTTTAACACCATGCCTGCGTAGCGCTTCTTCGCGCCCTCCTCGCTGCCCCGCACGCGTGGCATGATGAAGTGCACGAAAATCTTGTCGACCTCGAGCTCCATGAAGCACTCGCGGCGGTACTCGTCGCGGATGTGCTTTTCGTAGAACACGTTGATCTCGCGCTCTATCCCCTTCGCTATCTCCGATGATTGCGTATAACTCTTCGCCTTCGCGTCGACGAAGACCGAATCGGTGTCCCCGTAGATGACGGTGTAGCCCATCTCCGCGATCTTCTGCATGGTGAGCTGGATGAGATGCCGCCCGAAGCCGGTGATCGCGTTCGCCATCTCCATCGAGAAGAAGCGGCACGTGGGGTTGGCGAGCACGCCGAAGAAGCTGTTCATGTGCACCTTGATGGCGAAGCTCGCCAGGTCATCCTTGCGTTTCTTGGCCACGTCACGCGCTCCCCAGAGGCGCTGGATGATCGACGGGAGTATCCCCTCGTCATGCGCGAATACAACACCGTTAGGCGCAATTATCCACTTGTCCTTGTGCCTCTTCGGGTCCTTGGCGAGCTTGCCCCGCTCGTACGCGAGCGGGTCGATGTTGAACGTGCGGATGATGCTCGGGTACAGCGACTTGAAGTCGAGCACGATGATGTTGTCGTAGATGCCGGGCTTCGACTCCATCACGTACCCGCCGCTGATAGGCTCATCCTTCTCGCTGTACTGCGACGACGGCGCGACATGGTCCTTCGCGCGCAGGTCGCGCAGGTAGAGCGAGTCGAAGCTCGCGATGCTGCCGCGCACGCGCTCGAGCGACATGCCGGTCAGGAGCGTCCTGCTCACGGTGAGGCCGACCGCGTCCGTCTTGCCGAGCACGTCGAGCACGAGCTGGGAGTCCTTCAGGTTGTAGTCGACGAGCCTCTGCGGGTGCTTGCGGTACGCGTCCTCGATCTCCTTGCCCTTGTTCTCGTCGCCGATGAGCTTCTTCTCGCCGAGCAATTCCGACGCTGCGGTCCCGAGCTTGTAGTCGTCGAGCTTGATGAAATTCATCTTCAGGAGGTGGATGCCGTCGAGCACCTGGCGGCCCGGGAACTCGGCCTTGCTGTCCTTCATGAAGCTCGACTCGATGCGGAGCGTGCAGTCCCAGTCCTGGCGCGCCATCCGGAAAGGGATCTTGTGCTGCTCGAATTTCCTCTTGAGCACGGCGAGGTCGAAGTCGATGAGGCTCCATCCTGTGATGATGTCGGGGTCTATCTCGACCACGCGCCGGCGGAAGCGCTCGAGGAGCGACTTCTCGTCGGGGAATGATGTCGCCTTCTTGAGATGCTCCTTCCCGTGATGGACTATCAGGACCTCTTCGGCCTCATGATTCTCGTCGCGGCAGGCCAGGCTGACACAGTAGAGGTCCTTGCCGTCCATGCTCGTCTCGATGTCGAGCGAGAGGACGCGCAGCCTCGGCTGCCAGTCGCTTGGCGCGAGCTTCGGCTCGCGGTAGACGCGGGAGACGAAATCGTTCTTCTCGAAATCGCCCTCGATATCGACGCTGCGCAGGATGTTGTGGTCGAGCAGGAACCGCTGCGTGAAGCGGATGTCGGCCTCGTAGCAGATGATCTTCTTGTTCTCGAACGCTTTCCTCAATTCCGGGACGTCTCTCGGGATGTCGAGGAGTATCTTGACGACCGGCTCGTCCTGCATGGTGGAAAGCTTCGTCCTCTCGATGCGGAAGCGGATGCCGGTGGAGGTCTTCTCCGCCTTGGCGACGTCCTCCTCCTTGATGCAGAAGTACGGCTCGAAGCGGTTGATGGCGAGGAACGACTCGCTGTTCTCCAGGCGCCCGAAGAGGTAGACGAACGCCTTCCCGCCCTCGATGCGGTAGGTCTCATCGACGATGTAGCCGCGCATTGGCCTATCGGGTGAGAGGCAGTATATAAAATTACTAATTGTCCAGTGCCCTGGCCAGTATCTTAACGGCTGCGCTTCATATATTCAGTTCAATAACTTCATAATCTTCATAATTCATCGAGAGGCGCGATGCCGCTGATGATCTCTGTGAGCGTCTTCGTCCCTGTGCCGCGGGCGCGCTTGTCCGGCACGAGGTCGCCGAACGCTCCCCAGATGACCAATTCGTGCATCGCGGAACTGAATTCCGGAGTCGAGAAGATTGCTGCAAGCGCGGGCGATGTCTTTCGCAGCGTCTCCACGACCCGTCGGACCATCTCCTCTATCTCCGCCGTGCGCCCGTAATCTACGAAGGAGTACTCCTTGCGAGCGTACGACTGCCGTTTCGTGTCGTCGCTGAGGACGTAGAACGCCTCGGTGATGGCGATGAACTCCTTGCTGTACTCAGGTTCAAGGCCGGGATGGACATCAGGATGCCACTGCCTCGCCGCCTTGCGGTACGCGCTCTTGAGCTGCTCAACCGAAGCGTCAGGCGACACTCCGAGCCGCGCATACAGGTCATCGGTCTGCGATGGGCGCATGCGAGAGGTAAGACGCTGGAGATATATAAAATTAGGCCGCGGCGCATCTGACTCACTCCGTTCCGTTCTTTTACGTCGGCGGAGTTGCATAAATCACCCCGTCTCCTGGCCGCACGCCAAGGCGGCGCTCTCTGTTCTAGAAACAATTATTCCATCGTTCTCCTCCTCAATCTTTAAATACCGTCCTCCTCTTCTTTTGCCCATGACACGGATAGCTATCGTGGAGCGCGACAAGTGCAACCAGGAGCGCTGCGGCGGGCTCCTCTGCGCGAAGGTCTGCCCCATCAACAAGGCTGGGCAGGAGTGCGTGTACGAGGGGGACGACAAGAAGGCGCGGATAGACGAAGTGCTGTGCATCGGCTGCAACATCTGCGTCAAGAAGTGCCCGACGAAGGCCATCAGCATCATCAACCTGCCAGAAGCGCTGGACGACGAGCCCATCCACCGCTACGGCGAGAACATGTTCGCGCTCTACAACCTGCCGGTGCCGATGTTCGGCAAGGTGGTCGGCCTCATCGGCCGCAACGGCATCGGCAAGACCACCGCTGTGAGGATCCTCGCCGGCGCGCTCCAGCCCAACCTCGGCAAGTTCGGCCAGGACGCCGATATCGACGCGCTCATCTCGCGCTTCAAGGGGAGCGAGGCGCAGGGCTTCTTCGAGAGATTGCGCGCGGGTGATATCCGCGTCGCGTACAAGCCGCAGATGGTCGAGCAGATACCAAGGGCGTTCCGGGGCACCGTGGGCGACCTCCTACACAAGACCAACGAGCGCGGCGACGCCGAGCTCGCGCGCGTCATCGAGCTGCTCGACCTCGCGAAGTTCATGGACCGCGACATCACGGTCATCAGCAGCGGCGAGCTGCAGCGCGTCGCAATCGCCGCGACCGTGCTCAAGGACGCGAACGTCTACTTCTTCGACGAGCCGATGAGCTACCTCGACATCAAGCAGCGATTGCGCGTCGCGGCCTTCATCAAGTCGCTCGCGACGCCGGAGACCGCGGTGATGGTGATCGAGCACGACCTCATCATCCTCGACTACCTCACCGACCTCGTGCACATCATCTACGGCAAGGAGAACGTCTATGGTATTGTCTCGCAACCGAAGATGAGCAAGGCGGGCATCAACACCTACCTGTCGGGCTACCTACGCGACGAGAACATGCGCTTCCGCGACCACCCCATCGTCTTCTCGGCGAAGCCGCCCTTCGATATGGCGCGGGACGCGCGGCTCGTGACGTGGCCCGAGGTCGACCTGCGCCTCGGCGACTTCCATCTCGTCGCGAAGCCGGGCGACATCTACAAGCATGACATCCTCGGCATCCTCGGGGAGAACGGCATCGGCAAGACCACGTTCATCAAGCACCTCGCGAAGCTGCACGGCGCGACGACGCTCGGGGAGCTGCGCGTCGCCTACAAGCCGCAGCAGATCACCGCGACCGACGAGCCCGCGGGCGACATCCTCGCGCCGGCGCTGCAGTACGAGCTGCAGCTCATGAAGCCGCTCGAGCTCCACGACCTCCTGGAGCGGCCGTTGTCGTCGCTCTCCGGCGGGCAGCTGCAGCGTGTGATGATCGCGGCGACGCTCGCGCAGGAGGCGGATCTCTATCTCCTCGACGAGCCCAGCGCGTACCTCGATGTCGAGCAGCGCCTCATCATGTCGAAGGTCATCCGCGAGATGATGGAGGCGAAGGGCAAGGCCGCGCTGGTCATCGACCACGACCTGCTCTTCCTCGACTACATCAGCCAGAAGCTCGCGGTCTTCGACGGCGTGCCGGCGCGCTCGGGGCTGGTGCACGGCCCGATGTCGATGGAGTCGGGCATGAACATGTTCCTCAAGGACCTCGGCATCACGTTCCGCCGCGACGAGGAGAACTCGCGCCCGCGCGCGAACAAGCCCGACTCGCAGATGGACCGCGAGCAGAAGGCGAGCGGGAAGCTGTACTATACAGGATGACGACACCGGATGATATGCCGCAGAATGTTATGCAGCGGTCGTTTCTCGTCAAACAATCCGGATTCCTGTTGGATTGACCGGGATTATGCATAGCGCTCAACATATGATTCCCATCACATATCTGAATGAGAATCTTTAAGAGGGAGGAAAGGAAACAGCGCTGCATGGGTCGCAACGCAAAACCGGCCATAGCGATGCCACGTCCGAAGCCCGTCGTCCCCCGACGGTTGGTCGTGCTCTTCTCCCTGTGCCTGCTCTTCGCGCTGGTCTACGGCGCGGTGCTCTCCGTGATGCACCAGCAGTCGTTGTACGCGCACATCACCGCCCCTGCGCAGCAACAGGAGAACGCGCGCATCCTCTCCTATCTCAACGGCCCGCCCTTCACGCAGCACACGCTCGACTTCCTGACGCCGGCGGAAGCGTCGCACATGAGCGACGTGAAGCGGCTCTTCGACGCGATGTTCATCACCTATCTCGTCTGCCTCGGCATCCTCATCGGCATCCTCATCATCTTCGCGGCGCAGCGGCTCTGGCACCACTTCGACGAGCTGCTCGGCCGGTCGCTGCGTGCCGTCGGCTGGACGCTCGTGGGCGCCTGCCTCCTCTTCGGCCTGGCGGCGATGCTCGACTTTCCGAGGTCCTGGGTATTGTTCCACGCGGTCCTCTTCCCGCAGGGCAACTGGGCGTTCCCTGCCGACAGCATCCTCATCACGCTCTATCCGGGAGCGTTCTTCTCGCAATTCGTGCTGCGCGTCCTCCTCTACCTGTTCCTCGCTGGAGCCATCGCCGCGCTCCTCTCGTGGTTCCTGCTGCGCATGCGCACGGCAGAGCACCAGTTCAGCGAGGCGTACGAGCGGAAGCACGGCACGGAACAGCATGACAAGGCATATAACAAGAGACAAAACAAGAACGCTCCGAAAAAGACAAAGGCGAGACCATGACTGAACTACCGGTCCCATCGAAAGTCGACACGAGCATCAAGAGGCGCGGCATCCTCGTGGACATCACGAAATGCATCGGCTGCGGCGCGTGCTACGAGGCCTGCCAGGAGTCCAACAAACAGCCGAAGCACGAGCCGAAGCATTTCGACGAGAATTCATTCACTTATCTCATGGACCGCGGCAACGACGTCTATGTGCGGCGGCTTTGCATGCACTGCCGGGAGCCGACATGCGTCTCGGTCTGCCCCGTCACGGCGCTGGAGAAGACGAAAGAAGGCCCGGTGACCTACAACCCTGACAAGTGCATGGGGTGCCGGTACTGCATGATAGCCTGCCCCTTCAGCGTGCCGGCGTACGAATGGCACTCAGTCACGCCGCGCGTGCGCAAGTGCGAGATGTGCGCGCACCGGCAGAATGGTATCGGCCCGGCGTGCGCCGAGGCCTGCCCTACCGGCGCCACAATCACCGGGGAGCTCGAGAATCTCATCGCGGACGCGAAGCAGCGCGTCACCTCCGACCCGAAGACCTACTACCAATACGTCTATGGTCTCCAAGAGGTGGGGGGGACGAGCGTGCTCTACATCGGCCCGAAGAGACCTGCGGAGTTGGGCCTGCCGCACGTGCCAATGGATCAGCCGATGCCTCTCTATACATGGAACGCGCTCAAGCACGTACCGGATGTGCTAGTCTTCGGCGGCGTCCTGCTCGGCGGACTCTGGTGGCTGACGAAGCGCAAAGAGGAGGTCGCGGCCGCGGAGCGCCCAGAATCGTGATGAATAGTCATGAATAGCCGTAATGGATAGGTTTATCTCACCCATAACCTTTATAAAAGGCCAGTTATCCCTGAATCATACAGTAGGCGAGTCACATGGGAGATGTCACACTCAAATCCGCAGGTCAATTCCAGAAAGGAAACTATATCATCCTCGATGGCGCAGCGTGCGTCGTCTCCAGCATCCAAATCAGCCGTCCGGGCAAGCACGGCCACGCGAAGGTCCGGCTCGAGGCGGTTGGCATGGTGGACGGCAAGAAACGCCAAGTCGTCATCCCTGGGCACGACAACATGGAAGTGCCGGTCATCGGCAAGAAGAACGCGCAGGTCCTCAGCGTGAATGGTTCGTCCGCGAGCGTCATGGACATGGAGACCTACGAGACCTACGACGTCGTGATTCCGCAGGAGATGGCCGACCAAATCGTTCCCGGCTGCATCGTCCTCTATTGGCAGATCCTCAACGACAAGGTCGTCAAGCAAGTGATGAAGCAGGCATAATTCATAATCATCAGATTTCCATAACGCGCTGCCTTGGCGTGCATCCAGGAGCGACCCCGATTCATGCAGGGGCCGCGACGAAAATGCCGCGAGGGACGCCGAGGATTCGCAGCGGTGAATCCTGGCGCGAGGAAACGTAGCGTTTCCTCCGCGAGCGGTACGACCGCCGCAGCGCAAAAAGAAGGAGAGAACGATTCACATGGCAAAATTCCCTGAGGCAGACGCGCGCAAGTTCCGCAACGTGTTCGTGTGCCGCCGCTGCAAGACGAAGCGCAAAGCCCCGGTTCTCAGCGTCCTCGCAGGGCAGATTCCCTGCCGCAAGTGCGGGACGCGCAAGCTGCGCGTGAAGCGTAAGAAGTAGGCGTAGCGGGCACACCCACCACAAGCGATCTCAGCGCCGGTCCTTCATCCTATGAAGGACGAACTCCATCAACCGCGCCTGATAGAGCGCGTCGTCGAGCGCGTTATGGGGCATCCCCTCGCGCTTGACCTCGGCGATATCCACAATGCTCGCGTTCTCATCGCCGCGCATGCCGCGGTAGAGAGAGCTGATGTCCTCGCCGCTGAAGCCGAACGGGTTCTTGCCGTCGAAGAAATTGTCGAAGTACCAGTGGACCCACATGCCGTCGAAGGCGGCCGGCGCCGCGGCGAAGATAGGACGGTATCCCCGCGCCACATCATCTATCCAGAACGCGAACTTCCCCATCACGTTGCCCGGTTGCGATCCGCAGCGGCCCAACCGCTCGAGCACGAGGTTCGGCTCGAAATGCTCGCTCTCAGGGTCATACCGCGGGTCGGCCCTCATGTCACTGGCGATGCACTCGAGGCCGAGGCACCCGACTCGCATCGCGCTCGTGACGAGCTCGTCGCTGATCGGCTTGAGCTCGCGATAGAATGTCTTGCTGCGGTCTCCTACCACACAGGCGCCGAGCGAGAGCATGGAGTAGCGCCCCGGCGTCGGGCCTGACGCCTCGATGTCGACCGAGATATAGCGCTTCGGTGGCGGGAAGTCGTACATGGCTTCTGGGAGCGCCACCGATGTTATAAAACTTTTCGAGGAGACAGAGAGGGATGCTTCCAACGCTACCGCGTGCACTTCCCGAGCTCCGCCTGCCAGCGCTCCCTGTCGATGTCCGTGCCGATGAGCACGATGCGGGTCTCGTGCCGTTCGTCGGTTCTCCACGAGCGGTCGAAGAACGTCTCGATGCGCTTGCCCACCTTGTGGAAGACCATGCGCAGGTCCTTCTCCGGCGCTTCGGAGGAGAGGTTGCCGATGCAGACGATGCCCTTGGCGCGGAAGATCTCGACCGGCAACCGCCGGGTGAACTCCGCGAACGCGTCGACGCGCAACGGCCGGCGCTCGAGGAGCGAGACCGCGGTGAAGCCGGCCGCATGTTCATGGTCGTGCTCCTCGCCGCGCCCCTCCTCGAGCCAGCGGTCGATGTCGAACTTGCCGGTGGCGAGCAAGATATTGAGCGGCGCGCGGCACCGCACCGTGCGGAAGATGAAGACGCGCGGCGACAGCGTGTGGATCTCCTGCTCGAGGCGCGCGAGCTCCTCCTCGCCGACAAGGTCGGTCTTGTTGAGCAGGATGACGTCCGCGGCCTTGATCTGTTCCTCAGTGGTGGGGCCGTGGCGCAGCGCGACGTGCAGGTGCTCGGCGTCGACGATGGTGAGGATGCCGTCGAGCTTGGTGTGGATGCGCATCTCGCCGGTGAGGAACGTGTTCGCGACAGGCCCGGGCTCCGCCATGCCGCTCGTCTCGATGAGGATGTACTCGATCCCCTTGCTCAGCACCTGCTTGACCGCTGCCACGAGGTCGCCGCGGATGGTGCAGCAGATGCAGCCGTTCGCGAGCTCCACCATCTCGTCCGTGCTCGCGACGATCAGGTCGCTGTCGATCCCGACGTCGCCGAACTCGTTCACGATGACGCCGATGCGTATGCCATGGTTCTCGGTGAGCAGGTAGTTCAGGAGCGTGGTCTTGCCGCTGCCCAATGCGCCGGTGACGATGCTGACAGGAATGAGTGGCATAGGGATGTGACCTGCGTTCATGATGCAATGTGCGCTCGCTCTTGATTAATGTTTCCCTGAATCCTCGTCGACATCCCCGATGACGTCATTCCTGTGCTGCACGCCCTTGAGGAAGCCCAGGAGCGCCTTGGACTCCTTCTTCGTGAGGAAGCTCCTGCCGACGATGCGCCGCCAGAGGATGCGCTGCGCATCCTTCGCGCTCGGGGTCTTGAAGCGCATCGTGTCGAGCGTGTTGTCGATGACGCGCAGCAGCGCGTCGTGTTCCGTCTTGCCCATCGGGCGGTAGGCGAGCGTGATCTTGTTCTCCTTGCCGCGGAGCATGCTGAGCTCGTACAGGAAGACCGTGACCGATTGCGCCAGGTTCATGCTCGGGTTGTCGCGGCTGGTCGGGATGGCGCAGACGATGTCGGCTCGCTCGAGGAGCCCGACCGGAAGGCCTTCGCCTTCGGGTCCGAAGAGGAGGCCGACCTTGGTGTGCTCTAGGTCTATCTCCGCGAGGCGCTCGCGCAGCTCCCTTGGAGTGATGGGCGTGCGGACGAGGTTGTGCCCGGTCGCGTTGCGGCCGTGCGTCATGACGAGGATATCGAAATCCTCCAGGACCTTTTCATCGACGACCCTCATGGACTCGAGTGTCGGCAGTCCGTGCTTCGCGAGCCATCGGCTCCTCTCGCTCACTCTGCACTTTGGGTCTATCAGGAGTATATCGGAGAAATCAAAGTTGCTGGCCGCGCGCGCGATTGAGCCGAGGTTCTCCGCGTTCTCGGTCTGGTAGAGGATGAATGTGATGGGCATGACACTATGAGAGAAGAGTGCTCATTTTTAAATCCTGGTGGAGAGGGAGAATAACTATAAAAGAGACGCTAGACTCCCAAAATCATGATAACCCTGAAGAAATCAAAACCATCGCTTCGTTCTCGCATCACTACAGGAGACATCGGGGAACTGCTCTCAGATCCCCGCAGAGCGCTACGCATCGGATTCTGCAAAATGGAGAGGGTTACTCCTGAATCAACTATCTATGTAGAGACAGAGTATGATCAAAAAAAGTTCTCTGCCATCGAACCCATGGGAGCAGTAAATGCATTCGCCGACGTGCTCCAGCAGATGGACGTCTACATGTGCCATGCGAAACAGACGACTGGTTATCTGAACAATGGTCACAGCGGCCATGTCCTCACCGGCGACCTATACCGTCCTAAAACGATTTAGATCATCTGAGACCTGGATTGCAGTAGAGCAATTCAGAAGAGATTCTAGATTATCGCGCGCACGATTGGTACCAGGAGCAGCACGATGATCAGCGCGAATGTCATCCAACTGATCCTTCTCCACCACCAGTCGCCGCGCCCGTGCTTCCGGCTATCGCCGGTGATCTTCTGGCAGGCGATCTGGAGCATGCGCCCGCCGTCGACAGGGCCCAAGGGGAGGAGGTTTGCCAGGCCTATGCCCAGAGAGAGGATGACCAGCCACTGGAGGAGGTCCTTGATCCAGTTCACTATCGCGAGAAGGCCGAGGAACCACGGACCCGACACCTTGGGGTCGCGCTTGTCCCGGAGGTTGACGCCGAGGTATCCCTTCTTGCTCGTCGCATCGCTCGGGCTCTGGCCGGTCACGACAACTATCGTCGTGCTGGCGTCCGACGCGCTCTTGTCTGTCGTGACCGTGACCGCCTCGCCGGGCCGGACGCTGTCGAGCTGCGCGCCCATCTCCTTGTAGGAGGTGACCGCGATGCCGTTGACGCCGGTCACCACCATTCCCGCGGCGACCGACGCGTTGGCGGCCGGCGACCCGGGCGTTACCGAGACGATCTCGACACCCACCGGCGTCGTCATGGAGAGGACGAGAGGAGCGATGATGAACGCGGAGAGGAAGACGAAGATGAACGCGGTGATGATATTGCTGAACGGCCCGGCGGCGAAGAGTGAGTACTGGACAGTATCCTGCTCCTTGAGCAGCCGCTTCTCGTCTGGCTCGACGAACGCGCCGCCGATAGGGCCGAAGACCAAGAGTCCTGATGATTTCACCCGTATCTTATGCGCACGGCTGACCACGCCATGGCTGAACTCATGGATGACGATGACGACAAAGAGCGCGATCCAGCCGGTGATGAGCGGCACCTTGAGCTCCGTGCCAGGGATATTGAAGCCGGGCAGGACCGGGCTGATGACCGCCGGCGCGGCAGGGTTGGCGATGAGGTTGTAGAACCCGAAGAGCAGGTTGTAGACGATGAAGAGCATGCCGATGAAGCCCACGCCCACGCCGATGTAACCCAGGAGCTGGACCAGGCCGCGGTACTTCGTGCCCAGGCGCTCCATGAGCTTGAGGCCGACCTTCGTCTTGTAGAGGCCGATGCCGAAGACCTGCCATTCGATGCGCTTGCGCAGGAGAACGATGATGAGGATGACGACCGCGTAGAAGAGCAGCGCCCACTGGTTCTGTATCGCCCACTGGTATATTCCAACCAAGAACGTCGGCAGTATCATACATTCCATTCCTGACCAGGAGTATTTAAAGGTTGTTGCGGACCTCGAAGGAGGGACACATAAGAATTATGAAGGGAAGAGTACGCACGAGAAGAGAAGAACAAAACATGGACAACAGCACGAACATCAACGAAGCGCGCATCCTCATCGTCGGCACGGGGAGATTGGGCAGCCGCGCCGCCGCGCTGCTCTGCGACGCGGGCGTGAAGCGCCTCACGCTCTGCGATTATGATATCGTCCTCGACGAGAATCTCGCGCAGCAGCCGCTCTACACAAAAGAGGACATCGGCAAGCCGAAAGCGGACGCTGCGGCGCGACGCCTCGCAGCGCAGCATCCGGACGCCAGCATCATCCGGATAGCAACGATGTTCTCGCCCGAAGCGCTCTCCGACGACATCACGCTCATCATCGACGGCACCGACAATCTCGAGACGCGCCTCACGCTCAACGACGCGGCGCGCGCGAAAGGGGTGCCGCTTGTCATCGCGACAGCGACCGCTGGACGCGGGATGGTCTTCCCGGTGCTGCCGCAGCGGGGCGCGCCGTGCTGGCAGTGCATCACGAAAGGCAAGGTCGCGGGCGACGACTGCGCGAGCGGCATCGAGCCGGCGGTCGCCGACGCGGTCGTGAAGGCGCAGGCCGAGCTTGCGTTGCGCATCCTGCATAGCGAGCATGTAGCACCGCGGCTGCTGCTCATCGACGCGCAGCGGACCGCCGCTGTCGCGGTGCGCACGAACCCTGCCTGCTCGGCATGCAAGGGGGGCTTCGAGCATCTGGGCGCGCCGTTCTCCATCCAGTACTGCGCATCGCGCGAGCGCGTGCTCGCGCGGCCGAACGCGCCGCGCGTGCTCGACCTCGACGGGATACGGTCGAGCGAGAAGGTCGTGCGCGACTACGGCGCAGCGGTGCTCGTACGCGCAGGAGGGGGCACCGCGCTCGTGCACCGGCACGGCCTCATCGAGTTCTCCGATGTGCCGCACGAAGAGGCGCATGCGTTCACCCGCAGGATACTGCAGGGATGATGCTCATCCTATCTGGGCAATCAACTGATGCCCGCTCAGCATATAGGTTTCATACGGTCCACGAGCGGATGTCGAACGATTTGCGCAACTGCGTGTCCACGTTCTCAAGCGCCTCGGCGAACGCCTGCTGCGAGCTCCACGCGAGCACACGCGTCATGTAGATGCCGCGCTCCGTGACGAACCGCACCCTGCAGAGGATCCCGCGGTCCTCGCCCTTGAGGTGGAGGTGTATCCGCGCCAGCGAGAAGCGCATCGTGTAGCGCGAGAGGAAACGCTGCGCTACGGAGAGGATCTCTTGCTTTTCGATATTGCTCAACGGGAGATCCGCCGCGAGCTGGATATCGCGGTCGCTCAGTCTGCATTCTCCTTGAGACATTCCCATACATCACCTCCGAAACAAGAACGGCGGCGCGAGAGGCGGCCGCCCGACGGTGCGGAAAGAACAGGGCCGGATGGGCTAATAAATCTTGTGAAGGACAGATATACGCATTACAGGAACGTATCGGACGATATGGCATATTGGGTGGGTGGCGCGAAGCGTACATTGATGACCGCACAATGCGTACGCCGATATTACATACACACAACCCTCAAACAATAAATAAGTTATACGAAATAATTAAGTTATACGGAAAGATAAAACGCATCAAAAGGAGGCGCTGGAAGAAGAACGAAGAAAGAGAAGAACAAAATGATAGAAAGAGAAAGGATTTCATCGCTTCTTCAGTATCACTGTCTGCGTCGGGAAGGCGAAGCCGATGCCGGCCTTCTCGAACTGCGCCTTGATCTCCATATTGACTTCGTCCTGCACATCGGGGATGCGCTTGAGGTCGGTCACGAAATAGACGAAGGTAATTTCGAGCGAACTCGCGCCGAAATTGCCGAAGAAGACCGTGCACTCGCCGCTCGCCCCCCTGTGCCTCTTGACGATGGCGCGCAGGATCTCCTTCGCCCTCTTGAGCTTCGCGGCAGACGTGCCGTACTCGAGGCAGAGCGTGAGCGAGACGCGATGCTGCTTGCGCTTCGTGACGTTCTCCACGATGCCGTCGGTGAATTTCGCGTTCGGGACCACGAGGACCGTGCCGTCGAGCGTCTCGATGCGCGTTGTGCGCAATCCTATCTCGCGGACAGTGCCCTGGCGGCTGTCGAATTTGATCATGTCCTTCATCTTGAACGGCTTGTCCGTCAGGATGGAGACGCCGCCGAAGACGTTCTTGATGAGGTCCTGCGCCGCGAAGGCGAAGGCGAGGCCGCCGATGCCGAGGCCCGCGACGATGCTCGTGACGTCGTAGCCGAAGCCGGAGAGCACCATGACGCCGACGATGGAGATTATCACTATCTTCACTGCGGTGTGGAGGATCGGGATGAGCACGTCGTCGAGGTCCGACTCCGAGGCCGCGGCGTATGGCACGAGGTAGTTCTCGATCATGCTGTCGAGGAACCGGATGATGAACCACGCGACATCTATCATGATGAGCGTGCGCAGGATCTCGTCGTAGACCTTCAGGACGCCGGGCGAGAGCACGAGGAACTGCACGGCGTAGGCCAGCGTCCCGATGATGATCGCGAAGACGAGCGGGCCATGGCAGATATCCACCAGCACGTCATCGATCTTCGTCTTGGTCTTGGCGGCGAGCCTCTTGATGATGTTCTGGAGAGTCCATGATATCATCTTGCCCACCAGGTATCCTGCAGCGAGGATGCCGACGAAGAGAATGTACGCGTGCAGCGGATTGCCGAGGAACTGTGCAGAGATATCCAACATCCCACCCCATGATATGATAGGAAGAGCGAACAGGAATGGCTATTTAAGCTTTTTTGCTCGGGTTGCGCGAAAACGCCAGCGCCTCGGCATGCAGCGCACTCCACTCGTTCGCATCGACGCCGAGCACGAGCACGCGCGACCTCGGCGCGCTGCAGACCCCGATGTCATGCCTGGCCGCGTGGGAGTCGAGCACGACGCCAAAATGCGCGAGGCGCCGGCAGGCCTCCTCACGCACAGGCCACGAGGCGCCGTTCCCGGAGAAGACGAGCGTGTCCAGGCCGCCGAGCGCGGCGGTCATGCCGGCGACAGCGTACGCGACACGCGAGGCGAGGAGCATGAGGGCGCGCACGCACATGATGTCGCCCGCCCTCGCTCCGGCGAGGATATCGGCATAGGAGTCGCGTCCGGTCATGGCGGCAAGGCCCGCATCCTGTCTTATGGATTGTCTCAATGAAGATACTATGTGCGCCGGGAGCGCGCCAGCGTCATGGAGCCCTGGCAACGCACCGGGCGAGCCGTCGGTGGTGTCCACCACGACACCGTCGAGGAACGCGGTGACGCTGGCGGTCTCCCCGATATGGACCGAGACCGCACGATGGACCATACGACGTGGTACGCGGCGCGCATGCGCATAGGCGGCGTCGAGCGCAGCGGCGTGCGCGAGATCGTCATGGACAGGAGCAGAAACGGTGGCGGCGCGCAGGGAGAGCGGGAGCGTATGGGCGAGAAGCCCGGCATACGGCGCGGCCGTGAAGACCACGATATGGGTCGCGCTCGGGAGCGTGCGCAGCGCGCTGTCGAGCGTCGAGACGGCGGCGTACGCATCTGGCGAGAGGGTCGCGAGTGGGTGCAGCGATGCGATGCTGCCGCGGTCCACCGCCATCGCGCGCGTCGGATGGCCCATCGTCGCCGGCACGCGGTGCACCACGGTATGGATGCTGAGTATCGCGTCGAGATAGCCGTTGCGGTGCAGGTAATCGATGATCCCGACGAGCGAATCGCGATGGCTCCCGTGGCGCACGGCCTCGGTGTACGGCTCGCTGTCCGTAGTCACCTCGAAGAAGGCCGCGGCGTTCCCGATACGGGAGACCTGCCCATCGGCGACGCGCCGGCCGCGGCTCCGGAGCTGGAACCGCAGCACTCCTTCACTGCCTTGCAACAAGAGCGTTACGATGCCTCACCTCTGGACATGCATATAATGATGTCATACTGTTGATGTCATGCTGTAGTAATGCGACGCGTTCACTTCAGCTCTCTCGTCGGGTTGCGGTACTTGAAGATGACGAACGCTATCACGACGATGATGCCGACAAGCGGCAGGAAGAACCGCTCGATGTCCGGCTGGACGCTCGCGGGCTGCTCCCGGACGCTGTCCTGGTAGGTCTCGAGCGACTGGTAGAGCGAGTACTCGCGGATCTTCTCGCAGTTGAAGCTGTAGTCGCACACGCCGCTCTGCCAATGCGTCGGGCAGCAGACATACTCCCGGGAGCATGCGTCTTCCGCGCCGACGTCGCACAGCTGCACGCAGCCCACGCCCGAGCAGGGCGGCTCGGTGATGATACGGCCGGTGAGCGTGTTGGACGGAAGAAGGAATGAGAGCCCTATGAGCAGGACCACCAGCGCCAGGAGCGCGTAGACCGTCCTCATGACGGCCCTCCGCCCGCGCCTCCTTTTCCAGTGCCTTCTTTCCCGACGCCCTCTTTTCTTGCGTCCTCCTTCCCCTTCTCCACCGGCGTCTCTCCTATCTTGCGCACGTAGAGCGCTTCGCGCATGATGGCTACGCCGAGGCGTACGTGCTCCTTGTCGACGGACTGCGCGAGCTCCGAGCGGGCGATAGCCTTGACGAGGCGGATGAGCCCGACCACCGTGCGCGGCCCGACCTCGGTGAGGAACTTGCGCTCGTCGAGCTTGATCTCCTTGATGAAGAGGACTATCTGGCCCTCGAGCGACGGGTCGAGGCTGACGTCCACGCCGTCGGCGTACGTGACGTACTCCTTGAGGAACCCGATGTCCCCCTCTGACGGGAACGCGACGGCGTCCTTCTCCGCCGCATCGTGCTTGATGATGTGCCGCGTGATCTGCTCGAACTCGGCTGCGGTCGGCTTGCGCACCATGAACATGAGATGGAAGCGCGAGAGGAGCGCGTCATCGAAAGGCACCTGCTTGCGCAGGATCTCGGCCGACTGGCCTATGAACGTGTCGCCCGCGGGGTTCGCGGTGGCGCAGACGCGCACGCGCGCCGGCACCTGCTCGTGCTTGCCGCCCTTGTCGTAGGTGACGAAGCCCTTCTCCATCGCGTTGTAGAGCGCGGCCGCGTCCTTGGGCTTCATGAGGTTGAGCTCGTCGATGCACGCGACGCCGCCATCGGCCATGGGAAGCAAACCGAGGAGTAGCGTGTCGCCCTTGGCGATCGCCGAGAGGCCGGCGCCGCTCGTGCCGGAGCCGAGCCCGAAGCTGGCTTTCGGGGCTATCTTGTTCGCGCTGCGCAGGATGTCGGTCTTGCCAGTGCCCGGGTCGCCCAAGAGGAGGATGTGGAGCGGCTCCTTGGCGAATAGCTGCACCACGACCGCGGTCTTGATGGTCTCCATCCCGACGATGTTGCGCGCAATGACCGAACGCATCCTCTCCCGCGCCTGCGGCGCGAAGGCGATGAACGCCTCCTGCTTCGCTTTCTCCTCGATCTCGCGGTCCACGCGCGTGAGGAACTCGTGCAGCTCGTCATCCTTGACGTGCGATTTGAAGACCGGCCATGTCTTGTCAGCGAAGAGCTCAGAGGTGGTGCCGAAGCGGGCATCCGCCGAGAAGGTGCGGTCCATCTTGAGGTAGTAACGCAGGAGCTTCACGTCATCGGGCGATACATACGCCTGGGCCGAGCGCAGCGCCGCGCGCTTCTGCCGCCCGAGCGGGAGGAGAAGCTTGATGACATCCCATAGCGTCTTTTTCATAGGTGCCTCGTCATATGTTTCTCACTCTCTTCTGCCGTTGCCGGCGACTCGTCATCTCCTGATGGAGGTTCCTCGTCCGCTCGTCGCCTCCTTTTGCGCTCTTCGTCTGCGCCTTGTCGTTTGCAGCGACTCGCTTCAGGCTGGCGCCGGCGAACGACTGTGAGCGGCGCAGGAACGACAGTGTGACTGCGACGGCGATTGTCGTTCTATCATATCCAGTCTACAGCTTCACCTTCTGGCTGACGACGACGAGCAGGAAGTAGATGGGCATGACAACCCCGACAAGGCCTATCGCGGTGATGACAAAGAGCGTGGAGAGTGGGAGCGCGTTCGCGATCCACGCCATGACCGGGATGAGAAGAAGGTAGGGCAGCAGCACGAGGACCGACTGCACCTGGAAGTAGCTGCGCCGCATCTCATCGTCCATCAGGTTCTGGGCGAGCATCCCCTGGCCGAAGCCGACGATGGCCGCGCCGATGACATAGAGGCACATCGCGACAGTGATGGCGGCGATATGGTCGTTGTAGACCAGCACGAGGGGGAGTATCGCCATGAGGAGCGTGCCGAAGACGAGCGTGGGGGAGAGTCCGGTGCTGCGGTGTATGCGCTCGGTGAAGAACGGCCCGGAGAAGGACGCGATGATCGCGATGGCGTATATCATCGCGAGCGGCACGAAGGGCTTGTCGTAGTGCTCTGCGAGAAGCCGATAGATCGCGATGCCGGAGTACGCGGTGATGGAGAGCTGGAGTATGCCGCTGATCACGGCAGCGAGGAGGAGGAACTTGACGTATTTGTTGCTCCAGACCGTCTTGAGGCGCAAGCTGATGATGTTGACGTACTCCTTGAAGAACTGGCCGAACTGGTACTGCCGTTCCTCGCGGTTGTCGGAGATCAGGCTCGTGATGAAGCCCGAGAGGATGAAGGCGAACGCGGTGACCTCGAACGTGAGCACGTAGCCATAGACGTTGAGCGAGAAGGAGTGGCCGAGCAGCGTGAACTCCCAGAGCGTCCCGGATATGGGGAACGTGTCGAGGAGCAGCCCTGAGAGCAGGAGCGCGAGCGCGGTGATGACGATGCCCCAGTGGGCGAGCGTGCGCAGGAACCATCCTGAACGCTCCTTCCGTATCGTGTCGCGCGAGAAGCGCAGGTAGAGGTCGCCGTACGCGACGATGCCGATGGTCCCGGCCAGGAACGCTATCGAGAACATGACGGTGCTGTGGAGGAGGAGGCCGAATCCCATGAAGAGGAAGCTGAAGCCGAAGATGATGCCCGCCTTCGCTATCATGTTCTTGCTGACGCGGTGCAGCTTCGAGTACTCCTGCAGGATCCCGCTCCAGAAGACGCTCAGCACGGTCTTGACGCCGTTGAGCACGCCGATGATGAAGAAGATGAACGGGTTCGCCTGCTGCCCTATCCAGAAGAGGATGTTCACGAACTGGGGCGTCGCCCCGCCATAGCCGATGCGGTCGAAGACCTCACGGGCGGCGAGCAGGCGGTAGTTGCGCCGCTCCTCCTTCATGCGCTTGGCGAACAGCTGCTGCGACTCATCCGGCTCCGCCTGCGCTACCTGCTCCGTCACCATCACTAAACCTCTCCCGCTGGAAATTTATAAATGTATCGAGGGAAGAAAGCCGCGCAGAAATCATCGGCATCGCCCTGAAGGGAATCAGCCGTCGGCGCAGTCACTACCGTTCCTGCGCCGCTCACAGTCGTTCGCCGGCGCCAGCCTGAAGGCCCGAACAGCAGAGAGTAAGGCGCAAACGAAGAGCACAGAAGAGGTGAGGGCCGGACGAGGAACCGAGACAAAGTCGAGGTGACGAGTCGCTGGCGCAAGGATAGAAAGAGGTCTTGTAGCGGAATGAAATGACTGCGTCGAGCGGAGCGAGGCTTTCAACGCCGCCTGCCAGGTCATAATATTTATAAAGCGCCGTGCTGGAGGGGCATCGGGAGAAAGCAGGGAGAGCATGGCGTTCGGACTCACAAAACTCTTCTCGAAGCACGGCGGCAGGATCATCGAGCGCTGGATTTTCGACGCGAAATCCCCGCTCGTCTGCTCCGGCACGGTCGCGAACCTCCATAACAACGACGAGCGGCAGATCGTCTTCGGCACCAAGAACGGCCAGGTCATCTGCGTGGACGAGGATGGGCATGAGCTCTGGACGTTCGGCACCCAAGAGCCGCTCTCCGCCGTGGCATCATTCTTCGTGGACGAGGAGCGGGTGCACAGCATCAACGCGCCTCCCGTCGCCGCGGACATCAACAACGACGGCAAACAGGAGATCCTCGTGGGCAACGAGACAGGTATGCTCTACTGCCTCAACGCCGCCGGCAAGCCGCTCTGGAAGTACGAGTGCGGCAGCGGCATCAAGGCGAGCTGCCTCGCCGCGGACATCAACTCGGACGGGCGGCCGGAAGTCCTGGTCGGCACCGTGAGCGGCAGCCTTCTCGTCCTGACGCACGAAGGCAAGAAGATGTTCGAGTTCGACACGAACGCCCCGGTGGAGAGCGTGCCGGGCGTCTACCATGGCAAGAAGACCATGATCGTCTTCGGCAACAACAATGGCACTGTCCATTGCATCACGCCGGCGCAGGAATTGCTCTGGCGCGTCGAGCTCGGCAGCAAGGTGACCGCCGCGCCCGCGTTCTTCTCCGACCCGGAGGAGGAGCGCATGGTGATCGGCAACCTCGCCGGCGACATCGTCTGCGTGAGCGAGCACGGCGAGATCGTGTGGACGTACAAGACAAAGGGGAGCATCTACGGCACAGCGGCCATCGCGGACCTGAACAACGACCACAAGCCGGAGATCGTGGTGGGCAGCTGCGACAACAACGTGTACGCGCTCAACGGCCTGGGCCGCAAGCTCTGGAGCTACGAGACCGACTTCTGGATCACCGCCGCCCCCATCGTCGCGGACATCGACGGCGACGGCAAACCGGAGGTGATCGTGGGGAGCTTCGACCACACCGTGTACGTGCTCGACAGCCAGGGCTCGTTCGTGCTCGACTACATGCCCGGCATCAGCGACATCGTGAACCAGTCTGGCCATTACTCGAACATCATGACGAGCGACCCGGGGGAGCAGACCGGCAAGAGGCTCTACTCGTTCAAGACGAACGGCATCGTGGTCGGGTGCTCGCTCCTCGAGCGCCACAGGCAGAAGCCCGCGCTCATCATCAACGTGAAGAGCGGCCAGGTCGACGACATAGAGCACACGGAAGATTGAATCAAATTCTCATTGAAGTTGCCGCCACCGCCTTAAGGAGAAGATATCCCCTTCAACTTAACGGACGCGGAGGATACACTACTCCCTCATCACAGCATTATCTCGGAGCTCGCCTTGTCGGGGCCCTCTCCCAACGCTCGCTCCTCGGAATTACTCCAAGGCGTCCCTCCTCATGGTAAAACACAAGATATCGCTATTGCAAGAGTTTCATCCCTTGAGCGCGCTCTCATAGAGCGTCTCCACCTGCGGCCAGTTGATGACGTTGAAGAACGCGTCCACGTACTCCGCGCGGCGGTTCTGGTACTTGAGGTAGTAGGCGTGCTCCCAGACATCGATGCAGAGGAGCGGGTGCAGGCCGTCGCTGATAGGGGTGTCCTGGTTCGCGGTGCTCACGATGGAGAGCTTGCCTATCTGGTCAGCGACAAGCCAGGCCCAACCGCTGCCGAAACGGCCCAGCGCGGCCTTCTTGAACTCGGTCTTGTAGTTGTCGAAGCCGTCGAAGGCGGTGTTGATCGCCTCGAGAAGCTTGCCGCCCGGCCCGGGCGTCTCCTTCTTGAGGACATTCCAGAAGAATGTGTGGTTCAGGACCCCGCCGCCGTTGTTGCGCAACGCGGTGCGTACCGTCTCCGGGGTATGAGGAAGGTCGTGCAGGTCCTGCAATAGGGATTCGACCGTCCTACTCTGCAGGGTAGGGTACGGTTCGAGCGCCTTGTTGAGGTTGTCCACATAGGTCTGGTGGTGCTTGTCATGATGGATGCGCATGGTCTGCTCATCGATATACGGCTCAAGGGCGTTGTACGCGTAAGGAAGCGGCGGTAGTGTGTGCATGGGATCACCCCCCAACGCCAGAAAACTCCAGAATACAGGAGACGGGTTGGGACTATTGGCAAGGGACCGCGCGGAACATTATAAAATTATTCCCGAATCCAACGCGATAGCCTGTGGGGCGGTCTTCTCATCTTCCTTCATCACTCATTATTATTGCGCCGGGAGCCGAATGGCTCTCCAGTTGAAGCGCTGCTGTCATATCCGACAGCCAACCTCGCCGTCATAACCTTTAAATATCCCTTACGCGAAGGGGGTTTCAGAGGTGAGAAGAATATGCCGCCCAGGCTTGTAGCGGACAAACATGAGATAAAGCGCGTCCGCACGTATATCAATGGTCTTGATGAGAATGTGCAGGGCGGCATCCCCGAGGGGCACATCACCCTTATCTCTGGCGCCGCCGGCACCATGAAGTCGTCCATCTGCTTCAATGTGGTCTATCACGAGGCGGTCAACGGCAACAACGGCCTCTACATCTCTCTGGAGCAGTCGGCGGAATCGCTCATCAACCACATGCTGAACATGGACTACGACTTCTCGAAGATCAACATGGTGATCATCAAGGACCTCGCCGAGCTCTCCGCGAAGCTGCAGGTCATCAACCGCAGCAAGGGGACGGTCTTCATCGTCGACGTCGGCTGCGTGCGCAAGGAGATCCGCGACATCCAGACCGACAACAACAAGAGCTGGCTGAACGTCATCAAGAACGTGGTGAAGAAGGTCAGCGTGGAGACCAACACGCGCCTCTTCGTCCTCGACTCGCTCTCCGCGCTCTACGTGCTCTCGCGCTTCGAGAACCCGCGCATCGAGCTCTTCATGATCTTCGAGTTCCTGCGCGACATGAGCATCACGAGCTTCCTCATCAGCGAGATGCCGCTCGACGGCAGCAAGTTCTCGGAGTACGAGATAGAGGATTTCCTCGCGGACGCCATCATCGTCCTGAAGCTCACGCCGTTCCGCCGCCAGGTCGTGCGCGAGATCAGCGTGGTCAAGATGCGCATCACCGCGTGCAACAACGACATCTTCTCGCTCGAGTTCAAGAACGGCCAGTTCTACGCGCTCTACGGCGGCCAGAACCCGCTATTGTGAGCAGAGAGGAACGTCAATAGCATTCTTAGCAACTTCGTAGTGTGCGTTCTCGTCGTCAGCGCTGCTTTGGCGGGGAAGCAGCTTCGTGCAGAGCGAACCAATCAATTCTCGGTAGGCGAAGCGCAAGCGGTGTAACCCTCCGCCGCAGCGCAAGAGTCATAATTTGTGAGCGACAGCGGCACAGTCGTAAAGAACAACAATCGACCGTTGCGCCTAGTTCACGGTCTCGTTCTTCGGCGGCTTCTCCAGCACATCCTCGATCGATTCCCCACGGTCGTGCATCCTGAGGCCCGCCTTCAGCCCCTCGTGGTAGATTGTGGTGAACATCATACGCAGGTCGATCTCCTTCACTGTCCTCTCCACAAGCGTTTGTAGCACATCGTCAGAGATATCCGGCACCTCGAGCATCTGGCCGCGCGAGGGGAGACCGGCGTAGAGGACATCCAGTAGCGATACGAGCTCCTTGTGTTTGTACGACGTGTGCTCCTCCGCCTCCTCCAGGAGCTCGCTCTCGAACCGCTTGCGGTCTGGCAATCTCCAATCTTCGAGATTGAAGGTGATACGGTACCGCAATCGCCCCCGCTTGCCGGAAGACAACACCCCCTCGTACCAGTAATGGTCCTTCTCCTGTATCATGCGCGACAACAGCTTGCCGACCGAACAGCCGAACCTGAGCAGCCGCTCCGATGCCTCGTGCTCCTGGAGCGACATGAGCGATAGCACATAATCGCGGGCCTTGGGGTGGCGCACGCGTAGGTCGAGCAGGAGCTCCTCCGGCAACGTGACCAGCAGGGCATTGACAAGGTCGCCTTTGTCCAGGAGGGCGCGCGCGTGCTCTAGCCCCAGCATGCCCCGATGGTCAAGGGCATCGACCATCGCGTACAGCCCGCCGAGCACATCCTCTCGCGTGGGCACGGTCCAGCGGTCGAAGAGTAGCACATCATGCGTGCACCCCCGCGGTCGAGCATATACCTCCGCGTTGCGGATACAATGGTATCCTGAGAGCTCTATCATGCCATACCTCTACACCATGTCGCTGGGTCATAGCGCTAATAAACTTTTGGAGCAATGTTCTTAAACCGCAAGGTGCCAACGTGGTCACAACTTGTGGAATAGGGTTGTAAGGGGCGTTCTTGCACAAAGTATAAAAAGAAAAGAACTCATATCCAGTAGTTACACTGCCAGCGGCACAAGGACAGCGACAAAGGTGAACTCATGGACCAGAAGACGATGACGATCAAGTGCTTCCGTTGCGGCAAGCAACACCTCCTTCTCGACATGGTGATGGACGCCTCTGGTAGGGGAATGGTGTGCCGGCCGTGCGGTGGACTGCCGCCGAAACGAGAACCGGGAGCCCCGCGCCCTGTCACACCCGAGCAGAAATCCTCTATCCGTGAGCAGTTCGCGCGGCCGAAGAGCCCGCGGACCAGCAGCGGCAAGTACTCCTGCAACAACTGCAAGTACCGCTTCACGAGCAACAAGCCGTTCGAGCAGATCAGCTGCCCCTACTGCGGCAGCAAGCGCATCAGCACGCCGGAGGAGTCGAGCGCCGACGCCATCCTACGCGATGCCGGCCAACGCGATTACGACTTCTGAGAAGGAAGAGATTGGAGGAAGTATAGCATCATATCAGCGCTCTATCAGAGAATTATACCAACGCTCTATCTCTCAACGCCCTATCGCTGCCTTAGTCACTTCGTTCCTAATCCTCGCCTTCCCTAGAATTCTCAGAGAATTCGGGAACCGTAATTCCAGGAATTGCTTGTTCTTCGAAGTCGAGTCTTGGTCGGGGATAATATCCATACAGCGCGAACCAATCAATTCTCGGCAGACGAAGCGCAAGCGATGGTTTGGACTCGAAGAGGACAAACCTAGGAACGAAGTGACTATGTAACCCTCGACCCCAGCGATAGGAAAGAATAACTGGTTCATTACGCGCGCCGCGCGTGATATATTGAGTAGAGCGCAACAGCGACGCCGAGGAGGAGCACGCCGCCCCAGAGGGTGTTGACGATGGGCATCGGGCTCTCCTGCGCCTGAGCGCGGCACGCTTGGTCCACAGGGCAATCGGCGCCGAAGCAGCAGCTCTGCGACGCCACCAAGCCGGTGATGCCGTCGCCGAGCAGGTAGACACCGATGCAGGCGGTGATGGCGAGCGCCACTAGCATGAGTTTCGCGTTCATGGGATTGAGGGCCAGCTACCTGTTTATGTAGTTTTCTAGCCTGGCGTGTTGATCATATCCTCATGGATACGCCATGCGTCAGCGGACGCCTTTTTGTAAATCGCCTGCCCAACGTCAAAGTATAGCTGGTGCGCGGCATGCGCGCACCGCTCGATCGTGGATTCTGTCCGCCAACGGACGTCGAACCCCGCATTGCGGAGGAGGCGGACCGCCTGCCGCAGGCCGACGTCGCGCTCGTTGACCGGAGCGATGACGCTCTTATCCCTGGATGCCGTACGCGGTGGTAGCACAGCGAACGTATTGTCTTTGCGGCGATACACTTGCTCACCGTTGAAGATCTCGGCTTGGACCGTGGCGAAGAATTTCTCCTCGGAATCCCTATTGATCTCTTCGAGGCTCTCGGCGAACGGACCATGCGCCGGTGTCCGTTTCGGTCGCTTCCAGTAGCGGTCCGGCTCTTTCGCGGTCCGCTGCTTGATCTCGTCGTACGCCTGTTCAGCGTAGCGATGCAAGCCCATATCTACGGCGAAATGGGAGAAATTCTGCGTCTTCATCACAACATCCAGTAAATCCTCCAATGAGACATCCTGTCCGCCAGCCATGAGTACCACCCCGATGGAAGAGGCACCGCTGGAGAACCATGCTTTTATTCATTGCCGGCATGCGAACTATACAATGCTGGTAGGGAAAGGAATCGCGCCGAACATTCGTTTATTAACACTCCTTTGGTAATCGTTATGCAGCGGTGGTTTGTGAGTTGTTCTTAAACTACTGGATGCGATGCCTACTGGACGCGAAGCTTATCGGACGCGGTGATTACTGGGCGCGGAGGATATACCGCTCGTTCCTCGCGGCACTGACGAAAATCACCCTGCATGAATCGGGTGATTTTCTGCTTTTGCTCCAAGGCGCCGGCGAACGTCCAGAGCGAAGCGATGGACGTAGGAACGAAGTGAATACGGATGTGAGCGGCGCAGGAACGAAGTGACTGCGTCCTTCCATATGCTAAATTCGGAAGATTATCGCTCTCCACAACAATCTTTATTACTGCGACCGTTGTCCGCTCCCCAATGACCAAGGGCATCCTTGTCGGCGGCAATCTCTCCGACCTCCTTGTCCGGCAGAAGGAGAACGAGCGCTTCGAGGTGGGCGAGCTGCTCATCGCGGAGGAGAACGACCAGAAGGCGCTCCTCCAGGTGTTCGACCTGCAGTTCGGCAGCCAGCTCTCCAGCGCGCACCTGGAACTGATGGGCGGACTGCGGTTGGAGGGACAGGATGACGCGTTCTACGATGCCGGCCTGCGCAACTACACGGTCGCGCACCTCAAGGCGCTGCTCACGCTGCGCGCGAGCAAGATATTGAAGGCGAAGGGCCTCCCGCCGTTCTTCAGCACGGTGCGCGCGCTCAAGGAGAGCGATTTCACGTTCCTGCATAAGCCAGAGCACCCGCTCTTCCTCGGCGGGCTGCGCAGCGGCTCGCAGACGCTCGACTTCCCGATCTACATCAACGGCAAGGACGCGCTCTCGCACCACATCCTCATCGCCGCGACCACCGGCAGGGGCAAGTCGAACCTGCTCAAGTGCCTGCTGTGGGAGCTCGTGCGGGAGTCATACTGCGGCATGCTCGTGCTCGACCCGCACGATGAGTACTATCGCGGCGTGCTCGACAATCACCCATTGCGGGAGCGCGTGCACCAGTACAGCACTGCGCCAGCACCGGGCGGCGCAACGCTCCGGTTCAACCTCGGGCTCCTGCGGCCGCAGCACTTCCTCGGCGCGGTCGATTGGAGCGACGCACAGCGGCAGGCGCTCACGCAGTACTACCGCGAGCATGATGAGGAGTGGATTCCTGCCATCCTCCTGGAGCGGCCGCTCCACGCCACGTTCAACGACGGCACGCTCGCGGTGGTGCGCCGCCGGATGATGCAGGTGCTCGGCCTCGAGGTGTCGGGCGGCGCAGTAGAGAGCGATGGTGTCTTCATCACCAGCGGCGGCATGACCACGGTCTCTGACATCTGCAACCAGCTCGAGCGTGGCGAGATGGTCATCATCGACACGTCGAGCTTCGATGGCGCGACCGAGATCCTGGTGGGCAGCATCATCGCGGGCGAGCTCCTGCGCCGCTACAAGCGGCACAAGCTGCAGGGCACGCTCGCGAGCAAGCCGGTCATCAGCATCATCCTAGAGGAGGCGCCGCGCGTGCTCGGCAAGGACGTGCTCGAGCAGGGACCGAACATCTTCTCCGCTATCGCGCGCGAGGGGCGCAAGTTCAAGATCGGCCTGACCGCCATCACGCAGCTGCCATCGCTCATCCCGCGCGACATCCTGGCGAACATGAACACCAAGATCATCCTTGGCCTGGAGATGAAGTCGGAGCGCCTCGCCATGATCGAGAGCGCGAGCCAGGACCTCTCGACGGACGACCGCGCGATCGCCAGCCTGGACAAGGGCGAGGCGATCGTGACGAGCACGTTCGTGCCGTTCGCGCTGCCAATCCGCATCCCGTTCTTCGATGATTTCTCCCGCACCCCTGCCACGAAGCATGTCTTCAGCGGCGTCAAGACAGAGTAGAGAGTGATGAATTCCGCGTGAATTCACTGGTTTGGGTGCTTTAGCATACTTTTTGCGCGGAAGAGAATCATTGATTACCGCGTGATCACCGCGTTCTGCGTTCCATACGGAAAAAAACATCGGCATGCCACGCATCGCAAGAGAGGACATCGTATCCGCGATGTTTTCTCGACGAGAGATGGGAAGAATCTGAAAAAAAAAGAGAACCTCAAGGATTGTTCTTGAGAGTTGGCTTATCTCTTCTTCTTCTTAGCTGCCTTCTTCTTTGCCATGGAAATTCGCCTCCTTGAGTATTTTATACGAACGTTACATGCTGCTCTATATATAAACTTTTCACTTTTCGAATTTTTTCTGGAGTTTTCATAGGAAATCGCTTTTGTTGTTTCTCGTCGAGAAAAAATACGCTCAAAAATTCTAAGCAGCCCGGCATCGCGCGCAGAAGAGATTTTACCGTCGAGAGAACGCGGAAATCGCGGATTTTTCTTCTTCCGCGGGAAATGCGATGCATTTCCTCTTTTCTGCCGCGGCGCATCTGACTCATTCCATTCCGTGATTTTACGAAAACGCGCCTGCATGAATCGGCGCGTTTTCTGGAAATACGCCAAGGCGGCAAAGAACCATAGTTTGTCGTCGACGTCTCACTTGAACATGTGATAGAACGCCTCGAAGATGGGCGTGTTGGTGCTGACGCTGATGAAGCTCGTGCCATGGCGCTCGCAGACATCCTTCAGCTTCGCGATATGCTCGTCCAGCTTCTGCTGGTAGGTGTTCTTCATGCGCATGCTGACGAAGGTGCGCATCTTGTCGCGCGTCTCGGCGTCCTCGAGGATGACGTCGCCCGAGAGCGACAGGTCGCGCTCCTCGACGTCGAGCACCTGGATCAGGAATACCTGGCTCTTGTGGTACCTGCTGATGATCTCCTCCACCTCCGCGAGGTCGTAGAGGAAGTCGCTGATGAAGACGATCATGCTCCTGCTCGTGATGTGCTTGCGGTACTCGTCCATGGACTGGAGGAAGTTCGACTTCCCCTCGATGCGCAGGCCGCCCATGAAGTCGAACAGGTAGGCGAGGTTGGCCGCGCCCTTCTTCGCCTTGAAGGCGTTCACGTGCTCGGTGAAGATGCTCATGTTGAAGCGCTCGTTGTTGCGGTAGGCGATGTAGGCGAAACCCAATCCGACCTGCGCTGCGTACTCGAACTTGGTGGTCTTGCGCCCGAAGTTCATGCTCGCGCTCGCGTCCACCAGGATGTGGACCACGAGGTTGCGCTCCGCCTCGAACCGCTTGATGAAGAACTTGTCCGTCCTGGCGTAGACCCGCCAGTCGATGTAGCGGAAGTCGTCGCCCGGGGTGTACGGCTTGAAGTCCTGGAAGACGAGCCCTTCGCCGCCGTGCGTGGAGACGTGCTCTCCGTGATGGTCGGCGTAGATACGCTTCTTGAGGATGATCTGCAGCCGGTCCAGGCTCTTGAGGAATTCAGTCTCGATGGCCATCAGACCTTCACCTTTGCTTCAGGCTTGGCGAAGAGCGCCTTGACGCCCTTGTTGAAGCCGAAGAGGTAGATACCGAAGAAAAGCTTGAAAACGACGAAAGTATCGTTGAGGACCGATCCCGTTTCGAAAGGAAACGCTTCAACCCCTAGTATGAAGAGTGTATCCACTATCAGAAGCACCGATATGACGGCCGCGACATACCTTGCCAAGTTTTTACGCCAGAACAGTCCGAGTGTCACGAGTATTCCGACAGCGCCAGTAAGCACTGTGGGTATCCATCCATAGATAAGGAATACACCTGGCAGCAGGAAACTTCCAAAGAACAACCAAGAGCTAATGGAGCCGTATGGGAAAAGTAAGAAGAACACGCAAAGAGCGCTGATGCAGAAGAGGACCATATACGTTTGTTTCCAACCCTGCGCCGTCTTCTGCTCCATTCATTCCTCCTCTGGCAGGTTTGCCGCTGGTTTCGACTCGAAGAGCGTCTTGACGTCCTTGTTGAAGGCGAAGAGGTAGGCGCTCACGATGAAGAATATCGCGAGCAGTATGAAGAGGATGAACTGCGCCGTGACAAAGGTGGTCATGGAGTACTGGACGACGAGCAGCACCATGATGACCAGGGTCATGACGATGAGCGAGTAGAGCACCGCCACGATTAGGCTAAACGCGTACTCCTTGCGCCTGAACAGGCCGAAGCAGAGGTAGACGAACAGGATTACGGTCGGGATGAGCAGGAACGCCTGGACATAGGCCTGCGCGCTGTAGGCGGCGCCCTTGAGCATCTGCCACACCACATAGATGAAGAGGCCGGCGCCGGCCAGCGCGAGCGCCCCAAGAAGTATTGCGTACCCGTTCACAATCCATTCCGCTGTCTTCTGCTCCATTATGACACCTTCGGCGGGCTGGCCGCCGGTTTCGGCGCGAAGAGCGCCTTGACGTCCTTGTTGAAGCCGAAGAGGTAGATGCCAAACAGTACGGCAATGATTGAGAGTATGAACAGAACCGATAATACCGCCACAAAGAAAGGAGAATAAGAGCCCCCTATGAGATTTACTGAGGAGAACACTACATGAAGACCCGCCAAGACGAATATACCATACAGAATCAGAACGCCAATTACTTCTCCTGGTTGTAACTTAAAGGCAAAGAGGCGGACAGAGTATATAACAACTATGATAGGTATAACACAATAGATGATTGAAAACAACAAAGCGCCAAGGTTTATGCTAAAAGGAGGACAAGGCCCTTCAAGTAACTCCCAAAGAGGACACGTGTTGGCCAGAATCTGATTATAAACTATAATGCCTAGTATGATGAGGATAGAAAGTACAAAGAGGATGAGAGAAAACACAAAGCTAATCTGTTCTGCTGTCTTCTGCTCCATGTGTTTGCCTTTTGATGGTTTTTTCCCTGCCGCGGCGTTCGCACTGCCACCGGCAGCATTTACGAAATCGGACCTGCATGTCCTCAGTAGCGAACTACTGGGACGCCGGAAGCCGCTGCTTCCGAGCGAATCGGTCCGATTTCTGGATGCACGCCAAGGCGGCACTGTCTACTTGCGGCGATATTTACTGTATATTCACTACTTATCATGTGAAAGCGGACTACTTCAGCAATTCCTTGATGATGTCGTCGGGCGTCTTGCCGGCGCGCTCCGCCTTGAAGCTCAGCACGAGCCTGTGGCGCATGACCGGGTAGGCCATGTCATCGATGTCCTTCGCGCTGACGAACTTCCTGCCGTCCATGAGCGCCTTGGCCTTCGCCGCGAGGATGATGCCGATGCTGGCACGCGGGCTGGCACCATACTCGATCTGGTCCGGCATGTTGCGCGTCTTCACCACAAGCTCGATCGCGCGGCGCTTGATGTCGTTGGCGATCGGCACCTGGCGCGTGAGCTTCTGCAGGAGGATGATGGACTCGCCGGAGAGCAGCTGCTGGAGCGCCTCGACATCGAGGGGCTTGGTGTAGCGGTCGACGATCTCGACCTCTTGGTCGATGCTCGGGTACTTCACCAGGATCTTGAACAGGAAACGGTCGGTCTGCGCCTCTGGCAGCGGATAGGTACCCTCCTGGTCGATGGGGTTCTGTGTCGCGAGCACGAAGAACGGCTTCTCGAGCTCGAAGGTCTGGTTGCCCACCGTGACCTGCTTCTCCTGCATCGCCTCGAGCAGCGCTGCCTGGGTCTTGGGCGTCGCGCGGTTGATCTCGTCCACGAGGATGATGTTCGCGAAGATGGGGCCGCGCTGGAACTTGAAGACCTTCTTGCCGTCCTTCTCCTCGATGACGTAGGTGCCGGTGATGTCGGACGGCATGAGGTCAGGCGTGCCCTGGATGCGCGAGAAGCGCAGGTTCATGGTCTCCGCGACCGCCTTGACCATGCTCGTCTTGCCGAGGCCAGGATAGGACTCGAGCAGCGCGTTCGCGTCGCAGAGGATGCTGATGATGATCTGCTCGACCACGTCCTCCTGGCCGACGATCTTCTTGCCGATCTCCGCCAATAGGTTGGTGAATGTCGCCTTGAGCTTCTCGATGTTCTTGACCGCGTCTTCGCTTGGTGCTGCCATGATGATTCCTCCAGTGAGCATTCCTGTCTGGAATGTTTTAATTGTTATGGTAAATTATGGTATATCGCATCTATCCTAGGGTTTCTCCTCTTGCGTGCTCGCCCAGTACTTGTCCACGCGCTCGAGCTCCTTCTCCGAGAGGCCGGAGCCCGTGCCGCCGCTGCCCGGCGTGTTGAAGCCGGCCTGCTGCCCCCCGAGGTCCGCGAGCGGGTCAGCGCTCGGCGCGGCCGGGTCCACGTTGTTGAAGTCGGGCGCGTCCAGGCTGGGGTTGACGGTCGCGACGAGCTGGTCGTTGCCGAGCTTCGCCATCGACGGGTCGCCGAAGATGTCGCTGTCGTTGCCGGTCCCGGTCCCGCCCCCTGGGTTGCCGGTGATCCTGCCGAGGAACGCGCCCAACGCCCCGAGCGGCCGCTCGAACGGGTTGTCGAAGCGCGCGACGTTCACGTTGAAGAACGCGAGCGACACCAGGACGATGGCGAGGACGAAGATCACGCTGATCTTGACCATGAGCTTCTTGAACTCCAAGAACGTGCCGGAGCTGACGCGCTTCATCCTCTCCAGGACCTCATAGAAGAGCGCATGCGCCATGATCGTGTCCTCGTTCATGTTGTCCTTGGCCGTGCGCAGGATCTCGCGCATCTCGGGGTTCTTCTGCTCCACGTGCGCGATGGTGATCTTCCGTATCTCTGTGACGAACGTGATGATGAAGTAGACGCCGGCGGCCGCCAGCGCGTACCACCACGGCATGGAGAAGACCAGGGAGACGAGCTCGGCGATGAGGAAGAGGATGGTGCTGGAGAGGAAGACGTTGAGGAAGATTATCTTCGCGAGCTCGTACTGCACCTCGTTGAACATGCCGCGGATGGGTTGCATCGTCTCTTCCTCTTTTTTCTTGAATACTCTCTTGATATTAACCCTTTTCGGTCACCGGCGGCTCGCCTGTGGGCTCGCCCGCTCGTCGCCTCCTCTTGCGCTCTTCATTTGCGCCTTGTCGTTTGCAGCGACTCGCTTCCGGCCGGTGACCTTATCTGATGACTGAGCTAAGTTCTTCTCTTATCCTTATTGCATAATCTTCAGCATGCGGGGCAGGGGCTGCCGCCGTTCTTCTGCTTGCACTCGTAGCAGGCATCGGCGAGGTCGCTACGCAGGCGCGTCACTTGCTGGTTGAGGGCATTGACAGTGGTGTTGAGCTGGGCTGCCAGGCGCAGCTGGCTCTCGAACGATGCTTGGAAGTACTGGCGCTGGACCTGCTCGAACTGGAGCTGGACCTTCGTGCTGTTGAGTGTGGTCTGGGTCTCCTTGAGCTCTGCAGTGCGCTGCTCGTAGAGCTGATCGTAGCGCCGGATGTCCTGTGTGGTCTGGTTCACCTGCTGCGTCGCCTGCGTGTACTTGCTCTCGTAGTTGGCGAGTGCGGTGCGGCACTCCTCGAGCGTCCCGGTCGTCTCCTGGTACGCCTCTGTACGGTTCTGCAGGCTGCGCTGGAAGAAGACCGTCGTCCCGACCAGCGCCACGATGACGCCGATGATGATGACCAGCAGTGCGAGGTTCACGTTCCGTCCGAGGTAGGATGCCATGGTATCACGTTCGTATCAGGTTCTCATGTCTTTCCAGGTGTTGCAGCATATCGTCGATGTTCAACGCCGGTACTGGACCAGTCGTCTAATAAATATTTCGAGCAAAAAGAGCGCGACGGCGAGGATGATGAAGGGGTTGCGCATCTCGGTCTTCTCGACGGTGACGCGCATGCTCACGGTCTTGATGCGCTCCGCTATCTTGTCGACGTCCTCGGGGTCGAACATCGCGCCGCCGGTGATGCCCACGGCCGTGGCGAGGTTGTCGCTTGCGCCCACGCGCCAGCCCTCCGGGGGGTTGTTGACGGCGTAGGGCACGTTGCAGACCGTGCCGAAGCCCGATTTGGAGGGGGTGAAGCTGAACAGGTAGATGTCACCGCTCGAGCGCTCGAAGGAGAGCGGCGTGTCCTGGCAGTTGCCGCTGACCGGCTGCTTGCTCGTGAAGACCGCCTCGGCCCTCTCGCCCACGACCGCGGGCTTGATAGAGACGGAGATGTCCTGCTTGCGCATCGGGTCGCCGGCCGCCCAGAGCACGGTGTTGCGCACGAGGTCGCTGTTGCTGCCAGCCAGGAGCGGACCGAGGCCGCTCGCGGTGAAGACCGTGACGGAGGCGACGCGGCCGTTGAAGTAGTTCCACACCGTGACCGCGGGGTTGCCCGAGTCGGTCGCGACGAGCATGCGCGCGCCCTCCTTCGGCGCGACCTCGTTGTATCCGTTGAGCACCGCGTCGAGCGTGACGTCCTTGGTGATGAAGTGAGTGAGGGAGAGCGGGACGAGCGAGAAGTCCTCGCCGAAGCCCTTCTCCTTGGGGTCGCCGTACTTGACGATGAGGCTCATCATGTTCGTCGCGCGGTCGTAGGTCGAGTCGCCGGTGGCGGCGACCTGCTTGAGGAACGTCTCGTCCACCTTCTTGGCGAAGACCGCGTCGTCCGCCGTCCCGACGCCGAGCGTCTGCGTCTTGATGTTGTACCGCTTGCGCGCGTTCTCTATCACCGCCATGGTGTTCGCCTTCGCCGGCACGTTGTCGCCGACGCCCAGGCCCGCGCTGAAGCGGCCGTTGGTGAGCAGGATGATGGTCTTGTCGCCGCTCTTCTCCTTGAGCATGTCGACCGCGGTGCGGATGGCGATGTCCGGCGCGGTCGTGCCGCCGCCCTTGATGCGGGGTATCTTGTCGATGAGATCCTGCTTGTTGCTGTAGAGCGGCTTGATGTCGGAGAGCACGACCACGCTCTTGCTGAGCATCTCCTCGGCGCTGCTCGCGCTCTGCCCCTCGGTGCCGATGCCGAAGACGACAACGCCGACGTTGTTCTTGAGATTGAGGCTGTTGATCGCGTTGACGGCCTGCGCCTTGATGATGTCGATGGCCGGCATGTCCTCGACCACGGTCTGCTTCGTGTCGACGTCATACTTGGTCGCCGTAGTGCTGCCTGAGACCTGGATCACGAACACGATGTTATTGTCGCCCAACGTCCGCTTCGCCTTGCCGGTCTTGACCGGGAGGAGCGCCTCGAGCTGCGTGCCGCCGTAGCCGCCGCGGTCGTAGCTGTTGAACCCGCCGAAGACCACGAGGCCGGCGCCGTACTTGCCGCCGCGCTCGTCGCGCAGGAAGTCGGCGAGGAGCTTGGTGCCCCCGACCTTGCTCGCCTGCACGTCATCGACGACGACCGCGTAGTACTGCGAGAGCGTATCGAGGTCGCTCGGGAGCGCGGGGGCGACAGTGATGTCGAAGAGCGTCGAGAGCGCGTTCTCGAGCGGGCCGCGGGCCGCGTCCCTGGAGAGCACGAGGATCTTGGGCTTGTCGAGCACCTGGAGAACGCGGTAGAACGCGTTGTTGTCCGGGTTGGCGTCGGGGCTGTTGATGACCGCGGAGACGCGATGGTAGCCGGTGCCGAGCTCCGGCGTGAGCTGTACCTTGCCTATCAGCGGCGCGTTGTAGACCTGTCTCCCGTCGACCTCGACCGTGAGCGGCACCGCCTTGGGAATGGTGCCGGTCACCTCGACCGTGATCTTCGCAGGGTATCCTATCGGCACGCTCTGGGGCGCGTCGATGTAGACAGCGGTATCGTCCTTGAGCGGCCGCAGTTTGATGGCGCTGATGCTCAGGTTGTTCTCGCGCATCACCTGCGCGACATCCATCACATCAACGCCGGTATTCACCTCGCCGTCGGAGACCAGGAGCACGTGCGTGTCCTGGCCCAGCAGCGCGTCGCCGATAGGGCTGTCGGTCGGACTGCCAAACTCCTTCACTGTGGTCGGCAACCGCGCGGAGAGCGCCTTGGTGAGCGCGGGCACGAAGGTCGTGTCGTAGGCGGCCATGCTGCCGCTCTTGTCGACGAGGATGGTGGCGCGCGGGTTGCCCCCGCTCTCCTTCGTGACCTCGATGAACGGCGCGGCGAGCGCGATGCACAGGAGCGCCATCGCGACGAAGCGCATGAGGAAGACGAAGATGCGCATGCGACGCATCCGGCGGCGCGCTCTCTCATCCATGGAGTAGCGCACGAAGGCGCGCGTGAGCAGGAAGAGCAGCACGACGAAGAGTATCGGGATGCCCCAGAGGAAGACCGGGTAGCGGAAGTTCGCCGCGAACTGAGCCGCCTGGCTGGCGAGGAGGTCGGTGATCTGCATCAGAGGTCACCCCGGAATTTCACGTAGAGGAGCTCGAGGAGCATCAGCGCTCCGGCCCCGAGGAGCATGAACGTCGTCAGCTCCCACGGCACCTTAATCTCTTCGTTACCGGTCCCTGAGAGCATGCCATTCCCGGCGGTGATGTTCACTGCGCGGTTGATGGTGCTCTCGTACTGGAGCGTCGCGTCCCCGCTCGTCTCCTCGGTCGTGGCTCCGGTGCGCAACGGGTAGAGGTTGGCCGCCATGGTCGACGGACCAGCGGTGTAGAGCCCGGCGCGGCTGGCGAGCACCGGCGGGGGGATCTTGCCCATCGGCGTGGCGACGGTCTTGGTCTGTGAGGTGATGACCGCGCCGGTGCCGATATTGAGCACGCGGATGTCAGGGATGCTGTAATCGATCATGCGCCCCCAGATGATGACGTACGCGTTCGTGTCGATGTCGACGGCGCGCCGGTCCTGGATGCCATAGTAGATCACGACGCCCTTGCCGACGCGCTTGTGCGCGATGACCGGCTCCGGGCCGTCGTTGGTCTGGACGTACGCGTGCATCACGCCGCCATCGCTGAGGTTGACGCGCTGCAGCTCGTTGCCGTCCACCTGGCCGATGTCGGAGAGGCCGCGCAGAAGGCCGAGGCTCTCGTTCACGACTATCTCCTGGCGGCCGCCGAGCGGCTGCGCGTCGGGCTTGGCCTGCACCGGCAGCATGTCCTGCATATCGAGGGCGAAGAGGCCCTGCTGCGCGAAGACGACGAGCACCGCGCCCGCCTCCACCTTGGCGCGCAGGTCGCGCACCACGCCGGGCAGCATGAAGTCGGTGTTGATGTCCTTGATGATGTAGACATCATGGTTCAGGTCGGGTATCTTCGGCGGCGCCGCGTACTGGATGTTGACGCGCGTGAACTGGTCGCCCGCCGCGGTGAGCGCCGGGACGACTTTGCTCTGCTGCACAGCAGGGTCGTTCGAGATGAGCAGGATGTTGGTCGCGTCGCGCTCCGGCAGGCTGAGGTAATAGTGATTGTCGGTCAAGAAATCGTCGTCGGGCTTGAGGCGGATCTCGGTCGCTCCATGCGCAATCGGCACGCTCACCGACAGGAGGCTGCCCGACTGTCCCGCCGGCGCGAGCAGGTTCTTCGGCAATGTGATCGCCGCGCCGTTGTACTCGAGGAAGAACTCCTCCGGCTTGTCGTCGAAATTCTGCACCTTCAGCGCGAGCGTGCCGTTCTGGGCGATGCTCGCGTCGATGATGCCGACGTTCCGTCCCGCGGCGGGTATCGGCACGATGTCGACGATCGCGCCCTTGCTGCGCAGGACCTTAATCTTCGCCTCGATGAACTCTTGGCTCTCGAGCGGCGAGAGGACGAAATCGCTGATGACCGTGACCTTGGTCTGCGGGCCGACGTACTGCGCCGCGAGGTCGAGCGCGGAGGGGAGGTCGCCGTTCAGGTCCGTCGGCTCGAGGTCGCGCAGGAGCGACTTCGCCTTGCCGGCGCTCAGTTTCGGCTCGCCGCTCACGTCGAGCACGGTCGGGTGCTCTCGCGCGACGATGACGACGTTCTCCGACGCGAGCGCATCAACCGCCGCATCGATGGCCTGGTTGAAGCGGTCATCGTTGTTCGCGCGCATGCTCGCGCTCGTGTCGACCACGAGGATTGACTGGTGGACCATCGACGCCTGGCTGACGTCGAGGAACGGTTTGGCGAGCGCGAGACCGAGCAGCAGGATAGCGAAGACCTGGAGGAGGAAGAGGATATCGCGGAAGATAGTGCGGAAGAAGCGGTGGATCGTGCTCTTGCCCATATCCTTGAGGATGAACATCAAGCTCGGGACCGCGACGTTCTGCGGCTTGGGGCGGATGAGGTAGAGCAGGATGAGCGGCACGACCAACGCGAGCGCCACGAGCACGTTCTGCGGGTTGAGGAAGAACCCGGAGAAGAACCCTACCGGCCCGAACAATCCTGGAAATACGACCATCTACTCGACCACCGAGGAGAACACCCCACAGGTTATTTATAAACATATCGAAGAGAACCAGCAGAGAAAATACAGAGAATAGCCCAACGCAAAGATTCCTCAAAGCAAGGACGCTGCCTTGGAGCAAAACCAGGAGAGCGACCGATTCATGCAGGTCGCTCGACGTGGATCCCGCGAGGGACGCCGAGGATTCGCAGTGGCGAATCCTGGCGCAAGGAAACGCAGCGTTTCCTTTGCGAGCGGTATATACTCCGCAGCGTCCAAGAGAACAATAAGTAGCAAGAATATAATGGAAACGCTCACTTGAACAGCAACGCCGCGCCCAGGATACCCGCCTCATTGCCCAGTTTCGCGAGGCGCAGGAGCGGCTGCGTGCCGTACTTCGGCAGGAGCGCGTTCGCCGCGTCCACCAGCGCCCTCGTCGCGACACCGCCGCCCACGACGACGAACTCCGGGTCGAGCACTGTCGCGATATTGGCGGTGAAGATCGCGAGCAATCGCGCCTCCTCCGCCAGCGTCTCGCGCGCGATGATGGTGTCGGTTGTCCATATCTCGCTCGCCCTCTGCTCGCCGCCGCCGAGCGCGCGGTAGCGCGCGACGATGGCGGGGCCGCAGACCAGGTGCTCCCAATCGCCGGACTGCCCTAGTGAGAACGAAGCGAGCCGCGCATCGGCGATGATATGGCCTATCTCCCCAGCGCCGCCATGAGCGCCGCGGTAGACTCTTCCGCCGACGATGATACCGCCACCGACGCCGGTGCCCAGAACAAATCCCACTGCGCAGCGCCCCCCTTTCGCGACACCCATCGCCGACTCCGCGAGCGTGAAGCAGCGCGCGTCGTTCTCGAGCAGGACGGCCGCGTCCCCAATGACGACACGCAGCACAGCCGCGAGATCGATACCGTCGAGCGCAGGGATGTTCGGGAGATGGAGGATGCGCGTGCCGTCATAGCGGCCGGGCACGCCGATGCCGACGCGAGCAATCGGCTCGCCGCCGGCAGCGCCGAGTATCGCGGCGCGCAGCTGCCCGATGACGAATGTCGCGCCGTCGGACGCGCCGGTGCGCAGCTCCATGCGGTTCTCGACGAACCCGTCGCGCGCCACACCGGCGGCGATCTTCGTGCCGCCGACATCGACGCCGATGGTGACGCCTCCTGCATCCTCTACACCCACCTCTCTCATACGCGCGACATGGCGGGAAGAGTTTAAATATCCTCGCGTCCGCGGCCGCGGTATGGCGCGGCACGTCGGGCACATCCTCCATCACCACGCCAAGCGTGCGACGGAGCGTCTCGCCAGCCCGAGGATGGTGCTGCGCATCCTCGGCGTCGGCGCCGGGGTGCTCATCATCCTGTTCGCGCTCTTCCTGCGCGAGCGCGCGCAGGTGGACAGCATGGCGGCGGACGCGCCGCTGCGGTGCGCGCAGCTGCAGTTCGCCGGCAACCGCCAGCAATGCGAGGAGAGCATCATTCGTATGTTGAGCGCAATAAACCCTGAAAACTCCGCGCCCGTCTGCGAGCCGCGCGAGCGGCGGAGCGACTACGGCCGCGCCGCGTCGCTGTGCGACAGGTATGACGAGATGTTGAGCGAAAGAATGCACAGCGCCGATCTCGCCGGCTACGGCGTCGCCGTATGGGAGCCGTACGCCGAGATACCGAACATCGGCGTGCTGCACACGAGGACGACGCTCCCAGCGCAGCGGATCACGCTCCTATGTGACAGGAATGTCGTCGACACATCGTTCGACGCAACATCTCCCGCCGCGCCATCGACAGAGCAGACGCTCGTGCTCGACAAGAATGTGGGCGGGAACTGCACGCTCATCGCGGTGACGAGCGAAGGCAGCGTCACATCGAGCCCGTTCTCGCTCAAGCGCGGCTGAACGCGCCTCCGGGCGTCACAGCTCTTCCCTCATTGCTTGAGCGCCTTCTCCTTCTCCACTTCCTTGCCGAACTCATCGGCGGAGAGCATGCCCACAACGCGGCGTCCGTTGAAGAAGAACGTCGGCGTGCCGGTCACACCTGCATTCTTGGCTATGAGCGCGTACTGCGCGATGTCAGGCTGAGTGAGACCGAACGAGACGCACTCGGAGAACGCGCTCAGGTTCAGGCCGAGCGCGCCCGCGTACTGCGTGAGGTTGTCGGGACGGAGCGCGTCCTGGTGTGCGTAGAGCATGTCGTGGTACTCCCAGAACTTGCCCTGCATATCCGCGCAGAGGCCCGCCTGCGCCGCGGCCATCGCATCGGGATGCGACTGCACGAGCGGGAACGGCAAGTAGGCGAACTCCACATCGCCGGTGTCGATGTACCTGCGCTTGACGAGCGGGAACTGCTCGCGTGCGAATGTGCCGCAGTAGAGGCACTCGAAATCGCTGAACTCCACCACGACAACGCTCGCGTTGCCGCTCCCGACCATCGGGGCGTGGCCGAGCGGGATTGTGGCGCGCGTGTCATCCTGCGGGGCGGACGACGGATGCCATCGGAGATAGATCCACCACAAGGCGGCGATGCAGAGGATGACCACGATCGCTATCGCGATGAGATTCTCCCATCGCTCGTCAGGATTGGTGGCCGTTTTCGCGTCCTTCGGATGCACTCTCTTCCCGTCGGATTCCGCCATAGGTATCACCGCATCATCAATATCATGATTATGGTCTCATGATGGTCCTGCTCTGCAGGTCATAGTACGTGACGTTGAGCCGTTGGAGGTTGCGGAGCACGAAGCTGCCGTCCTGCTCCACGGTGCCGACGACATCCCAGCCGGGGCGCAGCGTCGGGTAGTACGACGCCTGCGCGTCCATCACCATGGCCGGGACGCGCGTGATGTTGTAGCGCGCCGCGAGCGCGCCGCCGGCCGGCGTCTCCACGTCGAGCGTGCGCTCTGTGCCGACCGTGATGCGCGAGCTGTCGATGAGCGTGCGCAGGAGCGTGGTGTTGTAGCACTCGCCGCACGAGCGCATCGTGAGATAGGTGACGGTGACGCGCCCCGCCACGCTCTTGTTCGCCGTGATATAATAGGGCGGGCTGAAGCTCGGGAGGATGTACCATACCCCCGCGTACCGGCCGTCGGGGACCGTGGTGATGTTGCCGACCGCGGTCCAGTTAAGGAGGAGGTCAGGATACTCCTCCAAGGTCTTGTTGAACGCCATCGCCGGAAGCCGCTGGGGGGTGAAGGGGAAGTCCTGCGCGCTGACGCGCTCGACCTCCATGTTCACGGTGTCGTTGAGCGCAACAACGTACTGCCCGAGGTCATAGCAGTCGGGGCAGGAGGGGATGTCGAGGATGAGGGCGCGGACAAGCGGTTGGGTGCGGATGACCTGGCGCGTGTTGTTCTGCGCCGCCTGGGGCGGGACGTCGCCCGGGCCGAGCGTGGCCGATGGAGGCGCTGTCGACGAGTTCGTCTCCCGGTCCGCGAGCCTGTTGTTGAGCAGGACTATCGCGATGATGTTGATGACGAGGATGCCGGCGAGCGCGAACATCAAGAAGTGGTCGCGCGCCATGCGTGCACCTACTGGCATCCTGTGCGCGCCGCGAGGACATCGAGCGACTGGGCGCTCGAGGCGTTGCGGCCGTCAGCGAAGACCCATGTCGGGAACACCTCGACGCCCTCCGCGGAGCAGATGTCGGGCTTGAGGTCACAGTTGACGAAATCGATGTAGCGGAACGAGTCGCCGAAGAGCCGCTTCTGCTCCTGGCAGTGCGTGCACCACTCGGTGCCGTACATGACCGCTCCGCTCTGCGTGATGCATTGCGCGAGCTTGTCCTGTATCGCCGGGCCGCTGGGCTGGAGCACGGTGTAGAGGATGATGCCGAGAACGATGACAAGAAGCGCGATGAAGGAGTAGTTGAAGATGCGCTTGTTGCGCTCTCGCCTCTTGAAGCGCTCGCGCTGCGCCTTGACCTGGGCCTCGCGCTCCGCCTTAGACCTCGCCTGCTGCTCGAGCTTCGCCGCCTTCGCACTCTTCTCTTCAGCCATGCACAACACCCTTTTCGACTAGAGCCTCGACGGGCGTTTAAATAGTTTGTGGAGAGAGCCGGAACGACGGCGCGTCATTCTCACCTCGACTCTCCTCCTCACCGCGTCGATATCGCACAATATTAAAATCGCGGCACACTCCCGAGACCATGCATAAGCTCGTCACGCACGCCCTGGTCGCGGCCGCGATGCTCTCCGGCCCGGTGGCCTATCCAGAGACGCTGGAGAAGTATGTCAAGAGGAACATACCACAGGTCATGGCGGAACAGGAGCGCGTCTTCGGCATGAGATATACTGACTGCCCGGTGGTAGAGCTCCACCATGCCTGGTATCTCGGCGACGGCGCGTTATACGAGCCCATCATCGACGGGACGAAGGCCGACAAAATCCTCCTCGCGGATGACGTCTGGAAAAGCCCCTTCTCGAAAAGCGACAATAGCACACCTTGGACAAGAAGCGCCGGCAACGCACCTTTATCGGCGATATTGTGGCATGAGCTAGCGCATCATTACTGCAACCAAGCGTCGAAGCGTGAGCGGGGTCTGCCGTGGAGCCCGATAGTCCTCCACAAGGGCTTCTTCGAGAAGCATCATCAGTATCCGACGAGCGTCCCTCCCGAGGACCGCGAAGAGTTCGTCAGCATCCAGGCCTTCACCGTCATCAACGAAGGCATCGCCGTGTACGTCGAGAGTTACGTCAACCCTGTGCCGGACCTGTTCGATGACGGCATGTATACGGAGAATCTGTTCGACGAGAGCACGTTCGCGAGTCCTGACGGCCCCACACGCCTGTTCAGTCCCTACTATGGCGGCTACCATCTCGTCGCGCCCATCATCGAGAAGTACGGCGCGCTCGGCATCGATTACCTGGTAACGCATCCGCCGCGCCTCACGTCGCTGCGTGAGCTGCCTGCGTACGGCAAGCGGGCGCTCGCCGACCTCGACAGGATGTACGACGCGGGCTCAGAACCCGAACGCCGGTGAGAACGCGAAGGAGGCCGCCTCCCGGGAGGTGAGCTCTCCGGCCGGTATGTTGAGCATCTTCTTCACGCCCCACATCTGGCGCGAGCCATCCCCGGGGTAGTAGAGCATCTCCGCGTACTGGACGCGGTCGCGCTCGCCGATGCCCTGCTTCGAAAGCGACGCGAGGTATGCGTCGCACTCCGGCGGCATCTGCGCCTCGAGCGAGCCGGTGATATCCTCCAGCAGCACGGAGTTTTCTTGTACTGAATGGTGCAGGTTGTAGAAGATGATGACGCCCGCGCCGGGGAGATAGCAATCGCCGCTGCTCGGGCCGTGGAGGAACGTCTTGCCGAAGGCGCGGGCGAGCGATGTCGGGCGCACCATCCCCTTATTGTCGAGGAAATCCTTGATGCTCCTCGCGAAGTAGAGGCGCGGCAATGTCGCCATCCGTAGCCGCGTCCACGTGTCTATCTCCCTCATGGTATCGTTCAGGTACTCCATGCGGCAGGGTAGTCCGAGATGCGTTATAAATTTTGAGAGAGAAGCATGAAGAAAGAGTGAGTACCGGGAATCGGACCCGGGCCTGGGGATTTCTGCCGCGAAGCGGCCACAGTCCCCCGTCCTACCACTAGACGATACCCACTATCGTACTATATAGTGTCTGGACACAGAAGGCTAGACCGTCTGTGACCGGCCTACAACTCTGGACTCAAGGAGTGTTTATAAATATTGTCGCCGGCAGAAGGTTTTTCTACACGGCCGCGCTCCCAAGGGCATGAGCCTAGAGGATAACATCCTGAAGTTCCGGCCGAGACAGAGCTCCAAGGGATTGGATACTTTTAAGGAGCCCACCTTGATGCCCTCCGGGGAGCTGGATGACCCTGAGGAGCGCTGTCTCTATGAGATGCTCGGCCAGGTCGAGGACCCTGACGAACGATTGCTCCTGTTCACGCACATCTGCCTCAAGTACCCGGACATGGAGCAGTTAGACAAGCTGTATGACGAGGCGAGAGCGAGAATCTTCCGCAGCATCGAGCCGAACCACACGCCGGCCGCGTGGTACGCGATCAGCGCGTACTCATTCCTCAACGACCTGCCGCGGCGCTACACCGCGCTCGAGAAGATGCTGCGGTACGCCGGGGAGAACACCAACTACACGTTCTTCGGCCTCGAGCTGATCGTGCGCGAGGACCGATACAACGAGAAGGGACTGGAGCTCGCCGAGCGCCTCACTGCGGACCTGCTTGAGCGCAAGGCGGATGACGAGTGCTTGATGGATTGGGTACGCTACGCCCACGAGTACGTCCTCCATCTGCCGAAAGAGGAGAGCGATCGACGCATCGCTTTCGCGAAGGAGCGCGCGAGGTTCAGGCGGTAGCGGCGCAATTCTTCCGGAAATGCCAACAGCAGGGATATCAACGCGCGGGTAACTGCGAAAGGGATGAGGGTGCTCTTCACGCTGCACGCGCTCCAGCGCATGACAGATCGCCGTATCCTACGGGAAGAGATCATCGATGCCATACGCGCGCCAAGCCGCATCGAGAGACGGCACGGCAAATATTATGTGCAGAAGCAGCTGGATCGCGGGAAGATAGAAGTCTGCATCGAGAAAGAAACCCATATAAAGGTCATCACCGCTTACTGGGTATAACCATGGAGATCGACTACGACAAGGGGGCGGACGCGCTCTACATACGCTTCCGCAAAGGGAGATTCGCAAGGAACAAGAGGGTCGACAGCGACACGATCTTCGACTTCGACGGGAGCGGCAACCTTCTCGGCATAGAGCTGCTCGACGCGAGCAAACGAATCCCTGACACCTCGCTCTCCGCCATCCGCGTGAAGAACATCGCTGTCCGATAGGCATTCGTTGATGGCGGGAGAAGCGTGCACGCCCGTGCCTGGACGGTCCACAGGGGCGCAAGGAGACACGATCATTCCTCCCCTACGCGACCCGCGTTACACGCGTCGTATGCCTTACTGCTGCTCGGTTCCCCGCCTGACAGGATTCAGCGCGCGACACATCAGCACGGACGCAGGATCGACGGTCTGACCGCGACTTACGCCTCTAGGGATGACGCCTCGGCACGGGCTTCGACCCCGCCCTACGTCGGTTTGCGGTGACAAGGCACGACGAGCGCCCCGGTCTAGCACGTGCGCAAGAACCGGGGCGCTCTTATAAAGGTTTGCGCCAGTTGGGTGGCAGAGAAACCTATGTGGTGGACGCGGCGGAGTGTGTTTGCCGCTTGCGTTGCGTTGACCGAGAATTGAGTGTGCAGCGCTGCACGAACGCTCCTCCCCGCCAAGGCGTCCACCCTCGAACGGAAGCATGAGATAATGCTATCAATCCCTGGTGTTCTGACATATTCCGGACGCTACGCCTACTGTCTTCGTTACGGCAGAATCCTTCTCTCCAGGCCACGGAAATACGCGCTCCTGACCGCGTCCGCTCCTGGAGCGATTGGTTCCGCACGCCGGATAAACCCTAACAAAGCGCCATAGAGCGCGTGAAAATCTTTTCTTGCCTTCGCGAATAGATGTTCAGAAATATAGCATCACCTTCCACGAACATTATAAACACCGCGAACTCCCACTATTCCCACATCTTGCGTGAGAGAATCTCTCTAGGCGCTACCTGTGGTGTCTTTCCTCTGCGTACGCACGGATGCGAGTAGGGTCGATGGTGGTATGGGATGACAACGGCAAAACCGGCAGGGCTGCGCATCACGCGCGTCTTCACGACAGCGGGCACCGACCCGCTCGCGCTCTTCAACTACGAGCGACGCACCTCCATCATCAAGAACCCTGACGGCACCAAGGTCTTCGAGATCAAGGACGCCGAAGTCCCGACGACATGGAGCCAGGTCGCGACCGACATCCTCGCGCAGAAGTACTTCCGCAAGACCGGCGTGCCGCAGTACGACGAGAGAGGACGGCCCATCAAGGACGAGCACGGCAAGCAGCTCCTCGGTCCGGAGCGCAGCATCAAGGAGGTCGCCACGAGGATGGCGCAGTGCTGGCGCTTCTGGGGCGAGCAGCACAAGTACTTCGCGACAATCGAGGACGCGCAGGCGTTCGAGGACGAGCTCGTCTACATGCTCGTCGCGCAGGTCGCCGCGCCCAACAGCCCGCAGTGGTTCAACACCGGCCTCGCGCACAAGTACGGCATCAAGGGGAGCGCGCAGGGGCACTGGTACGCCGACCCCGAGACCGGCGAGCTCAAGCTCTCGGAGGACGCGTACACGCGGCCGCAGCCGCATGCGTGCTTCATCCAGTCCATCCGCGACGACCTCGTCAACGAGGGCGGCATCTTCGACCTCGTCACGCGCGAGGCGCGCATCTTCAAGTACGGCAGCGGCACGGGCACGAACTTCAGCCCGCTGCGCGGCTCTGGCGAGCCGCTCTCCGGCGGCGGGAAGAGCAGCGGCCTCATGTCGTTCCTCAAGATCAACGACCGCGCCGCCGGCGCCATCAAGAGCGGCGGCACGACGCGGCGCGCCGCCAAGATGGTCTGCCTCGACCTCGACCATCCTGAGATCGAGGCGTTCATCGACTGGAAGATGCTCGAGGAGCAGAAGGTCGCCTACCTCGTCGCCGGCAGCAGGAGCCTCAAGGACGGCCTCTCCGCAATCGTCGCCATCGCGCGGCGCACCGGCAACCTCGACCTCGCCAAGAACCACGAGCTGCGCGCCGCGGTCAGGCACGCGATGACGCTCAACATCCCGGTCGCGTACATCGGACGCACGCTGCAATTGTGCAGGATGGGCATCTACGACCCACCGCTGCCGGCCTACAACACGCACTTCGAGGGCGACGCGTACGCGACCGTGTCGGGGCAGAACAGCAACAACAGCGTGCGCATCCCCGACCGCTTCTTCTTCGCGCTCGACAGCGACGCGAAGTGGGACCTCATCCGCCGCACCGACGGGCAGGTCTCCAAGACGCTGCGCGCCAAGGACCTCTGGGAGCGCATCTGCTTCGCAGCGTGGGCATCGGCCGATCCCGGCGTGCAGTACGACGACACCATCAACGAATGGCACACCTGCCCCGAAGACGGGCGCATCAACGCATCCAACCCGTGCAGCGAGTACATGTTCCTCGACGACACGGCGTGCAACCTCGCCTCCATCAACCTCGGGAAGTTCCTCGACGGGAAGAACCATTTCGACATCGGGCGGTTCCTGCACGCGACGCGCATCTGGACCATCGTGCTCGAGATCAGCGTGCTGATGGCGCAGTTCCCGGGCAAGGAGATGGCGCGGCGCAGCTTCGTCTACCGCACGCTGGGCCTGGGCTACGCGAACCTCGGCACCGTGCTCCTGCGCAGCGGCATCCCCTACGACAGCGAGCAGGGGCGGGCCATCGCCGCCGCTATCACAGCGATCATGTCCGGCGAGGCGTACGCGACGAGCGCGGAGATGGCGCGGCACCTCGGGCCGTTCGCGGGCTTCGCGCGCAACCGCGAGCAGATGCTCAGGGTTATACGCAACCACCGCCGCGCCGCGCACAACGCCCCGCGCGAGGAGTACGAAGGGCTCACCATCCCGCCGGTCGGCCTCGACCCGACGCACTGCCCGCTCGAGCTGCTCGCCGCCGCGCGCGACGCGTGGGACCGGGCACTCACGCTCGGCGAAAAACACGGCTACCGCAACGCGCAGACCACGCTCATCGCGCCGACAGGGACCATCGGCCTCGTCATGGACTGCGACACGACCGGCGTCGAGCCGGACTTCGCGCTCGTCAAGTACAAGAAGCTCGCCGGCGGCGGGTACCTCAAGATCGTCAACTCGAGCGTGCCCGACGCGCTCAGGACTCTTTGTTATACGCAATCAGAGGCCAGGGACATCGTGGCCTACGCGATCGGCCACGGCACGCTCGCCGGCGGTCCCGGCGTCAACCACGAGACGCTCGCCAAGCGGGGATTCCCCAAGGAGAAGATAGCGGCGGTCGAGGCGCAGCTCTCCACCGCGTTCCAGCTCTCCTTCGCCTTCACGCCGCACACGCTCGGCGAGGCGTTCCTCGCGGAGCTCGGCATCCCGAAGGAGCGTATCGGGGACCCGCAGCTCGACGTGCTCGCGGAGCTCGGCTTCGCCAAGGAGGAGATTGCCGCGGCGAACGACTACGTCTGCGGCCGCATGACTATCGAGGGCGCGTCGCACCTCAAGCCGGAGCATTATCCTGTCTTCGACTGCGCGAACAAGTGCGGCGCGTACGGAACGCGCTACATCGCATACGACGCGCACATCCGCATGATGGCGGCGGTCCAGCCGTTCCTCTCCGGCGCCATCAGCAAGACCATCAACATGGACAAGGAGGCGAGCGTTGACGACATCGCGCACGCGTACCTGCTCTCGTGGCAGCTCATGCTGAAAGCGGTCGCGCTCTACCGCGACGGGTGCAAGCTCTCCCAGCCGCTCAACGCGACAGCGAACGACATGGACGCAGAGCTCCTGCGCCTCGAGAGCATCGAGGACATCGACGAGACCGTCACGCCCGAGCGCGTCCAGGAGGCGATCGCGCTCGCCGCCGAGCACCGCCGCCTGCCGGCGCGCAGGGCAGGGTTCACCCAGGAGGCCGAGGTCGGCGGCCACAAGGTCATCCTCAAGACTGGGGAGTACGAGGATGGCACCTTGGGCGAGGTGCACATCGACATGTACAAGGAGGGCGTCTCCTTCCGCGGCCTGATGAACGGCTTCGCGTCCGCGGTCTCGCTCGGGCTGCAGTACGGCGTGCCGCTCGAGGAGTACGTCGACCGCTTCACCTTCACGCGCTTCGAGCCAGCGGGCATGGTGACGGGCGACGCGCACATCAAGCAGGCGACCTCGGTCATCGATTACGCGTTCCGCGTGCTCGCCCACGAGTACCTGGGCCGTGAGGACCTCGTGCATGTCAAGCGCGACCAGCTGCCGCCTTCGGCGCAATGGACGGCGCGTCCCTTACGCGAGACGCAGAGCGTTCTACGCAATGACACTCCAACAGCAGAGGAGAGGGCGGCTATGCCAGGGCAGGAGGGGGGGGTCCGCATGGACGAGCGCGCGACCAAGGCTGTCGAGGCGAAACGCCAGGGCTACATCGGCGAGGCGTGCCCCCAGTGCGGCAGCATGAAGATGAAGCAGAACGGGAGCTGCGCGGTCTGCCTCGACTGCGGCACGACGACCGGCTGTAGTTAGACGCAATATCATCCTGCCGACTGGAAACGAGGAGCCGCCGAAAGAGAGGGCGCGAACGGAAGGCGTAGAGCTTACGACGAACGGAGGCGCAGCAGCGCCTCGCCGGCAGGACGCGGAGGACCTACTGCTCGCAAAGGAAACGAACACGTTTCCTTGCGCCAGGATTCGCCACTGCGAATCCTCGGCGTCCCTCGCAGCATTTGCGATTTTCGACCTGCATGAATCGGTCGAAAATCTGGACGCACTCCAAGGCGTCCCTCCTCATACTAAATGATGTAATGAGGATTTTGATGGATAGCTTTTTATTCTTCGGCACGATGGAGGCATAGGGGGACGCGATGGCGGACGACGAAATCGAGAACAGCATCACGCACATCATCAAGCGCTCCGGCCGGCGCGTGCTCTTCGACGAGAACAAGATCGTGGACGCCGTCTGGAAGGCGATGCAGGCCACGGGCGAAGGCACAAGCGACGATGCGCACGCGGTGATGCGCGAAGTCGTCCGCACCCTCAACGCCCAGTTCCCCGGGGGGCCGCCCAACGTCGAGGACGTGCAGGACCACGTCGAGCGCGCGCTCATAACAAAACAGCACCCGGGGGTGGCCAAGGCGTACATCCTCTACCGCCACGAGCGCACCAAGCTGCGCGAGCAGAAGGCGCTGCTCACCGGCGGCAAGATCGACGAGCTCGACCTCCCGCTCAACAGCCTGCGCGTGCTCGAGCAGCGCTACCTGTTGCGCGACCACGACGGCAGGATCATCGAGACGCCGACCGAGCTCTTCTGGCGCGTCGCCAACGCTGTCGCGAGCGCGGAGCAGAAGTTCGGCGGCGAGCAGCGCGCCGCTGCGCGCACGTTCTTCCGCATGATGCGCGACCTCGAGTTCCTCCCGGCGAGCGCGATCCTCATGAACGCCGGCACGGGCAAGCAGCTCTCGTCGTGCGTCGTGCTGCCGGTCGAGGACGACATCCACAGCATCTTCCAGACGCTCGCGCACGCGGTCCTCATGCAGAAGAAGGGGGCCGGCACCGGCTTCTCCTTCTCGCGGCTGCGCCCAAAGAGCGACACGGTCGACGGCATCAGCGGCGTCACCACCGGCCCCCTCGCATTCATGCGCATCTTCGAGACGTCGTTGCGCACCATCAAGCAGAACGGGCGCCGCTACGGTGCGAACATGGCGGCGCTGCGCGTCGACCACCCGGACATCCTCGAGTTCATCAACCTGAAGCTCGACGGGCAGACGCTCACCAACTTCAACATCAGCGTCGGCGTCACCGACGCGTTCATGCGCGCGGTTGAGACCGACACTGAGTACGACCTCATCAACCCGCGCAACGGCGACATCGCCGGGCGGCTGAACGCGCGCCTCGTCTTCGACACCATCCTCGCGAGCGCGTGGCGCACGGGCGACCCGGGGCTGCTCTTCCTCGACACGATCAACAAGGACAACGCGTGCAAGCACCTCGGCGATATCGAGACCACAAGCCCGTGCGCCGAGGCCCCGATGCTCCCGTACGAGAGCTGCGTCGAGGGGAGCATCAACCTCGCGGAGTTCACCCGGGTGCGGCGCTCCGACGGCAGGCGCGAGATGGACTGGGAGCGCCTGCGCAAGGTGGCGCGCGACGCGGTCTGGTTCCTCGACAACACCATCGACGTGAACAACTACTACCTGCCCGAGGTGGACAAGATGGCGAAGGGCACGCGCCACCTCGGCCTCGGCGTGATGGGCTTCGCCGACCTCCTCTACCGCCTGCGCATCCCGTACGACAGCGACGAGGGCGCGTCGCTGGGGGAGCGCATCGCGAAGATGGTCTATGACGAGGCGCATACCGCGTCGGCCGAGATCGGCAAGGACCGCGGGCCGTTCCTGCACTACAAGGGCAGCGAGTCCGACAAGCAGGGGAGGCGCCGCCGCAACAGCGCGCTCCTCGCCATCGCGCCCACCGGCACCATCAGCATGATCGCGGACGTGTCCGGCGGCATCGAGCCGAACTTCGCGCTCGCCTACCGCCGCACAATGGCCGACGGGCGCGAGCTGCTCTCGATCAACAAGGCGTTCGAGGAGGCGATGCGCGAGGCGGAGATCCCTGAGGATGCGGTGCGCGTCATCGTCGCGCGCGGCACGATCACCGAGGAGGACCCGGTGCCCGACGAGCTGCGCCGCGTCTTCGTCACCTCGCAGCAGATCGCTCCCGACTGGCACATCCGCATCCAGGCCGCGTTCCAGCGCCACGTGGACGGGGGCATCAGCAAGACCATCAACTTCCCGTCCGGCGCGAGCACGAAGGAGATTGGCGACGGGATGTTCGCGGCCTGGAAGGACGGCTGCAAGGGCATCACCGTCTACCGCGACGGGTCGCTGCCGTCGCAGGTGCTCACCGCCGGAGGCGGGCAGTCGCAGTGAGGACGGACCGGGGGGTATGAGGAGATACCATGATCATCGATTTCTGCGGCGCGACCAAGGGGAAGACGTCGAGCGCGCTCGGCACCGTGGTGCGGGCGCTCGGGCACGGCAAGAGCGTGCGCGTGCTCTTCTTCATGAAGCACTGGAACACGAGCGAGGTCGCGTTCTTCAAGGCGGTCCGCGACCAGTTCGACATCCGGCTCTACCAGGCGGGTGACGAGGACTTCGTCTTCGCCGGCAAGGACGTGAACACCATCACGCTCGAGCAGGCGCGTAAGCGGCTGCGGTTCGGGCGCGTGCAGAAGGTGGACGAGAAGGACATCGAGAACGCGCAGAAGGGATTGCTCAAGGCGTGGAGCTTCCTCGAGGGGAAGCCGTTCCTGCTCGTGCTCGACGAGGTGCTCTACGCTATCGAGTTCGGGCTCCTGGACGAGGCGCAGGTGCGTGAGCTCCTTGAGGAGGCGAACCGGCTCGGCGTGCACGTGATAGTGACCGGCCGGCACACGCCCGCGGGCCTCAGGCCGCTGTGCGACCTCATCACTGAGATGACCAAGGTGAAGCATCCGTACGACACCGGCACGGTCGCGGTGAAGGGGCTGGACTATTAGATAGCAATCAGTTTTCTCAACATTTCTCATATCAAGGTCACCGGCCTGAAGCGAGTCGCTGCAGACGACAAGGCGCAGATGAAGCGCGCAGAAGGCGGCGACGAGCGGGCGCCGAGGATTCGCCCAATGCGTGCGAATCCTGGCGCAAGGAGAGCTTTGCTCTCCTTTGCGAGGAATCTCCATCAGGAGATGCCAAGGATTCGTAGAATCCTGGCACAAGGAAAGCAATGCTTTCCTTTGTGACGAGCCGCCGGTGACCGATAGGTAACTATCTTCTCCAGCGCAAACTATATAAGCCATAAATATTATAAAAGTTATTTAATATATTCTTCAGACGATATAGAGCGCGAAAAAGCAAGGTTTATAAACATAAAAATATTGTAAAGGTTATAATACTTATATCTGTGCCGGCGACCATGGAACCGCCTCCTCCTTTTTCCTCTTTTTCTCCATATACGACGGCGATAGCGTGGGACTGACAGAGAAGGAGAAGCTCGTGCTGCAATTGCGCGGCAAAGGACTGACCCAGACCGAGGTAGCGAAGCGCCTCGACATCTCCCAGGCCGCCGTCTCTGATTTCGAGAAGAACGCACGGCGCAAGATCGCAGAGGCGCAGGAGACGCTCGAGTTCGTGCGCACGCTCCCTAAGGAGGTGCGGCGATGAGCGACGACCTCATCCGACGCGTCATCGACGGGGTGATGCAAGGACTCGTCACCGAGGCCGAGGCCGACTACA